>Ga0137451_1000033_pt1 | contig 45319 bp, 75 predicted proteins | sample EasRivERMGT500_2_FD_102336 | JGI IMG/M metagenome (GOLD analysis project Ga0137451, IMG submission 102336) | Soil microbial communities from meander-bound floodplain in the East River, Colorado, USA - East River MetaG ERMGT500_2 | ecosystem: Environmental > Terrestrial > Soil > Floodplain ... | reverse complement strand
ATTGCTCTCCGTAAGCTTGAGGAAAGCTTGATGTATGCGGTGAAGAATATTGTATTGGAAGCATAGTGCCGTGGAAAGATATACTACTAATCATACTGTGTGTCATTATTTTTCTCACTCTGTATATGGGATTCTTTTGGGTAATGGGGAAGGTATCAAGTACTGATGCCACTCAGAAGGACAACCAAAAACGAAGACGAAGGAACAGCTAAACAAACGTTGAGAATGAACAGTGATTGGTTACCATCTGTTCACTTCTCAGATACCGATGAAACTCAGATTAGTCTTGTAATTGAAACTCTTGATGATCGTTTTGTACTTGACATTTATGTGACAGACAGGGAAGCTGCGTGTGCGGCATTCCAAAATGCTTTTACTACCCTACAGGAGTTACAAATCGGAGATTGAAATGTTTACCGTAGACCAGATTATCCTTTTCTTGAAGACTTGCGAGAGACAGGGTATGACTATGAGCGATGTGATTCAGATTCTTCAGTTCACAGGCTCAGAGCAAATCCCTGTTACGATCAAGGAGCCTGTTCATGTATTTAGTGAGTCCCAGTCAGTTTAGTTGTCATCAAAAATGTCCACAACTTCATAAGTACATCTATGAGATGGGGTATCGTCCCAATCTTGGGACTGAGAAGCACTTTGAGGTTGGACTCTATTTCCATGAATTAGCGCATTTCTACTACCAGCTTTTGAAGGCTGGGTATAAAGTAGGAGACCCGCTTACCTTTTCCGCTATGGATACCAAGATGCGGAATGATATCATGGAAGTACATGACGATTTTATTGGCACGCTCACGCAGGTTCATATCATATTCCGTAGGTACTTAGATCGTCGAACGGAAGACATAGACAAGGGTATTGAAATCGTAGAGGTAGAAAAGGAATTGATCCATCCTCTATATGAAGAAGCTGGTTTGCATGGTATTGTCGATCTTTTGTATAGGTCTAGAGGTAGACTTATTCTAAGAGACCACAAGACTGGTGAAAACAAATCTGCACATTCCGATGACTCTGTTGAAATGGATTCTCAACTCATCCTGTATGCATGTATTATCTGGCTGTTGTTCGGTGAGGTTCCAATTGTAGAAATTTCTTGGGTCAATTCCAAGATAGATTACAAGGGTGCCGCATCCAACGATCAGCTTTTTGGGTTGTTCAGAAAGACTTTGACCAAAGAATACCTAGAAGCCTTCTGGACATACTTCACTGAATATGTCTATCATATGCAGACTGTACCTGCGATTAGACATATCAGTAGCTTCAATTGCAAAGGTTGTAAGTTTAGGAACCCCTGTAACTTTGAGTTGCGTGGATTGTCTATCAAAGGTATGCTTGAATCCAACTACAAGCATGTCGAGAGAGACTATGAGTTCAGGAAATTCACAGAGATTGCACGAAAGCACACCAAGGTTAACGGCTCCGATCAAAGAGATAGTGATTCATCTGATGGATGGTTCTCTATTAACGGTCGCAGTCCCGTCTAACGGTAAAGGCTTCTATCGTGTAGTTGATAAAATAGTGCATGGCGTTGTAATTGTTGAACATGAGGTGAATATTAGCTATGACCCTAAAACCATTGACACTGGATGAAATTGAATGGTTCGTAAAGGTACTCCTGTATGGACCAGAAGGTGAGGGAAAAACATTCTGGATTGCTGACAATTGTCCTAAGCCTGCTGTGTGGATTGATTTTGAGAGAAGCTCAGATACAATTAAAAGAGCTGCTGAAACTATTCGCCCCTCCTGGAAAACGGATATTGAAGTTGTCCCAGTTACACCGAAGGACAATCCAAATGACGTTAGAGATTTCGTTAAGAACATAGAGAAGACAAAGTTTAAGACTCTTGCATTTGATACCCTTTCCACTTCACAGACTTTCCAGTTAAATCACTGGATGACTACTGGTAAGCAAAAAGGTGAGAAAGGTGGTATGCCTGAATGGACTGATTATCGTTGGTCCACAACCATATTCAATCGAATGCTAATGGATCTTCAACACGCAGCAATTAACGTTGTCGTAGTGGGTCACGAACAGACCTATTGGGAAGGCGAAGGAGAAAGCAGAAGACGTGTTGAAATAGGTCCTTCTGTTACACCAGCGTTACATGCTTCGGTGAAACAGTTGGTATCTGGGGTGATTCGTCTCCAGAATAAAACTACCCAGAAAGTAGTTGCAGGAAAATCCGTATCCGAAACTAAGAGCACTATGCTAGTCCGTAGAAAGGGACTGTATATTGCTAAGAATCGGTATGGATTAACGAGTCAGGAAATAGAAGATCCCACATGGGATAAACTCTTTGGAATTGGAGAACTAACTGATGCCTATTGATATGGACCTGGGTGGAATTGCCTCCGCTGGCACTCCACTACCTGAAGGTGATTTCATCTTCGACATTGCTGATGTTACTTTGAAGAAGGCTCAAGAAGGTAAGAAGGGTCATAATCTTCGCCTTCAGCTAGAAGTCTCAGAGGACAATGCTGACGAAGTTGGCAGAATTCATCTTGAGAATGTCAACATTCAGAACACGCCAGTTTCGAAGTCTTTTGTTAAGGCTTTCATTACTAAGTGGCTGAATCAGACTGACGACGAAGTTGATCGTATGACCTTCGATATCAACGATCCAGAAGATACCGAAACTTACGACGAGACAATTCCTGACTTCACTGTGCGTAGCCTCAACGGAGTTCCTATGATCGGAACAAAGATTGGTGGAACTGTGAAGCACAAGGAAGAGGGTGGCAAGATTTACGGCAACATCGTTGCTTGGCATTCTGTCAGCTAACTAGAAAGGGAGGTCGGTATTTCGGTGCTGGCCTCCCTTTCTACGTTTTTGTACGAGATGAGAGATGGACGATCTTTCGAGGTTCTTAGACTTTTTGTTCGAAGAAACCGAGGGTTACGTATACGTAGCAACGAAAGATACTCTGGCAGTTAATCAATCTTGGGAACAAAAGTTCTTCAAGTGGCCTATGGGGAAATCTAAAGTCTACGATTATGTCACCAAGAATCAGGAGAAGCTAGATGTATACGTAGCACCAGCTTTATACAAATCCGATTTGAATGCATTGAAACCAAATGTGCAAGGAACATCTGTAGTATGGGTGGAGTTTGATGGGCAACAAGCGATTGACTTTCAGGACTTACCTGAACCAGATTGTATTGTACAAACTAGTAGCGACACCCATATGCACTGCTATTGGAAAGTACCATATTTTACCGATGTTGCACAACTCGAAGGCATCAATAGACGATTGATGTTTTATCTAGAGGCAGATGCTTCTGGATACGATGCTACTCAAGTTCTTCGCCCTCCTCTTTCAAAAAACTGGAAGCACAATGGTGTTCCGGTAACTTTGAAAACATTGGAGGAACACCCGCTTCCTAAGTTGTTGAGCATTTTCGATGTTGCTCCAATAGTCGAGCGGGAAGTAATTAGACTCAATGCAACTATGTTGCTTGATCCAGGAGAGTTACTGAAAGCTCTCCCTCTGCACGTTCATACGAAGAAAAGAATAATGTCGGAAACTCCGGACTTCGGTTCTAGGTCTAGTTTCTTGACTAAAACTGCTCACGAAATGGCAGAACAAGGATGCAATCACCTACAGATCGTTACTCTTTTGTCTTATATGGACGACAGAGTGGGAAAGTTCAAAGGACGCAGAGACAAATTAACGAGGCTATCAGAACTGGCGAGCCTCGCATTATTAGCGCATCAAGTGGAGGAAGGGTGGACATTATACTCTCCACTGGATATCATCAATCATAAGGAGACATTGGATTGGATAATTCCTGGTTGGCTTCATACCAAGGGTTTTATGATACTTACTGGACCCCCGGCTGCTGGAAAGACCTCCTTAGCAATAGAGATGGGTTACCATCTGCTTACACAGCCGGAATTTTTAGGGAGGGACGTTTCCCACAATCAATTGAAGATACTCTTGTTGAGCTTGGAAATGAGTTCCGTAGAACTTCAGTACATTTTCCAACACTTGAACAAAAAGTTCGCAAACAATGAGAAGTGGGACGTCGGATTCAGGGTTTTGGACGAGGAGAAAACTCTCCTTGAATATGAGGAGATTATAGCTGAATATGAACCCGATATTGTTTTTCTGGATTCTCTCACAGAACTCGCATCTGAGGAACTTAAAGAATCTGAGGCTAGAGCGATTACACGCTGGATTAAAAAGTGTAGACGTAAATACAATACCGCCTGGGTATGCATACACCATAATCGTAAAGACACCTCCAGGAAAAAATTCAAGGAAACTCAATTGGGCGATGTTTATGGATCTTACATATTCGGTAAAGATTCTGATACTGTACTAAATCTTGAACGTGATGTTGATGATGATACTCAGATTGCTTTGTATAATTTGAAGGGTAGATACGATCGCAAATTCATGGTGGAACTGGAACAAGATCCTGAGTCACTATACTTCTCCGTGAAAGGAACATTGCCTTTTGATAGTGAGCGACCGGACACAATTAAGCCAGGTACAATCGACCTTGGCCTCTAGACCAAATAGTCCTATAGCAATTGATACTGAAACAAATTGGACAGATTCACATGAAGCTAGATTCTGTTTAGGTGTATCAATTGCTCAGGAAAATGACCATTGGTACATTCCTGTAGGGCATAAACCTTTTTTAGGTGATCCTCAGGAAAATATTGATTATATACCTCCACAATTCTTTCAGGATTTGGAGCCATTTACGATTCTAATGCATAATGCTAAGTTCGACTTGCATGTGCTTAGAGCATTGGGTTATGAAGGTAGATTCAATAATCTGTTCGATACGATGCTTATGCATCATTTTATTGATGAAAATGAATACCACGATCTAGATACGCTTTCGCAGAAATACTGCACTGTTCCAAAAAATGTGAAGCTTAAAAAAGCTCTCATGATTGACTGGGACAACTCACTGATATACGGGATGCACCAATATGCGCAAGAAGATGCTATGGCTACTCTACAACTATTCGACGCCTTGCGCCCTAGTTTCGGACCGTATGAAGCAGCTTGGAACGAAGTTGATAGATACTTTCTTTATTGTTTGCTGGACATTGAAGGGAGGGGTATTCCTCTTGATAAGAAGAAATGTGAAGAACAAGAAATCCTATGCCGAACACGGATGGAAAATATCAAAAGAGAATTGGGATGGGATTGCGGTTCCTCTAATCTCCTACAGGAGAAACTCTTCAAACCTAGTCCTGTGGGTTATGGACTTACTCCTCTTAGTCACACCCCTAAAGGAAAACCACAGATCAATACTGATTTCTTGGAGAAAACAAACCATCCTGTCTGTGGACTCATCTTGGAATATCGCCGGTGTCAGAAGTTGGCATCTTCTTATTTTGCCAACTACTTGGCTATCTCTGGAACTAATGCCAGACTCCATCCGACGTTCAAAATGCACGGCACAGTCACTGGACGGCTATCTTGTGAAAACCCTAATCTCCAACAGGTTCCTCGTGATTCGCCGGTCAAAAAGATGTTTCATCCCGAATCAGGAATGCAACTCTGGGAAGTTGACTTCCGAAATCTAGAAATGAGAATGGCCGCTGTATATTCTCAGTGTGCATCACTACTACAAGTATTTAAAGAGGAGGGTGATGTTCACCAAACGGTTGCAGACTCACTTGGAATCTCAAGACAGTTGGCAAAAATTGTCAACTTCTTACTTATTTATGGTGGAGGGCCAGAAGCTCTATCTTTCCAAGCTAAAATTGGTTTCAATCAGGCGAAAAGAGTCTACGGCGACTATCGTAGGGGTTATCCGGAATTATTTCGATTTGCTGATAATGCTGAAGCACTCGCTATCTCTAAAGGGCAGGTACGTCTTTTTTCTGGACGAGTACGGCATTTTAAATATCAATCGGAATGTCGCAAGGCATTTAATGCTGTCGTTCAAGGAGGAGCATTTGAACTTGTCAAGAGGTCGATGCTCCGTCTTGAGAAGGCCGGATTTGACATGCGAAACCAAGTTCATGATAGCGTATGGATTAATTGTGATTCTGAAAAGGATGCGGAAGAAGCAACCCACCATATGTCTGACTGGACAGAAAAAGATTTCGGTTTATTATTCAGCACTGACATAAAGAGGTTAAACTAATGAAGATTTTAGAAAAAACTGATATGGGTGAATATGTTGTTCAAAAAGAACAACATGACTTTGATGGAACTGGTACAAATATGATGGAGATAGAAATAGCTTATACTCAAGATGGTAAATATATAGGTGAACCAAGTTGGGCAGCGTTTCTAACATCTGAAGGAATAGTTCCAGAATTTAGAACTGCAACGTCCGCAGTATGTTCTATTGGTTATTGCCAGCTTACAGAAAAATGGTATGGTTGGTCCCATAGAGCTATGCAGGGGTTTGCTGTTGGAGATGAATTTCAAAGTCAAACCATTAGAACAGTAGAGCAAGCTAAAGAATGTGCTAAGATTTTCGCAGAAAGTGTATCCTAATGGGATGGTTTATATCAGACATAGTACCCCTGTCCGATGAAGAAGCAGCTGAGGAACAACTTAGATACTATAACGAACATCTTAATTCATCTAGTGGTGTAGAGCGAATTGAAACTCCAAAGGGAGAAATGGGTTGGAGAATCCACTCTCTTAAACCAGAGTTTGAATTTAAAGCTGCTCGTGATTACGGTATGGGGTTATATGTAGTACACAAAGAAACAGGAGTTGTATGCGAACATATCAATAAATGGTTTCTAGATGGACAAGTACTTCTGTGTACAGTTTGTCATTTCGAGGGAACATAATGGGTAGATATCAACTCACCTTTGGTCCACCAGTGGATACCAGAAAAGTACCATGTGATAGATGTGGTTTGATGGATGCATCTGTTAAAAGATGGGGTAATCAATTACCTTGTGCTTGCGGTAATGTCCCCCTGTGCGAAGATTGTTTTAATATTCACGCCGATGAAATAGCTAGAGAGGTAATAGGATGAATGAGTCACCAGATATTCCAGATACAGAGAGAGATCTGTATCCTAAGTATCATATATATAATTTTGATAATGAAATGAAACACAAATATTGTTTTTATTTTGTTTTGGATTTACACCATGATGAGTTTGCAGAGGCTGCAATTTGGACTTATATCAACGCATGTCAAGAAAAATACCCAGAGCTGGCAAATGATCTACATGCAAAAATGTCAGCAATTAAAGCTCAAAAAATGGCAGAAGAACTAAAGGAGCCAACAGTCTAATGTTTTTTGTAATCGACTTTGAAACCAGTGCGCTTGATCCTTGGAGGGGGCAACCATTAACACTAGGGATTGTTCCAGTAACTCAATATGGAGAGATTCTTCCCAAAGAATCACAACTCTATGTGGAGTGGAACGTAGAAGCAATTACACCGGATTGGGCATTTCCTGCCAATCTTACCGATACAGAATCATGGTGGAATGAGAAGCGTCAAGTTGATGATCCAGCTTTTGCAGCTGCATGGCTAAGAGAATTGCCAACTTATGATGCAGATACAATTCTGGATACTATTGAGGAATATGTAGAATCCATCGAAGGCGATAAGACTCAACGATTTCTCTGTGCTAATCCCATGCGATTTGACGGAATGTGGATGGCCTACATTTTCTCTATTCAAAATAGAGACGAGCCTTTCCACTATCGCAATTTGTGTCTGCGTAGCATGAGATACGGCATTGAATACGGAGGAAATCCGGAATTCGGAAATGCTCGTGATGAGCATGAACTCAACGGATACATTCCGCATCATGCACTTTGGGATGCAAGAATGGAAGCTCTTGATCTTGTTTATCTCATGGAGCAATCAAAGCTTTCACAAGCTGCAAGAAACTACTGGGCAATGGATCAGAATCAATAGGACATGAAATTCACTAAACTCACCTACAGGAGTTCGACCACGGATGAAGTAGTTAATCTACTTTGTCCGTGGTCACACACTGATATGAAACCACCCGGCTCTTTGATTTTTCATAGAGATGGCAGAAATATTAGATTTGCACTAGCAGCTAGCGAGATTGTAACTGTATGTCTATGAGGCTACTTCTAGGGATTGATCCTGGGGAGACGACTGGTTGGGCAAGCGTAACTCTAAGTGAAACAGGGGTTTTAAAGGTGGTGGAGTTTGGGGAGTGTCGAGATTTGACAACACACGAACTTTCGGATCATATCTCGAATCACGATCTAATGATTGTTGAGTCTTTTTTAGTTGATCCAGCAATGTCTCGAACAGGTGCTTTTGACCATTCCGATATGAAGACGATTCAGGTGATAGGAGCGTTGAAACTTCAATCCCGTTTACACGGCACGCCAATTGTCGAGCAAAGTCGAACCGTGAAACCTGTGGGGTACGGATTTCTTCGAATGAAGTACGTAAAGGGAAAAAAGGGGATGCATTCGACCGATGCAATGGCTCACGCTGTTTATTGGGCGGTGAAGAATGCTGGCGCAAAGCCTCTTGGAATTGGATAGTTCTACGTTCAGATGCAGTCAGTCCACCAAAGATTCCGAATTCTTCCCAGTTTTCTAAAGCTACATCTAAGCACTCATCTCTTGCATTACACCTATTGCAGATCGCCTTTGCATAGGCTACTTCACCGAGATGGTCCTCATCACAAAAAAATACTGACGTTGGTATTTCTTTGTTGAGACAAAAAGCTGCACCTGTCAGATATCGTTTCCCCATATATCATCAGTGTAGTTTGCCCTATAGTTTATAGCTATAGTATTGCGATAGCTGACCGCTATCCGATTTGGATACCTGGATACAGTTTATGCCCTATTTAGAGCCTCAGACGGCCCCTCGGTGAGGGGAGTCGGAGATAGGGCGGATCCGCACCTGAGTATCCACCCATATGGTTTCACCGCTTGTACGTGAAGGGAGAGCAGTGTTCATTTGTAGATTACATGATAAAGCTGGAATACGGCGTAAAACTCTTGAATTAGAGAGATTTTCGGAGTATTTAACGGCTCCTGAATCTCAAATCCGGGTTAGACAGATTTCTGATTCGCTGTTTCCTGTAGGGGATCCTATGATTAGATTTCATTTCTCGCATATAATTAACAAAAACGCTGTAAATGTGGAGTGTTACTATGCCGAAGGATGAAGAAGCATCTTTTGTAACGGATAAGCAACTTAAAGCTTTCATTGAAAAATGCAGAGAGGATTTCAAAAATCCAAAGCCGAATCCACCCTTGGTGGTTAGTCCTGCAATGTACGAATATTTGAAATCGAAAGGTCTAATTCGTGGCAAAGGGTAGAGAGAGTGGTTTGGACATAAATGAGCTTCTTAAAGAGACAGAGGATTTGCTTAAGTCTCTTGAAGCTAAGACCTGTAGGGGATGTAAAAAGAAGAAAGTTCTTGTGGATGGTTGGTGTCAAGAATGCATAACATTAAGAGCTGAGAAACGTCAAGAGAAATTAGAAAATGCTAGACATATCGACAAGGGATATGTTAGAGTTTACAAGGAAATAGATGGTGAAATGAAACTTGTGTATGAGCACAAGTGGTTAATGGAACAACATTTAGGTCGTCCATTAACAGAAAGAGAAGTCGTCATTCACAAGGATAATAACCACATGAACAACGACTTCTCTAATTTACTACTCAGTCTTAAGGGGGGAACTCCTTTTGACTGGTTAGTCTGTGACTGCTGCGGACAGCGTGGATCTATTTCGATAGTTCCTTTGCCCGAGCAATGATCTTTTCAACGTCCTTGGTATCCATAACAATGTCGCCTGTACTCTCGTTACGAATTCTGAACGATGCACCATCTTTCCTGTAGCTACCATAGATACGATAACCGTTAGCTTCCAGTCCTGGATTCAATTTACCAAGTTCGTTCTCATACTTATCCTTGAGTCCGTACAGGGCAGCAGTCTGCTGATTATTTGTTATCTGAGTAATTGGCAAACCCAAACCAAATCGTCCCGACAGGAGTTTCCTTTTATCCCCGCTTCCAGGAATACCGGGCATGGACTTTCCAGCATTAATTAGATCCTCCGCCGGATGCACAAACGGAAGGAAAGAATCGGTGAAATAATCGGTCGGCCCTTGGATTGGTTTCTGATTGAAGAATTTCTGATCTGCGGCCATTTCTGGAAGGGCCTTTGCAAATGGGTTTGTTTGTGCCATGACATTTCTAGCCCAATCCGGAACATTAAGTACATTTGTATTTCTATTTAGAACGTCAGTAGGTAGGAATTGACCGCCAAGCAACCACGGGTTTTCACCCCCAGCGAGTTTACGATAACCAATCTCTCTTTGGTACTCTGGGGTGAGCATATCAGCGTAGTCGCCGTTGTCATCGTCCAAGAAGAAGCGATTAGTTTTTGCAAACTGACTGGGATGCAAGAACATTCCCTCTGCAAGAGCTGGCATTGCCTTACGAGTATAAGTGTAGAAGGGAAAGAGCCGCTTAAGATATTTCTTTTCGAATAGAGTCGAAGCTCCATAATCAAAGAGATACTTGTTAACCCTGTAGGCAGATGCTCTAGTTGCGGCTTGGATAGCAGCTTCTTGACTACCAGTTCTCTTCAAAGCAGTAGGAAGTTCTTCCTTAAATGCATGAAGGAAGTGAGTGAATCTAAAGAAATCCTCTCGTCTTTCTGATTGTTCTCTAATCAGGTTAGAACCTCTGCGTGGATCAAATTTCTGAGCAGCTTCTGCTTTTGTAGTAATAGCAGGAGTATCGAAATCTGATCTTTTGAAACCACCAGTAGAGACATTCTCTTCAAAGATTTTCTTCAGATCAGCCCAAGCGAAATCAATACCGCCAATTTTCTCAGTAGCATTCGGATTGCCTCTAACCTTGTTAATCAATCTTCTGAGATTAACATAATCCGATGCTCGCACACCATCAATGAATGACATAAACATATCACCCATTGAGTTACGAATGTGGAAACCTGGGTAGTAGATAGTAGCAGCTTGCTTAAACCATCTAGTAACTGTATCCACCATAGTAATAAATGCGCCCATCTCCTTGGTCGCATTCGCACCAGTTAAACCAATATACTTGTCAAATACATTAGCGATATCGTTTGGAAGATACCAGTCATCACCAGGACCTAGTTCTTTCTGAAGCCTAGTTTCGAGTTTACTACTAACTTTAGTAAGTCGGTTCTTAAGTTGAAGTGTTTTAGACATCTTATTGGCTTTGATACCATAGTTGTCTAGCAAACTTCCTTTGAACCAAGCTTGAGTTAGCTTTCTGTTTGATTTTAACTTTCTATAAAGCAAAGATCGGAAAGCATCTTGTTCGACTTTAAGTCCCTGAGCTTGAGCCGCTCTAATGTGGTTCGCCGAGAGAGACTTAGAACCACTTACACTGTTCTTAACGGCGCTCTTGTAGTTCTTAATATCCTCCATGTACCCCTTTACAAGTTTTGGCTTGTAATAGTTATACACGTAATTACTAGGCATTATATCATCTGCTGAACGAATGCCTGCTTCTACTTCATCTTGCCACATTTCTCTATATGCACGCTTGAGGAAATCTTGTGCAGCCTGTAGGCGAGCAGTAGGTGCATTGGTATTAGTAAGGATTCTTTGATTGAAGCCTTTTCTTTCTTCCTTAGTTAGCTTCAAACTCTTAACGATATCCTGAACAGAAGCATGGAATGCTTCGTATGCTTCCTGTCCAGTAGATTTAACAGCTTGAGCAATTTGAGGTGTAACAGAAGGAAATTGCTCGCTGAATTGAATCCCCTCTAGAGGCGAACCCCACTTATATTTGGCGGCATGATATGCCTTACCAAGTCTAGTAAATGGAATTTCTCTACTACCGATGTGAATTCCTGGAATATTTTGAACTTGCTTGTTCAGCTTTTCAAAAATTTCTTTGCGAACACCGGCGATAGTATTATCTAGCTGCGACTTAGCATGTTCTGCTGCTTGACTAGACATACGAAGAATATCGTCTTTAGTCTTCGGAGCATAATGAAGCAGAACTTTCTCAACATCCGCTATAGTTTGCGCTGGATTAGCTCGTCTAGTAAGTCTTACTAATTCATCTAGATATTCTGCAACATATTTATCTTTTCTTAGTTTAGCAATTTCAGCTTTTGTTAGTGTCTTGCTACTAGACAGAATGTCATCAAATGTTTTATGAATATTGTCGAGATTTTTGAACATGAATGTACGCATCTCATTAGATACATTATCAGCTATAACATAGGCACCTGTCTGAGCGCCAATAGTTCTACCGGCAGCAGCACCTCCACCAATTCTTATAGTAGAATTCTCTAATCCTCTCTGTGCTGCATCATGCAAAGCAGTTCTACCTACAGGGAGAGTAGGAGAAATCTTACCAGGACCATTTGGATTAGGTCTTGATGTAGCTCTCTTAACATTGAATGGTTTTGTCAAACCTCTTGAATCAATTGCATCATCAACAGTTTTTCCAACTAGTGCCTTATAAGCATCATCTGCATTAGTGCCCGATCTTACCGAATCCCCTACAGCTGTGAATATCTTACCACCAACGATATTAGTTGGATCAGCAGCAATTTCTCCACCAAATCCTGCGCCCCGTTTTGCATTATCCACGTATAGTTCGGTGGGCTTTTCAAATCTAGTACCTTGAGATACCGCTCTAATATCATTCAAGCCAGAGAAAGGAATACCAGGAGCTTGATCCATAGAAGCTAGTTGTTCTATGACATCACCATAACCCGGCTTTTCTTCTCCTGAAAGACCTTTCCAGAAAGCACCAGGAGCACCTTTAGCAGCTTCTCCGAATTTTTCAATTCCTGGGTCACCTGCATTTATATCTTCAAGGGCTTCTTTCAGAGTATTGTTAAGAGCGTAAGAAGGACGAGAGATTTTATCCAGAAGCCATAGAGTAGGTGTTTTGGCGGCACCAATAGTAGGCCGCAGAACATCACTAATTGTGTCATTTCCCGGAACCCAACTAGGAATATCAATCTTCGCCATGAACCCAGTATTACGCTTATCAGTTAGAAGATCAGCAGTGTCCTGAGAAAGTGCACCAAACTTAGGTTCTTCACCAGATGTTGCACCAAAACCTTGATTGCCAGATTGCATCTCTCTACGACGAGCATCTAACAATTTAGCTGCGTGATCTTGTCGCTCCATCTCTTGAGCGGCTTTTTCTCTCTGCCTATCGTTTAGTAATCTGGCACTAAGATTTAACACCATAGCTTGCTCTGGTGTACGGACAGCCGGGTTCCTTGTATATTGTCCTAGTCTCTGATTAAATTCCTGAACAAAACGTCCGGCAGTATCTGTCATGACTTTTGAGTAAATTTATCCGAAGAAGAATTAGAGGTCGTTCTACCTGTAATAACAGGAGTACGATTGGGATTATACTGGTTGAAGAAGTTCAACAAATACTGAAACATAGCCTGTTGTTCTGCCTGACCACCAGAATTAGCTGTATAATCAGCCATACTCTTATGATATTGATCTAGTGCATACTGATTAGCAGATTGACTTGTGCTTCCACCAGGACGACCCCTAGTAGGCTTAGTTAGCATCTTTGAAAGATTAGGGTGTTCGGAAGTTTTCCAAGTTGTTTCTAGATACTTAACAGCTTCAGCAGGATCACCAGTAATATTCCAAATTCGATTAGCTTCATCCAGTGTCTTTTGATCGGTAATACCGGAAAGACCCTGGACAACATCTGGGTAATTTTGCTTGATATTCTCATCAGCAGTTCCAGTCAGAGTTTTTGCAAAATCTGCGAGGCTTGCACCAGACGCAGTAGCTGCTCTATCGGCTTGCTGACTATCAACTGTTTGATTGTACTTATTCATGAGGAAATCAGCCATCAAGCTGTCTCCACCTGAAAGACCTGATTGCGCATTGATCCATTCTTTAGGAGTTAACAAACCTTCTCTAGCCTGCATCCCAAGATTAGAACCAGTTTGATTTGCAATTACTCCAAGCTTATCGTTTGTTGCAAGATCGCTAGCCTTATTGGTTTCTGCAATCTGCGACAGATAAGCCATATCCTGTCCAGCCTGTTGACCACCCAAAGACTTGGCATAATCGACGCCGATATTCTGACCATTGCCTTGTAGAGCAGCAGTCAATCCACCTTGAATCTTATTGCGTTGGTCAATACCACCTTGATAATCGGCAGCAATTTGATTCTTAGCTTCACCAAAAGCTTGTTGTGCAGCACCGCCAGCCTGCCCTAGTCTATCTCCCAATTGATTGAGATAGTCCTGGGAGTAGGGAGACTCCCAATGACCCGGAATATCCGGTTTTCCTGCAAGTGCGGCAATTCTAGATTCAATATCAGTAAGAGGGTCAGGAGTATTGGCAGTCTGAATCTGGCTTTGTGCCTGAGCAAGAGAACCGTCATCAACAGCTGTTTGATGCCTATCCTTTAAGAAATCTAAATATGTTTGCAACTGATTATTAGATGCATCTCTCATTGAAAGTCCACCACCACGTGCATTTGTATGAAATGAATCATGCAAATCTGGTGGTTTAGGATAACCGCCAGGAGGCATATGACTAGATGTTCCTGTAGGATGAAGTCGTCTATTATTAGGAAGTCTAGGTCTATATGCAGCATCTAGTGCAGCTTGCTTAGCCGCATCAGCCATCATCCCCGATTGCAAAGCTGGAGATGCATTTTGTGCATTCTTTTGATAAAGCTGTCTTAAATACTCTTCAAGAGTTGACATGATTACCCCGGTAGCAAGCTGTTAATTGAGAATCCAAGATTCTCTTGAATTTTTTGACGAGCAATATTAGCTAAACGATCTGTAGTCATTTGATTTGCTGATGCTTGAGATGCATCTTGTCCAGCATTAATTTGATTTTGTAGATCAAAATTAACACCAGAATGAACCATGCCAGAACTTGCAAGCGCATCTGAAAGACTTCTTCTTTGTTGAAGTCCCTGTGCAGCGATCTGTCGCAATTTAGAAGCATGATCGGTACGTACTCTGTTTGCTTGATAATCAGCCTGAGCAGTTCCCTGCCCAAGAGCATCAAGAAGACTAGTTAGTTCTGGAAGTGCCACGTTGAGTCAACCTTTGTCTAGCTGCCATTTGAAGTTCTCTACCTTTAAGTGGAGTAGGGCCACCAGTTCTAGGACTAGATTGAATTCCCATACCCCTAGAATATATACCGACTTTACCCCGTGCGTCAACAGGACGAATAAGCCTTCGCATAATTTTATCCATACTCATAAAACTATTCCTGTTTCATAATTGTCTATTCTTGTGACACCATCTAACCTTAAGCCAGTATATGTATCTGTTATATTTATAGGATACGCATCAGTTGCTGATACTACAAGAGTACTATTATACCAAATGCTATAACATTTACCAACAGCTATAAATAAAATTTCGTCTCCTATAATTGGTGCAGCATGAGCAGACGCTACTTCCCAAAAATTCCCACTTTCGGTTCTTTGAATAAAAAATCCTTGAGTATAAGACCAGCCACCTAATAAAGAACCTGGCGTATCATAATCTAAAGGGGCAGACTGCCGCAGAAACATAGATATTGTTCCAAACCCACTTGGATCTAATGAAATAACTTCACATTTGGTATAAGAATTATATCCTGTAAGTGCAGTCGTATAGCGAGCAGTACCACCTCCAGTTATAATAGCTCTATCTAAAAGTTGATTATTATCTATACTTAAATTCTCTGCATGTAATTCGGCCTCTGACCAGTCAGAACCTAAATTTGTATTATTAGTTCTATTAAAATTATCTGTAAATTCAGATACAAAATCATACTGGCTAAAATTGAAAATACATGTTTCTCTAAATATCATACCCATACCACGCCAAATATCAGACATAATTACCTCTAAGAGAGACAGTTAGAATCTCACCATCTCCATCAGGTTCACTATCAATTGTAACTAAAATTCTATCACTTGCAACAAAATTGATAGGAGTACCTAAAACATCATTCTCAGTTGTATCTCCCGCTGAGATAGTTGTAGTATTAATTACAGAGTACACATAACCTGGAGAAGAGCCTCGCCATACTTTAATAACATAGTCAGTGGAAGAAGCTAAAACTAGAGATACTGAGATTTCCACTAGATCAAATTCTCGGAAATTATCATACCTTCCAAGAGTAACAGTTCCACTTGGAGTTACGGTTGTTCCATAAGACCATTCTTTTTCAAATGTCCTTACGTTGGAGGGAATTGCTAAAATTTGAGCTTGTAGATCATCAATTTGATCCTGTAGGTCAGATGTTACTATAGCTATTGCAGTTAGAAAATCATCTATTTCAGTCTTTGTATAATAAATATCTCCAATTTCACCAACAATAATTTCAGCAATTAAATCGTCTACTTCTGTTTTAGTGTAGTAATTCGTGAGATCAACCAGCTCTTCGTTTTCATTAATGAATTGAATCAATGAGTCAACATCTACTGCGTGCTGATGATCTTCCCTAGCAGTAACTGGAGATGAACCTGTATTTGCATTTGCTTCAATAGAAATAGAAGTTGTAATTAAGGAGGGTACAGGCAATGCTTCACCGATATAGTGAAGATCTCTTGTCTCATGCTCTGGGATAGTTAACCCCAGTTTAAATAGTTCTCTTACATTCACGAAATTTCTCGACCAGTCTTCCTATGTGATTGAACATCAATCGCCGAGCCTAGAATGGTATATTCCTGAATTGCATTTGAAAGAGTAATTCTCATCTCAAATCTCACGTTACGAAAGACTTCTGGTCCATTAATTCTAATTAAGCCTTCATGCCAATCAACTACAGCTGCAACAATAGTATCGGGATTTCTTGATGTATCTGACTCTGTTAACCAATTATAATAGATATTTACGGCTTGTCCATTGGCATTGGAAGGGGCAGAGAAATTAATATAACCTAAGAGAGATCGTTTCTCATCAAGCATCTTTCCACGAACAGTTTTTGACAAATAATAAGCAATAACTGCGTCAGTTTCAGCAGCTGTTGCTAATTTAGTCAACGTATCCTGATAGCCAGAATATACTAAACACTCTACTGTGATAGTTCCAAAGGTAGGATCAACTGCTTGACCGTGGGCTAAGACAATATAGTTAGCTTTGCCCCAAATATGTGCCATTTCCATATTGGAGAAGCCAGCGATAATATCGGCAGGTTGTGTACCTGATTGAGCAAAAGTAAACTCTGTCCAGAAAATATTATCTAGTTTAGTATAGAAAATTCTAGCTTCAGTTGTTGTTTTTTGAGTGCCCCCCGGGAATGCTCCATCTAATGCTGTCTTTGTTTTACATATTAAGATTCCATCATCAAAAGGAACAAGTTTCCATTCGTAGTAGAGTTCTTGCAATATACCAATATCAAAATTATCTTGGATAGGTTCAGAGATGAGTTTGACTTCATCTTGATTTGTAACCCATACTCCACGAGTATCTACAAAATAAATGAGACCTTTATTTTCATATGCACAACTTTGATGATTAACTGCTACTGTAGCATCAATCAATCGAACAACCCAGTTTGCAGGCGATCCTAGGATTGAGATATTGTAGAAACCTGTGTTGGTAAATACAAAGAGTTTCGTTCCAATAGGAATAATTGAATGAATCTTTCCAAGTCCTGTTCCGGCTCCAATATGGATAAATTTTCCGTTAACGTCCCACGTTTCGGGATATGCACCTGGCGATGTTGGTGCGTCTGTGTAGTAAATCTTCGTATCATCCCAACACCACATCCTATCCTTGAAAACAAACAAACCTCTTTTAGTAGCTAGGTCCGCAGTAATCAGAGTTTCTGTTACAGTTCCTGCACTCCAGTTCCAACCTGTATCTGACTTCAAACCGGAATCATCCAGAATATAGATTTTATCCAAGTACGCCACAGCACCACGAAAATGTTGGATAGCTGCAAACTTTACAATAGCATTGTCACCCGTAGTTGCACCAGGAGTATCTCTATCAAATTGACGGATCATCCATGTATCCGCACCTACGCTCCAAATTGCAACAGGCCAAGTTTCTTGTGTTACATCGGGCAATCTAGTATACCAAACATCATGCCCGGTAGTTGGATAAGTCGATCTTGTATCAATGTTAAGGGGAGGAATAAATCCTCTTCTTGTCACAAGACGATCACCCTTAGCGATGAAATTTGTAACGGTAGGGCAGAAACCATCCTCCAAATTAACAGGATGGTTATAAGAATCTATGCCCCTCCCTACAGGAATTGGAATACTTTCCTCACCATAAATCACGAGATATATCCGTCCCAGATAGAATCATTCTGATCCATAATATCGGGTGCAATTTGCATAAAGGTATCGTCTCGGGTTTGCGCTTCAAATTTGCGATCTGCAATAGACGCTGCAAATTTCTTATCGTAATATTCCGCTGCTCGCCAGTTTTCATTACGCTGATGCAAACGACTTACTACAAAATCAATCAGTTCAGTTCTCCAGTTATCTGGCATTGAAACTGTTGAGCCTACTGCGGAAGCTGCTGTCAACAATTTGGAATATGTGATGACAACTATTGTTGCATCAGTTGAAAGTGGGCGAGGATAGAACTTGAGATTTTGTCCGGACGTATAGTATCCAACAGGAATTCCATCAGGCACTGTCGCAATTAGAAGTCTATCAATAGATTCCTCAGTCAACAAAGCTAGGGGTTCACTATTATAGAGAACTCTGTTGATTACAATAAGATCTGGAACAGCGGACATATCATATCCGAGCCTTACCGCAGCACCTGTAGTGTTAACCGTTGCTTGGAATAAAAGAGTTTGTCTAGCAATCTCTCTCATGCCATCATTGAGAAATGTTAGACAAGCTGCATCAGTTGCAACAACTTTATTTGTATCACCAAATAGAAGTTGGGCAGGTGTAATTATATCGGATGCTAGCATCTAGGCTCCACCTTTGTAGGGCGATCTTCATAAATGGTAATCTTTGCTTTACGATCTGTGTCCGTATAGGAATAAGAGGATTTAGTGCTATCAATGATATGCTTTACTAAATCCTTTTTGGATTCCGTTCTATCCCGCTCAGCGTTTCGTAGATCGTCTCGAATTTTCTTGTTATTTTTGTCAATGATATCTAGAATATCATGCTTCTTGGAATCCGCTAAATGAACCCGTTCTACCACAGAATCATTTAGTTCCCAAAATTCAAAGATTTTAAAGGCTCTAAGTCCATCTGGTGTTTGCCGAACTTCAGCCAAAACAAATGGCGCTTCAGAAAATCCACATGTATCAGGATCAACACACAGTACTTCAAGAGAATCATCAATATCCTTGATTCTCTCAACAACTGCATGAGCACCTTTTTCTACAATCATATCATCAATCATAATATAATTGTCACGACCAGGAACATGGAATGTTGCTGATTGATTCATAAATTTCCTACTATTATATCATGTATTTGATTAGTGGCACCAAATCCTGCTTGATATATTCTAGCTGTTCCCGCAGCAGAATATGTAGAATCCGTTGTAGTTACTTTGAGAGTAAGTGCTCCGGTAATTAAATCTACTTGATAAAGATTGAGAGTCGTTCCATTACATTCAAACCTAAATCTAAATGGATCACTAGGAGAAACAGCAGCAAATGAAGCTAATTCTGCCCCACCCCATTTAGCAATAAACCATCTATCAGTTCCTGATTCTTGCCAAGGCCCTACATAATAACCATTAGTTCCATCAAATCTTAAAATAAACGCAGCATCATGAACAGCTGATTCAGGTGAGAGAGTAGCTTCTATAAAGCAATTAGCATTTAATAAACTAGAATCGCCTAAGGCCAGATAACCACCATTAAATCCACCAGAATTACATATATAAACACCACCTTTAGCATCAACTACTCCAATAGTTTGAATATTTGGTCCTATAGTAGTCCATAGACCAGCAGCTAGAGAATCTATATCAATGGAATCCGCCATATTCCAAGGAGATGGAACAGGAATAGTTCCCCATGTACCAGCTATAAAATCATCTACGTCTAACCCATCAGAATCTGATGCTGCACTGGCTCCGATACCTAATCCTAAAGCTCTAAGCCAAACTTTATCCTGATAAGATAATACTTGTGCTCCATTTACATCTAAAAATACTCCCCCAATACCATTATGACGAACTCTAATTATATCTCCATCTGCTATTGCCATATCAGTAGTAGCAAATTGAACATTAGTATTATTCCAATTCTTACCTATAGAAACAAAATTATTGGCTCCTGATTTACCAAATTCTCCGTAGTAGTAAGAACAGTATGTACCACCTGCTCTACCACAATTAATCATTATACGACATGCACGATTATTGCCCGCAGCTAAATTTTCTCTATTAGTTATTCTAGCAAAAGCTTTTCTACTAGAGAAAACATTTGGTTCATGGGCAATAACATTGGATGCTCCACGAGTTCTTAACCTATTATTTACAATTTGAAAATGACTTGCTACTGCACCTACAGGCATTAACATCCAAGTAACATTATAATATTTATCATCATACACACCACCAATATCTCCTGCATCAGGACGTGTAAATTCATCAGTGAATTCAATAATTTCTGTTAGCCCACCAGCTTTAAGAATTACGTTTTTTCCACTTAATTTGGAGGGAGCTATTAATGCAGTATCAATAATTAATCCAGTCATTAATCACCTGTACTTATTCTAGCATCACTGTCAGTAGCCAGTACATTAACTGTAGGAGTTCCTGCTGAAGCAACTGCCCATAAATCATCACCAGATCCTAGTTCTAATGAAAATACATCAGTAGTTGCCATAGGAAAACCATCTGCCGCATTAACTGTGGGGCCACCCAAATAAATAACTGCTGATGGAGCTTTAATCAAAATAGTTTTTTTATTATTACCTCCACCCCCCTTAGAAATAAGTTCAGGAGTTGTAGATAAAGTAAATTTATCGTCTCTAATAGCCATTTAAATCCTTTCGTAAACAGAAAAAGCTAGGGTTGAGTCAGCCACTCACTAACTCAAACCCTAGCTTCTCTGCCCCTCCTTTGAGGTATTATGCTGCTTTCTTAAGCAGCACTCCTAGAAGTCCCCAGTCATTAGCAAGAGTATCTCCAGCTTGTGCAGAGTCTCTACCAATCTTGAGTGAATGGAATGCCCCTCTTGTAGTTGGAACCTTTGTTGGTCCAGTTACAACGGAAAGCAGGTCTTGCGCTACGGCTGTAAATACAGTGAAATTTGCAATGGTGGGAGTTTCAGAAACAAGAGATTGACCTTGAATCAAATCCTCAATATAGTATCCAATGGATACCCCACCTGCACCTGCACCTGCATTATATCCGTAAAAGAACATATCTACCGCATCCCAGTAGGGTGGGCAAACAAATCCTGTTGAAACAGCTTCAGATGCACCTGCTCCATCCAATGCCCATGCTTGATGGATTGCATCAGAAATAATTAGAGCAGGACCAGCGGCAGACGCAAGAAACATTTGTGCGGGCAAAAACATTCCAGATGGAACCAACTGAAATGTTTTTGTTCCGTCATCTTGTTCCATAGGCATTAGGCTGAAACCTCCGTAAGCGCAGTAAATCTACCGTGAGCATTACGCTTGTGAGTACCCAACTGCCAATATTGCTTCAAGAGAGCTTCGTATGCATCGAAGTTAGAAACCCACTTGAAAACTGCACCATCGATATCTTCCCAATACCAATCCTTATCACGGAAAATCTTCATTTCCTTTTCCGTAATCATTGCCATATTGGAAGCTGGCGAATCAGGATCTGCTACAACAGGAATTTCCTCGGAATCTGTATCAGCTTGGAAAGCCAAACCAACAAGACCACCCGTAAACTTCTTCGGCTCATTAAACCGACGAAGTCCAGTAAGAATATTCCAATAAGCTCTACGAACTCCGAGAGAACAGAACACTGCTGAAACCTTAGCTCCACCAGCAATTCTAATTCTATCAGCCATAGTAATCATGGCAAGTTCGGTGAGGTTAGTTGTAGTAATATCCATCGTAGACTTCCAGAACTCTTGAGTAGCAGTTGCTGGATTAAGTCCATGAAGCGCACCCGCTGAATTAACGAGGTTGCAAATACCGTAAGGCTCCTGATTATAGTTACCAGTACGACTAATGTAATGACCAGAAGTCGCAGTAATTACAGCAGTAAGAGTAACAGTGTTACCTGAAACTGATGCAACTGTAAAAGCAGAGTTAGTAACGGCAGGACCAGCCGAGTTAACGGTATCAATTACCATGCCAGCTTCAATCCAGTGAGCGTCATCAACAGTAAATGTCAGTGAAGCTGCCGGAGAAGAAGTCAGTTTAGCAAGAATTCCGGTATGACCAAGAGCACCTTGATCTGGGTGACCCCAAGCAATTCTGTTTTCATCCTTACCAACATCAGACTTAAGTCCATCCATTTCCTCATCAAGAGCATTAGAAAAAGCCTGTGAATTGGTTCTAGCAAGACGAAGAAGCTGACCAGTAAAATAAACACGGCCATAACCGTACTTAAGTTGCTCGGTAGCTGCCTTATAACCTTGACGACCTGCGGCCGCCAACTGAGTATTTTCTGCACGATATGAAATACCGTGGTTTCTAGTAGAGCGAACGGGGAAGACAACATACTTACCACCGATGTTCTCAGTAACATCATCTGCGGTTCTTTCTAGCCGCTTAATGGTAATTCTTTCCTCGTTCAACTGATCGTTAATCTGGCCCTCATAAACTTCCTTGAGGATACCAGCGACAGTGGTAAGAGTTGCGGACATTATGAATCAATTCCTCCAAGAATTTGATTAACTAGTGCTTTTCGGGCTGTCTTGTCATGTCTAATCTTTGAAGAATCCACTTGATCCACCGCAGTTCTCCCACCACCAAGAACAGGTGGTGCAATAGGCTTTGGCTTTGGATTGTAATTCTTATTCAGATAATCGTTATAATCTTTTACTGCATCGTCCGGTTTGCGACCATTCATAATTCTCGCCAGAACGGCCATCTCATCGAACTCTCCATGCTTAGTATGCAGCTCCTTCATCATCTTGTCAAGCTCACGTTGGCCCTCTGCATTTTGACGTTCTTGTTCAATAGTTTGCTGGAAGGTCTCAAACTTGGTAGTTTTTGCCTCCATGTCTTTAAACTTCTTCACTAATTCAGGTGAAGCTCCCTCAAACATTGGGTCAACTTCTGGTTCCTGTTCCTCGGGCATATTAAGTAAACCTTCTTCCTTAAGAAATTCGCCGATTTGTGTATAGAGTAGCATAGGATCGGTATCACCGATCTTCATTAGATTAACGGCAGCAACAATGCCATCGTAATCTACACCAAGATCAAGATATCTCTGAAGTTCAGCGGCTCTTGCCTGAGAACTTTGAGTAACTTGTTTTCCCCATTCCTTGTAATACTTCTCTACTGCCGGCAAATCCGCAGGATCAACATTCTTAAGGAATTCATTTACAAACGCATCGTCTGAATCAGGCGTCCCTACAGGGGGCGTATCATCTAAATTAGGTGGACCATTACCATTACCATTAAGTTCAGGCTCCGGTTGGTTGCCCAGATTCAGTTGAAGTGCTTCCAGACGAGTTTGCGTTTCCGTTATCTGTTCCTCCGGCATCAGTTATCTGCTTTCCGTAAGTCTCCAGGTGCAAATTGTAATGTTCCAAGAACAACATTTGCACCTGCGGGTCGAGTTGTTCGTAGGACTGTGATTTCATGAATTTACCGTGAACATAAATATGTGCCTGATGATTATCAAACGTATTTACCATCACGGGATTCTGGAGGGGCATTGGTTCCGGAGGTTGACCAGTTACTACACCTGCGCCATCCAAAGGTGGAGCCTGAGTTTCAGGCTTAACCATCTTCATGTGGAAGTTTTCTCGTTCTGCTTGACGAGTATCAATCGCCAATTCCGCATACAAACGAGAGACTTCAGACATTTCAAGATATTTCAATCCCTCCATTGGAGGAATCAATTGCTTATCAATCAAATCAATAATAAATGCTTGCTTAGCCGCTCTTGAACGAGGAGCCATTGAGCCATGCTCAACTTTAAAATCAACTTGGTCAGGCAATGAATTCTGCTTGAATTGCATCACTTCATAAACTTGGTCGCCAGAAATAATCTGGACCATCTTGTTTTCATCCCAAAATTGTTTAGCAAGCATAACAGATTGATAACCAATAGATTGAACCATTTCCTCCATTGAAGCAATAGTTTCCTCTAGAATGCCGTCGCTTTCTTCTTGCAAATAAGCAATAGCAGAAGCAGCTTCAACACCGGGTGGCGGTCTTTGCCCACCCTCGTATTGATTACTAATATAATCCATATCCATCAAAGATGCTTGTTCAACAACTTGAAAATATGCAGGCAATTCAGGATTCTTAACAGGGGATGGAGGATCAAATCCAGGAGTATATTCAATAACCAATCCAGGTTGTGCAGACAACTTACGAACATCTACAGAACCCTTTGGAACTGCCCATTGCGGCTTTCCAGTAAGATTACGAGCTTCAATTCCTTGTGAACGTGACCTATTGTATTCCTTCTGAATCGGGATCAAGTCTTTAATGATGGATTCTGCATAGAATCTACCTGTAGGGATATGATCTACCTTAGCAAATGGATACTTACCATGTTTGTAAGGGAATACAGACTCAGGAGCATCACCGCCCAAAATGTTACTAGGCTTAGTAGTCTTAGGAATTTGTACAGGTTTTCCTTCTGCATCCAGAACTGGTTTTCCTTCTGCATCCATTTGCATTTCAGGTGGTTTCTCAGCCATAAAAATAAGCTGCGAATTTGAAATAACAAACATTGCACCCTCTGGGAATTCTGAACATGGCTTGACCCAGAATTCTTTAAGGAATACATGATCCTTTACGTCACCCTTTTTAGCAAGCCCAAGACTAAGTCTGAACTTAGATTCAGGAATGTCCGCATTAGAATCAGGTTCGACCTCAACGCCATACAGAGCTTTGACGGCTTCAACTGTTGTGGCAATTCCATGACACACCCATTCTTGCTCTTGAATATCTTGTTCCTCAAGATTAGGAACCCAGATATGAAAAGGAGATGGCGCAAGATATGAAATATCCTTCGATGGATCGAAGTACGTTTTCATAAATCCTGTACCGCAAACACCTCTCCACCAGATAGTTTCACGCTTTCTGAGTTGATAATTCTTCGAATCAAGAAGTTGATCTGAAATAGCAGTAGCCATTCTGGCTTTTGCCAAATCCTCATCGTCTGGAGTCTGAGGAATAACGTACCAAATTCCTCGTTCCTTATTGACCTTCGAGTTCTCTTTGCGGACAATAGTCTTAATGCGATTAGCTACAAGTCTAACTCTCCATGCAGCTGCTTTTGGCTGAGACATAGAAAATCCAGTAGTCGTCGATCCTGTCCACTGCATATAATGCTTGCCAAAATACATGGCAAGATTATTATACCATTCTTTCTCGAATGGTTGTCTTTCAGATTTTGCAAGATCAAACTTAGTTAAGTAATCAGCTACTAATTTCTGATCCGGTGTCGAGCTTATCGAGTTCGCCATCTATTTCGTTCCAAACTCCATCAATATAGGGTTCTTCATGATCGTCGTGGTCTAAATCCGGATCCAAAGATGTATCAGGTTCATGAATCTTCGGTGTTGAAATGTCCGAGGGCGAAAGCAGAATGTGCGACTTCGAGACTATCAGGTTCAATTGTTGAATAGTCTCTATTTGGCACCTGATCTGTTCCTTCTGCGTTGCTATCACGTCCATCAACAGTTGAATCACTGGTTCCGGCTGAAGTTCCATCTGCATCCGTTCCTAACATCTTATCGACCAACTCATCCGCAGTAGGAGTAGTTGATACAGGAGGGGAAATTGTTTCATTCTCCATATCAAGACGAGATTGCAAAGCATATCTCATCTCTTGATTCTCTACATCTTTTGCATTCAACAAGTCACGAAGCATGAAAACTTCGTCTTGAAGCGTTCTAATCTCATCCTTATTGGCTTCCTGTAGGAAACCTCTGGATACTAGGTAGTGGGAGAGGTATGGAGTAAGCTTACGATTAAATTCAACAATTAGACTAGTGATGCATTCACTGCACAAATAGATAACACCCTCAGTAACGTACTTAGCATTATGCTCGTCAGTCTTCTCAAATTGAGTATCAATACCAAGATCAGTAAAAAACAATCGTTCATTGCCTGCTCCGCATGAAGCGCAAACAAACGGGTTTGCAACAGGCTTATCCATAATCTGAATTGGTCTCATTTTATTCTTTCTGCTGTTCGAGGAAATAATTTAGCTAGCCCTATCCTCAATAGGAGATAAGGAACTCTAATATATTTCACAGTTCGCTTCCCAAAAATTCGTCGATGGTTAATTCGTCTTTATATGCCTGTTCCCAATCGTAATCGGTTGCTGGCCTAGCAATGTGCAATCCTTGAATTACTTCTCTTTGCGTGTTTTCTATAAACTTAGTAGGACGAGACATGCATCCATAACGTATAGCATCCATTGCATGATCGTCTTTCTTGACAGGCTTTTCCTTCAAGTTACTACGATCACGAATTTTTGTAAGGTGTCTGTCCCAACGATACTTACGTAACTCTTTGAGTGTTTCTTTACATCTTGTCGTTATGATGAGCTGTTGCTCACGGAACATTATCTGCACATAGGAGATACCACTGTCAACATTGTTATTTCCCAAACCAATGAATATTCCGTGTTCAGCAAATTGAGCTTGTCTTGTGACACCTTGCTCTGGATCTGTTTGAGCCAGCGCTGGATCGCCAATAATGTACTGAGTGCTGATTCCTAATTCTAGTTGACGATGCAACCATTTGCTAGCTAAATCAGGAATAATGGTTTTGTTAATATAAATCTCATTATAAATGATAATTTTGCTATCTTCATTATACGCACCAAAAAGGATAGCAGTTGGGTTATTAAACCCATGGTCTATCATTTGAAAATGAGACCAATTATCACGTAGTACAGGCCAACGAGTAGACTTGAGAATATCAGGACATACATTATTAGTAGTCGTGAAAACTTCTCCGTAAACCAATCCAGTATGCGAAATATAAACGCCAGTGGATCTAGTTTTCTTCTCTTCTGCACTCATTGTCTCCGTAAGTCTATCATAGGCTTCTCTACGAATATACGGATTTTCAAACGTCTCTACTTCAATTACTTCAACAGAAATTTCTCCAGCTAAGGCTGGTTCATATAGGGTATCGTAGGTCCAAGACATTTCAATAAGTGGAGTCATAGTCATCCACCAATCACCATCTGTGTCGATTAGACGAACTAGACATTCCTTAAAAATTTCACTTGGGGGTTCTTCATCAAACCAAGTCCAATTTCTAGATGTACCTTGAAATTTCTCACGTTCTTGTTCATAAGACATAAACTCTACAGTTGAACCATTATTCAACGTAAGGATTTTATCAGTCTTAGAGTATGATTTGTCCCAAGAATTTTCAATAAGATATTTAGTTGGGAGCCATCTTTGAATTTCTGGAATAATAATCTGGTTAATACCCAGATTAAAATCAACACCTACGACTCTACCTCTCGTTGGTGCTTGAGGAATGTAATCTAAATGGAATTCTTCGCCGTTCTCGTCTCTAAGAGTATGCTCTCCAGTCATATAACAGACTGCTAGAGCCGCTCCTCCAACTGTTTTACCCGAACGGTTTCCGCCCATAAACATCTTGCCCTTCTTCTTTGAGGCAAGAAATCGTCCTTGTTTACGGTTGTTAGCTTTGAACCCCCCGATACCAGGGGTCAACTTAGCTCTACGGACGGAATTAATAAGCATCCTTTGCAGGTCTTGCAAAGGAAGCTCATCTGCTTTACGTGGCATTAAGCTGTCGCATCCCTAAACCTACAGGCGAGAACACCTACATCTGCGGCAAAAGTATCTGAAGCATGTCCACCAGTTCTTTGAACTCTCATAGTAAGACAAGTAATTTCAGTTAGGGCAAAATATATACTCTGATTAAGTGCTCTCTGATACCAAGCATACTTATTAGTTAACCCTGGCATAGCATGAACTACGGTAGACTGTATGATACTTTCATTTTGATATGTTGCCAAATCCATCACTTGCAGATCAGTGAAGAATCTAACATTCCCCACACCAGCACTAACATTATGAATAAGCAGATCAACTGTAACAGCTCTCCATGTTGGTGGAATATCTGCAACAAAAGTGCATTCGGTATTAACAGCATCAGCCATCAATTTACCAGGAATCTGCATAGCATTCAGCAAAGTATATTGCGATGTATCATCATTCAGCGGATACCAACAAATGATTTCTTTAGGGTTTCGAGGATTACTTCTAATAGGATTCATTTGAGCAATAGTATTATAACCATTGCCTAAATATGTATATCCTTTAATAGTATCATATACCTCCTGCCCAGCAGGAGGAACATACGTATTATCTACTGGGAATGAATCACTCCGAATTAAAACCATCGTTAGAAATCCCCCAGGTTGCTCCGAATGTTGCTAGTGTACCACCAATTACAATAACAACATCAATCAATGTAAAAGCACCATCTGCAACAGAAGCAATAAGTCCTGTTCCTAACGCACCAATTCCAGCTGCAATAGCCTTACGCATCTTACTCATGTCTCCACTTTCTGTAGGGTTCCTTTTACACACTTAATTTCTGCCGCCACAGGTTCTACTCCTTAAGCATAGGCTCTAACGGACAAAAGAATATGCACCGTATCCTGAGAATAAAGAGAAATTTCACCTCGCTCATTAACTGGAAGCCATACAGTAGCTGGGATAGCTTTACCGATTTCAGATTGCTTCCAGTTGATAAATGAATCAGATGAATTAACGCCCAAAAATCCATCACCTTCTGCTACGTTTTGAGGAATTACAGTAACAGTAACCTCTACAGCAGTGGGGAAATTAATACCATCATACTTCTTTACGCCATAAGTTGCCATTCCCGGACCCTGTGGCTTATCATCATCATAAACTCTTGAATCATAGAAACGATCCGGAGGATCTAGAAGTGTAAACTTATCAATCACCTTGTTACTCCCTACTATTCTATGGAAAGTTCCATCTCTAGTCATCTTATAAGCCCACTCACCAGGACATCCCGTTTGATCCATGTCCCTATGTCCATTAACGAATACACCTTTGGGCATTTGAGTATATAGCTTATTAACTCCATCAATCATTCGTTGATTGGGGATATCGGCCTGACCAATCAAAAGAACACAGCTGAAGATTTCTAAGTTATCTGCAATCCTAGGATTACCTACAATATCATCTTCACCGTGTTCAGTATCCATACCGTTGGAGGCGGCTCTATATCTATCTCCTCTACCTTCATAGGATCTTCCAGATAGCCCTACAGCTGAGGAATATCCAAAAGAATATCCTGTAGGAAGTCTAGCCAGAAATCCTTCATGAAGTTGATTCATCAAATCAACTTCATTTCTACTAGCCAAACTTCCAACTGAACCTACAAAGTGGACGTTGAAATACAGAATCCTAGCCCAGCTATGAGCAGGTCCAGTAATTTTAGGGAGAGATGATTTTCGCCACTGACTCTCTGTGAGATCATAGGCAATGGTCATCTACGCCAACCTCGTCCAACAATAAATAGAACGCATACGATGATGGCAAGAATGATTAGAAGCTTAACGAGATCAACAGAGTAGGCAAGAATCATTATTCTGCCTCTGCTGATTCAAGTCTGTATGCCAGAGATGCATCAATCCTTGTATTCAACTGCTCCACGAAATAATCCCAATCTTCTACCTCATCAACAGACTTAGCTTCCATATCAGGAAGATTGGCATGTGCCAGGCGAACAACCAAATCCTTCAACTTAGTGATTTCTTTGACTGCCGGATCAACCTTCTTGGCAATTGTCTTCTTTTTTGGTGCTACCTTTTTAACAACGGGTGTTACCTTAGTAACAAGTGTCTTGGTTACCTTCTTAACTGGAGTTACAGCTTTCTTAGCAACTGTCTTTTTTGCAACACTTTTCTTAGCTGGCATGTCTCGTCTTTCTGTTATGTTGATCTATTTGTGGGCCAGTAACCTCTACTGGATTAAGTGTTCCTCGCACCTTTACTTCGTACTTGTCATAACCTTCTACCCAAGTAATCCATTGAATATCTTCCGGTTTTTGTCCAAGTACTTCTGCAACTAACTGTCTATTAGATTCAGTTACATTCATGGCTTCTCCTTTTGTTCAGGATCCAGCACATCCATAGCCATATGTCGATTTTCTTGGTCAGACCTATCTACCGGATCAATTGCCTCAATTCGTCTAGTTTCCCCCTTTCCGCCCAATTGACCAATACTTAGTTCATTGAATGTGCGAACTTCTTTCTGAACGTGTCCAGCACGAAGCATAGCTAATCCAGCAAATATTGCACCAATAATTGATACAATTCCACCAGTGATTGATGATACCACAATTACAATACTTACATCAGTAATGGCAAGCATTAAACTTTTCTCCAAACATGACCCTCGTCCAAAAACCCGTGCCAACCATCACTCTTAGTACTTTGTCCAGCAGTATCACCAATACTTTGTCTAATTTCCAAACTACCGTCTGCGCATTCTCTATATGTATGGGGTGGAAATAAAACATGCTGAATTGATCTGGCACGAGCCGGTGCGTCTGCATCTCTTGCATTTGGCTTTAGGAAATAACAGGCTTCTTTATCCCCGTTATATCCCTTAATAGGCCCGCAGTAATCACCTGGTTTAGTAATTTCCGCAATTGATGCAACTCGTCTACCTATCATCTAGACTGCCTTCCTAGTTAGTCTGCGCCATAGGTAATTCCACCAAACTGCGTAGGTGGGGCATGGCCCTCTATGTCCTTCTCTATTGGTGCAGTACCAACCGAATGGAGGTAGCTTACATCTGTTGTGCTTAGTCACTTTAGCTTGCCTTTAATAGTTCTGCAATTGGAGTCTGCTCTAGTTCTCCCGCAATGCGATCCATCACGTCATTCGATACGTTGCGACTTAGGATTTCCATTAGTGCCGCTATCAATCCTACGAGGTTGATCGAATTCTGGTCCTGAGGTCTGTATCTGTTTGTGAATTCGTGGTAGTACTTGATAGCCTGTAAATCGCCATTCGCTACGTTGCGGGCAATTCCCATCTTGGCATCAATATCTGTTACCGACTGGAATTGAATCTCCATCAAGTTTTTAGCGTACTCGAAATAACTCGGGATACTCAACCAGGCATTCCACATAGATTCGTTTACGCCCAATGTACTTAAATCTTTGAACTTAGCGCCTTTACTGCGACCTGTTGCTTTGCACATGACATTGCAAGCAAGCACAAATCTCGGATCGAACTCAGTCCCTACAGGAGACTGTACCTTTATACTTCTAAAACTATATACGGGAAGCCCACGTTTTGCAAGTTTGGGATTAATGATGTCTTGAATTTCCTGTAGACTAATTCCGTTCTCTACAAACTTGGTAAAACTAGGCAATTCGCTATTGACCCAGAAGTACTTCTCAATCTCCGCAGTTGCTTCGATAATCAACATCTCGTGCGGATCAATTAGATCGAAGTTAACTAGAGTAGTTACACTATTAGTTGAGGGTTCGCTCTGTTCGGAGGGAGAAAAATTTTCTAGAAGTTCTTGTTCTTTGGTTTCTAGAAAAGAAGAGGTCTCACTAATTAGATCATCAAAGGAGTTATTGCTCATTAGGATTTCCTTGTGTGTCCATTAAAATAGGTGCGTCGCAATAGGGGAGGTAAAAGTAAAATCCGGGATCGGTTAACAAAACCTGTTAAGGTCGCCTAACACTAGTAGTGAAGCGTACCTACCATGTATTGTCAAGTATCCTTTACACTTGTATCTTTGCAGCCAGCTTGCAAAAAGAAAGGTGGCTTCAAAAAAGCAAGCTGAGTGTGACGTTTGTCACATCTGTTTATATCTTAGTTATATCTATTGTCTTTTAACTGGCGTTCTGCGCATAATAGGGACGTGCCAGAGAACCAAACAGAAAGGTAGGACATGGCAACGACACCAAAGCAAGAGGAAGCGGTAACTCCCGAAGTTGTTACCCCTAAGAAGCGGTCACCACTTCAGCAGGTGATCGAGGATAAAATGCTGCAAGAACTTGTTTCAGGTAGCATCTGGACTCTTGACGAGACTGAGATTGTTGCTCGCAAGGCAACACTCGATAAGTTCCGCAAGGTTATCTCGTCGGCATACCGTATGTACGATGAGGAACTCAAGAATCAGCGGAAGATTCACGGTAGTGACCATCTCAAGGATGTTACCTACTTCCGTAATCCTCGCACGGTCAAAGAAGGGACGTCTTTGATGGAGGATCTTTCTTTCGGAGACGACGACGACGCGAGCTAGGTAATGCAGACCTGAGTATGTCTTAAAACTGCTCAAGTCAATCGGCAGTCAATCGAAAGGATAGGCAATGAGTGAGGCAACACATATAAGTTTGCCTGATGTATGCGAGCACATTACTCGCATGGATATCATCAGAGCTAAGCTGGCAGGTAGCTCGAATACGGAAATATTCGAGTCAATCAAAGAGCATCAAAAGGAATATCACTCCTCGAAAGGGGAGTGATATTTATTTTTGTTCAGAGTGCGTCGCATAACTAGTACCAGTCTATATAACATTGTTATAAGTAATAACTATTAGCAATTAACTATTAGGTTTGCTCTATTAATATTTTCGTAAATGTAATTGAGATGAGCCCTACAAGGTGTAAATAGCCATCTAATAGATAATGTGTATATGATCTCCCTAGATACAAACCCCTGTTTGCATGTCTGTCACTATGGAGGTGTTAAATCTCGAAAATTGGAGGAAGTACTGACTACGGGTTTACAACCCTGTCAGTTACTTTCCTAGAATCGTATTTCAAAAACAGTGCCCTTACGCTGGTCTTTTATACAGTGCTCACTATCATACTGTAACTCTGACTAACCACCTCACAGCCATCCTGCCATACCTGCCAGCTATCCAGCGGCCATAGTAGGCAGCTATCCCCTCACCCTATCCACGAACTATCGAGATATCCTTGACTTCATACTTTATAACTATGCTAATGGTAGACCTATGGGAATTAAGTGGTCTAGCCATGTCATCTGTTTTGGAGGAATATTAGATGGACAAGAGATTCCATTGTTAGGTATAAGAACAGATGTACTAGGAGCCAATGCAATATATGAATACATACGTATCTCTAAATCTAGAATCATAGCCGTTTACGCAGGGAAAATAAAATGAGAAGTTACGAGCAACATATTTCCGACTGGATTATGGATCATCCAGGACAAAACAGACAAGATATCATTGCCGCTTTTCCACAAGTAGCGCCTAAGACAGTGTATCTTAATGTGCAGAAACTAATAGGTAAATCATTAGTGGAGGAAGACAGGCATGGTTTGTTGCGAGCAAGTGTTAAACTAAACAACCAATCTAAGGATGAGTGGCCTACTCACCGGATTCTCAAAGACTACGTAAACGCAACACCAATGACTAATGCGTTTGCTAATCAAGACGACTTGTTCAAAGAGAGATGCACCGAACTGTCGCACGAATATAGCCAAGAGATAGGTTATCTCCTCATTAACGCAACTGTCCTGTATGCAACTGTCCAGAACTTAGACGTATGGAAAGCATACGAACAAAAGAATCCTATTGATAGAGAAACACTTGATGGTGAGTTAGCTAGACTTGAAGATTTATTTAGGCGGATTAGAACCATACGTACTACCGCTGCTTAATACCAAGAAATGTCTTGACCTGTAGGCCGATCTGTGAGACGATGGAGGGGCGAGAGCTATGCCCGGAAATAGGAAATAGCCGGGACCGAAATAACTACTTGAAAGGTAGAAACCAGAATGATAGATAGTGAGATGGAATATACATACAAGTTTGATGTTCAATGTGAATCAAACATTGAACTTAACGCTGCGGCTATTGAACATATCCGTCACGAGATAGAAGATTTTATTTACCATACGGTATCTGATAATCCGGGTATCCATTTCGTTCAGGTTAATGAAACACCTATTAAGCCTCATGCTGAGACTATTGGAGAATTGTCTGATAGATTCTGCGATTTGGCTAGAGAATTTGCTAATAAGGAATGGCAATACTCATCTCGTAGAGTATGGGCAAATGAACTACGTGCTCAGAATCGCATTACGCCAGATGAAGTTAAATTACTTGAAGTGTATTATGGTAACCTTTGGACGTATGTAGGAGATTGAAATGAACGAACATGAAAGACTAACAGCACAACTTAATCGCGGTATCATTACTCAATCTGAATACGATATTGCGGTATCTTCATTGGGAGTAGTGATCGATATTACTACTGAGGATAAAGTAGTTCTTCATCAGGGTGATAGGGCTTACAACTATTACGATATGAAGCCAGGAGTAATAGGAGAAATTAGTAAGTATCCACAACCTAATACAATGATGGGGCAGAACTCATCTACACCAATAGAAGAATGGAATAACTATTGGTTCGACTTCAATCACGATGATGGTTCATCTACTACATTAGATGGATCACGTATTTGTTCCATTGCTTTTGCAACTAAGAGAGGTTGGATTAAGTAATGGAAACAAATCCTAAGGAAATAATGGAGATGTTTCTCCCTATTACAAAAGAGATGATTGTCGGGGATGTTATAGTAGTCCCCGATCATCGGTGCGATATACACGATACGCAAGCCCAATTAGCGTCGCAATTCATGCACGCTTACAATGTTGATTCCATGCAATGCCACCATTATTCTGGTATGACAATTACGTTCCGAAAGGTTAAGACGGAGAATGAGCAAAGTAATTAAGTGTACTGAGTGCAACCAATCTGGTGGTACTATACCTAAGTACTATCTGGACGATGTTATTGAGATGATGCACGAGAATTGTGTTGTGCAAAACATGCAGCGTTATATGGACAGAAAGGATGCCTTGAAGTGACTAACAATAAGAACGTGTTCTATGATCTGGAGATATTTCCGGATCATCTGGGCTTCCTAGATAGTGCCGATAATCTCAAGAGTTTCGAGTACGCTGTTAAGGCAAAGGTAGAAGAACTCGAAACTATTATGGATGAGAAAGCTACACCTACTGCTAAGTTGGAAGATACTGCTCGTAAAGAGTACAGAGATAATCCGGCTCATAAGAAGCAGATGAAAGAAGCGACTGGCGAAACATTTGGAATCCTGTATGAAATGGGTGAGAGTTTGCCTTTCCCCGTTATTTACGGAATGATTGATGAGCTTCGTAAGTTGGCGCAAGACTTAGAGAATAGCATTCACGACCGTGCTAAGCGTGAGTCACTTACAATGACTGAGACAATCAGCGATAAAAAGATGGCGCAAGTTCAGCATAAGCGTTTGCGTGATGCATGGCTACCTATCAAGCAAATAGCGTCGCTAATGTATGAACTCACGCTATTCACCATCAAGTCACGTCCGGGTAATTACGCTGCGAGTCCGGCTAAGACATATGCTTTCTTCTTCCCCAATGAGGATGAGGAATATTACAACTTCCGTGTTGTAGCTCGTAGACTCGGCATTTATGTAGAGGGTATTATGTACATGGATGTTATCGACTACGCTGACGCTCACCCGGAATTGGTGCAGGTTAAGGAAGTGCTACTGTGAAGCGATTAGTATTTGATGCCGATGAATGGCGTAAAACTGGGGATATTGGAGATAACTCCCAGTTCTGGAAAGAGTGCCAGATACCCGTCATTAGTAGTGACGGAACGGCTACCGTTATATTTCCAGACGGTAGAGTTAGCAAGGGTCATTTCGTTAATGCAATGAGGGAGATTCCAGAATGAGTGGCTATTTGCTAACTCATATTGAAGACGGGGAATCTCACGATTTACCTAGCCCAGTTGATGACCATGCTGTTATGAACATGCTCGTCAAACTCCTCGCAAATAATCTCATTGAAGATTTGCATGTAACCACAATTACCGGCGAAGAAATTATTGTAGTGAAAGGGTGAATGAAATGCCTGATGCATTAACAGCCATTATTACATATCCCATCAAAGTGAAGTACGAGATACTTCGTGGTGATCCTACTGATGACCAATTGAAAGAAATTCTGTCGCATATTCCACCAAACTACTCAGTTACGAACTATATAGCTTGCACAGAAAATCTGGATCGTTGGACTCATAGTCCAGATCAGATTACTCCGGTTGATGAATACCATGAATCTTGGAAGTTTATTCTTAGGGTTTATATCATGTCGTGGCACGCTACTACTGAATTTGGTTGGGAGTGAAGTGACGTGAATGATTTTTCCTTTGGTCCCTTTGAACCTAAAACGGCTAAAGAAATACCAGATATTAGTTCCCTTGAGTTGCATGAGGAACTAGAAACTATCTCTACTTCTGTAGGGAAAGATAACCTGGCTAATAAGAGCATCGCAGAAATGACACTAGCAGAGGTTGAAGACTCTCTTACGTATGTCAACTACGAACTCGTAATCGAGGAAGAAACATACGCTAAGATTCATGAGGAAATGCGTATCCTCAGAGATAAGTTGCGTGCATTAGATGAGACACGCTCAATTGTTCTTGAGTCTATCAATAAGCACAAGGATGATAAGCTATTCCTTGCACGCCGCAAAGAGCAAATGCTCAAGGATGAGCTAAAGAATAAGGCTATCGAAGACACAGCTAATAAGGTCTTCGAAATTATGGCTGATAATCCTTCATGGGGTAAGGCTCACCTATATCAAAAGGAAGATGTTGTCATGACAATTCATGCATATCTTTCCGGCTTTAAGGGTTTCTTGAATGCCAATGATATGGGTTTAGGTAAGACTAAGGAAACATTTGATACGCTAACAATCTTGTCCGTTCTTTTCGAGGCTGAATACGATCGCAAACCCCGTATCCTTTGGCTTACTAAGACTTCCATTCTTAAGACTGGCGGTACTATTCGTGAGGGAAAGAATTGGGCACCAAATATTCAATTGATTCCGGTAGAAGGATCAATGAATAAGGTACAACGTGAGGCTTTCTTTGAGATGATTGATGAGTTTGGTATGTCATGTATTACCAATTACGAATCAGTCCGCACAACGGAAGCCCTACAGGATATTGAATGGGACTTCATTGTAATGGATGAAGTTCACAAGCTTAAGGGCGGCGCTAATATATCCGGCCCTACCGCTGTATGGAAGTCAGTATTTGATCTGACTCGTAATTGCAAGATGCAGATTCTTATGTCTGGTACGCCTATGGTTAATAAGGTGACAGAGATGTGGGCATATTTGCATATCTTTGATCCAGAGCGATTCCCGTCGGCCCGGCAATTTGAAAATGCGTTTACTTCAATGATGTCAGTTGCTGGCGAGTTTCAATTGGTAGTTGACGCTGACAAGTTATTGAACAACGCATTAGTTGGACGCATGTGTAAGCGTCGCAAAGATGAGGTAGGATTACAAATGCCTCCTGTTACACCATACGAACAACGGGAAGTATTGCTTGAGATGTTGCCTGCACAAAAGGCAGTGTACGAGCAAATGCGGGATCAATTCTTCGTATGGCTAACAGATCAAGATCAAGAGAAGACGTTTACTGCCACGGCTATTATTGCCCAGCTTATTAGGTTGCGTCAATTGAATGTCTGGCCCGTTATTGACTTCAAGAAGTCTGTAGTTGATCCATTCACAGGAATGCCCGTTACAACAGATGATGGTAAACTACTGGTTACTGTTGATAGGTTGGATGTTAGAGAGTCCAGCAAAATAGACGAGGCAATGGACACTATCGAAGCGATCGGCGATGAAGCTATTGTCATATTCTCCACGTTCAATGAACCATTGCGAGAAATTCAGCGTCGCTGTTTGGAGCAGAGTATTACTTGTGACTTGTTGATTGGAGAGAATAATGATAACTTGACTAATCTTGAGGTTGGTTTCCAACAAGGCAAAATACGAGTCCTCTGTGTCAACGCAGCAATGGGCGAGGGACTTAATCTACAAAAGAATCCCGAGCAGTGGCCTGGCGGGGCTAGTTATGTCGGTTTCTTGGACCTTTGGTATAATTCTGGTCGTAATGACCAATGTACTGATCGTGTCTTTCGACAAGGGGCAAATGAAGCAGTGACAGTATTTCACTGGAAGAACGAAGATAGTGTTGACCAATGGCTTGACGAGATTATTAAGAAGAAGGACAATCAAATCAAAGGTATCATGGAAGATCAGAAACTGCGTCCTGGTGAATGGGCTGCCTACTTGAAGAAGCTCATCTAATGGATACTATAGCTGGTATTCCAACGCAAGATATAGTTCATGCTTTACGAACAGCTGTCACTGAGGCTAGAGTTACGATACGAGAACTTGAGCAACGACGTACTGAGCTGGAAATGGATTGGCGTAGAGAGGATTTGGATTTACGTGAACAAATTCGTGAGATAGAATCGCAAAATAAGACTGCTAAGGATGCACTCAAGGCATTAATGCCGCCTAGAAATAAATCAGAGATGGCTAGAGAAATTCTCACAAATGTTTATCAAGTGTTTCTTGAGCATCCTACAGAAGAATTCTCCCATGCTAATATGCTAGATGAGTTAAAAGATTTAGCTTGGGAATATGAGGGTAGAGGATTTGAGAATAGAATCCGTGCCGCCTTGAATAGTCTAACAGAACAGGGCTACCTTTCTAAAAGAGAGAAAGAAACTACTAGTAGGCGAATGGTCCACCTGTTTAAGATTCGCAACAAGCGTAAGAAGTTAGAACTACGGGAGTTGGTAGATGGTAGTTAGATTAGTTATTATATTTCTTATTGGTTGTGGTTTTGGATTTATAGCTTCGAAAGGTAGATGATGTATACTATACATACGTATCTATGCGGTGAAGATGAAGTTGAACTTATATGTCCTTGGGGTAGTGGTACTGGAAATATACCCCCTCCTAGCATAGAGTTTGGAATTACAGACAAACGGTATACTTATATTAAATCTGAAACGTTGAAGAATTTCGTAATTGAGAGGTGGTGAATAATGGAGATTTTCATTTATTCTGGAACTGCACTAGGGGAACCTGTAATGCGCATTGAGAATGCTGAGGAAGAAAATTATCCTGAGGAAGAATCGCATAATGGTGTAATAGATATTGTTGTTCATGCTCATGGAGACGATTGTAATGCATATATTAAAACTCAGGGAAAGGATTGTGAGGCCGCTAGATTAGCTTGGTACGCTGCAAAGAAAATGTATCTTGCTAATCAAGGAGAATTATGGGCACGTTAGCAATATCTGTAGATCACGCTATTGGATTTTTCGCAGTATGTGCGCTAATATTCACTATTATATTCGCCCGACTTACTAGATATAAGGACAATTGATGTGCTGGGCATGTGAATTAGAAAGAATGAGGTATGAAGCCTACAGAAGAAATCAACGTAAATATGATCTATTTATGATACTATTCATAGCCTCTCTATTGATAGCTATTGTGTTGATGTTGTATTGGAATTCAACATCATGAGATACAAATTCTATTGGCCGGAATGGCCGGAAACTCATACTCAGGATGGATTGTGGAGTTATAAAGCTTTAGCTCTTATTTTATTGATTGTATTTTTACTTGGCCTACTAAGTACGTGGGCTTGTTTGGCATTACGATGAAACCTATGGATATGAGTTTTAAGGATGGATTTATGTTTGGACGTAAGAGAATCCCGCTTTGGTCTACCTTTATGGATTGGATTTGTGATACATTTCATAGAGAATATTGGGAGTACGTGTATCATCCGCCTATTAGAATCCTACGCTGTTTGATGTGTGAAAAGATACAGTGCATTGATGACCCTAAAGATAACCCCTGTAGGATGGATCATGGACGTTTCGGACCTAATTGCCGCCAACGCTGAATTACTCAAGGGATTTACAAGGTCGAAGAAAGGTAGATCTAATGTTGGAGATGATATCTTCATATACCAGAATCGTCCAGTTGAGAATACCAATTGGCGTAAAGATCGCAATGTTGTGTTTGTTAACGTATTCTTTCCTACAGAAGTACCGGCATTTGATTTTGCGAAGTCTATTGTTCTGCATAATCATACAGTATTCGAGCGTTGCACCAGGGATAGATATTGTCACCTGGTCGGATATAATGTCGAAGATCGGCATTCTCGTGAGTTTAATCTTGTTTGGAACTATCTTTACTATCCGCAGGTTTCTCCTGTGGTATCTATACACTTAGATTTTACTATGTAACTGATGATTGGAGAATGAAATGAAAACACATTTAAATCATGTTAGGTATGCATTACGCACTATGTGCGGTAAACGAAATAAATGGAATGAGATTCCAACTACTGATGATTGGAATGAAGTTACTTGCAAGGGCTGTTTGAAGGCTGGAAAAATGAGAGGTTTGGTGTCTGAGTGATGGCAATTCAAAAGGTAATAGTGAGTGATACTCCTATCACAGAGGAACTCTTTATGGAGTTTCTTAAGAAGGAGAAAGTATTGAAAGGTTTTCCCTTCTTTCTAGAACGAGCAGATAGTACGACACTGAAATTAGCGACGACTTGGCTCATTAATTTATTAGTGAGCCTCAATTCATTTCTATTGGAGAAGCAACAATGAAGATTGAACCTATCTCAGATAAAGACGAATTGGTATCTGGTCAAAAATACGGCTTTTACTACGGAGGTATTCCTATGGTAGGAATTCATAAACCAGGAAAAGGTAATGAAGAAAAATATCCAACATTCTCCGTGGACGGCACGCTATATTCTGTCAATCGCAACGAGGTGGCAACAAAGGCGGTTAGTGATGCCTGAGGATACAACTAAAGAGATACAACTTAAGCGAGAGATTTGTTCACAATGTTGGTATCAACATGAACGTGTTACCTATAACGTAAATGGACGTTGCGATAGATGTGGCGGTACTGATTGGATTGATGCTGGTATTACTCAAGAAGATGCAATTGATGCGACCCTACAGGAATTACACGAAATATTTGAAGATGAACCTCCTGGTATGTGGGAACATGCCGATTATTCGGGTGGTGATCCAAATGAGCAATCGCATTCAGCTAGAGAGAAAGTTCAACAACAACTGAAAGAAATGAAAGAGAAGAAGTATCCAAATCCGCTCCGTAAAACCGGCTTCTTTAAGGACTAAAGATGCAACTGTATGAGTTTTTGTTTGTACAACCTGGTGATATTAAATCTCTACAACGAGATCCTAAGACTGGTGATTACACGATTAATATGCGAGATAGTACAACTCCGATGCATGTGTTATCTGAGGAAATTGTTAAGCATGAATTGATTTGGAAATCATATGAACTTCGACCGTTAGGAAAGTGATGGCAAGAGATGAAACTATTCTTGACTGGCGATCGACTGGAAGACGCAAAGCAAGACGAGCATTATTTAACGCAAGAATTGAATTCAGTTGCGTGGGTTATACGGATGCGCAAGGACGATATCATCCGTGTGGTAAAACAACTAGAGTACCCCCTAAAGATGCTCCTTCGTTCTTTGATGAGATATGGCCTACTGAAAAAAGAGTTTTATCGCCTCAAAGTCTCCAAGCAGATCATGAATCTAAAGAATTACAGAACAATGATGTAGAGGACCTTAATTGGAGATGTTCTTCTTGTCATAAATTAGCAGATATTCAAACTGCTAAAGGAGAATCGAGAATTGAAAATGATTTATCTAGTTTGCTCCGGGTATGCCTAGCGCATAGCTGGCGTCTATGCCGAATGGATACCTGGCAACTAACGGAAAACTCTTGCAATCATACTTGAAATGTATGCTAGTGGAGGATGTCGGGACCACTAGGTCTTAAACCAAACAAACAATCAACGAACAGAAGGAATGAAATGTCAGTAGATACTGAAGTGCCAACAACTGCTGTGCAGCCAATGTATGACAAGGTGAAGTCTGCAATTGATTCCATTGATGAGAAGTTGGATTCATTGCAGGATTCTGAGGGTGCAACCAGAACAAAGGTTGTGAACGAACTTGTTGAGAAGCATCAGGATGTTACATCGCAGGGAATTGATACCACGATTGCACAGCTTGATTCTTTTGATGACGAGCAACTCGTTGGAGTTGTCAACGGAATTATCAAGTCTTTGAATGCAGCCTTCAAGGAGCGTCTTGATAAGAAGGTCGCAGAACTTGTTGCGGCTGCACCAAAGGTTGAGCCTCTTATTACTGAGGAGCAAGCTGAAGTTCTTTCCAAGCAGCGTTCAGAGTTGTATCAGCAGATTAAGCAGATCGTTTATCTTGCTGAGACAATGGACGGGGTTGAATTGGCAATGCCAAAGGCTCGTCGTGGCGCAATTGGTAAGCGTGGACAACGTGCAATGTCCAAGATGATTTGGGCAATTGATGGTACGATTCTTGATCCTCAGCCGAAGTACAAGGATCTTGCTGAATTGCTCGGTTTTGTTGAGACAACTGGAACTAAAAAGTCTCGTGAAACTGGTAACGAAGAGGAAATCAAGATTTCTCCTTCAACTAACCTTACTAAGTTCCTGAAGAATGCTAAGGTTGATACCAAGAATCCGAAGGATGGTAAGCTTGAAGTTACCATGCCGAATGGTTCAACAGTTCTTTCCGGCTTTATTCCAGGTGTAGATGATAACGTTCCTGAGAAGCCTGAGGAAGATGAAGATGACACTGATGACGATGATGATGATGATACAACGTCAACTAGCTAATTTTACAAGTTCTCAGAGAATGAACCCCACTCTTTGATTGAACTTGTAATGAAGTCCTGAGCAAGACTTTAAAAGGCTCCTTTTCTAAGTTCGTAAGTTGAGCGGGATCACATAGATACTGCTGCCGTTTCCAATCCTAGTAAATAGGGTACTAGGCAACTTATGACTGGGAGTTCTGAGATAGGTCTTACCGACTCGAAGCATTTCATCAGACTTTCTAGTTCATTCATGCAACTAGCGAGCAGTTTGTTAGAGCAGTGAGGGTCAGAACAAATTGGTAGGGGCAAGGCCAATATATAACCTCCTAGCAGAAGTGCTAGTCAATCCACTAATCCTGGGTTAGTATCAAAAATAAGCCCAGGTATTTTCTCTAGGTTGCTGCATATTGTTAAGGTATGTAGGGGTCCAAATGATAGCTCAAAGTATTCCCAGTATCCAACCTAGTTTTTCTCTCCGGCACTCTAACCCGAAGTCGTAAGGCAGATGAGTAGTACGTCAAAATCGGGGATGGCTGAAAGTAGATAAATTTCTACCTTTCAATCTGCTTTCCGAAAGTACTCTGCGCCAGAGTTTTTCTAGAGTAGACGATAGTTACAGGATATGGAGGTTGACCACTTGTAACTATCGTCTACTCTAATTTGTCGTTTTTGTACATCCCGCCTTTGAAACGAAATGGATTGCTGCAAATGAAAATTTCTCAACTCATCAAAGAATTAGCCGAAGCTCAAATGGAGCGTGGAGATATTCCAGTGATGATGGAGTTTCTCTCTATTCCAGAAGATGAGTTAGCAGTGGTGAAAGAAGACCAGGAAACTCATTACGAGGAAATAGACTTCTGTTGTGTAACTCAAATCGGCTTCCGCTTTTTTGCTCAGTTGTCAGTTGAATAGTCGCAATTAGTGGGCGTTCGTAGCTCAATGGATAGAGCAAGAGACTTCTAATCTCTTTGTTGTGGGTTCAAATCCCGCCGAACGCACGATAGCCTTAACTTTAGGCTATAATAATTCACCGATCAAGTGAATTATTGAAGGGAAACGTACCCACGAGTGGTGAGCTAGTAGCATAAAATGCGGAGTAATGCGTGCAAGATGTAGGTTCGAGACCTACCTAGCTTACTATGGAAATTAAAAGTCAAATTAAAATTGAAGATGTGTTAATAGCGCAACTTGCTGTGAACTATACGTTTCTTGCAATGGCTCCCCATGATTCATGGGGGCATGCAGGTTCACCAGCAGAAATGGCTGCTTATGTTGTTGAGACTGCTAGAAAGGAGGGAAAACTTGGATTCCTCATTAATACCGTACTCGGGTCCGGACGATTCGGACCCAACAGAAATGACTACAAACACTGAAGTAATTGTTCCTGATGAAATTATAGCACCTGGTGAATTTCATTTGGAGCAAGTTAGAGCTTATGCAGCCTACGATGCTCAAAGAGCCCAAGCTGATTTAGATAGGGAAAAATGGAAAGAAGACAATTTCTTTTTCCATTATGGAGGAATTAATCTCAAAGGGTTTAAATTCACAGGTGATATACTGAGAGATGTGAATAGCATGATTCAAAAGAATGAAGATGGAACTTATCAGGTGATAATTGATGAGAGGTAGCCGTGTCAAACAACTTAGAACGGACTCCAATCCTAAGCCCGGAAGAATTGGCGGAGGCATCCAGGGATTTGAAATACATTCTCCGAATGCAGCCGCTATTAGACGGGCCAAACTCTTATCCGAGCAGCTTCAATCGGATAGTGGAGATGATGTTGAGGGATCTAGTAAGGCGAACAAAGCTTCCGGAGAACTTCACGATGAGAGTAGAGGTTCCAGCTAGATCAGAGCAACCTCCATTCGTATATATCACAGCAATGTGGAAAGATATATACGATCCTCGTAGTGTTTCTATGAGCTATGGTAAAATTGATGGTATGGAAATGTACCTGTCAATTGCTCCTGAAAGGTTTGAAGATGTTTGGAGACATAGAGTAGATAGTGTGATTCATCTACTCTGGGATCATGAATTGCATGAATATCTTCAATTTGATGGGAAGTGTTTACATGAACCACACCCAGAAGGACGAGATGGTCCTCTCGGATAAGTGGGATGAATTTCTGTCGCACTATCCAACCATGTTTCAAGTGAACAATGAAGTCACATATTCTATGGAAGATGCCATTCAAAGGCGTCAACAAAAAGAAACAGTCTTGTCAGAAGTTTTTATTCAACAACACTTAAGATTGGAGTAATGATGGGAAGCAGAGATGAAATTGAAACCGAAGAATATGATGCGAGTCGTCTAGATGAATTGGGAACAGAGCCTACCCCTCCTAGTGAAAAGCCTGAACCAGAGCCGAAAAGGCACGACGAGGATTTCATTCAATTCGAACGTTCATTCACTAATATTAAGCCTGAGGGAGATCAGATCGAGCGGATCGAACTTCTACGGGAGGAATACAAGGCACTTCTGAATACTATTTGCATGATTTCTGATCGTACTCCGAACAGAACTATTGCTCTCCGTAAGCTTGAGGAAAGCTTGATGTATGCGGTGAAGAATATTGTATTGGAAGCATAGTGCCGTGGAAAGATATACTACTAATCATACTGTGTGTCATTATTTTTCTCACTCTGT
>Ga0137451_1000032_pt1 | contig 46182 bp, 80 predicted proteins | sample EasRivERMGT500_2_FD_102336 | JGI IMG/M metagenome (GOLD analysis project Ga0137451, IMG submission 102336) | Soil microbial communities from meander-bound floodplain in the East River, Colorado, USA - East River MetaG ERMGT500_2 | ecosystem: Environmental > Terrestrial > Soil > Floodplain ... | reverse complement strand
GCGACGGGCCTACCAGAACAACCAGCCCAACCGGGGCTTCCTCGACCACGCCGGTCACCGAATTCCTGACCGGAAATACTGGGTTGTAACGAATATCAAGATCGATGCCTCGGCGCGTACGGGGGCGGGCGACAATATCCTCGTGGACGGGTGCTCCTTCGGCTACTGCACCAACGCTACCATTGTCAACGCGACTCGCTACGGCGTCAACATTACCCAGGTCTCTGGGGTCTCTCCGTCTACGTACAACGTCGTTAACCTTAACGTCTTCTCAGGTAACACAACCGCTAATACTAACCTTACTTTTACGGCTCCGAACGTAGGTAGCGTAGTCAATGAGAACTCCGGCGATGTTCTAGTCTACCCGGCAACCAGCGCCTACTACGATATCCGCACCTGGGGCGCTATTCCAGGCTCAGCGGGCAAGACTGCTACGACCGCAGCGTTCAATGCAATCTTTGCAGATATTTCTTACTCATACTTTCCAACCGTAGACGGCAAGCGTGCGGCGGTTATCTACGTCCCGGCAATCGAAGGAAATAGCTGGTACACCGGGGATCTAGACGAGTACGTAGGTAGCCCCGGCGCGGGCATCTACATGAGGGGGGATATGCCCTCGGGTCGTAGTAGCACCGAAGGCTCCACGCTTATTTTCGACGGGACCGACGGGACTACGTGGTTTAAGTTCCTCGCGATTAACGGCTCTACGTTTGAGAATCTTACCTTTAACGGGGGAGCTAAGGCTCTAGTCTTGGTCCAGCTCTCCCAGAAGTGGTACGGTCCCCCAGACGACACGCAGATCGGATCCTCCGGCGTTAGATTTAACAATTGCCAGTTTGTTGAGCCCAAGGGTGACTATGACTCTATCCTCGTTCAGGCCGGGTCCGATGACGATCCGCCCGACACGCTTCAGTCCAGCGAGTACCGCTTTTATAATTGCCAGTTTCAAGGCCACAACTCAATCCAAGGCTGGGGATTTAAGGCCGTTGTAGCCGGAAACACTAAGAACTTTACCTTTGACAATTGTACTATTACTTACTGCTACCGCGGAATCGAGGCTCTGTCTGGCTACCTCCTATGTCGTGAGGTTCAGGGCGCTAATATAGGATACGATCGCGACGCCGATGCTGCGATGATTTTTGTCGCCTCCACCGGTTGCGAAATCACAGGCGGCGGTATGGAGAACGGGAACTCAGGGTATTTTGCCCGGTTTCTAATTTCCTCGCAGGCTACTCCGGTTCATATGTCCGGCGTCTACGTGGCAGCTTCACCCCCGGCTGACGACTATTTGTGTATCCTTGATGGTCCTTCGCACGTTGAGGCGGGGAACTGGTCTAACGGCCGTGCTACCACGAATGCTATTGCCTGGACTGCGCTGACCCCCGTTCTAGAAGGACAACAACGTCTCAATGACACCAATAAATGGTACGTCTGCACCGTCGCCGGCACCACCGGTAACACGGGCGGCCCAACGGGCACAGGCTCTGCGATCGCGGACGGCAGCGCGGAATGGGATTGGGTAGCTACCGGCAATGGAAACATCGCTAAGTTCCGAGCTGACGGAGCATCTACAGCCGGTCAGGGCTCGGTTGTTTTTGATGCGATGGGGCTGCCGTACACGTCGACGCCAATTGACGGTTTCCCGGTTTACGACGGCAGCAACAATACACTCGGAGCTACCATCGGCCGTAGTGGAACGGATTTCGCTAAAAATACGAATTGCAGAGTATATGCCCGGGGAAATCTAACAGGTCTATTAGGTAGCGACGTTGACGAGCCCCTGCCTGATTTCAACGGCCAAGACATCATTAACACCCGCGATCAGCTCTGGAACGACAGCCTTGCGACTACCTGCACGACGCTGCGCAATGACACCGGTGTCGCCATTATCACGATTCCATTCGCAGCCGCGGTAGCCGCCGGGGTGGGGACTGTTCGGCTCTCAGATCTTAGGCCTGGATATCGCTTTACGGAAGCTTTTATTGATGTAACGACTTTGTTCTCTGGCCCCGGCGTCACTGGGATCGAGGCCTCGCTCGGTACCAGCACCACCGCTGTTGATTCGCTTCTTCTCTCAGCGAGCGTTGAGGCTACGGGCCAGATTGGTATGGACGTAGCAGAGCGTGGAACGGCTTGGAACGGGGACCGCTACATCATTCCCTTCGGCACCACTCCAACTCTAGATATGAAGTTCATTGTCGGCGGCGGTAACATCGCTGACATTAACGCCGGAAGTCTCAATCTTTACCTACAGTTCCAGCGAATCAAAGTTTAATCAACAAAGTAATAAGTATAACAAGGGAATACTATGGACGAACGTGGCCTAATTGAAGAGATTTTTAAGCTTGTCGGCGAGCTTAGGGCCAATGGTCTTAAGTCTAAGCTGAGCCCCCCTGCCCCCGAGGCTCTGGAGCCTATGGGCGAGGAGGCTGTCGAGATGCCCGGAGCTGAGGCAGCTGAGGGCGAAGCCTCTGATTTAGATCCTGAGATGCTTAAGCAGCTCTTGGAGTCGATGGGCGGGGAGTAATGCTCTGTGCCCAACGTTAACCCATACCTAGCCTCGAATCTAATCGCGGACATTAAGCGCCGGGGGCAGATTCCCGAGACCTCCGACGGCTCCTACGGGACCGAGGAAATCCTCGCGTTCGCTTCCGATGAGATCCAGAGCTACATGGTTACCCTGCTCTCGGGTATCCGGGAAGAGTGGTTCGTGCGCTCGAAGGACTATACCCTCGGCAATAACCAGGTTACCTTCGCTATTCCGCCGCGGTCTGTGGGCTCGTCGATCCGCCAGGTCCTTTTGGGCTCAGCTCCGAATAACTGGATTGTCCTACAGCGCGTTGAGCCTAAGCAGTCGTACAACGCTTACTACGGTCTGACTCCCAGCACCTTCGGCAACTCGGGCATGGGTCCGGGGTACATCTTCGAGAATACCAATATCAAACTTCTCTCGGCGAGCTATGGCGGCCCGACGCTGAGAATTATGTATTTCCTCCGACCCAATCGCCTAGTCCTCGAGACCTCCTGCGGGCTCATAACTGACATCGATACCACTACCAATGAAGTCACCCTTTCCTCGGCACCTACGACTTTTACCGACGGCACCTCCTACGACTTCATCCACTCGGAGCCGGGTTTCGATACCTTGGCTTTTGATCAGACTGCTGACATCGCGGGCAACGTACTTACTTTTGACGACGCTCTCCCGGATGATCTAGCTGTAGGTGACTACGTGGCTCTGGCCGGCGAGTCTCCGATTCCGCAGCTCCCTGTGGAATTGCACTCACTCCTAGCTCAGCGTGTAGTGACTAAGATCCTCGAGTCCGCGGGTGACCCCAAGATGACCGTGGCCCGAGAGATGTGCGAGGCCCAGCGCCAAGAGGCTTTGGTACTCATCACCCCGCGCTCCATCGGGGACAATCGCTATCTGACTAATTTCAACGGTCCGGGCTGGCACGGCCGCAATCGCTTCGGGTACTAACCTATGGCGGTCCAAAAATCTCTAGGCACGGCGGGTCTTTGGATATCTCCGTCCACGCTCCAAGCTCCAGTCGGGGCCTACATCCTCGCGGATAACATCGTCATCAACTCCCCGGGCGTCGCGGAGTCTAGGCGTGGGTTTGCTTGGTTTCCTTATGAGTTGAGTGCCGGGTTCCAATCTTTCGTTAAGGCATCTTTTTCGTTTCGCGGTACGCTGATTGTGCAACACCGAAACGAGCTTTCCTACAACTCTGGTGCAGCCTTCGTTCCATATACGGGTAGCACTGGTCCCCCGGCTCCTCAGACTTTGCGTATGAAAGCCGAGGAAATGTCTCTTAGCTTCTACTTTACTTCTGACGGAATTAGGGTCATTGATACGCCGATCGGAGGCACTGCTATCCCCGCGGGTGAGCCTCGAGGCCCGACGCCGACTAGTGTCCTTAACACCACTGCTATAACAGGCACCCCAGACGCTGGTTGGCTGGCGGCCGATGCGCAGACAGCCTACGTGGCTACGTTCTTCCGCACAGACGCCAATGATATTCCTCACGAAGGGACACCGTCCAACCCCGTCTTCGTAAAGAACGCGCCGGATTTCACGATCCCAGTAGGACAAATCGCAGCGGGCTTTCCGATTCCAACTACTTTAGCTACTGTGGAGAACACATTAATCGTCGGTCAAGAAGTAGGCATAGCATTCGATCCGTTGGACACGAATTTTGTATCAGGAAACTATACTGTCACTAGTGCTGGTCCTAGTTTTTTTACGCTGAGCGGCGGCGGCGCCGGGTTCCTATACCCCACGAATGCTTATATAGCTACGGTGTCCTATGGAACCAAAAATGTCCAAGTCTATGTTCAGCTCCCCGCCGACGCCGCCGTGGGCGATACTGTCTTAGTTTACCGCGCCAAGCAATCGGTAGGAGCCGATGTTCTCCCACGTCCGCAGTATTACTTGGACAAAGAGTACACGCTGGTCGCAGGGGACATTACTGCCGGGTACTTTACCTACACCGATGTTATCCCGGACTCGCTGCTCCAGGATCCACTCTACACCAATACCGATGATGGTGAGCCCCCGGATTCCTCGCTCCAGAATGACAACGGCCAGCCGCCTTATTGCCTAGACATCGCTCAGTTTGACCAGCGGCTCTGGGGTGCTAATTACCAAGAACTTCAGACGCTGTCCTTTTCGCTCCTAGGCACCGGCGCTCCCAACGGGCTCGTAGCCGGCGATTCCATTACCATCGCGGGCGTCACGTTTACGGGGATCGCCGAAGCCTCTACTCCTACGGTAACGCAATTCCGGGTCTATACGTCTTTTGACGCGGCGACCAACGTCGCTAAGACAGCCCAAGAACTAGCGCAGCAGTACTCCAGCTCCCCAGGCCCTAGCGTCAACCTCTTCTACACCTCTGGCCCCGACGATCTGCCGGGACAGCTATTGGCGCGGAGTAGAGTCCCAGGCGCCGCAGCGTTCGAGGTCTACGTTTCTCGACCAAGCGCGTGGAATCCAGTCTTTACTACCAGCTCCTTCGGGGCAATTACTTCGTCTTCGACTCCCAGTAGCAACGGCCTGTGGTTCTCTAAGCAGAATCAGCCCGAGGCCGTTCCGCTGCTCAACCGGCTACCCATCGGTCCGCGGAATGCTACCATCCTCCGCATCCGCCCTCTTAGGGATAAACTCTACGTTTTTACGGATATCGCCGGTACCTTTGTGGTGTCGAATTCATATCCTTATCAGGTTACCAGCCTCTCCGCTACTGCTACTCTGGTGGCTCCGGACACTCTGGTTAACTTTGACGACGCGATTTACTGTCTAACGACCCAAGGCGTTGTTAGGTTTAATGAAGCAGGCCCTACTATCCTTTCCGTCCCCATCGAATCTGAGATTAAAGCACTCTACGGCGTAGGGCTGCCGGTGCTCAAGGTCCAGGCCTTCGCGGTGGGTTATGAGTCTTACCGCAAATACATCCTGGCTATGCCTACCACGGTCGAGGATGCTCACAATACACAGGCTTGGGCCTACGATGTGGTGACGAAGTCCTGGACTCGCTGGACTAAGCCCATGGACTCCGGCGTCATCATTCCACAGACAGACCTGCTCTACGTTACTACACCACTGAGCACCCAGGTTTCCTACGAGCGCAAGAACTTCGACCGTACCGACTACGCAGACGAAGATTGGCAGGTCACCATAACCGCGGCATCTGGGGGCGTAGTAAGCCTGACCTCTACGATTGAGCCCACGGCGGGGGATCTGCTTTACCAGTCTCCGATTCTGAGATCCTTAATCGGGTCGGTGGAGTCCACGGGCATTAATACCTACGACGTAGTGGTCAACGACACTATCGACTGGACCATCGCTGCGGCGACTTGTTACCCCGGCATCCAGAATACGGTGCTCAATACACCCCTATTCGCCTCTGGGCCTGAGGAGCGGAAGAACTTCAGAGAAGTAACCTACCATTTCAGGACGCCTGGGTTCTCGCTGGGTAAGGGCCTTTTCGCCGGGGACACCAATCCCTATATCGAACAGATTGACTTCAGCCTCGGCGGCTTCGGTGCGGTGGGCTGGGGACTCTTCGGCTGGGAGCAGCCATCTCGCCCGGTCAATAAGCGCATTGCAATCCCGACCAACGCCCGCCGCGTGTCCTACCTCAGTGTGGGCTTTGCGCTGCGTGAGGCGCAGGCCCAGTGGCAACTCATGGGTGTTACCCCAATCTACGAGAATATGTCGGAGCGTAATACCCGCTAATGGCTCCTCCTCCGAAACAGAGACAGTGGAGCATCGAACCGCCTGCCGACGTGGATTGGTTCTCCGACGCACTGGCTGAGATCAATGACTTTATTTCGTCGGTGACCTACGCCCTGACACAGCGTCTCACCCGCGCGGACAACTTTAGATCGATGAAGAAGGTCATTAACATCGATACCACTAACCCTAATTTCCCGCTGACCTTCGACTGTACTTTGGGCGGCACTCCTGAGGAGATCCGGGTAGCTCAGGTTACGCAGAATGCTCCCTCAGGCGCGGTTACCGTGACTTACTGGGAACTGATGGAAGGCTCTAAAATCCGCATCCATGATATCACAGGCTTAGCCGCCAGCACAAAGTACACAATCACTCTAATCATAGTGTAAGTAATAATAAGTATATAGGGCAGACTATGGCACGCGTTTCACGTCCAGATCAAGAGAAAGCAGCGCAAGAGGAGACCCTCGGTACGCCGGACCCTGCCCTAGTGGCTCAGCAGGCAGTCGTCGGCGCAGCTCCAGCGGGCGGCGGAGGCACAAATGCTCCGGCTCCAGCGGCTCCAGTACGCAGTCACTTTAATGACCTGTCACGACTCCTCTACGCTAATAAGGGGCAGGGCGCACGGATGGCTCAGGAGGCTGTGCAGAAGGCGGACACCGCAGCAGCCGGAGTTAATAGACAGCTCGGGGATGCGCAGAGTCGGTTTACCCAGGCTGCGCAGGCTGCTGTGCCGAAGGCAATCACTCCAGCGGAACCTCCGCCTTTGGTTGGCAGTGGTCCTGGTGGTGCATTGACGCGCGGCCGTACCACTACGCGACTTAATACGGGGGATAGCATCGCACAGCAGGAGCAGGTCGCAGGGGCTACGTACAAAGGCCCTGCCTCTCTGGCTGAGACGCCGGGGGTTAATCTCGAAGACATGCAACTAGGCCTCAACCGCGCCGGGCAGGAGTATGCTGCTCTAAATCGTAACCCCTCGCATATGACTGGCGGCTTGGGTCGCTTTAACGATTTCCTCATTGGATCCGACGGAGCCGGGGAAATTAAAGCAGCTCAGCAGCGATTCCAAGGGCTCCGAGGTCGCTTCGCGGGGGCCGTCGGGGATACGGGCGTGGCAGACCGGGCGGCGGCGGACACGAAGAGGGTCGCAACGGAGGCCCGCGCAACTATAGATCGCAATCGCGCTGAGGCCGATGCTCGCGAGGCTCTGCGCCAAACCGCTGAGAACCAAGCATCAGCGGCTGCTCAGTCAGAGGACGATTATTTCCACGAGTACCGCATGATGAATCCGACGCTATCCGAGGCCGAAGCTCGCCGGTACTACGACAGCAACACCGATCACATTAAGCAAATCATTGATAACAACCGAGCCGCTCAGGCCGGGACGGGGCAACCAGCGCCTCAGAGGGGCGGGTAATGGACGCATCGGGAGCAGCAGGAGCAGCAGGGACAGTTATGCAGCTGGGCGCCTCGGGGATAGCGATCCTCGAGAACGAGATTGCTCGGGGCAACGCAGACGAGGCTTTGCGTAGGGCGGCCGCGGCCTGGAATATCCCGCTGCCGGTGCTCCAGCAGATGGTCGCGGAGCAGTTGGGTCCTTCGGCCATGGCGGACGTCCACGCCGACCCCGCTCTCGCCGCGGCTCAGACAGACGCGTTAGCTCAGTTTAAAGATATCTCCGACTCCGGGGGCATGACTCTCGAAGACCGCGTCAATAACGAGATGCTCCAGCGCGACGCGGCTCAGCGAGCCCAAGCGCAGCGCCAGAGCATCGTTAATGTTCTCGCACGCAGTGGCCAAGCCCCGGGCGGAGTCTCAGCGGCTTTGCAGTTGGGAGCAGCGCGGGACCAGCAAGAAGCCGGCGCACTCGCGGGAGCTAAGACCGCTGGGGACGCTCGGCGCCGTGCTATCGAAGCTGTCTTGCAGCGCGGGAAGATGGCTGGGGACGTTAGGCAGCAGGGCTTCTCAGAAGCGACGCAGCGAGCCTCCGCAGCGGATAGGATTGCGCAGTACAACGCCGGGGCTAAGGAACGGGCTCAGCGCTATAACCTCGGTATCCCGCAACAGCAATTCCAGAATCGAACTACCTTGGCTGCTGGGAGAGCCGGGGGACAAACGAACATCGCCGCCAACGAAACCCGAGCGGGCGCGGCGTCTGGGCAACGGATCTCTGACTTTGGCACGGGTATTGCGCAGGCCATCCCGGCGTTCGCTGGCATGGGTGGCTCTGGTAGCAGCAGTGGCAGTGACCCCTACGGTCCTGGTCCCACGGGTCCTTATAACCAGGCTCCAGTACCAATGTCCGGGAAAGTAAAGGAAGACGAAGAAGAAGATGGGATTCGGTGGAGGTACTAATGCCGCGTACACCGGAAGACGAGGACTTCTTGCTCCAACGGGCTGCTTTGGCACCTCTGGCGGAGCCCCCTGAGGAGTTAGCTCCTTTGGTAGAGGAAGTAGAAGATCCCTATACCACTAAGCTTACCCCCGACGAACAGGTGCGCTTTAAGCAGTGGGTGGCGGAGCAGTCGATAAAGCGCGGGCGTAACGTAGCTCAGGACTCCGCGGATTACGACCTCCAAGGCCAATTTAAAGCCAATCCCGGCGCGGACGTAGGGCACATGCCCGATACGTTTAAGAAGCCGAATCACCCTACGTTTAGCGACGAGTCTCAGTACAGCGGCGCTCCCGGGGCTTATAAGGGCGGGCACTGGGAGGGTCAGAGTTTTGCTCCTAGTGTCGATATGCTTAAGAATGGCCACGAGCCCCTCGCCCTTAAGCAGTACATGGACGAGGCGGAGCCGAACGTCACTTTGAAATTGCCCCCGGAAGCTCCCGAGCTTGGGATGATGCCCACGGAGCCCGACGCGGATTACATGGCTCTCCCGCCTGCCGCTGCTCCCAAGGTAGCTCCGCTCCCCGGTAAAGACCCCTACGGCCAGGGTGCCGACAGGGCTGCGCTCGAGGCTGCCATTAAAGACCGAGCCGGTACCGACAATAGTGCTCGGTTTATGGATGCCATTGAGTCCTTGAATCACGCAGGCGGCGGCACTGCTAAGGATCTCGGAGCTTCGACCCGAGCCCGTCGAGACGATTCCTTTAACGATGTAATGCGTCGGCGCGCGTTGGCCGATCAGGACGCTGCGGCGGGTAAGCGGCAGAGAGAGCTAGAACTAGATGAAGCAATGCGAGACCCTGGAAGCGACGTATCTGTACGTGCCCGGGCTCTATTTTCTGGAACTACGGTGGGCAAAGCTCTCAGGGAACGAATGGGGGATCGATTTGAGGCTCTTTCCGCCAGCCAGCTCCCAGGCGCTCGTGACATCATTAATTCGGAAACCGATTTGCTTAAGGCCCAAGCTAAGGCCAGTCACACAGGACCCGATGAGAGCGCCACGGCCTTGGAGGCACTAGCCCAACGCGCAGACGAGGCCATCCCCGGCATGGGCGACAAGGTTAGAGCCTTCGGCGGCACAGCTAAAGGTCTCGGCGCGGCTAGGGACTGGGTTCATCAGCAACTAGGTCAGAAGTTTTCCCGAGAAGAGGGTGAGAAAGGCCGCACCAATACCACGGCTACTCGGCTCGAGGACGAACGAGTTAGACAGGATGATAAGCGCCTTGCGCGCCTTGCATCCTTAGGCAACGCAATCAAGCCCGAGGAAGCCTCTGTCCTGAAGATCGTTAAGGACCTCGTCAACACTATCCAAGCGAACACCAATCCTGAAACAGGGGATATCGCGGGCGTTGGTCCGGGGCATACGGTGGTCCAGGGCGTACAGGATATGGTGCCGGGTATCGTCGGTACGGGCATCGATGCCATGAAGTCTCAGCCGGCGCAGGACGTACAGCACGCGTTGACTCTGGCCTATTCCTTGGAAAGAAAGGGCATCACGGGCGTTGTCTTTACCCCCCGCGAGAACGCTGAGTATAAGCTCGCATTGAACAACATTTCCAACGGCCACAACGTCAAAGAGTCTGTAAAGCGGCTGTCGGAGCTGTCAGAGCAAGCCGTTAACCGTCTGTACGCCGCGCACCCCGATGTCTGGCGTCAGTACATTAAAGCCAACCCCAACATGGCCACGTCGATGTTCAACGAGTCCCGGCCTGAGGACCCTACGGAAGTCGCGCCGGCTATGAATCCCCCGTCGTCTGGGACTACCGGCGCTCGAGGCATTAACCCCGCCGGCTTTACGCCTCCCCCGGCACTGCCAAACAAAGAAGAGATCAAAGAACCGGATCGCTATAACCTGGATCTCAATACTCCGCCGAAAGCTAAGAAAGTCTCGCCTACCGCTGCTCCCCCGGCTGATAGACCCGGGCTCAAGACGATGCAGCTGCCCGATGGTTCCTTTGTTTACGTACCGCCTGAGAAGGTCGAAGAAGCCAAGGCTAAGTACAAGGCTACGCCGGTGAAGAGTGTCCGACGTTAAACTACCGGAGTGGATGATCCCCGCTGGCACGGAAGCTGCGCCTGCTCCGGAGCCTAAGGAAGAAAAGCTCCCTGAGTGGATGATTCCTGCGGAGGCGCAGAAGCCTAGGAGCACGCTCGAGACCATCGGGGACATGGGCATGACGGGTCTATCCCACGCCTACGACACCGCAGCGATGGGCCTCGCTCCGGATCTCGAGGAAGCTAAACAACAAGCGATCACCGGGGGTACCTTTAGCAAGAACGCGCCGCCTCCCGGGGCCTTAAAGGCTAACCTCGTCGAGCGATTGACCGAGGGAGCTAAGCGTAACCCCTACTCCGCGGCGGCTGGGGACATCGCAGGCTTCGTAGCTGGAGCTGGGACAGCGGGGATACCCAAAGTCCTAGGCCTCGCCGGCAAAGTAGGCGGGGGATTCCTCCGGCAACGCCTCGGTAGAGCTGCGTTGGGTGGGCTATTCGGCGGCGCTACCAGCGGTCTCCAGACCCTCGCCTCTACCCACGACCCTGAGGTGGCTTGGGATGCAGCAAAGCAAGGCGCAGGCTGGGGAGCCGCGGCGTTCGGAGCCCCTGAGCTTACCGCGCCTGTTATGGTAGGCAAGGGCGCAATCAACGACAACCGCGTCGAGAGCGCTGCCGAGATATTAAATGGCTTAACGTTGGGTACTACGACCTACGCAGGCAAAGCCCGGCACCTAGGTAAGCCCCTGGAGTACGCGGGGCAGAGCGCAAGAGACGCTCAAACTATAAAACTAATCCGAGAACTACTGCCTAAGGAGACCGCAGAGGTTAAAGCTCGCAATGCCTTGGGCGAGGAGACAATCGGCGCCAGAAACAAGGCCGCGGAGACTAAGGTCACCAACGCTTTTAAGGAAGCGCAGGAATCTAAGAGCCCCGTCAGTGCGTCGCCCGTGCGTCAGGGAAACGAAGCGGCACAGCAAAGGCTCAAGGAAATCTTTAGTACGCTCCAGTCCGATACTAGCCCAGTTAGCGCGTCCCCCGTGCTAAAAGAGGCCCGCACCACCCGAGCTAATGAAATGCGGAGCCTTAAGGAGCGGGCGTCTCTGCTTAAACGCTCCACGTCCCCGGTCGGCGGCGAGGGTGGCACCGGATCGCCTAGCATCCCCGGACAGCCGGACCTCATGGCGCAGGCTATGGGCAAGCTGGGCTCGAAGGTCCAAGAGAATTTTCGTTTCCTGCGGTCGAAGGGCGATCTTGGCCTTGAGCTAACCCCGGAGGCAGAGGCCGGCGCTAAGGCCATTCTTCCCGACTACCAGGCCCAAGCCAATACCGAGCTGGGGGAGTTCGCGGGAGGCAAGGCGGCGGTGCTCCAGAAGATCGTCGCTGCTCTAAAAGCTGAGCGCGGCGGGGGCGGAGGTGGTGGGGGACCGGCGGATAACGGTTTCTTCATGCGCCCGGACCTACTGCCCACCACTGGGACTCTGAAACCCAACCCGCTGGCTGGCCTGCCTCCTAAACCAGCTCCGCTACCGGCGTACCTGGGACTCGAACAAGCTCCGACATCCCCACTTAAACCTAATCCCATTGCTCCCTTCCCTGCTCCGAAGCCGCCGCTCCCCCCGAACATGGGCCTTGATGTCGGTCTAGAGGGCATTAAACTTAATCCGAAGGCCGGCTTTACTCCTGAGGTCTATACCCCTGAGCCCCTACCCACCGCGGAGTCCATCGCCCCTAAGGCGGCTGAGGGAGTCAATACACGTTTGCTACAAATGCGTCAGGAACAGGGAATCCCTAGCCGCATAGCCTCACGCGCTGCTCGAGGCTTCCTCAACCCCCTCAGCGGGCGCACTTTCTTTGGTGCCGCTGAAGCGCTGGTCAAAGACCCAGTCCTTGCGACCTCAGTTACTGAGCCCGTGGGTAAGGCCCTGAGCAAAGTAGGCGCTGCCGGGGACCGCTACAGTAAGTTCCTCGCCGGGGCGACGGGTCCGCTGCTCCAGAAGAAGCTCGAGTTCCTTATGCGGACAGATCCAGAGTTTAAAGCACAGGTAGAGGCATCCAATGGCCAGTAGATTTGCGCGACTTAGAGAGCTTCTTGCACCTACGCCCACCGCGTCGGACGAAGACATCCGCGGGAGAACTGAGGCCATTGCGCAAGGCCCCGGAGGCTTCGGCGATGAAATAGGAGCTGGGCTCCAGGCTATGGCCACGGGTTTCAAGCCCCATGATAGTCCCATGGCCGCGCAGAAGGACTTCGACGATACCTATAAGCAGGCCCGCTTCGAGAACCGCGACATCTTGGCCAAGGAATACGAGAAAGAGCCGGCGCGCGCCGGTGCGGTGGAATTTGCTTCGTCCGCACCTCTTATGATGGCAGGAGCCCCTGCTAAGGCGGCGGGCATGGCAGCTAAGGACATCGGGTTCGCCTCTAAGCTGGCTTCGAGTCCGCTGGGCATGGGTGTTAAAGAAGCCGTGGTTGCAGCGATACCCACGGGCGCAGTCTCAGGGCTGGGGCACTCGCGGGGGCGGAACCTCGAGGACCTGGCTATTGATACAGCCATCGGGGGCGGAGTCTCGGGGCTGGCTTCCGGAGTCCTCCGCGGCGGGCTGAACGCGGCGCTTAAGAGTAAGGCTATTAAAGAGCTGATCTCTAAGATGCAGAGCAAGGCGATCTCCAAGCGAACCGGGGGGCTGAAGTTTGACCCTGAGCTGGACGCGCCGCCACATGACCCAATGGCAGAGGCGCTGCAGAATGCCCGGCTGGCCAAGGGGAAAATGCAGGTCGAAGCTAACCGCGCGATGCCCGTTAGGGACTACGACGTGGACATTGACTCAGGCGCCCTAAAGCCCCTGTACGGGAATGCTACGTCTTCGGGGCGTTCGGATTTGGTGCAGGAGCTTTTGGAGAAGCTGAAGACTTTGAAAACAGACTAGCGTGTTTAGCGCAAGGTTTAAGGATAATTGTAAGCACTAAGTGCTCAGAAGGATCGGTGCGAGGGGTTTCATTTTCGCATTCGGGGCAGAGGTAAGTGATCATATGGATAGTGATAAACTTTGGTTGAGGGAGAAGCTTGAGAAGCTTACCACAGATGTAGGAGAAATCAATACCACCCTTGCGCTCAATACGGCCGCTCTCGAAGAACACATGCGAAGGACTGAGCATCTTGAGTCCCGCGTCAAACCCCTCGAGACCCACGCTGCTGTTTTCACGGGGCTACTGAAGGCAGGAGCGATGATCGGCGCAGGCACCGCTACCATCCTAGGCATCCTGGCTACCATTCTCAAGCTCGCCGGGCACCTCTAAATGTCCGCGCTAGACATAGCCCTGGACTTTATTAAAGCTGCGGAGGGCTGCAAGCTCAAAGCCTACTTAGACGAGGGTGGAATCTGGACTGTGGGATACGGGCAAACCGGACGCCATGTAACCAAGGATACCGTTTGGACTCAGGAGCAGGCAGACGAGAGCCTAGTCCACTACGTCACTCCCCTACTCGATGTTATTGAAGACCTAGTTAGAGTCGAAGTATCAGACAATCAGATGGGCGCCCTTGTTAGCCTAGCCTACAACATCGGCACCAGCGCCTTCGCTAAATCTACAGTCCTCCGCGAGCTGAATAAAAAGCACTTCGACGAAGCTGCCGACGCCTTCCTTATGTGGCGTAAGGTCGCAGGTAAAGACTCTCCTGGACTCCTTAAGCGACGACAGCGCGAACGAGCCTTGTTTCTTAGGCCGTAGACCGTTATATACTTAAGATGGGTCGTCTACTGAAGCCGGTTATGCGTACTTTGTTGATTGCTTTCGCTCGGGAGGCTGGGGTCAGGCTTGCCGTCTTTGCTCACAAGGAGCTTAAGCTTTGGCAGGGAAGCCGCCTCGAGAAAAACAACCCCAATAAACCCCGCCGCAAAAAGAAACAGCAGTCCTAGGAAAAGCATCATTTCCCGCTCAACACGGCGTCAATCGTTTCATAGAGCTTCATCAGGCGCTCGTTTGGGGAGGTGAACCGAGCCGACGCTTCAAGCCCCTCCGTACTCAGCCCTGCGCAGGCGTTGACACAAGCCACGATACGACGGGCATCGTCGGGCGTAGGTGTGTTGAATAGTCGAACGTAGCGCCCATCATTCAACGTTGTAACTTCAACGTCCAGCATTCTCGTCCAAGGCTCTTTCGTGTGCGCTGTCATTTGAACACCGACTCGGCTCTGACCTCTGGAGCTGAGTCACTGTAGCGCTGTCCTCGCTCCGCCGCTCCGGCTTTGAAGGACTCGCGGATCGAAGCCATCGTCTCCTGGATACCGAGGATGCGGAGGTATCGGTACCAGCTAAACGAGCTGAGGCCGGCTTTGACGTAGGCCTTCGAGGCATTGCCCTTCGCTTCCATCATCGCGTCGAGCAAAAGCTCCTTTGCAAGTTCCGGCTTCTCGTTAGCAAGATAGGTGAATGGAGTATATCGGTACATGATTTTTACCTTTCAGTTGCGGGTTGGCACGACGGTTGCTATGCTTAAGTAACCAAGGAGTAGCACCTGGGAACACATACTAAGCGTAGTGGGCGAGTCAGTCAAGCCCCAGTCCTCGATGACCTTAAACTGCCCGGCGCGGTAGTAGCAATAGGCGATATGCATGAACCTTGGGCCTCCGCTCCTTGGAAGAAATGGGTCATTAAGCAAATCAAGGACCGTCAGCCTGCCTACGTGGTTCAGATGGGGGATTCTAGAGACTATTATTGCTTCTCCAAGTTTTCTCGTTCCCACTCAGTAATGACCCCCAAGCAGGAAATCAACGAAGGTAGAAATAAACTCGAAGATTTCTGGGCTGAGGTAGTTGCGGCGGCTCCCAAGGCTAAGCGATATCAGCTCCTAGGTAACCATGATGTCCGCCCTCTTAAGCGTATCCTTGATGCCATCCCCGAGGCCGAAGACCTTATCGACTGGGAAGCTCAGCATACCTACGACGGCGTTGAGTGTCGCGTTGACGAGAAGGACGAGCTGCTCCTGGGTAGGGTCTTTCTGCACCACGGTCATAAGCGACACGGTGACCACGCTCGCTACAACCAGGCCCCCACGGTCGTAGGACACCTGCACACTGGCGGCGTCGTCTACTACCAAAACCGCGACGGTCTCTACTTCGAGCTTAACGCGGGGTACGGCGGAGACCCAGATCAGACCTGCTTCCGTTATCGTTATCAGAAGAAGATCCACGGCTGGACTCAGGGATTGGGGGTAATCGATGAAGACGGTCCTAAGTTTGTTATCTTTAAGTGACTCCGCCGCCCCAGTGCCCCTAATGTCCTGTGTTATCACAGGGTTCATTCTCATAAGTCTGTGGTTTATTTTTAGAGATCCAGACCTCAAGTAATAATAAGTATCTATGGATGCTACGACACCTTCTACTGACCCTCTCCTTGGGATGCGCTACTACCGCTGCAGCCCCAGAAACAACCTCTCCTAGCTGCCGGAGAAACTTTTGCGATCTCAGTAATAAGGTCGCCGCCGTTACCGCCCCTTCGCCTACCAGGCATATTGAGCTGGGGCCTATTGGTTTCATTGAAACCATTAAATTCCGTACAGAGCTGGCCGTCGCGGTAGAGGCTAAAGAGTCCCTGGTTATCGTGGACATTGACTCCCCAGGCGGCTCTGTAGGTACGATGCTCCGTATCATGAGCCAAATGAAGGAGGCTAGGGCTGGAGGTATGAAGATTCACTGCCGCGTTGATGGCATGGCCGCCTCTGCTGCCGCGGTGATCTTCGAGACCTCCTGCGACATAAGAGAAATGGCCCCCGACGCCGCCCTGCTCTTCCACGAGCCCGGGTTCGCTGAGGTCGGCGGTAAAGAAGGCGACCTTAGGCGAGCCGCGGATTCCTTGGCAGACACGAATAAGCGCATGGCTATCTTGGTCGCGCCGCATTTACGTATGACCGCCGCTCAGTACATGGCCTGGATTAGTGACCGAGACCGTTGGGTATCCGCGGACGAGGCCCTATCAATGGGTGCATCGGATAAATGATCCATGGCCTCGTATTCGCTGGTCGTCTTTATCGAAGGCCGCACCAATAAGGCTAACTCCTGCTCCTACATGTCGGGGTTTGCGACCGCGGAGATAGCGCAGGCGGCACTAGAGAGCATCAAAGCAAGTCTTCCTGGTGTCGATGTCCACGGCACTGTGCTAGGCGCAAGTCAGGGGGAATACTGGGCCACGCAAGCCGCAGCTGGAGCTATAGATTTAACGGACGTAGAAACCCTACTCCAAGACATTAGATCTAATACCTCTAATATAAATAGCACCGGCCTTACGAATACAGAGCTGCGTACGGCGCCGGTGCCCATCAGCGGCTCAGTTACTGCGGCGGTATCGAACTTCCCAGCTACTCAGCCTGTCTCTGGCACTGTTACAGTGACTGGGCCTCTCACGGATACCCAACTCCGAGCTGTAGCCGTTCCGGTATCTGGGGCCTTCTATCCCGCTACCCAGCCGATCTCCGGCACAGTATCAGTATCTAATCTCCCAGTTACTCAGCCAATCAGCGGCACGGTCACCGCGTCGGTCAGTAACTTCCCAGCCACTCAGCCTATTAGTGGTACCGTTACCGCGACGGGTCCGCTTACTGATACCCAGCTCCGCGCTGTGGCGGTGCCTGTTAGCGGGACTTTTTTCCAGGCTACGCAGCCGGTTTCGGGGACGGTGACAGCAACAGGGCCTTTAACCGATACCCAGCTCCGGGCAACCGCGGTGCCAGTGTCTGGGCCTCTGACGGATACTCAGCTTAGAGCCAGTCCACTGGTCACCACGGACCGCACAGACATCACCTTCTACGCCCATTTCGACCGGATTGTACCCGCTACGAACAAGTACATGGCGGTGGTCTTTAACACGAGCGCCGTAAAGAAGATCGTTTTCAAACGCATTGAAGTAATGTTCAGAGGCGCATCGTCAGTAACCGGGGTCGTCCTCGATCAGTACCTGACCAAGATCGACTTTACCGTCGCGGGTACGGTTATAACCCCTTTCGCAGAAGACCCATCAGACCCCTTGGCCGCGGGGATCACCTGTTCGCACAATGATACCGGGATCGTTGAGAACCACATTATCAAGCGCTTCACCGCGACCAGCGAGGAGCCGAAAATAGGCGCGGGGATGGCTGAAGACGCGGGGACGTTCGGTAGCATCGTACTTTATGAGGCGGCCCCGGGCACACGTGGACTGACTTCGCGGCAGAACAAGGGCATCGCCATTCGGAACCTAACGAACTCCACGGTAGGTACGGTCAGCTATTTTTTCCTGTTCACGGTGCAGGACGCCTGATTTGGTGCATTAGATATCTAGCAGTTGCAATCCGTATCGACATATTGGTATATACTCCCGACACCCACATCGGAGAGTGATGCCTAATGAACCAAAGAATAATTATCCACGTGCTACAAAAGCTGGCTGATCTTCCCCCTGCTACCTACGAACGTGTTGCGGAGGTCCTAATGAGCGAGTTTTTAATTCCACAGCCGTCTATTGCAGCGACCATAAAAGCCCTCGTGCCCAGCAAGCCGCGCGTCTCTATCCCCGCGCCCAAGAAACCCCGCGGGCGCCCAGCCACAGGGCCAAGCCAGGGACCGTCGAAGGCCGGAGCTGTCCGCGCTCTCTTGACCTCTGAGGGTCCGAAGACCACCGCGGAGATCGCCCAACGCGTCGGGGTCGTGGCCACGCACATCCATCCGCTTTTGGCAAGCATCGGCGCAAAGCCAATGGGCACTATTACGGATGCTGATGGAGACGATAGGAAAGTCTACGGCATCCCCGGGTCCATGGTCAGGGACGAGTCAAGCCCCGTGGTGTAGCCAATTTTATAGCCAATCTGTGCTATCTGTAGCCATTCTGTGCTAGTGGTCCGGAAAATGCTTACTAGACCCACATCCAAGAATATCTAGTAATTGGGTGACGTAGCTCAGTTGGTCAGAGCGAGGGTCTCATAATCCCTAGTTACGTAGTACAAAAGAAATACCGTTGAGATACAGGGTATTTCTAGGGGGGTTTTTCAAAGTACAACCGTTTCGGTAGCCAGTTGGGTCAAGACAACGCCTCCCGGAGTATCCCTCTGGCCCGATGGAGCCGATTGCGTGACGCCTGGACTGTGATGCCCAGCTCCTCCGCAACCTCTTCGTGACTGTATTCCATGACATCATTGAGCCTGAAGACATCCATTTGAGCCTCACTGAGGTCACCGCAGGCCTCGCTGATCCGCTGACCTAGCTCTTTGTCAAGGAGCAATACTTCAGGGGATGGGGATACTTCAGTCCCGAGTGAGGTATAGACCCGCCGCGTCTTTTTCCAGTGTCGTAGGACGCAGAGCCGAGCCAGGTAGATAGCTATGGCATCCGGGGACGTAATGGAGTCTTGGTGCTGCCATACGTAGAGGACCACATCCTGCGCGAACTCTTCAGCCAGGGCGTCATCGTGGAGCATGGTCCTAGCGACGGAGTAGGCCTTAGCGCGGCATAGAGCGAGGTCTAGCATGCGCCGAACCCGATCCTGGCGCTCTGGTCCGCTAGTAGGAAGAGACCTCGCTCACGGTAATCTGCCCTGCAATCTCCGCAACCGACCCATGACCCATCGCCAGCAACTAAAAATCTTAGAGCATGGACACCATACATTACACCAGTCCCCACCGCTTGGTTGCAGGTCTGTGTGTTCCATAAATACGCGCCTATGTGCTCCCAAGCGCTTAGTTCACACTCCGCGCCGCACTCCGCCCACCATCTAGTCTCTAAGGCACTCACAGCTCCACCACCAGGTCTGCTTTAAACTTATCGTTGTAGTCGTGAGGGTAGCCAGAGGGGTTGGCCACGACGCGCGTCTTACCCAGCACGTAGTCACAGGGGTCATGGGTGTGGCCGTGGACCCAGAGCTTAGGCTCGTGCTCTAGGATATAAGACTCCATGTCCGCCACGTAGCACCAATTAGTAGAGTCCCCGACGTACCGTCCATTCACTGACTTAAAGCTAGGCAGGTGGTGGGTGACTACGATGTCCGGCTTAATTGCCCTGAGCTGAGCCTTGAAGGTCTGGTGAGCCGCGTTGTACTCCGCGCCGAAGTTCCTAATCTGGTAGAAGTCATTGATCGGAGTGCCCTGCCTGCCCAGGTCCGGGAACCACATAGTGTCGCCCCAGATGCTCAGCCCCTCCAGGTCAAAGGCCCTGCTGCCCCCGAGATAGTTAAGCTTCACAGGCTTAAGGCGCTTAAAACGAGCCATGCCATCCTCGAGCGAGGTCCCGTAGAACTCGTGGTTGCCTGGGATGTAGTAGACCGTGTCCCAGCGCTCGCAGAACAAGGTGAGCATTTTCTTGGTCCACTTGGCCTGAGGACCGTAGAAGCTAACCACGTCCCCCGCGAGGATTAGGTTAGGCGCAGCTACGGGGAGGTTATTGACGAAGGACTTAGAGTCGCCGTAGTGCTCTAAATGAAGGTCACTAAGCACCTGGCACCTAATCATTTACGCCCTCGAGGCACTTAGCCAGCTTGCAATCCGCATCATGAGCAAAGCGGTCTCGCTCCATCGGACACCCGAGCATAGGGCAGTTCCACGAGTCAGCCTCGATCTCCTTCAGCACCTCTCGGGCCTCAGCGAGCCTAGTCATATAGACCCCAAGCCGATCCCCTAGGGCTTTATTGAGAGCCTCGTACTGCCCGGCTTCCGCGGCTTTCTCTGCCCAGGCATCGCACCATCGCTCGGCTTGCTTAGCCCTCTCCCACATATCCCGAAGGGCTTGTTCTGACTTCGCTAAGCGCATCTCCAGTTTTTCGATTTGATCAGAGGCATCCATCGGTTACCCCTGCGTCCACGTCCTCTACACCCGCGTCCTTCTTGTGCCCAGGCTTACACAGCTCCGGCGCCTCCACAGTGACCACATCATTGTCATAACCGCACGCTGTCGCCATAATAACTAGTGCTACCGTGATTACTTTATTCATTTTGATTCCCTGTGCCACACATAGCACCACGTAATTATGCCCACGGTAATAATGGCGTTGAGTATAATGGCCAAGCGCCCCTGGGCTGTAGATGGGTCAGGCATTTTCTCTCCGCATCTTCTCATATTTCCTTAACACAGTCAACGCCTCCGGAGGCGTCATGCCACTAGGGGAACAGTGCCTAATGATAAAGGCGTACAGCTCGTGAGCCATCGTCTCCCAGTCAGTCACGCAGCCTCCCCGAGGTCCCTAGCCGCCACAGCCAGCCGCAGCGACACCGCTTGCTTAGAGATACCGTAGGCCTTGGCTATGTCTTCCATGCGCTCCCCTGAGGTCTGGTATCTGTAGTACATTTCCAGCGTTTCCATGCGATGCTCTACGGACTTAACCCTATTATGCTTAGCAATCTTAACAGCCAGGCTTCTCAGGCGCCCCTCTTTTCGCTGCTTCATATGCTTTAGCTCATCGGCATCCAGGTATTGGGACACGCGGTCGTCGTTAGCCGGCGTCCAAGTGATATCATAATCCGTTGACATAACGAGGCTCCGCCCGCTGCGTACGTGGACACCCTGGTAGGCCAGAGCCCTCTGGATAATGGCGTGCCGCGCCGAGACCCGGATATACGCCCCCGGATCCGCCTGGGTTGCAATGGCCGGGTTACGGAGCACCGCGACCCAAGCGTCTTGGTACAGGTCTTGCGCGTACTTAGCCCACGTAGGGTACTTACGGACTGCCCGGCCTACCTCGGAATTTATGATTGCGTGGCACTCAGTCATCATTGCCTTCCAGTTTCTTGAACGCTTCGAGCAATGCGAGCTGCGATGCCCGCGGGGGAAAGACTCGCGTGTCCTGATAGGTCTCAATCACTTTGCGCAATGCCCCGCTCTCGAGAGCCTCTGTACTCAGCCCTTCGCAAGCATTGACGCAAGCGACGATGCGCCGGGCGTTAGCTTCGGTATAGGCTCCGGTCTGCAATAGAGCTATGACTCGTTCGAAGGTCCCACCCGTAACAACGGAGTCCATGCCGAGGATCCGGGTGTCTCGGGGCGCGTGTTCGTTGCGTCGGAACGACCAAGGTTCTTTCGTGTGCTCGCTCAAGTTTCCTCCAGGTACTTCGCTAGACGGCAGTCGGGGGTATGGTCGAAGATTTTGTCCTTACGACACATGGGACATCGCTCTGCGCCTCCCGAACCAGACCACTCAATTTCCTTCAATACTGCCCTCAGTTCTCGGTACACTGGATGCGCACGGACCCAGGTCCCAGGAACTAAGCCCCCATCCACGATCATCTTCATTCTTCCCCCTTCATGATCTTGCTGAAACGCTCCGTCACCTTGCGCTGCTGCTCCAGATCGCTGTGTACGTAGGTCTGGAGGGTAGTAGTAACCGAGGAGTGCCCCAGACGCTCGGCTACATCCTTGGCCCCGACGCCGTTTTGAATCAGGATCGTCGCGTTGGTGTGGCGCATGTCGTGGGGCCGAATGTATGGCAACCCGCAGCGCTCTACGGCAGTCTTGTACACGCGGCGGAAATTGGACCTATTCACCGGCCCGCCGCGCACTGTGGGCACTACCCAGAGCGTCGCCGCCAGCCCCCGCTCGAGGAGCTTGGCCCTTTGGCGGCGTAGAGCCTGGAGAGCCCGCGGGGTCAGGGGAATAACGCGGTTTGAGGACTTGGTCTTAGGCTTACCGCGGCCAATGATACGTCCTTTGTACAGATTCAAGGTAGCCTGGATGTGCATAGTCCCCGCCGCTAGGTCAAAGTCGGTCCAGTGGAGCCCTAGGGTCTCGCCGCCGCGGATTCCCATATCTATATCCAACACGTAGGCCACATAGTAATTATCGTCCACGGTAGCCTTAAGGAATTGCTCGCATTGCTCGACGGTCCAGGTCGTAAATTTCTTAGGTGTGTGACTAGGGCCTTTAATACCAAATAGAGGATTAGCGGGCAGGGCCTTGAGCGGGAACACAGCGTAGGATAGGGCGGAGCGGAGGACCCGGTGAGCGTAGCGCTGGGTGTACGCAGTAGCCCCGTCTTTAGTCAGCGCGGCGAAGAGCTGATGCCCGTGATATGCCGTCATTGTGTCCAAGGGCACTAATCCGAGATGGGGGATAATATGGAGTACGCAGGTCCTTTCGTAGGACTCATGGGTACTCAGCGCACACCCCGCCGCCTTGATAGCCTCCAGCCAGAACGCCAGGTAATCCTTGGTGAGCTGGCTAGCGTCGGCTACCTTAGTAGCGGCGTCTTTGGACTCCGGGGGCTTAGCCTCCCGCATCTTAACGACGACTTCGGGCTTGGTCTTAGCGTAGACCGTAGTACGACGACGCTTCCCTGCCCCATCCGTACCGAAGCTTACAGTGCCTACCCAAAGCTGCTTGGTTTCGTCGTAAAAGATGCTGCCTTCGCCGTGCTCTCTTCGCTTTGCCATGTAACACAGCTTAGCGATATCGGCTTAGGTGGTCAAGAGCCTCGAGACGAATTTTTATAGACTCCACGGTCCTCTTGGCACAGCCCTTTATATCCTTAGAGCAAAGGCCTCCAGGTACTAGGAAGCCGCAGATCGGGCACTTAACCCAGGCCTTGGGCCAGTAGTCGGTAGCGGGGTCACTGGTCGCCATCGAAAGTCCTATAGCTATAATACGTAAAGGGCTTGTTTCTAAGCACGTACCAGAACGCTTTGAACGCCTGACCTAGTCTACTCATACCCCAGCCCCCAGGAGCCGCCGCTCAGCCCAGTCCATCAATGCACGCTTGGGTATCCGTCTAGCCAGGCTACCGCGACCAGGAGCGTAGACGAATGGCACCTCGCCCCCGTCCATCATGCGCCAGATCGTAGAAGGGGACACGTCGAGCCATTCCGCCGCTGACCTAACGCTCAGGAGGCCTTCGTCTAGGAGCGCCATACCAACACATCCCCGTCCTCTGCCGGAATGCCCCGGTGAGCCTCGATTACCGCCTCTTGCCAGGTCAGCGCGACGACAGTCCAAGACCCCAGAGGCTGGAGTTTAGGGCTATTACGGACAGGGCGGGTGTGGGTTACTGTGTAGGTTTGCATTCGACGTCCTCCTCATCAAAATTAATAATCTCTGCCAACTCCGACATTACACCTTGCTCTATAGCCTCCCGGATGTCGTCTTCCGAGGGAGTCTCTGTGTACTTATAGGCACGTCGGTAGCCGTAGGAGACCCCGCGCTCTACTGCATCGGATACGATGGGCCATGCTTTGAGTTTCATCGTTTGCCTCGTTTGCCCCAAGCCTTTATGGACTCGTGGAGGCGCTTCTTCTCTAGCCTCCTTGCGACATTTGTTAGCATCGCTGCTAAGCGACGCAGCTGCTTAGGAGTTAGGTATGCGTAGAACCTAGCCCCTGAGGTCGAGTCGCTGTGCAAAGCCAGCCTAGCCCGGTCCCGGAAGCTGGATTTTCTGACGTACACAGACCCTTCGATTGTTCTCATCCGTCAATCCTCCCCGTAAACCAGAATCCCAGCGGGACTACGACCAGGAGAGCGAAGGCATACGCGCCGATTAGAATAGGGAGGATCATTTGGTATCCAAGTCCCTCACCCAGCTCAAGGCGACCGCAGCCACCTGGATAAGCTCAGTGCGAAGCTTTTGCGGATCAGTTTCCACATACGCCTCGTGAACTTCCTCTTCGAGAATTTCATGCCAAGTAAGGAGTCCAATCTTCTGGCACTTGGCAAAATTATCTCGTGCAAATTCAAGAGTAGATGCGCTAAGAGCATATCCGGTCCCCGATGGGTGATGCTGTACGCCCCATAGTTCGATCTGCCTTTCCATCTCCCTCTGAACTTCGGCGAGGGTGTGAAGGTCGTGTTCGATAGTTGTTTGAAACATGTTTGAAACTCCTACCTTTGTCGTGTCTCTCTCAGGTGGTACAGCCCTAGGCAGATAGCATCCAGCACGTTGTGATTCTTAGTCTCGACCCGGCTCCACTCTGCTTTACTTAGCACATCCGATTCCAAAAGTCTAGCGTGCCTTAGAGTCTTGGGAACCTTAGACCAAGTACGAGGCTTATAACCTACGAAGCGCTTAGCCCCTGTGTCGTACGCGCCTACCAATGCCCCCGTAACTCCGGCAACGTCGAAGAGGTCATCTGCGAAGAAAGCGCGATGATCCTTTTGCTGCAACTCTACCACCAGCGTATCGAGGCCTAGGGGATAAATAGCCTGCACAGCCCTAGCCATAGCTATCCAAGCCTCAGGGCCTCCGCCCTTGTTTACGGGATTAGACACCAAGCAAGCTAAGGTTAGGGTTCCATCAACCCAGATACTAACGCCGCAGGCTCTGACGCCTGGATCTGCTACGAGAACTTGGTAACCCATTTCTCACCACACTCAGCGCACAGAGTCCTGAACCAAAAGCCGTCCCAGTTATTATTCCAGCCAATATTTCCGCAGTCCTCGCAGAGATGAGAAGACGCGATCTCCGCCTGCCTAATGCGTTCGTAGATTTCATCAGTAGCTACGCCTACATACACCCTCAACTTTCCAAATTTCTCTTTAACCTGGTGCAGGTCCCGGTCCCAGCCCAAGGAAATAAGATCGTGGAAGAGGTCCCGAACTATCGGAGCCCAGCCGTCGCCACAATGCGCCCCGCACATTACATCCTCGGGCTTAATCTTAAACTCTGCCAGGACCTCGTCAATAGTCACGCTGTAGGCCTCGTCTTAATGAATACAATGACCCGGCCGCTCTCCTGCGATGCCTCAAGGAAACTGGCCAGGATCTCCTTGGTAAATACGAAGACCTCGCCGTCGGAGACCTTATAAGCCGCCATACCCTGCGCTTCGATCTGCGCCTCTACGTCCTGGTTGATATCGTCACTCATCGTCACTACCTCCGCGCTCCAGAATCTTCATCTCAGTCAACAATTCTCCAACCTCGTCCTCGTACCCCTCGATTAGGTCCAGGAGTTCCAAGAGGTACTCAGCTTTAATTACACAGCGCTCTTTCTTAGAGGCGGCCAACTCAGCTTCTTGGCGGAGGGTAGCGAGGTATGTTTTCGTCGGGGTCATTGTCTTAGTACCTTAACACACTGGTTGCCAGGGAACAAGTCTTCCTTCTACGTAGACAGGCGCAGCGTCTTTCAGCCAGCAGTCCATCAGGGCCGGGCTCGCTGTAACCTTTACATCAGGCATCCGTAGCTGGACATGCTCCCGGAATAACTCCGCCGCCCGGTGCGCAGCCTCATGGGCCGTGACTTTAGGCAGCTCGAGGATCGTTTCGTCGTGGATCATCGCTACCTGACGAGCGCCGTAGAGCGGAGTACCCTTGTCCACGTAGCACTCCCAGGCGATGTAGAAGCAGGCATCCTTGACGCCCTGAGCAATGAGGTTAGAGAAGAAATGGTTCGCTGCATCCGTGTAACCCACGTCGCCGCGGAGCATCCCTGAGCCGAAGGACTTGATTCTAGCGCCACCTTCGCCCACAAGTCTGCTAATGTAATCCAAGTAGCGGCGCATTTCAGGGTAGGTGCGCTCCCATTTCCGAGTCAGGCGCTCAGCTTCCTCAGTAGACATGTCCACGCCGTAGTTAGTGCGGGCGAAGTCCACCATGGACGCGATACCCAAGCCCCCCGGCTTCCCGAAGTTAAAGATCTTCCCGTACTGCCGCGCCTTCTTGACATCAGGGCGCTTCTTATTGGCCAGCGCTTCCTCGTAGGTGATGGAGAGCAAATCCGCCGCGAACTCAAGATGCGGGTCCCGGCCAGCGTTGAGAACATCGGCCAGCTTGGACTTACCGAAGAGGTATAGCTGCACTTGAGCTAGGCTCCGCAGCTCGCCGGCATCCAGGTCGATAGAGCAGAAGTAGGTACCCTCGGTCGGAACGATGCAAGGCCGGACGAAGTTAACCCCGGCATTGGCATCCAGCTCGTTAGGTCGGGGGAAGTTCTGGAAATTGAACCCAGCGCCGGTCGCCTTGTCTTTATGGGAGCTAGTGCGGCCATTGTCCACCAGAACGTTAAAGCGTGTATTGACCTTAGTATTGACACCCTGCTCCAAGGCGGGGATGTACGTAGACAGGAGCTTCTCCGTGGTCCCCGAGGCAGCCAGGGCTCGCAGTGCTGGGTCCAGGGACCTATCCAGGGTATCCGCGTCAGTCGAGACTCCCCCGCCCTCAGTCTGCGGCACCTCTTTACCCAAAGCAGCGTAGGCGACACGGACCCGATTCTTAATAGCGGTCATGTCCCTACCCCACCGCATCTTCCGCTGCCCGTCCCCGCGCTTATAAGGCACCAGAGCCTCCGCCTCCTCGTCTGGCTTGCACGGGGTCAGCTTGAGGAATCCCGCCGCCTGGGCCATAGCGCGGTTAGCTACACGGTCCCGCAGGAGCCGCTCCTTAAGCGCTGCGACCTTAGCCCCGTCAGTCCGGATCCCCTGGCAGCTCATCAGGTGCAACGCGAACGCCGCCCTGTACTGCTCAGTCTCCGAGGGCATGATACCGTAGGTGCGCCGCTGTTGGTGGTACACGTCCCAGGTGTCCATCGCGTCATTCTCAGCGTAGGACACTGCCTCTTTAGGCCACTGCTCCAGAGGTACCCCGTCCAGCTCGGCGTAGCGCAGCCGCCAGGACTTCTCGCCCTCTTTGTCCTGGGTCCTATCGATGCCCTTATAGTGCCGGACCAGAGTAGCCAGCGAGTAGCCCACAGTGCCATCTTGGCGAGGTCGCTCCCGTGTCCCCTGGGATATGTCGATCAGTTTCTGTAAGGTTTGGACGCAGACGATCCGGCCTTCCTCGTACGCCTGGAAGACGAGGGGATACAGACGCTGGTCATAGTTACACGCCACTGCCATGTCATAAGGGCCGTTGACGGTCAGGATAGTAAGGTTCTGGTCGCGGAGGATCTCCATAAACCAGTTCATCGCCGCATCGGGGAGCATGAGGCCAGACGGAGGAGTCCTAGAAGCCCAGTTATCCGGGGACTGATACCACGAGAAGACGACGGGGCGCGGAGCGAGGTTGCCGGGGGAGATTAAGTGCGTTTCGCTGTCACATGCTATATATCTCATGGGTAAAGCTGTCCTCGGCTATCCCAGACTGCAAAGCCCTTAGGTGAATTGATAACAGCGCAGACCTTCATTTTGTCGTCGGGGCAAGCCTTAGGCCAAACCTCAAAACGACTTTCAGGCCAATATCTAAAATCAACGTCCTTAAATACATCTAGAACATTGCTAGCCTCGCCTTCCCCCGAGCGAGGATGCGGATACTGGTTATTATTAGTCCGCCGCCAGCAATAGGTCCTAGTTACCATCCCTCCGCCTTAGCCAGATCCGCCGCATAGCCGATGATGTCCCAGGCCTCTTTAATATCGTAGGTATCCAGGCCAACGCCCATCTTATTCGCCGCGATTCTAATGAAAGCTAGACTAAGCTGACTAAGAACATGGGCGCCCTTGAGTTCATCGGACCCGAGCAAAAACAAGACCTCCATCAACTCATCACTAGGTTTATTCTTCATTCCATGATCTCCAGCAATTGAGCCAAGACGCCTACGAATACGTCGTCTTCTAGGTAGGCATAGTTAAATCCATCCCCATTTTCGCCATAGCAAACACGGGCTACCCAACACTCAGATGTCTTATAGATCTCCACATCAGCCCCGCGCTCCACCGCGTCTTTGATTAAAGCACTATTGCTAAGTCTCATCGCAGCACCAATCCTATAACAATCAATAACACAATGATCCTAAAGAAAGTCTCGACCACAGTCTTAGACTCTTGTATGCCTATGATGTTAAGTATAACAATTGCCATCAGAGCGAGGGAATAGGCGACATTAGCGAGTGTATAGATCATTTGTAGAAGGCCCCCACTGTCTGCCTTAGAGCCCTGATCTCCTCCGTCTGCCGCGCTGACTCTGCCCTTACGTGGTCCAGGGTCTTCTCCAGCGTTACCTGCGCGTCAATGGCCCTAGCGTAGAGGCGCTCTATGGACCGTCGCTCATCGTCGGCCTCAAACATCAGATGCGCCGTGTCTTGGTAGAATGCCCACGCTTGCTCCACGCTCCTTTGTAGATCCGCGATCTCCGCCCTCAGCACCTCCAGCTCTCCTTCATGGGTAGCTTGGGTACCGCAGCAATCGCCTACTTCTTGGGGAGACATAGGTACTCCTCGTACGTCATTGCTGGACCGAACTCGGCGTTAAGTACACTCTCCACAGTCTTAGCGTTCGGGGTATGAGAGTGGGGACACCTCCTAGCCCGTCGATTCCTACGCTTCCGTCCCCCACGTCCGTATTTAGGTGTCATGTCGCCGCCCCCAGCAAAGCCCCAACCCTAGTATCGAGGCATTTCCCGCAAGCGTGATTCTTAGTCCGATTGCCGTACTGACCCTTAACTATCTCAACCCACCCGCGGTTAAGCTCGAAGCACACGTCAAACGTATCCTCCTCTGATGCGTACCCGGTCTTAGTGGTCTTCTCCTCCATCACCGCGCCACAGGCATCGCACACCAGCCGCGAGATGATGGCTACGACCCGTACCTCCGTAACCTTCTCTTGCTTAATTGACATGGCTAGGAGCCTCTTGGATCGTGCTAAACATCTCTTTCGATACCTTAAAAGCTTCGTGTGTCTTCAGGTTCGCATGGCGTTCTAGGACTATGCTTAACAGAGTCTCGTCCCGCATATCAGCCGCTACACACAGATCTTCCGCAGCTTCGAGCGCTTGCTTATAGAAATCCCGGAGACCTTGGACCTCTTCACTCAGCTCTGTCCACGTACGCACGATTTTAGGCAGAGGCGATTGGGGCATAGCCATGACCCTCCGTCTGAGCATCGGCAAGCTTAGCCAGGGCATTAAAGCAGTCCTGTTTCCCCGCCTCATCGCCTACTTCCGTGCATACAGCCAACCGAGAGAGGATCGTTGCCGACTCTGCATGAAGCGCTGCATACCGCCGGATTAATTGTGGAGTTCCATATAACGACATAAGGTCAGGCGGCATTTGTACTTCCCCCAGTGATTGCGACCTGGGGGGTTGAGCCCCCAAGCCGCGGTGCCTACTCTACACTATTCTTATATAGAAAGCAACATCTACTTAGACTGAAAAATAGTCAATCTTCTGGTACGGCTTACCGCTGCGCACTGCATTGGGGAACGTAACCTTTGCCCGCACAGTCCCACTAGCCTCACTACGCAGAGAACCCAGGAAAGCCGACCTGGACTCCGGGGTCTCTCCCTTGTTCAACGCACGAAGGCAGTTAAAAATTTTCTTGTCGGCTATCTCCTTGTCTTTGCCCTTAGAATCCCGCTTAAAGGAGATCTTGGCCTTCGACCCGGTAGGATTAGCGGCCTCCCCCTTAGCCTCCTTAATCGTCCACTCGAACACATCGTACACGCCGGAATCGCCGTCCACCCGAATAACCTTATTCAAGTCCAGAAGGTAATCACCGGCCTCCAACTTCGGCAATCGCTCTGCGCCGCCTTCAACTTCGTCCAGGTCGCTGTCAAAGTCCGCTGCTGCTACGGTCTCGCTCGTCATTTTCTTTACCTCGTTTATTAGGCGTAATTGCCTCTGTACTAACTACTAACAACCCAAGTCCCGATAAGCAACTTGGACTCTCTTGCGCTGATATCCTTAACGAACTTTGCATTCGACCTAGCATCGGCCAGAGCTTCCTTGAGCCCAGGGCTATGCTGATATAGGTAGACCAAGACCTCGTCTCGCGGCTGGCCCGGCCTGTGCGCTCTGCCGATACTTTGGTCGAAGACCTTGGCAGTCCGCGGAATAGAGGTATAGAGCATGGTCCCAAACGAACGCTGCAAATTGAGCCCTGAATTATGCGCCCTGATACTAACGACGCAGGACCTCGAGCCGTCCTCAGCCTCAGGGTCAGAGTCCCCGCCGCCCCCGTAGTAAGTAACCCCCGCCAGCTCCGCCACCCGCGCGCCGAAATCAGGGCTGTCTACCCACACGATGCCTTTATGCGCCTGAGCCCACTTAGCCGCCGCCTGGACAGCGAAGTCACTAACCCACACGCACTCAGTCTCCGGCTTGCAGAGGTCTTTGATAGCAGCCCAGGCCCCGAAGGACGGCTCCGACCACTCCCCCGCCGCCGCGGCCTGGTAGCAGAGGTACGGAGAGTCCAGCCTGCCCCGGCCCTTTAGTTTCTGGTACACAGCGGTATTCCAGTCCCGCCGGGCGCTGAACCACTCTTGCCGCAGATCCTCCGACTCCCCACGCGGCCAGGTCCACCGGAGGTAGTAGCCTAGGGCCAGCTGCTCTCGGGCTCGGCTCGTAGACAGCGGGTCCTCGAGCAAAGTCCCATCGGGGAGCATCCACTTAGCTTCCAGCGTACCTAGGTGCGTCTTGACGTCCTTAGGCACCTTGACCTTCGCTTCCAGGAATACGAGCGACGCCGCACACGCCGACTCGCCGGTAGCCTCGCCGCCCACGACACCGCGGGTATCCCTGACTCGGCGTCGGAGGCCCTCCCGCACGTGCTCCCCTGGCTGGCACCACTCCATCAGCACCCCCGGCTCAGCGTCGAAGAGAACGCCGTCGTCTACCGCGTAGCTCCAGTGGTCGAGGGTGGAGTAGTCGCGGGGGTAGGGGGAGCCGTAGCCCAGGGCCATAGACGCCAGAGGAGCCGCGTCCTTTATGGACCTGGTTATAAGCGTCCCAGATGCCCAGACGGTGTGAGGCGCGTAGCGCCGGTGATGTTTGCGCAGGCGCTTAGTCCGGGTGGACTGATGCCGCGCTATCTTGTGAGCCTCGTCACCGCAGATCAGATCGGGGCACAGGTCATCCAAGAGCGTGGCGTTCTTGGCCAGGCTCAGAGACTCGTAGGTGATAATGTGGACCTTGTCCGGGACCTTGAAGTCGCGTCCATATTGTATAAGGTCACGCTGCGTTTTAGCCTTAAGGGACGCGGGGACGAGGAGCACTACTCTCTCCTTTTTAAGGATTATCCCTGCCTGTAGGAGGACGAGGGTCTTACCGGAACCTAGGGCCATGTCACAAAGGAGCCCCCCGCACTGACTCAGCTCCCAGAGACTCTGAGCTTGCTGCGGCCGATGCACTCCGCCCTTAGCGTACTGAGCAGCCCAGCCCTCAGGGACATCAGGAGCTAGGCGCCGGGGCAATGAGTCAATGCGCACAAACTCTGGCGACCGCTGGATAGGCCGGAGCGAGGTGGCTAGGGCTTTTTGTATATAGGAGGCCATAGCTTTAGGTAAACCTCGTTCGCCTCATCTGCAATAGACATAAGGTTGTAGACTCTGACCTTGCCCTCCAATTCAATATTAGTTACCTCACCCTCGCTATCAAGGTAGACGTCTACAAAACCGCCCGGCTCCTTAGGCAGCTCCTGAAGCTTGAAGAACAATTTAATAGAGTCTAGCTTCATTTGTTGCTATGCCTCCCCTCGCCCTTAGTCCACCGCTCAGCGTGCGCAAACTCATTAGGGTACACCTTGAGGAAGCAGGCATCCGAGCAATACATCGTGCGATTAGCTGGGATTACTCCGACGCCGCACTCCAGGCAGATAGGGTCGTCGGGCACAAAGGCCTCCTCCGCCGCCTCGTACACAGCCTGGTCCTTCGCGACCCCCAGGATCCCATACCCCGCGATATCCCGGAACGGAGATTCCCCGAAAGCATCTTTCCGAGTAGCAATGCGCGCCAGCTTATCCAGGATACGGACCACCGTAAGCATGTCGCTGTACTGACTAGGAGCTACGCCATTGGGGTAGAGGATGGCCAGGATCTTACCGGAGTTAGCAAAGCTATCGCCGTAAGCGGCGTTTTTGGACTGTACTAATTCTCCGATTTTTTGGCCAAGCGCAGCGTAGTCGGTGGTCATGGTGTCGGCGGCTCCATCCCCGGCTCGTAGATATCAATCATGTCCTTAGGCAGTTCTACGGCACGCTTTATCTGCCCCGCCACCTTTGCTATCTTTCTCATAGACAGCCTACCAGCTCGGCGCACTTCCTTGTACGTAGCTCGTAACGCCTCGAGCCCCGCTGCTGCCTCTTTGTCGCCCTGGATTACGAGGCGAGCCGCGAGTCTAATTGCCCTGCTTCTTCGTCCGCTCATCGCATTGCCCCCGCGAGTACGTCCAGTGCCCAGCCCTGAGTGCCTGTATTAAACTCCCTCGACACCAGCGCATCGAAGTCCCTAACTCCAGCGGCTTTAATAATCATCTTAATCGCCTCGTCGTACTGTCCCACAGTAGCCCACTCTCCGAAGATCTCCATGCAGGCCAAGGTGACAGCGCCGCACGCTGTGGTCAGGTCAACCGACTCCCATTGGTCTGTATAGATAACCTCGTCGGTGTGGCCGCAGCCGCAATCATAGCTCTTGCGCCATCCAGTCCTATTATACCCCCGAGCTACGTACATCTCAGCAAGCTGTAGGACCTCCGCCGTCGTAGTCATCGCTTCTTATCTCCACAGTGACAGGGGCCTTCTTTGGGGCATGACCACTTACGGCACTTGCGCTGCTCCTCGGTCGGATAGGGCTCTAGTTCAGGTGAGTCCACGATCAAACTCCTCCAAGGTATCCCGGATTAGAACCAGGAACTGTGTATCTAAGTGTGCTGTCATCATAGCGTAGAAGGCTCTATCGGAGGCCTTGCGGCTCTGTCTATTGGTACGATTCTTCCCAGCCATTAGGGCACGTCCTCGATGAGTTCCATCAGATCCAATTCAGGGCAATCGAAGGTAAAGAAATGATTAACCCCGCTCTTAATGGCTAGAAAATGATCAGTCTCTCCGAAGACCCCGACATAGCGGTATCCAACACCCTCGTAATCCCAAATCTGTCCTGGCTTAAATTGCATAATGATTGTACCTTAACACACTCAGGTCCCAGAGTCAACATGTCGCCACTTGTATCCATGCCGAATGTTCCAACATACCATGTACGAAACACCGTACGCTTTGGCCACGACTCTCTGCATGAATCCCCAATCCATCAGCTCTCTCATTTCTGCTACATCATTTTCGGTTAGCTTGGCTCCCGGATGGTTAGAACCCCTAGAATATCGATTGCGCACTAATGAGTCTTTAACGTTATCGGCTTGGGTTCCAAGAAATAAATGCTTAGGATTAACGCAAGACACGTTATCACACGAATGTCTTACAACCGTCCCGTGAAAGCCTTCTCCCTTTGGTATTGAGCCGAAAGCTAAGGTATAAGACACTCTATGCGCCAAATAAAGCTTACCCCCTCTTCCCCCAATTAAAAGAGTCCCATACCCCGGAGGCTTTTTACCACCTATCCAATCCCAGCAAGCGTCATCAGCCCCAGCGCTAACTCGTTCCCAAAAATCGGTATGAACCTTTTCGTTAACTGGAATCATCATAAAGAAGAATCGAACTCCTTAATTAGTTTCCGCACTTCTCGATCCATCTTTTCCTTGGGAACAACTCCGCAACGATCTGCTAAGAAACACAATCCATATTGATAGCAAGCGTCGCCCCTAGTATCTGGCACCCGGTCGAAGGTCCACTGCTCCTCGTGGCCTTGCTTGACGATTTCCTGCATTCGCTTGACAGTGGGCTTGACGATTTCTTCCCACTCCGACTCGCACCGCTCCACAGGGACCGTCGCTACCCGCTGTTTAAAGTCACTCCCGTCCGCCATGTAATAATGAAACCCGAGCTTAACCTCCCAGGTCTCCGGCCAGCGCTTAGAGGCGTGGTAGCCGTAGATTAGGGTCTGGAGACTATTCGCCGGGTCATCCATGTAACGAAATGAGCTAACAAATTTATGGTCGATGATGTATGGGATACCATCTTCTCGTGGCGGGACTATAAGGTCGCAGTACCCGTCGAACCTAGTCTCCTCGATGTAGAGCACCGGGTTGGTCAGCGGCTCCTCGATAAGCAAATCCTTAGCAGGCGCCGGCAGCCCAGCGATCGCCGCCTCAAATGCCTCATTGGACGGCCTAGGCCCGCCGCGGTACCAGCGCTCCACAGCCGCGTGGTGATTAACGCCCTTCTCCGCTGCCTTGCTGAAGGGGCGTTGGATGCCCAGAACCTTAGCGCTGTACCAAAGTCTCGGGCAGCGCAGGAAATCTTTAATCTGCGAGACAGAGACGTGGAGAAGCTTACCGTCTTTGACAGCGGCGTTGTGACCTCGAGCTGCCACTAGAACTCCACACTCAGACTTATACCTGCTGCTCCGGCTTTAGGTCCGCCCATGCCCCACAGCCCTCCGTACACAGGACCTGCAATCCGCCGCTCAGCTCCGGCCCCTACCAGCCAGGAAACCTCGCCGCTCGGAGCTATGAGCATGCCCCCGAGAGCTGAGACGCGCCAATCAGCCCGGCCCCCTCCGCTCGTCACGACTGAGTTACCCACGGCAGCAGTGTCGCTGTGAGTATTGGTGTCTCGGTTGGTATCGGTTCGCTCTACTACCTTAGTCGTAGTCTCCGTAACCGTCTTAGGCCCCTCGGGCGTTGGTATAGTGGTAGTCTTAGTAGTCTTGACCACGTTGCGATCCTTGACTCTGACCACTTTGACTACCTCGCGGACCTCGACCTTGGTCTCAGTTCTCGTGACAGTAACGACCTTAGGGATAGCGAAGCGTCCGATAGCCACGCCCAATGCGAGCATAGCCACTGAGCCCAGGACGTAGAGGACTCGTCGGCCCCAGGTGCTAGAGAGGATCGCGATTAGTACTTGGACCATGCTAAGTAACTAACGGCCTAGCCCTTAGGAGTCAAGTCCTCCTATGCCTGCCCCACTGAGGTTATACTACCTTTAGCTACTGCTTCTCTCTTTGCTTCTGCTTCGGCTCTCATGTAGTCCGGCACGAGCCAAACATTTGCGGTCTTGCCGTGAACTTTACGCTTTGGTCCTGGTTTAAAATCCAATTGTCTCAGCGTGTCGGAAATGATCTTACGCTTCTGTGGAGATTCGCTAGCGGAGTTAAAGCCCACCGCCTCGTAGATCTGCCAAGCGGTTAGAAACGACAAATCCGCCGAGGGATTGTTAGCCATCGTGCTAAGCTTATGTCTTACTCCTTCAATGATTTGGTCTTCGAGCGGGTTGGGCTCCCGCCGCTCTTGAGCCGCCTCTGCCATCTGAGCCGCCATTTCGTCATCTAGGTACCACTGCTCCTTAGCCCGATATGCCACGACAGCCTCAGCCCATAGGTGATCGCGATCTCGATACAAGGCGTCCTTATCCACCGAATTAACCGGGATAGGCCACTTCCTACGCTCGCCGGTAGAATCGGAGACGTAGTCAGAGTCGTTGGTGGTAGCGATGAATACAGTCTGCCGAGGGATAGTTTGGAGGATACGCCCGTAGGGCGGACGGTAGGCATCGGCAGCGCTGGAAACGAAACTCTTAAGCCGCGTAGACCCCACGCCGCGGAAGCTGTCCAGCTCGGCTACCTCGTAGATCCATTTCCCATTGAGCGCGATATAGGCATCTTTGTTTCCGAGGTCGATCCGAGTGTCAGAGAACCACGCTTTCTCGGGCACAAGAGCAGCAATACCCGAGGACTTAAAGATACCCTGCTTCCCTTCGAGGACTGGGTAGGTATCTACCTTAGCTCCTGGTTGGAAGACCCGCGCGACAGCTCCGATACCAAAGCACCTTGAAGCAGCTTCGTAGAGAGGCTTACGTTCTGGGGTAATAAAGTATGCGCCGAATAAGCTGCTGAGCCTCGGGACTCTGTCCCATTGCAGCGTATTCAAGTAGTCGCGTACAGGGTGGTATCGCCGCTCTTCAGACACAGCGATGATGGCATTGAAGACCATGTCGTTGTTAAAGGACACGTGGTAACGGTTCTCAATCTCCGCGCGGATTCGAATAATGTCAGAGTCTTTAAGAGGGACTCCGGCCCACTCGACGATATTACTAAACTCATTGAAACGCAGCGTGGAGACGACGGGATCGTTGCGCAAAATAATCAGAGCGTTTGTTGCTACCGGCGTAATCTGCTGCCGCTCGTTCGTCTGTAGCAGAGTCAAGAAATCAACGTCCATCGAACCACCCCAGTCTAGTTGCCATCTCGTGCGCCTCTCTTGCGTCCCATGTTGGTATTTTCTCCCTAGCCCCCTCGAGAGCACGGAGAGCCTCTGACTCGTCTGCTCTACTCCCTAGCTTATCAAGCCACGGGTACATAATTGTGATAAGGTTCTCAGACGCCTCTTCTGGCTTTGCGACCCGAGCCAGCGCATGGGTAAATAGTCTCAAGGTCTCGTGTCTGTCTCCAGGCGGAGTCGCCTCGGCACTTAGAACTCTACGCACTGCGGCTCCATGAGGCTTTTTAACATTGCTAAATTTAAGTCCAAGCCGCAACGCTAAATCCGTCGGCAACACTGGGACTGCGGGGTCTTGCTTGTTAATGTAAGGGCGGTGGTAATCATACTTAGTAATTGGCACGGAGAGAATGTCCCCGAGCACCGCGTTAGTATCGAGATCCTTGCCTGGGTTGTAGTGGAAATAAACCGGAGCCGCCCTACTCTTTTTAATAGGCATGAAGAACGCACGCGAGGCATCCTTGCAGGCCCGGTCAGCATCGGCCTCGAAACCAAAATGCGTAGCCAATCGCGGCCAAATAGCATCGCTCCAACGCCACTGAGTACCTGTGGGTATAGGTGAGTCAAGGAAGAATATAAACCTACACTTCCCTGCGTCCTGGCCGTCGTAGCCGTAGGAGCTGTGTGTAAGGAAATGGTGACCCGATGTAGTCAAGCGGTCTACGTGTAGGAGTAGGTCAGCGTGGGTCCCTGTGTCATAGTCTACGACAAAGGCTGACATGTGAGATACGTACTCAGCTTCCCGTGAGGGGTGGGTAAAGGTACACGGCATCCACACAGGAGCCCACCTTTTAGACTGTGAGACAATGTAGGAGTCTGGACGAAAGAGATCGATGAATTTCGCGATTGGCAGGCTCGCGCTAGCAACTAGGTCTTTGTTATTGTTCAGCGATTGCGCGGTTGAGAAGGAAATCATGCATTAAGTATACCGGCCCAACGCGTTACCGTCAAGAGGATTCAACGGAACTTTGTAAGGTATTGATTCTTATATTATAGTTACATGGTTACATAGGTTACATCATATTCATATATATATACAGAAAAGTACTATATACTAAGTAGAGAAATGTTTACAGCAGAATGTTGGGAATCCCTGGCAACGGATGGGTGGAACCGGAACCCTGGAACCATCTAACCGCGGCAACGCTTTTACAGCATGAGCGTCTTACGTTGGTATGGTAAAGAAGAATCCCCCGACCCGGCTTAACCCTAACCTAGTACCGCGTGAGCGTCGTTGGATGGTAGACGCGGATTACGTTGATTCCCTCAGTCCAGAAGACGCTAAATACCTAGCCCAATTCCTCGATGAATACTACCGCGCTGATTATCGCTACGCTGAGCCGATGCACGATACCGCAGAGCTTCGCTCCGAGCGCTACGGTATGCAGAACGCGAATCACCGAGATACTTATTCCTTGAAGCAAGCCTCCGGTGAACTGGTCTACGGCATCCCCGTCGATCGGCGCACCGCGGATACGCTTGACCTTATGCCTAGCCCTCGTTACTTGAATAGCGAGGAGTATAAGACAGTGGTCGCTGAGATGCGCAAGCTTGCCGACGTGCGCGAGAGCGAGCGGACCCCGAAGCAGCGGGCTCGAATAGAAACGCTCCAGATGTATTTGCTAAGCATAAGAGAGGCTGACGAAGATGGCGAAGGATGACGTGAAGTACGAGGTGCCCACTGGTCCGGTGACGAAAGCGGTTGGGTTGGTCCGAGGCAAAGACGGGTGGCGCGCAGTTTTTATGAAAGTGCAAGGGCGGACTGTCCTCTCGTATAGCAACCTGTGCGAGGACTCTACGAAATCAGAGGCACTTGAGGCTCTGAAGCTAGGCGTCGTGCGCAAACTCTTTCCCTCCGATTCCTGAATTCAAATTCTATGCCCAAATTTCTCCCCCGTATTTTGATCTGGCTCCGTCTCGTTGATCCCCACGACGGTAATCTTAGTCTCACGAATATTAGCTTTATGATTGCCCTCGGGAAGCTGGCGACTCTGAGCGATGTCTCTCTCACTGAGCTGACTGCGTTCCTCGCTATGGCTGGGTTCTATGCCTGGAAGCGAGCGCGGCCAGCTAAGGCTACTGCTCCCGTTGCGCCTAGTCTGGACATGGTTAAGGTTCATACGGATATGACGGCGGCTAAGGATGCGATGGCGGCTACTGAATCTAAGTTGCGCCTTATGCTTGATACCGTTGCAATGGGGAGGCGATAGTGGGCGTACATCCGAAGGCTAGAGAGGCTTTTGCTAAGGTTGAAATTGCTACGTTGGGTGAAGGGGAGACGTGGTCTAAGCGCAACCCCGACGGCACGTGGTCCAAGTGCGAGGAGCCTGAGCCTCTGTTCGCTAAGCGTCCTGTTTATGTACCCCACGAAAAAGAGAAGCGTGTTAATCTTGAGTGCTTCGTAAATGAGGCTGGCGAAATTAAATGGGCCTCGAAGATCGCCGAAGGATTTGACGATAAGCGTAAGACTCTAAAGCTAGAGCGCTGGTTAGCATTATCCGACGCTGCTAAGGCCCCCTTTCTTGAACGCGCCATGCGTAATATGCCCGAAGGTTCGCATAAGGACTATGCCGAGTACGGGGCTTACTACCTCTATGCTCGCGGTTTGCACGAGCCCTACAGCATCCTAGAATACCGAGCTATGAAAGACCGTTTGAAGGACCGTAAGCGTAAGCGTTAATTCCACCCAAAAACGGGGGGGCCGCTACCTACCCCTTACCCCCCCTGTTTCGCATGGAAAGTAGCCTTGTAAGCCCGCGATGTAACTAAGCATACATAAGCCTACCTTTTAGAGTCCCTGATCCCCTGGTAAAAGCCTTAGGGCTCGAATTTAGGAATCCAAATTCTAGGCTCAGTTTTTCCCCCGGATTTTTACCCCAGCGTCCCACCCCCACTGATAGCCTTCCTGAGGCGTCCCGCCGTCACTAGGACACGCAGGATAGACCCTAGGCGCGGTAATGCACAGCGGACCCATACCCTCACACACAGCGGCGCGGTAGCCTTGACGGTAGGCTAGGCAAAACTCCGGAGTAGGGAGGATTAGAAGCAGATAGGCCAATAGGTGGGTCATTTGCCCTCGACAATCTCGTTAGGGTTCTCGAGCAACCAACGCGCCTGATCGAGCGATAGGCCTTCGGGGAAGATCTCGGGGATTGTGCTGGCAACTTCTACTAACTGCTCTGCCGTCACATTACTCGGATGATATTGGGTTCCGGATAAGGTGGACATAACCACAAAGCCCGCTGTCATTTTTATCGGTTCTGTTTTTTCGATCGTCATGGCGCCCCTAGGTATTGGAGTATCTGGGGCGTGATCGGCGGCTTCGCTAGACTAAGCCAATAGAGCCAAAGTGAGCATGCCGCTAGGAAGGCTAGGGGGATGAAGATCTCAGGTTTCATCCGTAGATCACCTTGCCGAACAGGCAGCATTGGATAAAGACATCCCCGGTTTCGGCATCATCGCGTTCCGCTAGCCAATTGGCGAAGTGCTTAGGCGCTACTTTGGACATGGTCTCGAGGCCTGCTAAGAGCTTAGGCTTAGTGAGCATGTAGCTTTCGCCTTCCTCGGTTTGAAGTGTGACGCAACCCCCGCTCATCGGGTAATCAACGTGCCTGAAGACTTCGGGAGGGTAGATCTTAAACTTCAGATCTGTAGGCGCAACGTAGCTTATAATCTTGGCCCAGTAATTGATTCCACCCTCCATACCTGAACAAAGCATGTCCGCTAGGCGCTGCTCTGAGATCTCTATTTCAATTTTCATCTTCGCTCCCCTCGAGGTAAGCAAGCACACCACTAACCATCTTAGCACATTCCGGACCCATAGTGTGGGCTTTCTTCGCTGTCAATTGCCGGGCTCGGTTCTTCGATGCCCCAGCCCTGATAAGCTTAAGGTAGTATTGCACTAGCATTTTGCGACAGGCCTCTCTAGCTTTAAGATCCATTAGAATCTCTCGTCCTAGGAACTAACCCCAGCGCTGCACATCGTAACATATAGGTGGCTATGCGACTCCGGTAGCCTGCTTTGAAGTCAGCGGAGGCCTGCGTATACCAGTGAAGGATATTACCCTCCGTTTCTACGTCTGCGTTGGCTTGCCAGTAACCTCTATTCCATTCGAGTTTCATGTTAAATATCTCCATTGTGGTTTTCGGGTTTTCAATTTCCAGGCTCAAAACTCCCCCGGAAAAATTACTCGGGCTCTACAGCCTCGCACTGAGTGTCATATCCATATCGATTCTCTTTCTTGGGCAGGTAGCGCACGACCCACTCGACTGGGTAGCCTGGGTACCCTGATTTCTCTATCCCCAGGCTAAGCTTGGTCTCATTGGCGATTTGCTGTGCGTAGGTCCTAGCCTCACGCCACGTGCCGAAGGTTTTCATGTCGCGCCTCGCATCACGGGGCCTACTTTTTTGCCAGGGTTCTTAGGTGTCCCTTCGCACACGAACAGTTCTACGAAGGATCTAAGGCGCGGTAATTGAGCCTCTATCCTCGCTTGCGCTGCTTCCAAAGTGTCGTAGGTTCCGCTCCATCTTCCGGACTGTAGCGCTGTGTTTCTTTCGCATATTGTGTAGGTCATTCGGTCACCAGTTCATACTCAGCTCGCAAGATCGCTACATCCTCTGCGGCGATAGGGTCGGGGATTTCGTGAATCTCGTAGGAGCTGAAGAACCCGAGGATTAGGCCTGCTAGGTAGGAGTGGACATCTTCGAAGTTCTCAGGGGGGATACAGTTATGGGCGTACCATGAATCCCAGTCTGTAGACTCATAAGCACTACCGTAATTCCCCTTGTCAAAACCACGATGCCAAGCTCGATTCTTGAGTTTCATGTTAAGTATCTCCATAAGCAGACTCGATAGATTTACTGCAATGGTCGCAATACAATTCAGTATCCTCGTAATTGATATCTTGACCGAAAACGTGCCATCCCCCGGTCTTATCGTCGCGAAAGATTGCGCGGCAAATAAGGGCACATTCTTCTTTGGCGCACGCGTGGCATAAGGCGCCTCCATCGGTCGTGACGAAGTAGGTAGGGTAAGAGCCTAGGGACGTGTACTTACCGCGCCTAAGCGCTGAGCGGAATTCGTGGGATTTCATTTCACAGGCTCCTTATCGGCGAGTAGGTCTGAGGCAATATCCATCCAATAGACTTCCCTAGCTGCACTGCTAAGGATCGCAGACCACGGTTCGGACTCGATCTTAGGTGGCCTTATTTCAATCTCCATTTGCCTACACAGAAACACTGCCGCATCGTGTTTATGTCGGCCAAGATTAACTAGGTTTTGAGCCATACCATTCCAATATTCATATTGCTCCCTATCGTTAGCGATCCAGAGGGCGATAGCCCACGTCTCGTAGTTCTTCCAACCTTCCACGGTTTCACTCATGACGCGACGACCTCCCCGTCTACTTCGTTAGCAAGGTCCCACAAAGCTACATTGGTCTTGAATACAGAATCAGCGCCCCGGGCAATGCGAGTCCTACGGACCTTGCTTTCATCATCCGTAGGCAAGCGGTAGAGTAATCCGCCAGCGAGAGTGTTCTCCTGGATGCGATTAAACGTGGTCCAGAGGTCCGCCTTAGCATCCTCGGTCCTTCGGGCTCCCAAGAGAGAGGTAGCATTGTGAATCAATGCCCCAGTGGGCAGCATGGTCTCTGCAACCTTCATAGCGAAGCCTGCGGCGCGGCCATCGGTCAATTGCTTGGCACTCCATCGCTCGATCGTGTCAGCCATCTTAGGTCCCTGTGCGAGTACCTTAGCAATCCCTGCTGACACGCGATCCCAGACATTCGACCCGCTATGCGTCACGCTCTCTCGCATGAATGTGGTCCCTGCAACCAGGCCGTTAGAGCACACGATCCGGAACACCCCGAGACTAAGACCAAACGCCGCGGTCCCGTCATAGCTATTACGGAGAAGTACCTCAAGCTTGGAATTGTCAGGGAGAGAGATGCCAGTGTCGAAACGGAAGATGTGTTTCTGCAAGCCATCCCTACCGGCTTCAATAGACTTGCGTCGGAGTTTCTGGGGGACCACGGTTCGGAGCATCAAGCCAGCGTCAAGGAAGCGGCGCAAGACTTCGCCACTGTCTACCGTGGAGTAGCGGGGCGAGCGATTAGGGGCCAGTGCGTGGGAGAATTTCTCAGCTGCGAGGTACTGCGAGGGAGGAGCATTAAGGGTAAGCATGGTATTAGGTTCCTTTGTGTGCAGCGTCCATAATGAACGCGATGGTGAATATTACAACGTGGAAAGCTACGATTACAAATCCGATAAAGGCGAGCATTAGGTACCTTCCGCTTTAGCTATTGCGGCGCGTGCTTGGTCCATTTTCTGGAGTAGGGATTTTGGAGTGATCTCCCGTTCCTTGTTTGCCGGGTCGACACGGTTTAGTAATGCCTTAAGCGCTTCCAGGAGATCAGGAGCTGAGGCAATTAAGCGGGCGTTGGCGTCTATGTGCCCGACCCTAGAGTCGCTGATTCGGAGTAGGTGGCGCCCTTGGGCTCGAAGGTCCGTGATTCCTGCTAGCTTCGTTGGGATCAGTTCCCAGGGTCCTGGGGTATGCTTAGCGGTCATAGTGGTGTGTCCGTTGTGGGTTAGGTGTTAGTCCCCTGCGCGACGCTGACCAGATGTCGTACTCGTTTAACAACTTCGCCCAACGGCTCCGAATCCGCGCGATCTGGATCTTCGATCAGATCCCCCGCGAAAAGTTCAAGGTCAAGCAATCCCTCGATAACCGCGGCGAGCCTAACTCGCATTTCTTCGATCCGCTTTGTTTGGTTCATTGTTCGTCCTCCTACTTCGGGTTAGTTCACTTGGCCAGTGATGCAGAACTATAAAGCACTCGGCGTGCCATCGTATTAGGTCACGATGTAATAAGTACTTACATAACCCAATAAGTCTTATGTGCGAAACCATTTGCGCGGTTATATAGGTCATAGTGATTAGTATCAATGGCTTGAGATTTTCGCACCCTAGGCAAACATTTTCGCGCCCCTATGACAGCAGAGACTAAGGAAGTAAAATTGAAGCGGTCTAGGCCTACTAAGGCGGATTTACAAGCGAAAAAGCTAGAAGAGGCTAAGGCTGTAGTGATCGAGGATGCTAAGGGTACGGTTTCAGGGTTCGAAGTCAAGCGCGACGATCGAGGCCTCATCTTACCAGGCTCAGCGTCACCCAATCTAGGCAAGCGCCGGGGGAGCGTAGCAGCGCGGATCGAAGTAGCCTTCCCCAATATCCTGGAGTACGCGGCTGACGTCGCCACGGGCAAAATACGGGCATCTAGAGAGCAGGTAACGATGCTCAGGGACCTAATGGACCGCAGGTTCGGTCGGAGCCCTGAGACCCATATCGTCGGCGCCATGGACAGCGAGCAACGGGAGGCCGCGGCCGCGTTGACCAAGGAACAATTACTAGGGTTGCTAGACGCGGGATCCGGTCCATTGGCTACCGAAACGGCTACAAACGTTGTAGAAGGGTCTGTCGTTACTGAGGAAACCACGTAACCGGGTGTTAGGTGACGGTGTCCTAGGCCTGAGATATTGAGTGCTTAGAGCGCTGTCTGCCAGGTAATCAATGATGCTAAGTGTCCAGGATTGCTGGGCCTAGGCCTTCGATCTCGACCCCCACCACCGGGTCCGAGAATTTAAAAACCTCGGGCAAAGCCTGTGTAAAAATTTCCCTCAAAAACCCAAGCTACTTAGCCCTAGGATTCCCCAGCTCTCACGGCTACTTAGGTCTACTCAGGTGGATAGTTTATAGTTTATACTAACCCTTGGTGTCTTATAACGCGGACATCTTAGGCTAAGACTGCTTGACATATCGGACACGCTGTGTTATGCTTCTCCTATGTTCGATCTGATTACTGTAGCCGTTTTCACCCTCGTCCTCGCCTACGCTGGATGGCTTTGGTATCGACCGCGGCTCATCGCTCGCGTGATGGCTGAGACGACGCGGATCTGTCACCAGCAATTCGTCGCTGCGTTGCAGCAGAGCGCCCTCGAGTCTCTGGCTCAGCTTGCCTCGGTCCCCCCAGCTCCGACGAGCGAGCCCAATGAGTCGATTAACTAAGCCCCGAGGCCCTAAGAAGCCTAGGTATCAAGAGGGCGACGTGCTCTATAACCCCGCCTCGGATTCCTTGTTGCTCGTTGAGCAGAGCCTCGCGTCCCTTATGTACTTTTATTTCAATGAGCAACGCGTCTGGCGCTATATGGCTGAGGTCCCGAACTACTTGGTGTACGTTGGCACGATTAATTAGGGGAGCCGCGTGGGCCTGGCTCCTGGTCCTCTTCGCGGGGCTGGCGGGGGCTTATTGGCACGAGGGCCGGGCAGCGGAGGCGCTTAGTCATGCCTGGGGTTTTGTGATGACCGTGGGTTTAATCTTCGGGGAGGCTAAGTAATAATAAGTATAGGATGCGGGGCTGGCAGGTGCCAACTCGGGGCTCATAATCCTGTAGGCTGAGATTCAAGTTCTCACTCCGCAATCGCCGCGCAGCCCAAGGTGAGCGCCTGTAGCAGCCCTGGCGGTTGGTGCCTAGCACCGGGGAAACAGGGTGAATGGCTGACGCGTGGTCCCGGCGACACGGGGCATTTATAATAAGTATCTAAGGTGAAAGACCCCAAGCTTCTCGACGCCGCCCGCTACTTAGCTAAGTACGAGGCCTGGCGGCGTGGGTTTCTTTACTACCTGCTCCACGCTACCCAGCGCAAGATCTACGATGCTATCGCGGCATCTAAGTCCCCTCAGCATTTCCTCTGCTGCTCACGCCGCCTCGGTAAAACGTTTCTCCTAACTGTCCTCGCATTCGAGGCAGCGCTGCGTAAGCCGGGCGCCAGGGTCCTCTACCTCGCTCCGTGGGCGAAGGACGCCAACGATATCTTTGCCGAGGCGACTGCGCGGATCCTGCCTGATTGCCCCCCGGAGCTGAGGCCTGACTACTCGACGCAGAGTAAAACCTTTTCATTTAAGAATGGCTCCGTAATCAAGGTGCGAGGTACGAACGGAGAGACCGCGGACTCTTTGCGCGGAGGCTCTGCGGACCTGGTCATCCTAGATGAGGTGGGCCAAATGGACTCGCTCTCCTACGTCGTGGACAGCGTAGTAACGCCGATGACGTTGACCACGGATGGCAGCGTAATCCTCGCCACAACACCCTCCGCTACGCCGGCCCATGATTCGAAGAAGCTCTGCGACCAGGCGTTCGCTAAGGGCCAGGGCTACGAGTTTACCTTGCTCGACGCACCTCATCTCACAGACGCGCAGAAGACCCGAGCCCTAGAGTCTGCGGGAGAGAAGCTCGAGGACATCCCGGCTATCCTGCGCGGCGAGGCTTTGCCCAAGGGGACCACCGCCCTCCGCGAGTACTGGACGAAGTGGGTTACGGATTCCGGCAGCGCGGTAGTCCCGGAATTCGATGCAGCAGCGCGCGTGGAGATCTGCAAAAAGGTCATCAGACCCCCGTACTACGACGCCTACGTAGCTATGGACCCTGGCATGGTGGACAACACGGGCATCGTCTTCGGCTACTGGGATGTCCGGGAGCAGCGGCTCGTTATCGAGAAGACCTGGAAGGAACCGAACGCGGGGACACCT
>Ga0137451_1000031_pt1 | contig 47403 bp, 62 predicted proteins | sample EasRivERMGT500_2_FD_102336 | JGI IMG/M metagenome (GOLD analysis project Ga0137451, IMG submission 102336) | Soil microbial communities from meander-bound floodplain in the East River, Colorado, USA - East River MetaG ERMGT500_2 | ecosystem: Environmental > Terrestrial > Soil > Floodplain ... | reverse complement strand
GCGCCTCCCAGGGGGACCGCCGTGAGTGACCTGCGAAAGAAGCTGGCGAAGCTGGCGGACAGGTGGGAGAGGGAGGCAGCATTGCACCCGAGCGAGATGGCTGCCATCGAGATTCACGAGTGCTCCCTTGCCCTGCGATCCGCCCTGGACGCCGCCCCGGTGGAGCCGGCCCCCGCCGCTCCTGTAGAGGGGAGCGAGGAGCCGGAGCCCGGAGGGTGCTCTCGCTGCGGCTTGCACCGCGACCGAGCGATCCACTGGAATCGCGAGAGCCCGCTCTTCCACGAATTCTCGCCCGCCGGCCGCTCCCCGGGCCCCGCGCCGAGAGGAGCGCCATGACGCCCCAGACCCGCCAGACCATCGCCCTCGTGAACTTCGTTCTCCAGTTGGCGACGCTTGCGATGGTCGTGGCAGCCCTCGTGCTGCTGCTCCTCTCCGCCGGCTGCGCCCCGGTCTCCCTGTCCTGGAAGAACGAGCGCCACCCGGAGCGCGTCCTGGAGAAGGACTGGAACGCTTGCCTCGACTGGGCCGCCACCGCCTATCGCATGCCGGGCTGGACCTTCCGTTCCATGATGCTCGACTGCATGGGGGCCCGGGAGTGGCACCGCGAGGTGGTCCTGTACCCGGAGGAGCCTTGATCGCCGCGGGCCTTCTCGCCCTCGTGGTCGCCGGGCCGCCCGCCGTCGAGGTCCTGGACCGCGTCCCCGCCCAGCTCGAGCGGCTTGCCTGCTACGACCGAGCCGCCGCGGCGCTCGACCTGGCCGAGCTCGAGCTCGCCGGCGCGGCGAACGGCCGGCTACGGCGGGAGGCCGGCGCGCGCTGGATGGCCGCCCGCCGACGCCTCGGCGCCTGCCGTTCAGGGTGGACGGACGAGCACACCACCCAGAAGGAGGGTGCCTCCGGTCCCGCCAGCCGCCAGGGCCGTGCCGCTCGCGTACCATCCGAGCAGCGGCAGCCGTAGCTCAGGGCTCACCAGGGCGGCGCCGGCGAGCCACCCCTGGCCGGAGACACCACCCACCGGCCCCGCGCGCCACCTTGCCCGGTTTCCGGCCTCCACGGCTGGCGTCCGGAAGGCCACCGTGACGGGCGCCGAGAGCGGGGCCCGGGCCAGGAGTGCCCCATCCGAGACTCGGGAGGCCTCGAGGGTGGCAACGAGCATGGTCGCCCCCTCCTCGCCCTCGACCCCGACGCCGTCGACGGCGAGCTCGAGCTGGTCGAGCTCCCCGAGCTGGCACCTTGGACACCCTTCCGGGGCCGGGAGGGGCTGCGCGGTGACTGGGGTGGGCGCGGTGGTGCCGCGCACGACCAGGAGGGCGCGCAGCTTGCCGATCTCCTTCGCCGCCCGGGTGAGCTCCGCGCGGAGCTCCGGGTTCTCCCGCTTCGCCTTCTCCGCCTCCTCGTCGACGACGCGCTGAGTCACGACCTGGACGACGGGCACCTCGGCGGCCCGGGCGCGCGCCTCCTCCTCGAGGCGGGCGCGGTCGGCCTCGAGGAGGCGCCGCTCGGCGCACCCGCGAGCGGAGTACCCGCTCACGAGGACGAGGGCGCCGGCGAGGAGCCAGGGCGCGAAGGCCTTGGCCTGGCCGAGGATGGGGATCATGGCGCGGGAGGCCGCTCGGCGACCCGCTCCTGCTCCTTCGGCGTAAGGGTGTTCTTGTCGCCAGCCTTCGAGGCGAGCGCGGTGGCGAGGATCGCGCCCACCGCGAGACGCACAGCCCAGTCCTTCCAGCCCCAGGCCAGGATCGTCTCCGGCGGGGCGGTGACGACGGTGGCGCCGACGCCGGCGACGAAGCCGACCGAGGACCGGAACCAGAGCACCGCGCGCTCCGGGCTCCAGAGGAGATTGTGGACGAACCTACCGATGAGGGGGATCATGAGCTGCGCTCCCTTCGTGGCCCAGGCGAGAGTGCCCGGGGGACTACGGCTTCGCTGCCCGGCAGGCCTCGCGCGTCTCGACGAGCTGCTGGGAGAGGTCGTTGTAGTAGAAGGCTCGGTCGGCGTCGGAGCGCTGGTCGGCCCGGTAGAGCAGCCAGCCGAGGAGCAGGAGCGCGGCGCCGAGCGGGCCGTACTTCTCGAGGGCGAGCTTGAGGATCTGGGCCATCAGTTGCTCTTGACCTCGAGCGCAGCCACCGCGCCGAAGTCCATCGTGTTCGTCCAGCCAAGGGTGAGCGAGCCGGTGCCGGTGGTGCTGATCCCGGAGGCCGTGCCGACGGTGGGGCTCGGGCCGGAGAGGAAGGCGTCGGAAAGCTCGGTCGTCGAGCCGTTCGGGGTGACCGTCGTGTCCGTCGACTCCCGGAAGACCCCGACGTAGCTCCAGGAGCCGCTCGCCACGCCGGAGAGCGTCGCCGTCTCGGCCGAGCTCGACGTGGTGTTGGTGGCCGTCGCGCCGAAGGTTCCGGCCCAGCCCGCCAGGGCGTCGATCGTGAGCGAGCGCGCGAAGTCGATGGAGGCGAAGCCCATCGTGAGGGTGAGCTGCTGGGAGGAGATCGCCGAGGAGTAGGGCGCGGTCCAGACCTGCGCCAGGTGGGTAACCGCGCTCGGGGCCGAGGTGATGAGCGCCTCGACCCGCTTCGTCCACGTGAGTCCCGCGCCCGTGAGGACGGGCTGGCCCTGGTTGTTCCCGTCGAGGTTGCCCATGCTCACTACGACGACGAGCAGCCCCGCCGACGAGGAGGTCGAGAAGGCCGACGACAGGAAGGTCGTCCCCGAGCTGCCCGTGCCGCTCCCCGTGGTGACGACGGGGAAGGTGCTCGCGCCGGCGTCGCGCTGGATGCCGGGTGGGTTCCACTGGGTCGCGCCGCTCCCGACGGCGCCGGTGTACCAGTGACGGTGCCCGGCGACGGCCGGGCCCGCGAGGAGCAGCGCGAGGGCGGCGAGGGCGCCGCGCCTGGTCTTCATCCGGGAGTCTCCTCGAGCCCGATCTGGACCTCGCCGGCCGCGACGGGCAGGCCGAGGTGGAGCCCGATCATTGGGGGAAGCTGCGCCGGGTCGGAAAAGACGTAGTTGACTCGCATCGAAAGCATGACCGCACCTCCCTACTTGAAGAAGATCGTTCCCGACGACGCCGAGCCGCAGGTCGTCCCGCCGGTCGCGGTGGTCGAGACGCAGATCCCGATCCCCGTGGCGTGGTTGCGCAGCGGGAAGGCGCCAGGCGGCAGGTTGAAGACGCCGGGCGTCACCGGCAGCGGCACCGACCAGACCACCGAGGTGCCGCACGTGGGCGTACCGGCGGTGTTATAGAACTGGAGCCAGCACACCGAGGCCGCGGCGTTGATTGCTGAGATCCCGTACACGTTGCCCGCGCTCGCCTTGACGTTGAGTGCGGTGTTCGCGGTGTAGGTGACCGAGGTGGTCCCGACGTCGTGCGTGGTGGTGGCCGGCGTGTCGAAGACGCCGCCCGAAACGGTGTCGATCTGGAGCATTTCCCCGCGCCCGGCGGTGACCGCGGTGGGAGCCGCTCGCGCGACGGCCGGCTGCACGCCCAGGCCGTTGGCGATCGCGGTGGTGTCGTTCGCCAGCACCGAGGGGGCGAGGTAGGTGGAGGAGTCGGTCAGCCGGACGTTCATGGCGCCCGTGACCGAGTCGAACGACGCCACCGCCACGTTGCCCGCCGTCACCGCGCTGACTGCGCTGCATGAGACGCCGTCCGCCGTCAGCAGCCATGGCACCGCGCCCGGCGTGGTGTTCAGGGCCCCGCTCTTCAGGGCGTTCAGGGTGGTCGCGGTGGTCGCGTCCTGGGCTGCTACCTGGAGGGCCGTCGGCGGCGCGCCGAGTGCGCCCGGGGCGCCGGAGGCGAGCAGCGTCGGGTCGTCGACGTCGGAGGCCCTCACGGTGACGGTGACGCTCCCGCTCGTCCACGAAGAAGCGCGGACGCGGGCGAAGCCGCCGGCTCCTACCCCGACGAGCGTCCGCGTAATCCCGACCGCGTGTGTGGCGTTCGGGATCGTGGCCGCCTTCGCGCCGGTGGCCGGGTCGTCGAAGTACGTCGCCACCCATGAGGTGTTGTCGAGCGAGAACTCCGGCGTGAGGATGATCCCGGTGGGCGAGGAGGTCGCCGTCTCGACCATGCCCACGCTCGATTTGCCCGCCATCGTGACCGCGCACGTGGAGTTGAGAGCGTTGAGGACGCACGCCGACTGGACGGTGTCGATGGTGGTGATGCCGGTGCGCAGGTTGCCCGCGGTGTCGAGGGTGACGCCCTCGAGGTTCCCGTTCGTGTAGCTCGGCGCGCTCGACACGACCTTCGCGCCGGCGAAGGTGGCGGACGCCGGCGTGGCCGAGGCGACGGAGCTCACCGAGCCGTTGGAGCCGCCGCCGGTGACCACGTCGACCTGGAGCCGGCCGGTGTTCGCAGTCCGCACCCGATCCCAGGTCGTCCCGTTGTAGCCCATGAGGTGCGAGGAGGCCTCGAGGGCGCCGGCCGTGAGCACCGCCTCGGCGTCGGCGTTCGTCGCGCCGGCCCGGGCGAGGACCATGTTCGTCCCGTCCGAGAAGCCCGCGGCCGTGCCGGTGGCCGGGAAGGCGGCGCCGTAGGAGCTCGAGGTGCCCCCGCCTCCGCCGCCCGCGGTGTAGAAGGCCGCCCCGTCGGAGAGGCGGCAGGAGAGGGGCGCCGCCGCCGTCGTGTGGGCGTCGGTGGTGGGCACGGCAGAGGCGCGGAGCTGCGCGTCGGTGAGGGGCCCGGTGGCGGTGACGGTCCCGGACACGGGCTGGGTGACTCCCGAGCCGTCGACCAGGAGGCGGGTCGCGGTGACCGTGAGGCCGGAGGGCACCTTGCCGTTGAGGGTCGAGAGCGTGCCCTCCGTCGAGGCGCCGGCCGGAAGGGGAAGGGCCGCGGCGCTCACGGGCTGGGTCGCCTGCCAGAAGGTTCCGGAGATCGGGACCGCCACCGCGCGGAGCTGCGCATCGGTGAGCGGCCCGGAGACGGGTTGCGTGGCCTGCCAGAATGTCCCGGACACGGGAACCGCCGAGGCGCGGAGCTGGGTGTCGGTGAGGGGTAGGAAGAAGCTCGAGCCGTCCGAGATCCGGCAGGCCATCGGCGAGGCGGCCGTCGTGTGGAGGCTCCTCGTCCGGAGCCAGCCCGCGAGGTCCTGGGAGAAGGGTTGCGAGCTGCCCTCGCCGTAGGTGGGCGGGGCCGCCGTCGCGGTCGCGCTCGAGCTCGCCGAGATCGTGCCGGCGATGCGCAGCTCGCCCGCTGTGGTGAGGGTCGGGGCCTGCATCGTGCCGACGGTGTAGCTCGGGGTCCCGGTGATCACCTTCGCCCCGGCCGCCGTGCCCGTGGCGGGGAAGGCGTTGCCGAAGGTCGCGCCGCCGCCGGCGCTGGTCGTCACCTTGAGGGTGCCATCGGAGGCGACCTCGGCACACTGGGTGGTGATCGTCTTGTCGCACACCCGCACGCGGTCGGCCTGCGCGAGGGCGAAGGAGGGGAGCAGGGCGAGAAGGAGAAGAGCGCGCATTTCAGGGCCTCCCGAGGCCGAGGGTGTAGTCGGTGGTGACGTCGGTGCCGCCGGAGAGCCCGACGCCGTCCGGAACGAACATAAAGCGCACCGAGTCGAGGCGGACCACGACTGGGGGTAGGGCCGCCTCGAAGAGGCCGGCGAGCATCGTGGCGTCGTCGTCCATCTGGGGCGCGGGGATCCAGAGGAGCCGCGCCTGGACCCAGACCCACGCCCGGAAGAGGCCGGTCCCGTCGAAGGTCTGCCCGGCCGGCGCGCGGAAGCTGGGCATGAGCGCCCAGTGACGAGAGAGGTCCACGCCGAGCGTGGGATCGGCGCCCGGCGCCTCGCCGATGCCGGAGGCGAGCTGGATCGAGCGCCAGCTCGAGCGCCCGGTGCGTTCCCAGGTGCCCATGACTCAGAGCCCCACGCGGGCGGGGTGGACGCGGGCGGCCGCCGCTTTGCCCTTCACCTCGGCGCGGCCGCGCTGGTACGAAGCGAGGCCGACGCCGGCGAGCAGCGTCCCGCTCGAGCTCGCCGCGACCCCGCCCCAGGCGAGCGAATAGATCGAGCAGAGCACGATCCCGAGCAGGGCGAAGCCGAAGCCCACCCCCATGTACGCGAGCGCCAGGCGGTACTCGGTGGTGGTCCTTCCAGGCGTGACGCCGATTGCCATGAGCCCCTCCACGGGGAGTGCGGGTTACGTGGTGCCTTTCTCCATCATCTTCGAGAGGCGCAGGGCGCGCGGGCCGACCTGCTGGGCCCACTTCGAGAGCAGCATGTTCGCCGCGGCCTCCTGGTACCTCCCGAGCTGCACCAGGGCGAGGGTGTTCCGGAAGCCGAGGAGCCCCTGGACGCCCATGTTAAAGGCCATGTTCGCGAGCACCCGCTGGCGGACCTCGTCGAGCGTCGACCACCAGGGCAGGCGGCGCTCGAGCTCGTCCACCACCTCGGCTATGTCGTGCTCGAGGAGGAGCTCGGCCTCCTCGAGGCTGATCCCCTTGTCGGTGAGGTTCCGGCCGGCGCCGATCGTGGTCTTCCCGACCTGGTCGACGTACGGGAAGAGCCGCACGTCTTCGTCGCGCCGCAGCTCTGCGGCGAGCTTCGTCCTATCCATCACCCACCCCTGGCAGCGTCCGCCGCCATCGCGACCTGGTCCTTGCGCCACTGTTCCAGCACGGAGAGCCGCTCCTCGACCCGCTCCAGCGTAGTCCGGAACTCCGCGCGCGCCTCGGCGTCGAGCTTCGTTGCCTGGAGGATCTCCTCGAGTGCGAGCCCGGTGCTGCGCACCGTGTCGTCGAGCCTCTCGAGCTTGCGGTCGAGGAGCGCGTCCATGCCAGCCATCACGCCGGCGACGAGCCCACCGTGCGCCGCCTCGCAGGCCTGGCCCACCGTCTCGGCGAGCTTCGCCTCGGTGGGCCTTTTCCGCTGGTCCGTCATCGTCCCGCCCTTCCGACTGGTTTCGCAGGTACGTCCTTGGAGGCGATCGGCGTGGTCTCCCCGAGCTTCACCCCAAGGGTCGCCGCGAGCTTCCCCACATTCTCGCCGACGATCTTCGTCTCCCGGGTGGTGAGCTCCTGCTCGCGCCGGTTGAGGTCGTGGGAGTCGACGAGCCGCTTGAGTGTGGCCGTGCTCTCCTCGCCCTGCTTCACCAGCGCAGCCGTCCCCTTGCCGAGGCCCTCGAGCGCGGTCGACTGGCGGTTGATGGCCGCGATCCCCTGGTAGCCTAGCCAGATCAGCGCCGCGAGCGAGCCGCCCCTGATGCCGAGCCGGCCGAGGAGGTCCTCGAGCCGGCCGGCCGGGGTCTTCGAGTTGGGCGGCCGCTCCGCCCACCCGAACCAGATCATGACGCGCTGCGCGGAGAGCTTGCGCTCCGGCTTCGGCGTGTCCTGGAGCTCCTCGGCCACGGCGAGCCTCAGAGGGCAAACGCCATCATGCGGGCCGCGCCGGTGCCGCCCGCGCTCAAGGAGAAACGGATCTTCGGCGGGAGGATCATCTGGTAGGCGAAAGTCCCGGGCGGCCGCCCGTGACCGGTGATCCTCAGGCGCATGGTGAGTGACGCTCCGGCGGCAGGATAGGAGGCGTTGAAAAACTGACCCAGGGGGAGGTTGACCCCGCCGGCGTAGAACTTGGTAGTGGGCGCATCGGCGGTCTGGAGAATCCCGGGGCCGACTACGTATTGAAGCGCCTCCCCGGCATTGAGCGAGGCGCCGGGGATCTTGATGGTCCAGACGTCCGACGAGACCTGAAGCGTGGGCACGGTGCCCAGGGAGCCGTTCAGGAGGCCACTGATCGAGACCCTCGAGAAGCCCATCGTAAAGAGAGTGGGGCTTTGGACGAAGGTGTTTACCGCGCTCGTCTCGTCATACAGCAGGTAGGCGCCATCTTCAGTCGTCGGGGGAATCGGGCCCATGAGCGCGCGCACCAAGCCGAGCGGGTACGTCGACCCCGTGGGCGCTCCGCCGAGGGGCACGCTGGGCAGGACGACGACGCTGTCGAACTGGGTCCCGTCCTGAAGATAGCTCGTGACGGTGAGTGCGCGGTTGAAGCTGTTCGCCGCGGTATTGTCGATGAAAAGCTCGACGACCTCCGCCTTCGCTCTCGCCAGGTCGAGGATCGGCGACTGGACGAGCGCGCCGCCAGCGACCGACTCCGAGTCCCAGAGGAGCCTCGGGCCGATCTGCGCGAGCGCCTCGAGGGGCGCGAGGAGAAGGACGAGGAGGACGAGGAAGGTGGAGGCTGCTTTCAGGTGACGCATGCGGAGCTCCTTTTTGTGCGGGTGGCGCATCCTTTACGGTCCGAGATCGAAGAGCGAGAACGAGATCCCGACGTCGTTCCCGTAGGCGAAGGCACCGGCGACCCACTCCTCTGTGAAGACGAGGATCGTGGTCGTGGAGGACTTGATGTAATTAACGACCACCGCGTCGCCCGCGAAGGGTTGCCCGGAGACGACGATCGCCTGACGGTTGAGCGCGAGGGGAACGTCGAGCGTTACCACGTAGGGCCCGAAGCCAGGAGCTCCCGCGTTCACCACCGTACACCCGACCTGCTTCGAGATTGTGCCCGCGGATCCCTGCTCGACCACGAAGGCCGCCACGGGACCGCCACCGCTCGAGGAGCCGGGCCCGGCGATGAGGTGCCAAGCGGACTCGTAGAACATCCACAGGGTGCCGTCGGACCTTCGCATGTAGAGGCTCGCCGGACCGGCCGGGGCGGTGGGGATCCCCGTGCCCGATTCGAGCGTCGTCCCCCCGTCGAGGGTCACCGTGCCACCGCCGCTTGCCGGCGTTGCGCAGTCGAGCACGCGACCGTCGGCGCTGGTGAGGAAGTCTCCCGCGGCACAGGGCAGGCCGCCCGATACCTGCGCCTTCTCCCGGTCGAGCTGCTGGGAAATGAAGGTCTGCCGATCGAAGCCGGACCGCTCGATAGGCTTCGCCGTCGCCTGGTACGAGCCGGACGGGGAGAGCGCGAGGGGCTGGGTGATGGGCACGACCCGCTTGATCGTGAGCGTCCAGCCCGAGGTACACACCGAGCCGGCGACGAGGGTCACGGTCCCGCCCGCGGCCGCGCCGGCGCCGGTGACCGTGTAGTCGGTGGTGATCGTGAGGGTGGAGGTGGCGCCCGTCGAGGTGAAGGTCTTGCGGACGACCAGGTCGGCGTTCGCGTGGAAGGGGAAGCCCGCGGTGTAGGCGGTGGTGACGCCGTTACAGGTATACGGGCCGCTCGAGCTCGTGGCCGAGGGGACCGCGCCGAGCGCCTGGCCGGCGAGGAGGAGGAGCAGGGGGAGGAGCTTCTTCATGGTCATTCTCCTGTGAGGGCAGTCGAGAGGGAGCCCTTGCGCTTCTTCCCGTACGTGGTGCCGAGTGCCCGCTCGAGGGCGGTGTCCTCCGGGTCGCGGTCCGGGTCGAGCCAGTAGCCGAGCGAGGCCTTCGCCTGGGAGACGGGAAGGCCGGTGCCCATCGCCGCGGCCTCGGCGCCGGAGAGGGCGAAGTCGGCGAGATCCTGGGTCCACTCCTCGTCGCCGGCGAGCCACTTGCGCCCCGCGTCGATGCCGGTGCCGATGGCCTGCGCGGCCTGGGAGTAGATTCGCTCGACCGGGGCGAGGGAGACGTCCCTGCGCTTGTCGACGACCGCCCGGGCCAGGGGGCCGACGAGCGGCACGACCGAGAACGGAGCGAGCGCGGCGCGGCGGGCGATGAAGCGGGCCCAGTCGGCCCCGTCGACGCGCCCGTCCTCGTCGTCGTCCTGGGCGCCCTTCCCTACCGCGAGGTCAGAGATCACGGCCGCGGCGAGGAACCAGAAGGTGATGCGGGTGAACTTCCGGATCGCCCGGCCGCGCCGCTTGTCGCTCCAGTCGCGCCTGGCGTCGCTCGAGCCGGCGATCAGGCGGTTGAGGCGGCTATTCGCCCAGCCCGCGAACATCGTGAACCACTTGGCGTGCGGCGAGCGCATGAGCGCGGGGAGGTCTTTCGTCATGTTGGACGTCAACGAGAGGCGGACGGTCTGGGAGGCCCAGCGCACGGCCTCCTGCTGGGTGGTGCCGACCCCGTCGACCTTCCCGTCGAGCGCCTGGTGGTAGGCGCCGAGCCACACGGCGTACGCGGTCACGGCGTCGGAGGCCTGGAAGGCCCACATCGCGACCTGCTTCGCGCGCGCGACCGGGCCCGTTCGCCCGAGGGTGCGGCGGAACTCGGCCGCCAGGTCGCGGTCGAGGTTCCGGGCGCGGTGCCGCATTTCCGGGTCGACGCGCTTGATCCACTCGATCACGGCGCCGCGCTGCTTCGAGACTTGCGAGATCCCCTTCCAGAGGTACCGGGCGTCGACGCGGTCGGCAGCGTTGAAGACGCCGGTGAGGTTCTGAAGACTCTGCGCCGCGTTGAAGGCGAAGATCGAGCCGGTGAGGCCGGAGCGCGTTATGTTGTTGAACGCGAGCCACTGGCCCTCGCCGCCGTCCGGGATCACGAGGTCGTTCGCGGTGTCGCGCAGCCACTTGTCGAGGAGCGGCAGGACCTCCTCGCCGGCGGTGCGCTGGAGGGCGGCCCGGAAGTCCGAGTCGGTGAGGATCTCGTGGACCGAGATCAAGGCCTCGCGCATGGCGACGTCCTTCGTGGCGTGCCCCATGTGGCGGTACAGGCCGACGAGGGAGAGGTCCACCGGCCTGGCGAAGTCCTCGACGCGGGCGTTGAGGTGCCCGTGGGGAGTGATCGCGCGCTCCGCGCCGGGGGAGAAGAGCTGGAAGGAGCCGAGGTCGCTCTTCTCGCCCTGCGCCGCGCCGGCCCTGGAGAAGCGCCGATCATAGACCATCGGATAGTACCCGCCGTCGAGCTCGAGGTCCTGGCCGTCGGGGGTGCGCACGGTGAACTTCTCCCGCTTGATCTTCGGCGGGGCGAGGCCGGTCATGCGCTTTTCGAGCTCCTCCATCTGGGGCCAAAGGGTCTCGAGCTGGTCCCAGATCCGCTGCACGAGCTTCCAGTCGCCAGCGGTGAGGTGGCGGAGGAACTCCTGCCCGGTCTCCGGGCCATCCCATGCCTGGAGGCCGAACTTCTCGAGGCCGCCGTATCTCCACCCCTTCACGAGCTTCTGGCGGTTGGAGGGGTTGCCCCAGTTGAGCGCCACGGCGAGCGCGGCCTCCATCGTGTAGGGCTGGCCCTTCACGGTGAACCGCTCGCCGCGCCAGCGCAGCTTCTCGCTCATGGGCATTTTTTCGAGCTCGGCGAGCACCGGCTTCGCCACCTGGTCGGCGAGGTCGCTCCACCTGTGCGCGGAGTCGGAGACCACGTTCCAGAGGTAGCGAGTAAAGGGGCCGTTGAGGTCGCCGCCGTCCGCCTCCCGGAAGAACTCCTCGGGCCGGATCACGCCGGCCTGGAGCCGCTTGACGGCGCGAAGCGCCCTCTTCTTGAAGGAGAGGGTGTTCCGGTCGACGACGATCGCGTTGTCGCCGAAGCTCTCGAAGAGCCGCTGGGAGAGCTCGCCGATGATTGCCTTCCGCTCCCGCCGCCCCTGGGTGGTGAGGAGGGTCGTCTTCACGTGGGCGAGGTGGACGATGGAGTCGACCGTGGAGCGGAGGTCGGCGAGCTCCGCCGGCGTGAGCTCGCGCCAGTGTTGGGTCTTCTTCAGGAGCTCGATCACCCGGTCGGGCACGTAGGGGTCGCGGTTGAGCGCGCGCTGCTGCTCGATCCAGGCGAGCATGGAGGCGGCCGCGACGGTGTCGCCACCGGCCGCGGCGTTGATATCCCGGCGCCGGCCCACCTCGGCGACGCTCCTCGAGGCGCGCAGCTCGACGGAGGCGAGCAGGTCGTCGACGCGCTCCTGATAGTCGGCGCCGGCCTTGCCGAGGTCGGCCCGGATCCGGGGCCCCGAGACGGTGCGCAGGCGGGCGACGTCCTTGTCGGCCTGGTCCCGGGCCTCCTTCGCGGCCCTCCACATGAAGTGTGAGAAGAGCGCCTGTTCATGCGCGTCGAAGGCCTGCGCCGCGATCTCCCGCCGGGTGGTCTCGTCCTTCTCGCGGACGGCCTTCCCGAGCAGCTCGAGGGCGAGCCGGCCCTGGCGCTTCTCCGCTTGGAGGGCCCGGCCCGGCGCCGCCTCGGTGAGCGGCCGCTCGTCGACGAGCTCGCGCGCGCGCCGCTCGAGCGCGACCAGGTCGACGGACCGGAAGCGAGGGTCGAGCGCTGGGTAGAGCTTGCGGGCGAGCAGGCGCATCCCGGCGAGGATGGACCGGGCCTTCGCCTCGTTGTGGATCCCGTCCATCGCCTCGTCGGCGAGCTTCGCGGGGTTCTCGAGCAGCGTCGGGCCGAAGTCCCGCTGGAGCCGCTCCTCCACGCGCGTGCGGATCGTCTCGGCCCGGTTCGGCAGCTTCGCGAGCGCCTGCACGAGCTCGTCGCCGCTCTTGAACTCGAAGGCCTCGGCCGCGACGTCCGCGGGGACGGCCCGGTCGCCGCGGGTGGTGAGGCCGCGGAGCGCCCGGTTCACGAAATCGGCGCCGTACCGGGCGACCGCCTCGTCGCGGTCGAGCATGCGGGGCTCGCCGACGTCGGTCACGAGCTCGTCGGGGAGCGCCTGGCCCTCGGGCATGACCCCCTCCCGGAGGAACCGCTGCGCCCTGTACCCAGGCTGCTTGTCGAGCTCGGCCGCGATCTCGGTCGAGGCCTTCTCGCGCTCCCGCTGGAAGAACTCCTGCCGTTCGCGCGAGTCCTCGGCGAGGAGGAGGCGGTGGACCTGCTCCTTGCCGAGGCGGCGCGCCTCGAGGAGGTCCCGGACGATCTGGTCAGCCTCCGCCGGCGGGGCGGCCGCGCGCACCGCCGCCTCGAGCTGGGCGCCCTCGAGGTCGAGCTCCGCCTGGCGCACCGCCTCGTCCGCGCCGAGGATCCGGTCGAACATGCGCCGGACGTCGTCGGAGAGCTCGAGCGGCCGCCCATAGTCCTTTTCGTAGGTGGCTTGCACGCCGGCGAGGCCCTTGTAGATCCGGACCATCCAGAGCTTGAACCGGGAGAAGATGCGCCCGAGCTCCACGGTGGGGGCCTTGCCCTCGGAGAGGTAGAGCTCGAAGGCGTGGGAGAGCTGCTCCTCGCCGGCCTCGAGGGTGGTCCGGCGGGTCTTCTCCGCCGCGGTGAGGGTGGCCCCCTCCGCCTCCCGGCGTGCGAGCGCCTGGAGCTCGAGGAGCGCGGCGATCCGCTGGTCGTGGTCGGTGTAGCCCATCGCCTTCAGGGCCGTCGCGTACAGTCCTTGCAGCTCCGGCGCGGCGCCGACGCGGCTCGCGAGCTGGCCGAGAACGAGGCCCATCCAGTGACCGAGCTCGTGCGCCGCGGTCGACTCGTCGGCCCGGGCGAGCAGGGTGAGGTCGAGCTCGATCCCTTCGCCGGGGGAGCCGGGCACCCGGAACTTCACGAGGCCGCGGCCCTCCTGGAAGAGGGGCAGGCCCTCGCGCAGGATCCGGTTGCGGCCCTCCTGCGGCAGGTCGACCGTCCACACCTCGATGTGGGGATCGTTCACGAGGTCGTCGATGGGGATCCCCACCCGATCCGACCACTCGCGCATGGCGTTGTAGGTGCCCACCGGGTCGCGGTCCGGGATGCCGATCGCGTGCAGAATGTCTGAGCCACCGGAGAGATTCGAGATCGTGCTGTGCAGCGAGCGCTCCGTCTCGCGCTCCGCGTCGGACATGAGCTTCGTGTCCGGGCGCCGCTGCTCCTCGAGGGTGAGGGCAGCGTAGCGATCCTTTTCGGCCTGCCAAAGCTGCTCGAGCCGGACGCTGATCTTCGAGGCGAGCGCGTTGCGCAGCTCGCCGGGGTTCATCCTGAAGATTTCCCAGCGGGCGGAGCCCTTGAAGACGTCGCCGAGGGGAGCCACCTCGAGCTTGCCGCGGTACTTCTTCGCGAGCTTCTCGAGGACGCCCTTGATCCTCCGGTCGTAGGCCTGGGTGAAGGCCTCGGCGCGCGGCGCGCTCGCGCCCTGGTCCTGGGTCTGCATCTTCGCCCAGAGCTTCTTCGCGACGGCCGCGCGGCGCTCCGCCGACCACCGGGGCAGGCTCGCGGTGAGCTTCGCCTCGAGGTCCGCCTCGGAGGCGACGAAGTCCGGCGCGCCGCCCTGGTGCACGAGGCCCCGCGCCACCGCGGCCTCCTCGAGGTTGAGCCCCGCCACCTGGCCGCCCGACTGCTCCTTCACGCGGAGGTGGAACCCCTGGACCTCGTGCGTGCCGAGGAGATCCCCGAGGCCGAAGCCGTTGAGCTCGGCGCGCTCGAGCCGGTGAATCGCCTCGGCGAACGACTCGCCACCTCGGCCGATCGCGTCAGCCGCCTCTTGCTCGGTTTTCGCCTCCGATAGTTCCGCGAGGCGTCCGGACCAAAAGCGCTCGTTGCGGGGCTGCACCGTGTCGCTGTGATCCTGGATCGCCCGCATGAGCTTCCCGCGCGCGTCCTCCCAGGACACGACGAGCTCCGGCGCGCTCTCCGTCTTCGGGCCCTTCTCCCACGCGATGAGCTCGGAGCCCCATCGGCGGGTGTGCACCTCGCCCGGGGTGAGGGCGATCCGGTTGTGGCCCTTCTCCGCCGCGTAGCGCAGCACGCGCTTGACGACGAGCTCCTCCCAGGTCTCCTTGAACGGGGTATCCGGGACCGCCTTCTTCGAGGCCTGCACCTGGCGGAGCTCGCGCACGAGCAGGGACGCGAAGTGCGCACGCGCGCTCGCCTCGTCGACGACGTTCCGCTGGAAGTCGCTCCGGAGGGTCTCGACGCGCCTCGTGACGGGGTCCTCGACGCGCCAGAGGGTCACGCCCGAGGGGGTGGTCTTCCCGCTGTCCACCTTGAACCGGGCCGGGTCGACCTGCGCGTCGGTGTAGCCCTTCTCTCGTCCGGCCTGGTGGAGGTCCGACTGGATCTCTTCGATGAGGAGGACGCGCGAGTCGTCGCCGAGGCGGTGTTCCGACACCCGGGCGTGGGCCATGAGGTCGCCGTTCAGGCCGGCGTCCCCCTGGAAGTGTGGCGACTGGTAGAAGCCCTGGCGCAGGAGCTCGTTCACTCCGGTCGGCTGCTCGGGCCGGAAGAGGAGGATCTCTCGGTAGGTGCCCTCGGCCTCGTTGCCGACCGTGTAGCCCTGGGGGCCGCCGTAGTGAACCTTGAGCTTCTCCTCCGGGCTCGCGTACTCCTCGAGGTGCTTCCCCTCGAAGAAAGCGAGGTTGTCGAGGTGGCCCTGGTAGGTGCGCACCGCCGACTCGTACTCGGGGCGCTTGAGCTCCCGGTACGCCTTCTGCATCACGAGCGCATGCGCCTCCGCCTCGGCCCGGGTGGCGAAGCGCGGCCCGACCCCTCGGCCGGCGCCAGCGAGCGCGCCGGCGATTACCTGGAATCCCGGGGGACTGAAAGTGAACGAGTCGGCCCCCATCTCCCAGACCTGCATCACCTTCGCGCCCGTCTCCTCGAGGCTCGCGTCGAGCTGCTCCTGGAGCGTCTTTCGGACGGGCTCGAGCATGTCCTTCGTGACCCGGCCCTCGAGCTCCCGGTGACTGAGCTCCTGGGCGATCCATGCCGCGGTGGAAATGAGGCTCCCGTGGGCGGGGACCGGCGCGCCGTCGGTGAGGTACCAGAGGATGCCGTCCCCGCCGTCCTTCTCGAGGGCCACGAGGTTCGCGCCGGCGTTTACGATCGCCTCGAGCTGGGAGTCCGGGATCGGGGCGAACACGCCACCGCGGTCCCCCCTGCTCCGCCTCGTCATTATGTCGCGCGCCTGCGAAAGGGTGACGATCCCAAACCGCTCGTCGGCGAGCCGGAAGCCCGGCCCGGCGCCATCGCCCGCCGGAGCGTATTCGAGCCCCTCGGCGTGGAGCTCCTCCACCATCGCGCGCCGGATGGCCTGGCCCATCGCGTCGAGCTTCGGCGGCTCGCCGAGAATCCGCTCCGTAACGACGATGCGCCGCTGGCGCACCGCGGCGACGATCGCCCAGCGGGCCCGCTTCGTCTGGTCCGCTCCGCCGAGCAGGGCGTCGAGACCCAGAATCTCGATCTCCTCGGCCTTCACGCCCGGGGTCTTCCGGATCTTCGCGAGCCACTCCCTCGGCGTGGCCTCGTCGTCCTTGAGGGGGGTCGTATTGACCTTGAGCAGCACCGACTCGATCGCCCGCTCGACGGCCGAGTGCCACGGCGAGCCGCTCGCCTCGGAGACTTCGCCCTGGCGCAGCACCACCGCGCCCTGGTCGAGCTCGACGACCCCGACGTCCCCGGTCTTCTCTCGGTGGGCGGCCGCCATCGCGGAGAGGAGCTCGACGCCGTCCTCGAGGCCGAGGCGCTTCGCGAGCTCGTCGGGGTGGATCCCGCCCTCGGCGATGAGGCCGCGGAAGGCGCCCTGTGCGTCGGCGCCGACCACGTCGATCACGGCCTGGGCGTCGAGCTTGGGCCGGGCCGCCGCGGTCTGCACGCGCGCCTCGCGCGCCTGCGCCTCGAGCTCGCCCGCCCGCGCGCGCAGGCCCTCGAGCTTCGCGGCGATCGGGTCGGCTGCGGTGGGCGCGCGCGCTTCCTCGAGGGTGACGGCCTGGCCGTAGAACTTCGGCGGCCGCTTCGCGAAGGTGGGCCTCGAAGGGTCGAGCTCGGCGCGCGTGATGCGCAGCCACTCGAGCATGGTCGACGTGACCTGCTTGTTCGCAAAGCCCTTCTGGGTGGTCACGTACCGGATGTCCCGCTGGGCGAAGTCGATGAGGTGCCCCCATGCCACCTCGGGCAGCGGGTCCTCCGGCCGGGCGCCCTCGGGGAGCCGCATCCACGCGCGCAGGTCGTCGAAAACGCTCTTGAGCTTCTTTCCGCCGAAGCCGTCGAGGATCCGGGCGACGGCGTACCCCTGGCGGAGCGCGAAGTCGTTGGGCGGGAAGTCCTCAAAGGCCCGCCGCATGTAGGCCTGCACGAGCTTCTGGGCCTGCTCCGGGGCTGCGGAGCCATCCTGGAGCGCGCTCCAGGTCCACTCCCACGCCGGCCGCTCGCCGGCGAACCGCTCGCCGGAGAGCCACTCCGGCATGGTCACCGGCCGGATCTCGGCGCCGGCGGGGGGCGCCTCGGGGCCGAGGACCTGCCAGCGCGGCGCGCCGCCCTCCTCGTCCGGGGCGAGGACGAGGTGCACCCGGCGAGTCGTGCTGCGCCGCATCACGGGATCCTGGGCCTCGATCTGGCGCCGGACCTGCTCGTCCTTGTCGCCGGGCTCGGCCTTCCCGGCGGCCTTGGCGCGCTTCGCCTCGAGGTCCCGGATCTCTTTCTGCACCGCGTCAACCTGCTTGCGGAGCTCCTTCGGCACCTCGCCCTTGCCGCCCGCGGCCGAGGCCTCCTTCGCGGCCCGCACCAGGTCGGCGAGCTCGGCGCCGCCCTTCCCGGAGCGCAGGAAGGAGAACGCCCGCTCCGCCGCCTTGCCCACGTCCTTCGCCGGCGCCGGCGAGACGGCGGAGGGGGGCGCCACCACCGCGAGCTCGTCCCTCGAGACGAAGGACTCCCCGTGCCCGAGCGCGCCGCCCGCGCGAGAGTCGCCGTACTTCGCCTTCGCCGCGCCCTTCGCCTTCACGAGCTCGGCGACCGCGGCCTCCTTGGTGGCGCCCACGCCGGCGTAGAGCGAGAGCTGGTCCTTCTCCCGGAGCTTCCCGGCCGGGCCGGCGAGGCGGCCCTTGAAGTCCTCGAGGAAGGCGTCGGCCTGGGCCGCGGTGTCGAAATGTCCATAGAATTCATCGCCCGTGCTCATGCGGTGGGCCTTGCCGCGCTGGGGCCTCGAGGCCTCGGCGAGCTCCCGGCCGAAGACTTGGAGCGCCTGGTCCCCTGCGATCTGGCCGTACAGGTCGTTCCGGGCCTTCAGGCCGGGCATGTCCAGCACGACGTGGACGCCCCCTTCGGAGCCCTTCGAGCGGAGAAACTCCTCGTGGGCCCGCTGGTTGCCGACCTGGGGCACCAGGGCGTCGACGAACGCGGCGCGCTTGAGCTGGAGGATCGCGCGGCGGTCGCCTCGGTAGGCGGCGAGGATGAGGGCTCGCGTCTCCGCGGGAAGGTCCTTCCCGCGACCGGCCGGCCATTCTGCGGGCCTCCGGGGACCTGGCGCCTCCACGGGCCCCACCGGCGGTGTCGCGGGGCCCTGCGGCCTTGCCTGGACCTCTGGCACGGGAACCCCTTCCGGGGCCGGGGTGGCGACGCGCGGCCCGGCGGGGCCCTCGCCGTGGATGGGGAGCGGGAACTGCTGGGCGACCTGGGCGGGGGTGAGCTGCGCTTTCGAGGCGAAGAAGGCGATCGAGTCCCGGAAGAGCCGCGCCACCGCTTGCGCGTGGGCCTCGCCGAGCTCCGGCTTCGCGGCGAGCACCTCGAGGTACTTCGCATGCTCGATCCCGTCGAGCTCGCCGACCTGCTCGTCCTTCCCGACCCCCTCGGCCACCTTCCGGAGGCCCTCGAGCTGCTTCGCCCATGCGGCCTGCTGGCGCCGGGTCCGGGTCTCCCCGGTGAACTTCACGTCATCGCGGAGCCCGAGGAGGTGCTCGGTCCCCTTGAACTTCGAGGCCCACTTCTGCAAGGGGAAGCTGAGGTCGGTGTCGAGGCCGGCCTTCGCCCGGTCGTACTGAGCGCCGCTGTCGCCGGCGACCTCGCCCGCCACCTCGCGCGGGTTGAACTTCCGCCCGGTCCAGTAGGCGTCCCACCCGGCGGGGTCCGCCAGCATGACGGGCGAGCCCTGCGCGAGCGCGACTTGGTCGAGCACGTGGTCGCCGGTCTCGGGGTGCTCGAGGATCTTGCTCTTGCCGGCCTGCTCGATGAGGGCGTCGTAGCGCAGGCCCTCGGCCTGGATCTGGGCGGTGAGCCCCACCTCGCGCAGGTACTCCCGCGCTGGCGTCCACCCCGCGATGAGGAGCATGTCCTGGAGGCCGGTAACCGCGCCGTCGCGCGCAGCGCGCCCGACGTTCCACCAGTCCGCGGCCTCGCCGTGCTGCGCGCGCGAGAGCTCGACGGTGGCGGCGTTGCCCGCGGCCTGGGTCGCCATGAGGGCGGCACCGGAGGCGACGTGTTTCCCGTACTGGATCGTGGCGTACTTCAGCGCCTCGGCTCCGCCGGCGTGGACGAAGGCCGCCTGGGCGCCCCGCTCCGCCTGCTTCTTCAGGACGTCCTTGAGCCAGGGCACCGAGGTTGCGACCTTCGCGCCGATCCCCGAGGTGAGGAGCGAGAGGCCGGCCGAGGTCGAGACGGCGTACCCCTTCGCCTCCTCGTCGGAGAGGAGGGGATCGCCGTCCGCGTTCTTCATCCGGCGGAGCTGGAGGTACAGCGGGCCCACGTTCTCGAAGAAGTCGAAGGCCGCGCCCGCGACATACTGGCCCACCGCGGCCGCGGAGATCCCCCCGACCGCCGCGCCAGGTACGGCGCCCACTCCCGCCGCAGGAGCTCCCGCCGCGGCGCCGGCGCCGCCACCCGCCAGGCCGGCGGCCGCCCCGCCGGCGAGCCGCGCGAGGGCGGAGCCCACGATGTAGGGCAGCATCTTCGGCGCGCCCACGAGCGCGCGCGTCGCCGGGTTGTGGGCGCCGTAGGTCCGGCCGCCGTACTCCTTGTCGAGCCGCTCGAGCTCCGCCTCGTCCTCGGGCGTGCCCTGCCCGCCGAGGACCTTCGCGGCGAGGGCCGGAACCTGGACGCTCTCCGCCCAGCCCCCGCGCGCCGCCTGCACCCAGGCCGGGGCGTCCGCCATCGTCTCCGGGCCCTTGAGCTCGTAGGCGTAGCCGTTCGCGAGGGGGTCCCACCGCTTCGTGGGCGTGCGGGTCCAGCGCCCGAAGATCCACTCCCAGGTGGAGAAGTCGTCGAGACGGTCCTTCACCACCGCGGCGGACTGCGGGTCCTGCATGAGGCGCTGGAGGGTGGGCGACTCGAGGATCCCCTTCTTGAGCCGCTCCTGGTCGACCCCCTTCTTGAGCTCGTCGAGGTGATCGGCGACGAAGTCGAAGGGCTTGCCCGTGGCGCGCGCGACCATCGCAACGTCGATCCCGCGCTCCGGGGTGAGCGAGGTCTGGGTCGCCTTCCAGGCCTGGAAGCCCGCGTCGAGGTCCCGCTCCTGGCCGGCCCGCGCCCGGGCGCCGGCGACGGCTTCCGCCGGCGTCACGCGCGGAGGCTCGGGCGGTCCGATGGGCTGCTCCTCCGCCGGCGCCGCCACTGGCACCGTGGGCTCCTCGCGCACGAGGCCCAGCGCGGCGCGGTCGCCCTTGCGGGCGGCGTCGATCGCTTCGGCGGGGGTGAGGGGCATGGGGGCTCAGGGCACGCGGTTGTACGGCACCGACGCCTCGCCGGCCCGGCCGCCCGCGGCGCGGAGGTCGAGCTCGTCGAGGTCGTAGGTCTGGAAGAACTCGGCCGGAGGCTGCGCCTGGGGGTTCCCCTTCGGGTTCGTGGGGTCGATCGCCCAGAGGTACTGGAGCACGGCCTCGGTCTCAGGTACCGCGGCCTTGCGGTCGCCACGCAGGAGCGCGCGGAACTCCGCCCGCTTCGGGTTCGGGACCGGCGCCGCGGGCGGGGAGTCCACCTCGAAGTCCTTGCCCTGATAGGCGGGCGAGGTGAGGGCCTTCACGCGAGGCACGCCCTTGTCGTCGAAGAAGACGCCGGTGTCCTTCACGGTGCCGCGCTGCATCCAGCCGTCGATCCTCTTCGAGAAGGCGTCGAGCTCGGGCACCTTCCCGGTGCGCGCCTTCTCCTGCGCCTGGTAGGCGAGGAGGTCCCGAAAGATCACGTTGAAGAGTTGGCTCTTCTCGGGGGGCCACTGGCCGGGGTCGTCGCCCTTCGCGGGGAAGAGGCTCGCTCCGCCGCCGCCCGGCCGGCCCTTCGAGAGGATCTCCTTCACGACGTTCGCCGGGAGGGTCTCGTCCGGCCGGTGCGCCTGCGCCTTCGCCTGAAGGATCGTGCCGAGCAGGGCGCGCCGCTCCTTCGGGGAGACGCGCGAGAGGTGCTTTTGCTCGATCTCGGGGCCGGTGAGGGTGACGAACTGGTCGGGGTTGTCGATCGCCTTCACCATGAGCTCGGTGAACGCGGCCTCCTGGTCGGGCGTGGAGGCGCCGCTGCGGGCGTGCTCGATGTCGGCCTTCGCCCAGTCCTGCATGCTGCGCCAGGCGTCGGGCGCGTTCGCCCGGAGCCAGCTCGAGACGTTGCCGGGGATCGCCTGGAGGCCGCGCCGCGCCTTCCCGTCCGGCCCGCCCTCGTAGGCGGTCTTCGCCTGGTTCCACCAGTCGCCCACCGTGGCGCGCCAGCTCTCGCTCTCCCCGTTGAGGAGCTGCTCGAGGTGGGCCCGGGTGGTCGCGCGCAGGGCGGGCGGCGCATCGGCGACCGTCTTCCGTGCCGAGCGCTCGTCGACCTTGCCGGTCGAGGGGTTCCGCGCCGCCTCGACGGCGGAGGCTGCTCGGTCGAAAGACTCGACCTGCTCGGAGACGTGGGCGATCGCGGCCTCGTACTTCGCGCCCTCCTGGCCGAGCGCTTCCCGGACGCTCGCGCCGCCAGGTGCGCTGGGCTGCGCCAGGAAGGCCTTGGCGCGCGTGGCGTCCTTGTCGGCGAGGAGGCGCTCGAGCACGGTCTTCGCGACGTCGTTCCGCCACTCATGGAGGACCTGCCCGGCCGCCGAATCGGCGGGCGGAGGGTAGGTGCCCGCGCCCTCGAGCCCCCGGCGCTTGGCCTCGGCCATCACGAGCGGCTCGAGGTTCTGCCGCTCCCGGTCGATCGTGCCGGCGTCGAGGTAGCCGTTCGCGACCGTGTCGAGCGCCGCGGCGCGCCTCGAGGCGAAGGCCTGGCCCTCGACCACCTTGACCTGTTGGGCGACGTGGCCCTCGAGCTGGCGCTGGGTGGCGACGAGGGTCCCGTTCGTCCGGGCCCGGAAGGCCGTCCGCTGCCGATCGGTGAGGGTGCCCTCGATCTCGGCGCGGCGCTTCTGGATCTCGTCGAAGGTGGTCGTCGAGGCCTTGAGCGCGTCGTGGCCCTCGAGCGAGAGGAAGCCCTTGCCGTCCTTCCCGTACATGCGGTCGTTCACGTCGAGCTGGAAGCGCGCCTCGGCCTCCTCGATCGCGGCGACGTCCGCCCGGCCGCGCTGCTCCTCGAGGCGCTTCTGGCCTTCGGACACGGCCGCGCCCTCGAGGCGCCCGACCTGCTGGACGAGCTGCTCGCCGAACGCGCCCGAAGCGTCGAGGTGGTACTGGGGCGTGGGCCCCTGGATCGGGGCGACCTCGGGGAGCGTCTGGAGGCGGAGTCGGGGTGCCATGCTCAGGCCCCCGCCATCTTCGCGCCCTGCTCGACCGTCGACCCGAGCCCGCCGAGCAGCGTCGCCGCGGCGTTGTAGCGCGACTTCGTCTTCGCGAGCTTCGCCCGGGCGCGCGCCTCGGTGGCCTGGACCTTGTACCCCCAGGCCTCGCGCGCGGCGTTGTTCGTCTCGGTCTGCGCGTCGAGCTCGGAGAGCATGCGGGAGTCGGCGATCATGTCGACGACCGATCCGGAGCCCACGTCGAGGCCGGAGGCGCCGGCGGAGGCGCGCGCCTCGCCGATGTCCTGGGAGCCCTTCATGCGGCGGAGGCCGGCCGCGTTTCCGCCGCGCTGCTGCGCGACGCCCGCGGCGCCCTCGAGAAATTGCGCGTTCTGGTTCTCGACCTTGGCCTCATAGTTGCCTTGCTGGATCTGGCCGTAGGCCTGCACGCCGCCGATCACAAGAGGGCTGCACATCAGCGCTTCTCCGTCTTCGGCTTCCATCCCTGGTTCCGCATCGTGCCGTACACGAAGCGGGCCATCGCCTCCTTGGCGCTCTCGCCCGGAAGGCGCTTCAGGTCACCCTTGCCGAGCAAGGTCTTCGCCACCTTCTTGAGCTTCCGCTCCTGGGCGTTGGGCATCAGCTCCTCCGCAACGTGATCCGGTGGAAGGGTAGGCCGTGCACGCCGAACGGCTTGGGCGGGCCCACCATGAAGCCGAGGCGCGCCGCCCAGCGCAGGGCCTCGGTGTACCTCGCGTCGACGTTCTGCTCGAGCTCCTCGAAGTCTTCGAGCCAGGTCGCCACCACCGCCCGCGAGGCGCGGAAGAAGGCGAAGGGGTGGCGGGAGACGACCTCCCCGGTGAGGAGCCAGGGCACGCCCACCGGCGAGATCAGGCTCCGCCGGGCGACACCGAAGAGCGCCGCCAGGTCCCCGTCGAGGAACCCGGCGAACGCTCCCCCGCCGTGCCGCTCGGTCCACCGCAGGGAGTCGACCAGGGCCTCCTCGGCGTCGACGCCATCGCTCGCGCGCACCTCGGCCGCGTCGCCGGCGCGAAGCCGCGGCGCGAGCTCGAGGGCGTGGTGGAGACGCGCAGGCTCGAAGGTCACCCTACCCACCGACGTCGACCTCCCTCGTTGCCGCGAGCAGCGTGAAGGGGAGGGGCTGGCGCTGCCGCACCGCGGCGATCCCTCCCCGGTTCCAGGTCGAGATCGCGGTGAGCTCCACCTCGCCCGTGAAGAGCTGGGGCCGGCCCGAGACCTCGTCGACCTCGCGCTGGTCCCAGGGGTTCCAGTCGGCGTCCGGGGTGGGCGCGCCGAGGCTGTCCGCGACGCGCTCCGCCACCTCGACCCCGAGGGACTCCTCGAGCTCGAGGACCACGCGCGCCACGTTCTTGACCTTCGTGCGCGCCTCGCGCCCCTGGACGACGAGCGGCAGGAGCTCCGCCTCGGAGACGAAGGGCAGGCCGGCGTGGATGATCGTTCCCGCCATCGGCAGGGCCACTTCCCCGCCGACGACCACGAGCCCATCCACCGGCGTCCCGTCGACGAGGGCGGTCACGGTGCGGCCCTCGAGGTGCTGGAGGCTTGCCGCGTTGGGCCGGGGCATCGCCCAGTTGACCGTCGCCGTCGCCTGGAAAGCGACGGGCACCGGAACCAGGACCTCGCAAGTGAGGTGCGTCGCGTCCACCCGGACGAGGACCGCGAGGCGGATCGGCAGGTCGGCCTCGGGGTCGAGCGCGACCTCCCAGCCCGGCCCGATCGTGGACCCGTAGGCGAATGAGTGAGCCACCACCTCGACCGAGGCGCCCTCGCCGTACCCACCGCCCGCGATCTCGTTCACGGTGACGTCGCCCACCGGCCCGACGTGCCGCTGATCGAGCGTGGTCGCGCAGTCGAGGAAGAGACCGAAGCGCGGGTCGGCCCGGCCGGACCTCGTCCTCGGGATCGTCCTCGAGCGCATGCGCTCGATGAAGCGGTGCCAGGTCCCGTCCCCTTGCTGCCGCTTCACGCACAGATAGACCGCGTCCTCGGTGCCCTCGGGGAGGGTGCACACGTTCTCGACCAGGCCGTCGGTGTCGTGCCAGGCCCAGGCCCAGACCTCCTGCTCCCGCTGGTAGGTGAGGGACAGGAGCTTCCCGTCGGAGCGCACGAGCCAGATCACCGAGAAGGGGTCCTCGGCGTACGCGGCGTCGACGATCGAGTAGCCCGTGAAGAGGTGGCGGGCGAGGACGACCAGGTCGGAGCCCACGAACTTCCCGCGCCCGTCGTCGTAGACGAGATCGCGCAGGCCGCAGCCCTTCGTGCGCACGTAGAGCACGACGTCGGGGGGCACGAGGATCGGGTCGAGCCACGAGGCGCCGGCGGCGCTCTGGAGCTTCGCCTCCATCGCCCCCGGGCCGACGACCGAGCCCTGGGTCGACCGGATGGCCCAGACCGAGCTCTGGGTGCCGACGAGGATCTGGTCGAGCCCCACCGCCCATCGGATCTCCTCGCGCAGCCGGCCGGCGAGCTCGAGCTCGAAGGCGTCGTCGGCGAGCTTGGGCTGGTGGTGGTCGAAGTTGCCGTAATCCCCGGTCCTCGAGAAGAAGCCGAAGGCCGGCCGCTCGTCGGTGTCGAAGAACACGCGGCGCTGGTCGGCGAAGGTGACCACCTTCGCGTGCTCCGTGCGCACGAGCGCTCCCGTCTCGTCAAAGACCTTGAAGGGGTTGCGTCCCTGGGGTGGCGTGCGGGCTATGTCCGGGAGGTCCCCGGGGTCGTTGAAGGTGAGGTCGAGCAGCATGTCGCCGACGTAGCCGAAGAGCTCGCCGCGGCCGCGGTAGACGCCCCGCCCGAACATGAACGAGCCGTCGTTCACGGTGAGGCCGAACTGGGCCGGAGCGAAGAGCTTGACGATGCGATCGGGGTAGAGGACGAGCTCCTGGGGCGCCGGGTTCGTGTAGAGGTTGGGCGGGATCTGCGCGAGGCCGTCGACCACCCACCAGATCCCGAGCGCGGCAGGGTCGTGGTTGAGGTTAGCCGCGAGGAGCGAGCGGTACAGGACCGCGGCCTTGTAGGCCTTCGCGCCCACCGGATAGGTGAACTTCGCGTGCCACTGGTCCTGATCCTGCACCGCGACCGAGTCGACGATGAAGGGCGCCGTCTCCCACTCGACGCCCTCCTGGCCGCGCCACAGCTCGGTGTACCGGAAGGACCACTGTTTCGCGGGGTGGGTCCCGTCGGCGGCGAGGTCGAGCACCGAGACGTCGAGGTAGACGCCCGGCCCGCTGGGGAGCGGCACGTCGAAGTCGAGGGTGCGGAAGGCCCAGTCGGTGTGGCCGTTGCGCACGAGCTCGCGCTCGACGTAGCCGCCGCGGGCGAGGGTGAGGACGTCGCCCTGCTGCGCGAACTTCAGGCGCGCGAGGTCTGCCGCGGTGTAGGGGCTCACCACCTCGTACGGGTTCGCTGGGAGGATGGGGTCAGCCACCGTGGCGCCCCCCACGTGGAAGCGGACGTACAGGTGCCCGAACTCGAGGAGGTAGGCCTGGCCGGGGCTCTCGGAGAAGACGAAGGGGATGAGGCGGATCGGCCGGTCGACGGCGGCCGCCGAGTCCTTCGCCTCCCGCACGAGGTTCGTGCCAGGCCGGTTGAGGAGCGCGCCCTCGGGGGTCGGGATCACGTTGCGCGCCCGGCGCAGGCCGACCCCGTACTTCGCGAGGGCGGTGCGGCTTCGCGCGCGCGGGGAGATTTCCCCACCGGCGAACGACTCCTGTCGAAAGGGCTGGGGCATGGTCAGGTGGGCTGGGTGAAGTCGAGCATGAAGTCGGGGGTCGAGGTGGCGTCCCGCATGCCGCGGTTCGCCGAGTAGGCGCGCGCCTTCGCGAGGGCGAGGTCGAGCCGCCTCGAGGCGAGGTCGGCGAGGTCCTGCTTCTTCGTGAGGTAGAGCGCGACGTCGAGGGCGAGCTGCCAGGAGAGCGCCGCGGTGAAGTGAGCGGAGAAGCGGGCCGGGTTCGTGCACTTGCCGGTGTAGAGCAGCTCGGCGTTCGCGAGGTCGCACAGGATGATCTGCGAGGCGGGCTCGCCGGCGTACGGGTCGTCTTCGGCGCCCCCTTCCGGTGGGTCGCCGGCCTCGAGGCGGTAGGCGACGGCGTCGCTCGGGCCGGGGTTGCGCAGCCCGGGCAGGACGACGAAGCGGTCGGCGTGCATATCGGCCGGCGGGGCGTAGACGAACGACCAGTCCGTCCGGGTCACGGTGGCGAGCGGGTTGAGCAGCGCGCGGCGCCGGGCGAAGGGCCAGTCGAACCCCTCGAGGAGCTCGTCGCGGTACTGGGGCAGGAGGTCGCGCAGGAAGAGCGCCTCGGGGGACCCATCGGTCTCGAGCGCGTTCAGGCGCTTCGTCGCCCCGGCGCGGCCGAGAGCGATGTTCGCGATCGTCGTGTTGGAATCGGCCATCGGCTTCTCCTTGCGCGGGCCCCCTCGAGCGCCTCACCGGACGCTCGAGGGGTCACCAATGCCCGCCGCTGCTTAGACCTCCTGGTCCTTCGAGCGCTTCTTCTTCTTGCCCTTCGGCTTCTCGGGATCCTCCGCCTGGCCCTCGTCGGTCGGGTCGGTCGCCTCGAGCTCCTCGAGCTCCTCCTCGGGCGCTTCGGCCTCGGCGGCGCCGGCCGCGGCCTGCTGCTCGCCGGCGGCGTCCTCGAGCTCGGCGAGCAGGCGCTCCTGCTCCTCGAGCTGCTTCTTCAGCTCCTCGCGGGCCTTCCTGGCGCCCTCGAGCTCGGAGGCCGCGGCGTCGCTCGCCTCGGGCTTCCCGTCCTCGATGAGCTTCCAGGCGTGGCGCGCCGTGGGCGTGGGCTTGCCCTTCACGAGGGTCCAGCCGGCGGCGAGCTCTCCCTCGGGGAGCCGCACCACCGAACCAGGCTCGTAGCGGGTTCCCGCCCGGTAGTAGGCGTTCCCGATGGGGTCGTTGGGGATCCGGTACTTCAGCATCTTCGTCTCGGCCATGCGCTTCTCCGGGGCCTGCTCGAGGGGCGGAGCCGCCGACCTGGCCGGCCCCGCCGCTCGTCATGGGTTTACAGCTCGGTCAGCCTCAGACGAGGCCGACCTCCTGGCGATCGAAGAGCAGCGCGAGCGTCAGCTTGCCCGCGGTGCCCGGGTTGGTGGCGATGGTCAGGATCGCGCCGAGGTACCGCCGCACGCACTTCGCGGGAACGAACCCGAGCTCCGTGAACTGGTAGCCGGCGACGAGGTCGACCTTGGTGATCGCCTCCGTCTTGGCGAGGGTGATCGGGTTGACGGTGAGGGGCGCGTCGTCGGCGTTCACGAGCGCGATCTGAAGGGTGGCCGCACCGGCCGCCGCCAGGAAGGTCTCGACGATCTGCGCCAGGATCCGCATCGAGCCACCCTTGCCGAAGTCGTACGGCGGGGTGCCGAGCGGCCCGGAAGGCAGGGAGACCCCGCCCCACAGGTCGATGATGTTGTCGCTGTTCCAGGAGCCGGCCGCGTGGATGAGCGTCTGCGCGTCGGCGAGGATCTGCTGCTTGTCCATCAACATGGTCTCTCTCCTTTTTGCGAGGGTTTGGTGGTCCGCCTCGGGTTACGAGAGGACGGCCTCCGTGCTCCCCAGGGCGTCGGTCACGTGGATCGGGATGCCGAGGAGAGAGGTGATGGGCCGGCCCGCGACCGTCTCGATCGAGAGCGTGCTGTTCTTCGTCGCGTTCTTCGCCTGCTTGTGCAGGTAGGTCGCGACCGTACGGTTGGTGTAGAACACCAGCCGGCCGATCTGCGGGTCGAAGATGCGGTAATAGGCCGAAATGGCCGCGTCGACGAGCTCGTCGGTGTTCGCCGCGATCTGGCCGAGGTCGATGTTCCCGATCCGGACGAGCTGGCGGGCGTCCTGCACCACCAGGCCGAAGTCCCAGCTCCAGTGGGTGACCCAGGCGCGGTACTTCTTGCCGGAGCCGTCGTCCCAGAGCTGCTTCCCGAGGTCGTCGGGGACGAGCCCGCCCTGGGTGCCCTTGGGATAGATTCCGTACACCGATTCGGGACCCCAGCACACGAGCCACAGGGAGGCGTTGTCGTTGCCGTTCGCCCCCGCGGTGGAGAAGACGATCTGGCCGCCCCACGGCCCGGTGGTCGAGTCGAGGCGCGGAGAGAGCCCCATGAACTTCTCCGGGGCGGTCTTCGTCGAGTGGTAGAAGACGCCCGTGGAGAGCTCGTTGTTCATGCTCTGCACGAACGCCATGTCCTCCGAGGCGCGGAACGCGGCCTCGTTGCCGCCGAGGCGGGCGAGCTTCACGTCAACCGCGCTCATGCCCTCGAGCTGGCCGCACGCCTCGTCATACTGCCCCTTCTTGCCCTTGGAGATCGCGACGCCTTCGTTGTAGCGGCGCCACCCGACCGAGGGGAGGCCGACGCGCGTGGTGACGCGGTGCCCCGTGGTGAGGTTCCCCTCCTTGACGACCATGTCCTCGAGGACGGGGTTCCGCTTCGTGAGGGCCTCCACGACGGTTGCGACTGCGCCGTCGGGGTCGAGCCCCTTCATCAGGTCGGACATGTTCGGAAGGTCCGTGCCGATCGTTGCCATGTGGATTTACTCCTTCCGGAGTCCCGCCAGGGCGCGAGGGTCAGGCGTCGTCGTCGACGTCTTCGCCCCTCTCCCGTGCGAGCTCCTTGTTCATCTTGGGGTACATCTTGGCCGTGAAACGGGACATGGGGTTCGCGGGCTTCGCCCCCTCCTTGCCGCCACTGGTGCGCTCGAGCGTGTCGTCCTCGGCCGTCGCCTTCGCGATCTTGGCGAGGAACCTGATCACGGCGGGATGGCTCCCCAGGCCGGTGCGGTCGAGCTCGGAGCGGACGGTCTCGTAGTCCGCACCCGCGAAGCGCTTGAGCGCCCCGAGTGCCGACTCGATCGTCTTCTCGAGCTTCCCGCCGCCGATCTCCTTGTCGGCCTTGACCTTGCTGGTGAGGTCCTGCACGTACGCCTCGTGCGCCTCGATGAGGGCCTGGGCCGCCCGCTGCTGCATCTTGAGGCCCAGGTCGACGACTCCTTGGAGCTGCTCGCCCTTGAGGCCGTGCTGCTTGCCCCAGGTCTTCGCTTCTCCGAGGAGCTCCTCGTCGAGCTCGGTGCCGTCGGGGATCGTCGGCTTCCAGGCGTCGAGGTCGCTCTCGCCTCCGCCCTTGCCCTCCCCGTCGTCCTTGCCCGCGCCGGCGGCGTCGCCCGCCTTCGCGGTGCCGGTCTTCCCGAGGAGGGTGCTCTTCCCCTTGGGCTGACCCTTGTCCTTGGCGCCCTTCTCGCCGGCGGCCGCCGCGGCGGGCTTCTTGCCCTTCCCGGCCTGGTCGTCGGCGCCCTTCGCGCTCTTGCCTTCGGCGTCCTTCTCGCCGGCGTCGTCGCCCGCTGCTGCCGGGTCGACCTCGTCGGTGTCGGTGGTGTCGCCGCTGCCCGTGTTGTCCGCGTCGGCGGGCGCCTGTGCGAACCTCGGGTCTCCGAAGATCCTCATTGGGTCACTCTCCCGTTTCGGTGCTCTCCGCCGTCTCGCGGAGGTTGGTGTGCTCTTCCTTCGCCTCGTGGGCCTCGCGGTGCATCTCGAGCCAAAGGTCGTGAAAGTCCTTGCGGATCCGGTCGTCGATCTTCTTCGCCGCGGCGCGCTTCCCCATCTCAGCGAACATGAGCGAGCCGTTCGGCGTGAGCGGGATCGTGTCGAGGCCGAGGCCGAGCTCGGGGTTGTAGAGCAGCTCTCGCAGGAGCCGGCGGCCGCGGGAGTCCTCGAGGCACCAGCGCAGGTCTCCCTCGCGCGTCGCCTGGCGCTCCGCCTCGAGGTCCGCCACCGTGGCGCGCGCGAGTCCTCGGCGGCTCACTCGTACACCTCGGGGAGCTCATGCGGCAGGGAGGCCCGGAGCTGCTCGACGCGAGCCTGGCCGACCTTCGCGCGCTCGAGCTCCTTCAGGAACGCGGCGCGGACGCTCGAGCGCTCGGTGCGGTCGAGGGGCGCAAGCGCCTTCACCCAGCACGTCCTCGGGTTCTCGCCGGCCGCGTAGGCGAGGGTTAGCTCGGCGATCGCCTGAGCGTAGAGGGGCCGGCGGGCCCGGATGCGTCGTTCGTGGAGCTCGCGAGCGTTCATGGAGCCACGTTCGTCGGGTAGGGCAGGAGGGTGGAGCCCCCGGGGCCGAGCGCCTGGAGGGCCGGCCCGAGCGCGCCGAGCGCGTTGTCGGCGGAGGGGGCGGGGGTGGTGCCGAGGTTCTTCGCGGCGCCGGCGGCCTTCACGGCGGCGTCGCCCACCTCGGCGGCCTGCTGCTGGCGCGACCGAGCCGCGCGAAGCTGGTCAACGACGGGCATGGCCCGCACGATCTTCGGGTTGATCCCGAGCACCCGGGCCGCCTCGTCGACCAGGACGTCGACGTCGACGTTGTCCACCGCCTGCGCGTCGGCGCCGGCGGCGAGGCCCACGATCTCGAGGAAGGCCTTGACGTTCGTGATGCCGAGCGCCTTCTGGGCGGCCGCGGCGATCGAGACGTACTCGACGTCGAAGGCGAGCACCTCGAGGCCGCGCTCCTGCATCCACTCGACGACCTCGCGCGGAGGGGGCGGCAGGAGCCCGTCCTCCATCATGGCTTCGAAGAGGAGGTCGATGAGCGGCTCGAGGTACTCGGTCTGGATCTGCTCGAGCACCGGCCCGAGCTGGAGCATGCGCTCCTCCTTCTTCGCCCGGACCTCCTCGGCCGTCGCCGGCGTGGCCCGGTCGTCGTTCAGCATCGCGAGCCAGAAGTCGACGAGGAAGAACTCCCGGATGCTCCTCTGCCGCTTCTCGATCGCGGCCTCGACGCGCTCGAGGGCGTGGGCGTTCGCCTGGAGGTCGATCGCGGCCTTCACCTCGACGCGGCCCGGCCCGGGCGAGTCGGCGACGTAGGTCACGCCACGGGGGACGAGGTGCACCTCCTCGCCCGACTCCTTCATGCTCGCCGGCGCCGTGACGGGCGGCTCGGCGGCGAGGGCCGTGAGGAGGGCGTGCCGGTACTCGAGCTTCTGAAGGCTCTTCAGGGTGGGCAGGGAGTCCATGCCCGGGGAGCGCGAGCCGTAGACGTCTTGCCCGTCGACTGCCCAGCGCGGCACGAGGGCCGGGAACCGCCGGTGCCCGCTCTCGCGCAGAAAGCCGACGTTGCGGTCCTCGGCGTTCTCGCACTCCATCCAGCACGAGCGCCAGCGCATGCCCCGGCGGTCGGCCTTCTCGGGGTCGTAGTCGGGGTTCGGCTCGACGGCGTGCAGGATGGTCACGAGGACGTCGAGCTTGTCCGTCTCCCAGAGGTTGCGAACCCGGTACGAGACCTGGTCCTCGCCGAACTCCTCGATCACCTGGGCGACGGTGAGCTGGAGGTCCTCGTACACGGTGTCGATCTTCCCCTTCGAGGAGCTCGCGAGCCAGTAGGACCCGAGCTGGCGGGGGTAGAAGCGGAGGCAGGTCTCCTTGTCGCGCAGGACGATGGACAGGTGGGTGGCCGGCCCGGAGAGGTCGACGTACACGCTCGAGGCGGTGGCGACGTAGAAGTTGGTCCGGCGGAGCTGCGCGAGCATGCGCTCGGTGACTTCCCAGGCCCAGGCCTTCACGCTCTCGAGCTCGGCGAGCTGGGGCACCGGAACCCCGAGGCGCATCCACGGCCTCGAGGGCGAGGTGATCCCTGCCATCATGCCGGAGGCGAGGGTGCGCTGGGAGATCAGCCCGATGGGGTCCAGCATCTTGTCGTTCTTCTTCGTGCCCCGGTTCACGTCGGTGAGCTCGCGGCGGTACCGCCGCGGCGAGGTGTGGTCGGTAATATCCCGCCAGTGGGCCTCCCAGGTGCCCCTCGAGCTCTTGAGGGCGGACCAGCGCTTCAGGTAGCGCTGCCGGTCGCTCACCTTCGGCCGTGCGCGTCCCTTCTTCTCGGTCGTCGATCCGCTCTCGTAGGAGGGCATGTCAGTCATCCGCGCCGTCGCTGGGGGGCTCGCCGGCGAGCTCGAGCTTCACGGTGCACTTCGAGCCGAAGGGGTACTCCTTCGCTTCAGCCTGGGAGACGGGCAGCGTCATCCGGCCACCGCCGTCGAGCTCGATCTCGAGCTCCGGCTTCCCGCCCTCCTCCATCGGCATGGAGGGGTACATGCCACCCCAGCCCTTCCGCACCGCCACCACCTTGCCCTTCGCTTCCATCGGTCGCGCTCCTTTTCACTGGCCGAGCAGGGTCTTCCCGCCGACCGTGGGGATGGCCGCCTGGTCGCCGGCGGCCGAGGTGAGGACGCTCCGCTTGCGGCCCTTCGCGCGCGACTGGGCGGAGAACTCGGCCGCGCGCGCGGAGCGCACCGCAGCGTCGAAGACGTCCGGCGGAGGAGGGGGCGGAAGCGGGGCCGCGGGGACCTTCGGTGCTTTGCCCATCGCTCGCTTCTCCTCTTCAGGCCAGCGGGTTGAACGTCTGGGTGTAGGTGGTCCCCACGCCCTCGAGCTCCTCGGGGACGGGCTCGCCGCGCCTGGTGAGGGGGTCGGGCATGGCGAAGGTCATGGCGAGCGCGTCGCCGAAGTCGGGGCTCGGGAGGCCGCGCTTCTTCATCTTCGGCTTCGTCTCGAGCGCGACCTTGTAGGTCTTCCCGCCGCCGTCGTTCATGCCGATCTTCGGCCCGCACAGGTCGGCGCGGAGCTGCGCGTGGTCGGGGAGGCGAAGGCGGCGCTTCACGGCGGCCGCCATCGCAGCCCACATTTCCGTGCGCAGGTTGAGGTACCGAGCGTCGGTCGGCGAGGCGCCGGCCTGCACGTCGATCACCTTGCAGCGGCCGCCCACCCGGAGCCGGAGGTGCGAGATCACGCCGCGGCCGATCCCGATGCCGTCGACGTACACCCGGTCGGGCCGGTGCTTCATCACGAGGAAGGCGACCTGGTCGGCGAGCTCCCAGTCCTCGAGGTTGCGCCAGCTCTTCGGAAGGAAGACCACCGAGCCCTGGCGCATGATGAGGACGCTCTGATCCTCGCCTTCCCACGCGACGTCGAGCCCCATGACCTTCGGCTCGTGGACGTAGTGCGCGCGCAGGATCTCCCGGTTCACGGCGCGCAAGACCTCGTTCGGGCCGAGCAGCTTGTCGAAGGCGACCCTCGGGAAGAGCCCGAGGATGTTCGTCATCACCCAGGGGTTGTCCCGGCCGTGCTGGCGGATCGCCTCCCTCGAGGCCTCGAGCGAGATCCGCGGCGAGCGGTTCGGGTCGTCGGGGTCGCCGGTGATCTCGACGACCAGGCCCTTCGGCTCGCTCCACACCCGGCGGTCCTGGGTGCAGATTCGATAGAGCGGCCCGTCCTGGCGGGTCGGGTTGCCGCTCACCAGGAGCTTCGCCTCCTGGCCCTCGGTCTGGAAGATGCCCTCGGCGGCCGCCACAACGCCATCCGGGAAGTCGGACACCTCGTCGCAAACGATGAGGACGTGTTCCCCATGGAGGCCGGCGAGGGTGTTCGCCTGCTGCTCGGGGTCGGCGTCCTTCGCCCAGCCGCGGGCGGAGCACCACCAGGTGAGCGGCGCCTCGCGGGCGGCGATGCGCTCCGCCGTGAAGGAGAAGACCCGTTGCAGGTAAGGGCTCTTCGCGTACCACTTCGCGAGCTCCTTCCAGAGGTTGTCCCGGAGGTTCTCCCGCGTGATTGACATGGCGATCACGTTCGCGTGGGGCCTCGTGCACAGGAACCACCAGATCACCCAGGCGAGGACGCAGGTCTTTCCCGGGCCCTTGCAGGCCTTGAGCGCCACCCGCTGCGCGGCGACCACGCCCTCGAGGACCCGATGCTGCCAGCGATCGATCCCGTCGGGGCTCGCCTCGGTGGGCGCCGGCGCGAAGAGCTCGAGGACGAAGGCCGCGGGGTCGTCGATCCAGGTGGCGAGGAGCTGGGCCGCGGCCTCCTCGGTGCCCGAGTCCGGCGGGAGGGCGGCGAGCTCCTCCTCGAGCTCCTCGAGGGGCACGGAGAGCGCGGCCGCGAGGTCGAGGAGCTCCTGGGGATCGAAGGGGGCGCGCTCCTCGAGCGGGGCCGGGGACGCCGGCGAAGCGGTCGCGGCGAGCCCGGCCTTCACCGCCCACCTCCAGTCGACGTCCCCGGCTTCGCCTTCCCCGCCAGGCTGCGAGGCCCGGCGAGCTTCGTGCGAATCTGGCGCGCGAGGAGGAGGATCTGCTCATGCGAGAGGTTCCGCACCCGGCCCGTCAGGTGGATGCGGTCGCGCAGCCGGCCGAGGACCTTGTTCGCGCCCATGATGGCCTCGACCTTGGGCGAGAGCTTCACTTCCAGGGTGCCGAGGGTGAGCTCCTCGACGAGCGGCACGTCGTCGCCCCCAGGCTCGATCCCGATGCCGGCGGCCGCGTGGCGGGCGTCCTTGCCGCGCAGGACCGTGGCGGTGCGCACCTTCACGCCGGCGACAGCCCGGCGGGTGTCCTCGTCGAGCTCGTGCAGCCCGAGGTGCCGGCCGTTCTCGTTGACGAGCTTCCCGGGGTCGACGAAGGCGATCCGCGCGAGCTCGTCGTCGAGCCGCTGCGCCGTCAGCTCGAGCCGCCGCTCCTTCTTCTCGAGCCGGGGCTGGAGAAAGGCCGCGACGGCAGCATGCGACAACAAGCGCGGGCCCTGGACCCGGGCGGTGCCGACGCTGTAGCCGGCCCGGATGGCCGCCTGGGTGGCGTTGAGGTCGAGGAGGTATTCCAGGGCGAAGCGACGCTGTCGGGGGTTGAGGCCGTCCGCGTCGATGTTCGTCCGTTTCGCCACCAGGTCGAGCCCCTCGCCCCCTGGTAGAAAGAGGGCGGTCCCGGGGTGGCGAAGCCCCGAGACCGCCCCCTGGCCGACCTGGGGGGCCGTCCGGTCACACCCCCTGTAGCGCAGAACCGCACGGGTCGTCCAGCCCGGGGCCCTACGTGCGGCGTCACGTAGGGTGGTGTGACGTACGGGCGGTGCGCAGGTCCTCGAGCTCGTTCGTGATGCGGCGCAGCTCGGGAGAGGAGACGAGCACTCGCTCGAGGATCGGCTCGAGGAAGGCGCGCTGGAAGAGGTCGGCGAACGCCGCGAGGCCGGGGTGGCGCAGGGGGTTGGCCCAGCCGCGGAGGTCGGTCGCCGTCAGCCGGTAGGGCTGGGAGCGCCGGCGGGCCGCGCGGCGCTGCTTCGTGGAGCGGCGGGTCATCGGGTGGGGCCCTCGAGGTTCGGGGAGCGCAGGGGGGCTGGAGGGCGGTCCGGGAAGTCGACCAGGAGCTCGGCGCCGTAGGAGAGGCCCGAGGCGCGCCCCACGTACCCCTCCGATAGGGCGTGCAGGGCCGCCCCACGGAGGAAGGACGAGGCCTCTTCGAGCGCCTGGCGTCGAGCGAGGTGCCGCCCGAAGGTCATGCCGGCGACGAAGAGGCCGGAGGCCCCGAATAGGGCGAAAATTGACGCGAACAGCCAGGTCACGCGCGCCGCCCCTCCGGCGGATCGGCGTCGGAGAAGGGGGAGTGCCCGTTCGCCGCGTCGAGCCTGACCTGGAGGTCGGCGTTCACGAGCAAGAGCGCCGTGATGCGCGCGGCGAGCTCCTGCTCGGGGGGCTCGAGCTCGGTGAGGTCGGTCGAGTTGCCCTCGGCCAGGCCCTTGAGCGTCTCGAGCGCCGCCAGGCCCCCGGCCCGGAGCCTATCGATCTCCTCCCGCGCGGACGCGAGCTGCTCCTCGAGGGCGAGGACCTGGCGCCCGATCGGGTGGTCCTTGCACGTGGTGACGTGCGCCGCGGCCGCTTCCCGGTCCGGGAGAACCAGGCCGCAGCCGGCGCAGCAATGGGCCAAGAGCGCCACCCGCGCCGCGGCGAGCTCGGCCAGGAGCGCCTCCTCGCGCTGGAGGGTAGCCGCCCATGCCGTCGTCTCCCGCTCGAGCTTCGCCTCGAGCGCTTCGACCCGCTCCCGGGCAAGCGACCACGCCGTCGAGGCCTTCACGTGCGCCGCCTCGGTGATCGCCCGCTCCCGCCGTTCGTCCTCGAGCTTCAGCATGTCCGCCTGGAGGAGCTGCTGGAGGTCGACGATGCGCGCCTGGAGCTGGTCGACGTGTTTCCGGGTGGCGTGCAGCCGGCCCGGCAGGAGGCCGAGGTCGAGCGCGTTCATGATCGCCCGAACGACGTCAGCCGTTGCGTGCTGCGCGACCTCCTCTTCGGTCGCGAGGGAGCCGCCGGCGTCGGCCACCGCCTTCCGCATGCGGTCCCGGATGAGCTCCTCGAGGTCCGCCTGCATCTTCGGCGCCGCGGCCTCGAGGTAGGTGTTCGCGCTGGCGCACGCCGCGTGGGTCTCCTTCCAGCGCTCCGCCGCGCCCGGATTCGCCCGGTGCGGCCGCTCCCCAACGAGGTACATCGCGCCGCACCCGTGGCACTCCAGCACCTCGCAGGTCCCGCTCAGGATGAGGGCCATCGCCTACTCGCCCCGAGCGATCGCCGCGTTGGCCCACATGATCGACTCCTCGAGCTTCGTCAGGGCGACGGACTGGGCCCTCGAGGGGGGGGACGAGCGCGCGATGAGGAGCGCGAGCTCGCGCCCGGCCGCTCGGAGGTCGACATACCGGCCGACCTGGTCGGGCTTCGGCGGGTGGTAGGTGAAGCACTCGTCGATCTGCTGCTGCATGCGGGGCTCGACGGGGTAGGAGCGGACGAGGGGTTCGGCCTGGTTCTTGTCGGTCATGGCGGTTCGGTTCTCGTCGAGCTCCTGGGGAGGGGCGCGGCCCGCAGCGGAGCTCGAGGGCGCCGGGCCGGCCGGGTTCAGCTTGGGAGGATGATCTGCGAGGGCTTCAGCTTCGAGCCGAAGTCCTGAAGGATCTTCACGGTCTCACGCCTGTCCTGGTCGGTGACCGCGTTACTCGCGAAGGCGACCGGGGTCCCCTCGCTGCGCCGGCGGTTCCAGAAGACGATGGCGAACCCGACGTCCTCGGGAGCCGTCGCCTTGATTTGCTCGCCGATGCTCTTCGCCTGCCATTCCAGTTCTTCAGGGGTTGCCATGTTCGGACCCTCGGTGTGGGTTGACCTACTCCCGGCGTCCGACATGGACGCGGAGCCAGCGGCGCAGGCGGGCGAAGCCTCCCGGAGGGGGGCGGCGGGCCCCCAGGGTGAGGGCGCCGAGCGGCGGGGGAAGGACCGCCAGCGGGCGCCGCCTGCCCCCTCCGATGATCGGTACCGATCTGAGCAGAGAAGAGAACCAGCCCCTCCGCTTAACCCGATCAGTAGTAGGGGGGCGTGCTGGTTGTGGATAACTACCCGAGGACCGTCCTAAGCTCACGCTATCACCTCACTTTCCGGACGGCCCCGGTTGTGGATAACCCTGTGGACAAGTCTGTGGGCACCTCGTCGCCCCAGAAGGTCCAGCTCTTCGCCTCGGTGCGCTTCACGGGCCCGCGGGCGAAGAGCTCGAGCGTCGGCTTCCCGCCGGTGAGTCGGTCGACCAGGTCGCGGAACTCGGCCGGCTTCTGGGAGTGCCCGCGCCGCGGGGCATAGAAGACCGACGGCACGCCCCGGTCGACCACCTTCGCCCGCCCGCGCCGGCCCAGGAGCACGAGCTCGTGCGCGCCGCGGACGTAGTGCCCCATCCCGATCTGGAGCTTCCGGACGTCAGGGAGGTACCGCGCCGCGCGCTTCACCACCCAGGGGTTCCACCCGAACCGCTCCGCCTGCTCGAGGAGCCAGGCCAGGAGATCCATCCCTCCGGTCTTCACCCAGGCGATCGTCGCCTTCGGCTCGAAGCCCCAGGCGCGGCAGACCCTCGAGGCGGAGCCGTCGAGGAGGTGCGTCGAGGTCGTCCAGAGGAAGAGCAGCGCGTCGGGCGCGACGATCTGGCCCACCGGCAGCGCCGCGATCTGGTCGACGGTGAGCGTCCGGTAGCCCTTCCGGCCGAGCCGCTTCCGGCGCTGGTTTGGTGCGATGCGCGAGCCCTTGTCCCGGAAGGGCCACGGGCTGTCAGAGACGACCACCGGCCAGCCTCCGGCGAGGCAAGGGAGATCGAGGGTTACGCGGTTGCGGGTCAAGAGAGGCCTCCGATTTCGTCCTGTCCACGTTCGTAGAGGGTGACGGCGCGCATCGGGAAGCCGAAGCCGATGGAGAACGCGAAACCCATGATGAATCGACAACCTGGCGGCGGGTTCGGGGTGATGTAGTTGTGCTTCGCCCGCCGCGGCCGCTTCGCCTTCTTGGTCACGCCGCCCTCGAGAGGCGACGGAAGCGGAGATCGGGCAGCTCGAGGAGGTCGCCGACGAGGTGGTGCGCCGGCGCGAACCCGTGGCGCTCGATCTCCTCGGCGAGCTGGTCGACCTCGACGAAGCAGGCCCGGCAGACCGTCGGCCAGGCCGGCCCAGGCGTGACTGGATCCCTGATCGGCCAAGCCCTACAGGCCGGGCACACCGCGCCGAGGGTGAGCTGGAGGTCGTTGATTTCTCGCTGCACCCGGTCACACCGCCGGATGAGGTCCTCCAAGTCACCGTCGCGCACGAGGTCGCCTCCTCGGTCGGTATGCCTACACGCTCAGAGGATCTGAGTCAAGCGCACCAGGGGACTTGACGGCCCTCCTCTCCCAGAGTAGGTGTACCCGTACCACGAGAGGAGCCCGACCGATGGCCGAGACGACGATCCCGACGAGAATCCGCGCGCTACCAGGGGACGACCTGCTGCTGGTTTGCCCGACCTGCGGTGCCCCGCCCCACGAGACGTGCCGCAACTACAAGGGCGGACGCAAGCCCGCGTGCCGCGCCCGGCGCGATCTGGCCCGGCTGCTCGTGGCCTGCGCCTGCTGCAAGGGTTCCGGGTCGACCTGCACGCGCATCCGGCCGCCCCACTATGAGCCGTGCCGCGACTGCGGAGGGCTCGGGAAGCGGGTTCCCTCGGCGCGCCCGGTGCGCCCGGCGCCCCTCGAGGTCGACGACCAGCTCGGTTTGTTCGGCGCGGTGAGATCGTGACCGGCCTTCCCCGGGGATGGAGAGAGCACCCGACCGGCGCCCTCGCCTGCCCCCACCGCGACGTGACCTGCTGCCCGGGCTGCGCACGGAGCCGCGTCGAGGTCGTCGAGGTCTTCGCCCAGCACTTCTGGATCCCGGACCCAGCCGAGCGCGCCGCGCTCGTGCGCCAGATCGGGGTGAAGGTGAACCCCGAGCCCTGCGGCACCCACGGCGTCGCCTGCCCCGACGGGCCGATCCTGCGGAGGTGCCACTGTGGCGCCGTCTCCGGGCCCTACAACTTCGCGACCTGGGGCGTCGTCCACGGCCTCCACGCATGCCTCACCGAGCAATATGTCGGACCCATAGAGTAGCGCTCTCCCAGTAGCACCACACCTACAGGAGAAGAGCCCATGTCCCTGCTGTCCAACTTCAGCGCAAACCTGCGCACCACCAGGCAGAAGAAGAAAATGAGCCAGGAGGCGCTCGCCGAGGCGGCGCACCTGTCCCTGTCCTACGTCTCATCCCTCGAGCGCGGGATCCGCTCGCCACCCCTCGAGACGATCGAGCAGCTCGCCGGCGGACTGAAGGTGGCGCCCTTGACCCTGCTCACCAACCCGACCCCGTAGCGCCCGGTCCTGGAGGGACCCCGATGGAACACACGAACGAAGTAGCGACCTTTCTCGGCGTCCCGGTGGCGGAGATCATCGCCAGCCGGGCGCGCCTGCTCGAGCGGTCCGAGGCCTTCGCCGCGGTGGCGACCGCGCTCGCGAAGGCCCAGGCCACCTTCACCCCGATCGAGAAGAACCGCACGGCCCGGATCCAGATGAAGGCGGGAGGCTCCTACACCTACGAGTACGCGGACCTCGCCGCGATCAGGGAGGCGATCTCGCCGGCGCTCTCGGCGAACGGCCTCGCCCTGCTCCAGCCCTTCGAGCTCTCGAGCAGGAACGGCCAGACCACCCTGCGCCTCCAGACCGAGCTCATTCACGAGAGCGGAGAGTGGTTCCGGACCCCCGTCCTCGAGGTGGGCGTGGACCTCGGGGATATCAAGGCGCTCGGGATCGCGATCACCTACCTGCGCCGGTACCAGGTGCAGGCGCTCCTCGGGATCGCGCCGGACACCGACGTCGACGCCGGCGAGGGCGAGACGTTGCCGATGGAGGAGACCCGCCGGGCGCCCGGCGCCTACGAGCAGCCCGGAACCGGGAACTTCCGGTGCAGGTTCGGCTCACGTCACCAGACCGCGGCGACGGCGAAGGACTGCAAGGGCCACACGGGCCGCAAGGACGAGCCCGAGCACCCCGAGCTCGAGGGCCCGGCGCTCGACGGGCCGGCCCTCACGCCCACGGAGGCGGACGGCCTGCGCCGCGCCGGGGCCGACCTGGCCGCGAAGCAGGGCTCCCTCCCGGGCCCAGCGAAGCAGAAGCCCACTCCGGACGCGCTCGCCGAGCTGATCGCCGAGGCGATCACGAAGAGGGACTGGCGGACCGTGCTCGAGACCCTCCCGAGGCTGCCCGCCGACGCGCGCCGCAAGGAGCTCGAGGAGAAGTACCAGGCCACCCGCTACCCCAAGGAGACCGTCTCGCCATGACGACCACCCGCCTGCCCACCTTCTCCGGCCTGCCGCGCTGGTTCCGGTGCGAGCTCACCGACGTCCTGCCGAAGATCGACGAGCCCAGTGAGGACGCCCGGATCGGCACCGCGCGGCACACCTTTTTCGAGCGAATCGCCCAGCTCATGCAGGACCCGGCGGCGATCCGCATCGAGAATGTGAAGGACCCCGAGAGCGGGAAGGACCTCGGAGAGCAGATCCGCCAGGCGAGCCGCGACGAGGCGCGCGAGCTCGCTCTCGCCGAGGCGCCGCCCGAGCACCAGGAGGTCCTCGCCTGCATCCCCCTCGAGCGCGTGCAGCTCGACAACGTCGCGGGAGAGGTCGCCTTCGCCTTCGACCTCGAGACCGGCAAGGGCCGGGAGATCGGCCGAGGCCTCGCGCGGGAGTACGGGGAGGTCGCCCCTTCCGAGGTGGTGGGCACGATCGACCGGGTCTCCCTCGTCGGGAACCACGGCCTCTACGTGGGCGACTACAAGGGCCGGAGCCACCGGCGCCACCCGGCCGAGGACGAGCAATTTCTCGCGGCCGCCCTCGCCGCGGCGCGCGCCTACGGCCGGTCGTGGGTCGACCTCGAGGCGATCCGGGTGATGGGCGACGAGGTCTTTCTCGAGCCGGCCTACCGCCTCACCGTCGCCGACCTGGACCGCTTCGAGCTCCGCCTCCAGGACCGCGCCGACCTCGCGCGCAAGAACCGGGAGGCGTTAGCCAAGGACCCGGCCGACCTGCCGCCCGGGGAGGTGGGCCCCCATTGCTCTTACTGCCCACACCTCCGCTTCTGCCCGGCGCAGATGGCGATCGCGCGGGCGGTCATCGGCGGCGACTCGGACGAGCTCCAGGGCGTCGCCAAGGTGGGCGCCCAGTACCTCGACGAGGTCTCCGCGCCGCGGATCCACGCCCTGCTCGCGCCGGCCGAGGCGCTGCTCGAGAAGGTGAAGGCCGCGATCAGGAACTACGCCAGGCAGACCCCCTTCCAGCTCACCGACGGAACGGGCCGCTGGTACGGCGTGCCCCCGGACGCGACCGAGCGCGAGCTCGGGGAGGGGAACCTCGTGTACGAGGTGCTCGACGAGCTCTTCGGGGAGGACGCGGCGAAGAAGGGCGTGAAGGTGGAGGGCACCTTCGGCGGGATCGAGGCGGCCGTGAAAGCGTACCTCGCGGTCCGGCCGGCCGAGGCGAGGAAGGGAGCGATCAAGGAGCTGCGCGAGAAGGCAGAAGCCGAGCTCGCGAAGAGGGGTCTCCTGCGGACGCTCGTGGGGGGCCAGGTGAAGGTCCACAAACGAAAGGAGTGATTCCAGATGGGGAAGCAGCGCAACGCGAAGCTCACGAAGGAACTCGAGGAGGAGCTGCTCGACAAGCTCCAGGACCTCCTCGACGAGGCCGACGCGGCGGTCGACAAGAAGAAGGCCGTCGCCGAGATCCTCTCCGGCCACGTGAAGGCGCTCCGGGGGTCGGTCGCCCTCGTGCGCCGCCAGCTCAAGGGCCAGGACCTCGAGCAGCTCCAGATCCCGGGCACCGAGAAGCCGGCGCCGAAGAACGACCCGCTGGTCCGGAGGATCCTCGAGGCCGCGGGCGGGATCGTGGACCGGAAGGAGGCCGAGCAGGAGAAGGAGGCGGAGGCGAAGAAGGCCGCGGCCGAGGTGAAGCGGGCCGAGGCCGAGGTCCCCGAGCTCTCTTTCACGAACGGGACCGACCTCATGGTCGCGGTGGTGCTTGAAGGCGAGTACCACCTCGAGCGCACCGCCGACGGCGACTTCACCGTTCGGTGGGCGCCCTACAAGGGCCGGGGGAAGATCCTCGCGACCCACCTGAACGCCGGCGACGGGAAGAAGCTCTGCCGCCAGCACCAGCTCGAGCAGCTCGCCGACGCGAAGCTCAAGAACGCCGGCGACGGCTCCATGACCAAGGGCGACCTCAAGGGCCCGCCCGAGAAGCGGAAGTAAGACCGGCCCGGCGCGGAGCCCTCGAGCTCCGCGCCGGCCAGGAGGACGCGAACATGATCGCCCTGCTCTGCCCCGGATGCCGCTCCACCTACCTGCTGCTTCGGCGGCTCGACGCTCAGGTCGTACTCGCACCGGGCGGCGCTCCCCCGCACCTCGGGACCTGCCCGACGGTCGTGAACCCGATCCTCTTCGGCGGCGTGCGCGTCGAGACTTACCACCTCCCGCCCGGCGTCACCGAGAGGGACCTCGAGCCATGATCGACGCCTGCGAATACTGCCGCCGCCCGGTCGTCGGCGCCGAGGCCTTCTACCGCGTGGGCGTGCCGCCCTGCTGCCCGGCCTGTCGGTGGAAGGCGCTCGGGTTCGCCGCCTTCTGGGCGCTCGTCGCGCTTTCCATGTTCGTCCTTGCCCTCGAGCTCCGGCCGTGAACGCCTGGACGCGCGACGTCGTCGCCTACCTGAAGGAACGCGACCGCGCTGGCGATCGCCGCGCCTGCGGCCTCCTCCTACGCTCGCCGCGCGCCGCCCCCGAGAAGCGACCGATCGTCTCGATCGTCCACCTCGAGACTCGCCGGCGCCGGAAGGAGAGCGCCGAGGCGCAGGCCCTCGAGGACATGCACGACCAGGTATGGGCGTGGAACCTGGTTCACACCTCGGTGCCAGGATCCGCCTACTACGGCCGGTGTGACTGCGGTTGCGGGAGGCCGTTCCGCTCGTACACCCACGGCGAGTGCGACCACTGGGTCGAGCGCAGCCAGGGCGGAGCGGACACCCGCGCGAACGGGTGGCGCCTGCTGCCCGAGTGCCACGAGGAGAAGACGAACGCGAAGGACCGCCGTCCCTGGAACGAGAGGCGTCGCCTCTACTGTGAGAGGGCGGGGATATCATACGTGGAGAGGAGGGTGCGGCTATGATCCCGACGTCGGATGCCGAGAGAGAGCTCCTGAAGGTCGCCAGCACGAAAGGCGAGCAGGCCAGGGTCGACGCCCTGTCCGCTTGGTGGGAGCGGTGGGTGGGGGAGCTCCAGGCGGAGCACCTGGCCCCGCCGGGGATGGTCCTCGAGGAGGACGTGCGGATCCTCAAGGAGGCGATGTTTCGCGAGGCGCTCGCGACGCCCGGAATCGTCCGCCAGGTCGCGCGGGAAATGATCCGCGGGCGCGGCCGCGGGCGGCCCTGGGTGACCCGGTTTCTTCTGGGCGCTCGCTTCGTCCGTGCGGAGCCGAAGTCATGAGGCGCGCCATCTTCGCCGCGCTGCTCGCCGCGGCCCTCGTCTCCTGTGACTCCAAGCTCCGGGTCGAGCAGCTCTACTACATCGAGACGAGCGGCCCGGAGTGCCCCACCGCCCAGCTCCGCCAGGTCTTCTTCGTGTACCCGCACTATCTCGGGTCCGACGTGATGGGCCTCTGCTACTTCGAGGGCGACGGCCTCGTGCTGCGCTTCCTGCGCGAGCCGGGCGACCCGCCGCGCTGGTACCTCGACCGCGTCTTCGAGGTCCGGGAACCGTGAGCCACCAGCCCAAGGTCTGCCGCTCTTGCGGTGCGGCGATCCTCTGGGCGCAGGTCCTCGAGGACGATCGGAAGACCGTGAAGATGAAGCCGCGGCGGTGCAACCTCGCGACCCTCGAGGCCCAGGTGATGCCCGTCGACTGGCAGCCGAACCCCGACGGCCGCGTGATCTGCATGGACCGCGACGGCGCGATCGTCGCGTTCGTCCTAAAGGCCGCCGAGGCGCCACCGGAGGGCGCCCGGCCGCGCACCGCCCACCACCAGACGTGCCCCGACGCGCAGAAGTGGAAGCGCAACCAGGGGCGGAGAGGACGCCGATGAGACCCGCGTTTCTGGAGGGTCTGACCGAGGCCCTGCGCCTCAGTGTGAAACCGAACCTCACCGGCGCGCAGGCGGTCGAGCTCGTGCGCTACGTGGAGGAGCTCGAGCTGCGCATGGTCGACACCCTGCCGAGGATCCAGGCCATCGGCGCCCCGCCGCGCCAGGTCTTCTGCCCGGCGTGCAACCAGATTCGGGGGTGCCAGCACCTTGCGGACCGGCTGCTCCGCCTCGAGGCCGCCGTCGCGCGCGCGCCGGAGCCGGCCCGGTGACCGCCTTCGAGCGGCTCCGCTTCGAGTCGATCGTGCGGGCCTACCTGCGCCGGTTCGTGCACGCCACGCCACCGAAGGCCGGAGGCTCCGACTTCGCGGCTGTGTACGTGGCGTGCCTCGCGATCGCCCGAGGGTTCAAGGCCGGCCTCGACCCCGAGCTCGTCCCCGAACTCGACCAGCTCGCCGACGAGATCGCCGTCGAGTACCTCACCAGCGTCGGTCTCTCGACCGAGGGAGCTCACTGACCATGTGCGACAAGTGCGTGCAAAACTGGGTGGTCCTGCCGGAGGCGATGAAGAACGAGCTCGCGAGTCGGTGCCGGGCGCTGGGCTCCGCTATGTGCCAGGGCGCGCAAGATGGGGGGTACGACGGCGTCGAAATGCTCGCCGCGCTCGAGGTCTCCGCTCGGTACCTCCGGATGCAGATGGACGCCGGGATCCAGGAGCTCGCCCAGGCGGTCGCCGATCGCATCCTGCCGCGCATCGTTGCCGAGGCGAGGGCGCGGGGAGTGGAGCTCGCCCCGCCCAAGGAGCACCCCCCGGTCACCTTCATGTCGGTCGCGGTGGTTCACGTGGTCGAGGTGGAGACGAAGGAGTCCCCGAGGGTGAAGGACCCAGGAGACCGGCCGGCCCGAGAGCCGCTCGCCGGTCCGCCCCGGCGCCTACCCCGCAAGCTGCGAAACTGAAGGAGAGAACGCCATGAACGACCTGACGAATGACGAACTAGAAGGCGCCGTGCGCTGCAAGTCCTGCGGCGCGCCGATCTTGGTCGCGGAGCGCAAGGACGGACTCCTCAAGGCCGCGGCTCCGGACCTCTACGAAGCGCTCGCCCTGGCCCTGCCGTGGCTGGAGCAGCGGTCGAATGACGAGACGGTTGCCGCAGCCCGCGCCGCTCTCGCCGCCGCCCGAGGTGATCGCCATGGCTGAGACGAGCGGGACGAATGATGCGCTGATGGCTGGGATGCAAGAGGTCGGCTCTGGGATCGATCGGGTCCTTGCGGAGAGGGACGAAGCGCGGGCTGCGCTACGAGACCTGTTCGCCCTGGTGGAGGACGGAACCCTGGTGCGCAACGCAAGCCGCGACGACGAGCCGGGGTGGCCGCTGAAGGCGATGCGCCTCGTCATGGTGCTGAAGCGGGCCGCCGAGGCCAGCGGGCGGACGCCGTGAGCGCCCCCGAGACGAGCGGAGCCCCGGCACCCGACAAGGCCGTCCTCGGAACCTGTTACGCGCCCGGGTGGGGGAACGGTCTCCCGCACGTGCGCATGCCGGGGTGCATCGATTGGAGGCCGCTTCCCTCACCCCCCGCTCCCTCGCCCCCGGCTGAGACGCGGCCCCAGCCGTCCGGTGAACTGACCGTGGAGTCGGGGGCGCCCCCGTGCCCGGTCCCCGGTAACGAAGGGGCGCACGTGTTGGTCGAGGGTCGCCCCTGCGCTTGCGGCTTCTCGGCCGTCACCGTCCGCTACCACCCGGCGCGCGCCTATGGGCTCGTCGTCACCTGCGCCTACTGCGACATGCCGCTGCGGAACAACGACGCGGCGATTGAGCACTTAGCCACCGCCTGCCCGAAGTCCCCGTGGCCGGCAAGGCTGGAGGCCGCACGACGTGAGGGTGCCGCCTCCGCCCCGCTCCCGCTGGTCCGCTCGACGCGCGAGAAGGCGCTGGAGGAGGCGCTCGCGTTGCTACGGGAGGCGGACGACGCGTTGATGTGGGCGCTCCACCGGTCCCCGGAGGCGGCGCACGAGATGGTGGTGGAGTCGGCCGCATGGAGGGCCCGCGCCCGGACCCTGGCCTCCGCTCCGGAGACCCCGGCGGACCCCGAGGTGAAGCCGTGAGCCGGCACACCGTCAATCCGTCCGACGCGGCCCACACGCTCTGCGGACGCGACTCCCGATACCTCGGGACCGAGCCGAACGGCACGCCCTGCCGCGTGTGCGCCCGGGTCGCGAAGGAGAGGGAGCGCATGGACCGGATCGTTGCGAAGTACGGCGGAACCAACGTCGAGGACCCCGAGGTGAGCGACCCGAGCAAGGACCAGGGAGCGACATGAGCAAGCGCATCGAGCACACGCGGACCGGCAACTGCACGGAGCCCACGTTCGCCCTGATCTACCGCTGCCGCCAGTGCGGGCGCGGGAACTTCTGCGACGTGTGCCACAAGCACGACGCTCCCCGCGGCGACTGCAAGAAGTGCCCACCGTGTTTGGCCTGTGCCGGGGCGCCCGCCTCCCAGGGGGAGCCGTGAGCGACCCCAAGCCGCTGTTGATCGGTGAGGCAAACCCCTACGGCAATCGGCCCGAGTTCGCCTTGTATCCGCTGCCACCGAACGCTTCCGGGGGGCGGCTGGCGCGGATCCTCGGGTTGTCGCGGACCGAGTACCTGCGGCGGTTCGACCGGGTGAACCTCTGCTGTGGTCCCTGGCGGATCCGCACCGCCCGCGCCGCCGCGAGCGATCTCCGGGCCGCCCGCGGTACGCCGCTGGTGCTGCTCGGGGCGAAGGTGTGCAGCGCGTTCGGGCTGCCCTACGCGCCGTTCACGGTAGTCGAGGGGCAGCTCTACCTGCTCCCCCACCCGTCCGGACTGAACCGCGCATGGGCTGACCGGGAGGCCGTTCCGCGCGCGCGCCATTTGCTCGGCGAGTTCCTTCTGCCCGCCGGCGCCTCCCAGGGGGACCGCCGTGAGTGACCTGCGAAAGAAGCTGGCGAAGCTGGCGGACAGGTGGGAGAGGGAGGCAGCATTGCACCCGAGCGAGATGGCTGCCATCGAGATTCACGAGTGC
>Ga0137451_1000030_pt1 | contig 47702 bp, 43 predicted proteins | sample EasRivERMGT500_2_FD_102336 | JGI IMG/M metagenome (GOLD analysis project Ga0137451, IMG submission 102336) | Soil microbial communities from meander-bound floodplain in the East River, Colorado, USA - East River MetaG ERMGT500_2 | ecosystem: Environmental > Terrestrial > Soil > Floodplain ... | reverse complement strand
GCGCGGTTGAGGACCGAACCGTGCTCGGTCTGGTAGCCCGGCGTGTCCACGAACACGACCTGGGCGTCGGCGCGCGTGACGATGCCGGTAACCTGCTGGCGGGTGGTCTGGGGCTTGTCCGAAGTGATGCTGATCCGGGTGCCGACGAGACGGTTGAGCAGCGTGGATTTGCCGACGTTGGGCCGTCCCACGATTGCGACGTTGCCGGCGCGATGCGGGCGGACTTCAGGCACTGGTCGCACGCTCATATGCCTGGCGCGCGGCGTCCTGTTCTGCGCTGCGCCGACTGGCCCCCTCCCCCGTCGACCGTATCCCGAGTTCGGGAATGACGCACTCGACCTCGAACAACTGCACGTGCGCCTCGCCGCGCGTCGCCACCACCGCGTACTGCGGAAGCGCGAGCCGGCGCCCCTGCAGGTACTCCTGCAGCAGCGTCTTGGGGTCTTTGCCCGAGGCCGCGGGATCGATGGCGTCGAGAGCTCCGCCGAACAGGACGCGCACCACCTTGCGCGCAGCGTCGAACCCCCCGTCGAGAAAGATCGCGCCGATTACCGCCTCGACGGCGTCCGCCAGCATCGACGGGCGCCGCGCGCCGCCGCTCTTCACTTCGCCCTCGCCGAGCCTGAGCTGCTCGCCGAAGGAAAAACGCACCGCGATGGCGGCCAGCGATTGTTGATTGACCAGGTTCGCGCGCAGGCGCGACAACTCGCCTTCCGGAAGCGCCGGATACCGGTGATAGAGTTCGAGCGCCACGGCACAGTTCACCACGCTGTCGCCGAGATACTCCAGGCGTTCGTTGTGGGACACGCCAAAGCTGCGGTGGGTCAGCGCGCGCCGCAACAACTCGAGATCGGTGAAACGATGCCCTAGGCTGAGACCGAAATCCCCGGCATCCATCAGACGGTCCGTCGCCGCCACGCCCCTACTTGGCGGAGGTCGGAGCGTAATCCATGCACACCCTGACGTTGAGGACGAGCGGCACGCACACCGTGTATTCCGCGCTGATGACGGCGCGGTCGCCATCCTTCGTGATCTGCAGGTCTTTCGGCTTCACCGAACTGATGTTCTCGATCGCGGAACGCCGTTCGAACAGATCCTCGACGACTCGGCGGACCCCATTGCGCCCCTCCGGGTCGTTGGATATGGCCTTCAATTGGGCCTGGATGGTCAGGAATTCAAAGTAGGGTGGGCCGACCTTGAACGCAATCAGAGAGACGATTATGAACAAAACCGCCCACATCAGGAAACCAGACAAGGTAAGCCCTCTTTGTCCGCGCATGCGCATGACGATTCCCTTTCAGTTGATGAACTGCCCGATCCTCTTGAACTCGTCGAAATTCCACCAGATCAGGAACGCCTTGCCGACGATGTTGGCTTCGGGCACGAATCCCCAATAACGGCTGTCGCTGCTGCTGTCCCGGTTGTCCCCCATCATGAAGTAATGGCCGGTCGGCACGGTGCAATTGAAGCCCGCGTCATTGTAGGCGCAATTTTCCCGGAATGGAAACGACCGCACCCCCGAGAGATGCACGCCCGGACCTTCAGCCTGCACCAGCACGGCGTGCTGGTGCTCGCCGAGCGTTTCGATCATGCGCTGGGCCGAGACGAAGTTGAGACCGGACTCGACGTAATTGTAATCGCCGTCCGCCTTGATCTTCATTTCCTCGCCGTTGATCCACAGCCGCTTGTTGCGGTAGACGATGCGGTCCCCCGGCAGTCCGACCACGCGCTTGATGTAATCGAGCGCCGGGTTCTCGGGATAGCGGAAAACCATGACCTCGCCACGCCGCGGCTGATTGATGTCCGCGATCTTGGCGTGAACGATCGGCAGCCGTATGCCATACGTGAACTTGTTTACAAGTATGAAGTCGCCGACCAGCAGGGTCGGCAACATCGAACCCGACGGGATCTTGAACGGCTCCACCAGGAACGAACGCAGCAGGAACACCACCAGGATCACCGGGAAGAAGCTCTTCGGATACTCGACCCACCACGGTTCCGGGCGGTCCGCGGCGCGCAGCTTGCGCAGCCAGTAGTGATCAAGCAGCCACACCGCTCCGGTCGCGATCAGCAGCAGGAACAGCACCAGCGCAAAGTTCATTTTTCCACCTGCAGGATGGCGAGGAAGGCTTCCTGCGGGATCTCGACGCTGCCCACCTGCTTCATGCGCTTCTTGCCCTCTTTCTGTTTTTCCAGCAGTTTCTTCTTGCGCGTGATGTCGCCGCCGTAGCATTTGGCGAGAACGTTCTTGCGCATCGCCTTCACCGTTTCCCGTGCGATGATGTGCGAGCCGATCGCGGCCTGCACCGCTATGTCGAACATCTGTCGCGGGATCAGCTGGCGCATGCGCACCGCGAGGTCGCGGCCGCGGTGCTGGGAGTGATCGCGGTGGACGATCAGCGACAGCGCGTCCACCCGGTCGCCGTTGATCAGGATGTCGAGCCGCACCAGGTCGCCGGCGCGATACTCCAGAAAATCGTAGTCGAGCGAGGCGTAGCCGCGCGAGACGGACTTCAGTTTGTCGAAGAAATCCATCACCACCTCGTTCAGCGGCATCTCGTAGGTCAGCATAACCTGTCGTCCCAGGTACTGCATGTTGCGCTGTACGCCGCGCTTCTGGTTGCACAGCGTGAGTACCGGGCCGACGTAATCGTGCGGCACCAGGATCGAAGCGGTGATAATGGGCTCGCGGATTTCGACGATGCGGGTGGGGTCCGGCAGCTTCGACGGGTTCTCAATCTCCACCACGGAGCCGTCCCGCGTCAGGACCTGGTAGATCACGGTCGGCGCGGTGGTGATGAGATTCATATCGTACTCGCGCTCGAGCCGCTCCTGCACGATGTCCAGATGCAGCAGGCCGAGAAAGCCGCAACGGAAACCGAAACCGAGCGCCTGGGAAGATTCAGGCTCGAAGCGCAGCGAGGAGTCGTTCAGTTGCAGCTTTTCCAGGGCATCCCGCAACGCCCCGTAATCGCCCGCATCTACCGGATAGAGGCCCGCGAAAACCTGCGGCTTGATTTCCTTGAAGCCGGGCAACGGTTCCGTGGCCGGATGCTGCGCCAGCGTCAGCGTATCGCCGACGCGGGCAGCCTTGATCTCCTTGATGCCGGCGGTTACGAACCCGACCTCGCCGGCCGCGAGCATTTCCTTGTGGTTCGCCTTGGGCCTGAATATACCGACCTGCTCGCACAGATAATTGGCGCCGGTGGACATCAACAGGATGCGGTCCTTGGGCTTCAATGCTCCGTCCACGACCCGCACCAGCATGACGACGCCGACATAGTTGTCGAACCAGGAATCTATGATTAGCGCCTTCAGCGGGCCGGCCGGATTTCCCGCCGGCGGCGGGATGCGGCTGATGACGGCTTCCAGGACGTCGGCGACCCCGATGCCGGTCTTGGCGCTCACCCGCAACGCGTCCCTGGCGGGTATGCCGATGATGTCCTCGATCTCGCCGATTACGCGCTCCGGCTCCGCCTGCGGCAAGTCCATCTTGTTTAGCACCGGGATCACTTCCACGCCCTGTTCGGTGGCGGTATAGCAATTGGCCACGGTCTGGGCTTCCACGCCCTGCGAGGCGTCCACCACCAGCAGCGCGCCTTCGCAAGCCGAGAGCGAGCGCGAGACTTCGTAGGAAAAATCGACGTGTCCGGGCGTGTCGATCATGTTAAGCAGGTACTGCTTGCCGTCCAGCGCCCGGTAGTCGAGGGCGACAGTCTGCGCCTTGATGGTAATGCCGCGCTCGCGCTCGAGATCCATCGAGTCGAGCACCTGCTCCCCCATCTCCCGCTCCGCCAGGCCGCCGCAGTGCTGGATGAAGCGGTCGGCCAGTGTCGACTTGCCGTGGTCGATATGCGCGATGATGGAAAAATTGCGGATATGCTGCATGGAAAAGGGCGCCCTGTAGCGCCCTCACCGTTCACTAAAGCCGCGTATTTTATCGGAAATCCGCCAGATAAGCAGTAAGGATCGCGGGCTCGAGCCGATAATGGCAAAGCTCGCGGTCGCCGTGCGCCAGAACCGGCACTTTCGCGCCATACAAACGCTCCAGCGCCGCGTTGCTGTCGATGTCCACAACCTGCAGCAGGAAATGAAGGCGGCCCTGCAATGGGCGCAGAGCCGCGATCATTTCCTCGCACAAGTGGCAGCAAGTCCGGCTGTAGATGGTCAGCGTAAGCGGCACATCAGTTGGCATCGATGCGGAACGGTATGTAGAGCGAGTTGGCGCCGCGGCGGACCAGCAGCGCCACGATGCGCCCTTTCTCGAACTGCCCCATCATCTGGTTGAATTGCTCGACCGACTTCACGTCCTGGTTGTTGACCGCGAGAATGACGTCGCCGCGGCGGATGCCGGCGCGCGCCGATGCGCCCTGCGCGTTATCCACCAGCACGCCGCCGGCAATCTTGAGCTCGGCGCGCTGGGTGTCGGTGAGGTCGGACAGCGTCAGGCCATACTGGCTGGGGGCTGTCGCGGGCGGCTTGCCGCCGCGGCGCGTCTGCCGCGCGCTGCGGTCGTCCTGCATCTCGACGATCACCACCTGCACGTCGCGTGAAGTCTTGTTGCGCCACAGCTGCATCGTCACCTTGGAGCCCGGTTTGGTCGCGCCCACGATCCGCGGCAGGTCCTCTGAAGAGGACACCGGCTTGCCGTCGAAGCGCAGGATGACGTCGCCGGGCTCCACGCCGGCCTTCTCGGCCGGCCCGCCCTTCTCCACCGAGTTGACCAGTGCCCCCTGGGGCCGGGGCAGCCCGAAACCGTCGGCCAGTTCCTTGGTGACTGGCTGGATCACGACGCCGATGCGCCCGCGGCTCACCTTGCCGGTCGTGCGCAATTGCTGGGCAATGTCGTTGGCGACGTCGATCGGGATGGCAAAGGAAAGCCCCATGAAGCCGCCGGTGCGGCTGTAGATCTGCGAATTGATGCCGACCACCTCGCCCCGCAGATTGAACAGGGGGCCACCCGAGTTCCCGGGGTTGACCGCCACGTCGGTCTGGATGAACGGCACGTAGTTCTCCTGCGGCAGTGAACGCCCCTTGGCGCTGACGATGCCGGCCGTAACGGTATTCTCGAAGCCGAACGGCGAGCCGATCGCCAGCACCCACTCGCCGACCCGCAGCCTGCCGGGGTCGCCGACCTTGACCGCGGGCAGGCCCGTTGCGTCGATCTTGATGAGCGCAATGTCGGTGCGGCGGTCGGCGCCGATCACCTTGGCCTTGAACTCGCGCTTGTCGGTGAGCTTGACCGTGATTTCATCCGCGGTCTCCACCACGTGCGCATTGGTCAGGATATAGCCGTCCTGGCTGATGATGAAGCCGGAGCCGAGCGATTGCGACTGGAACTCGCGCGGAGCCCCCGGGCCTGGCTGGGGCATGAAGCGCCGGAAGAACTCATAGAACGGATCGTCTTCCTGCGGGCTGGGCCCCTGCGGCAGCAAGGGATTACGAGCCGCCTGCGTGGTGCTGATGTTGACTACCGCCGGACCCTGCTTTTCGACCAGCTCGGTGAAATCGGGCAACTGCGCGGCGGCAGCGATCGGCGCAACGAGAAGCAACGCCAGCAACAAACGCTTGAGCATAAAACGTCCCTGTTGTTGTGAATGAGTTTCGGAAACGACTGAAGCGGGGATGCCGCCTCCCTCACCTGCTGGCGACACCTCTGAACTCGAGGGAGTTCGCGATCTGCATCACGGTGGCGGCAGGCGCTTCGCCGAGCACCGTCACCATGTGGTCCGCAATCGGACGGATGTAGATATTGACGGCCCCCTGGTGCGACAGGCTCCGGGCCGGCCGTGCCTTGGGCAGCGGCTCGATGAAGACCGAGACCGCGGCCAGGCCGTCCGAATAAACGATATGGGACACCATGCCGGCGCGCCCGGCGATGGAGCGCTTCAACTCCGTCAGTTTCTTGAAACCGGTCGGCTGCCGCGTCAGCGACCAGCCGGTATCGGCCGGCACATCGGTAATGGCAAGCGCCGAATGGTCCACCTTCCACTCCTTGCTCCTCGCAGCGTAGCGCGACCGGACCTGGTCGCGGCTGAAGCTGCCGCCAATCCTGAGTTCGGTGAACGCGAAGGCTTCCAGCAGCTGGTTCTTCTCACTTAACGTGCGTGAGCGCAACGGCAGGCCGGAACCGGCTTCCGCGCAAAACTGATGCCCGTAGCGCAGCTTGTCCTTCGGCTCGAGCAGGACCACCCGGCAATCGTAGCCGGCCACGCGGTCCATGCCGGTGACGCTCACCACGTAGTTGTCGGCGACGCCGCTCAACTGCTCGGGCAGCAGCGCCGGGAAGCGGCGGGTGCTGCGTTTCTCGATGAGGACCGTCTTGGTGTCCGGCAGATAGCAGGTGACCTGGTCATTGGTGCGGATCACCTCGCGCGCCGGCCCGTCTAGCGTTTCCAGCTTCTCGAATTCGCCGCCGGCGGGATTGACGAAATGCACGATTCGGGAAGTCTCATTCTGCCCCGAATGCTGGTAGACGAAGGTGCCGCTGTAGTTGAGCCGTCGCGACGCGCTCGCCATTTTCTTGAGCAAGGCGACCCCGTCGTGGGACACATCGAGCGGCGTCGACTCGGCGGCCAGCAACGGGCCCGCCAGCCCCACGAGAACAATGGGCCAGGCCCCTCTCACACTAGCGTCCCTTGTCCTGTCGAGTGCTCGAGACGCCGCGGATGTAAGGGGCCAGCCCCTGGATTTCGGTACTGGGCGAAAATTCCTGATGCGCGATCAGGTATTCGTTCATCCGGCCTTCGCTGGGAACGCTGGCGAGCGTTGCCGAAGGGTCCGGAACTGCTGCGGGAGTGGTGGCATTCGGGGCTTGCGCGCGATCGGGTTGGGGGGCGAGAGGGTTGTTGAAGAGGGCCATCCATCCTACCAGGGCCACTGCGGACAGGGAGGCAGCGGCGGACAGGGCGTAGGCCACCAGGCGCCGGGCGGCAATGCGCCGCGGTGCGAGTACCGTCGGTTCCCCGGCCAGCCGCTGGGTCAGCCGCTCGCCGAAACCCTGCGACAGCGGGTTCTCGCCGCGCATCGCATCGCCGATCAGGTGGAACGTGGACCAGCACTGCGTTAGTTCCTCGTCCTGTTTCAGGCGGCCAAATTGCTGCCGCGCTTCGCGCCCTTCCAGCTCGCCGTCGATCAATGCCGAAATCTTTTCCATCTCACCATCTCCTGTCCTGCCGTGTACCCAGCAGCGGTCTCAATTTCTCCGCTATCGCCTCGCGTGCCCTGAATATACGCGAGCGGACGGTCCCGATCGGGCAATTCATTATATTGGCTATGTCATCGTAACTCAGCCCCTCGATCTCGCGCAGCGTTATCGCGGTCCTCAACTCCTCTGGCAACTCGCCCAGTGTTTGGTTCACGGTCTCCGCGACCTGCTTGCTCGCCAGCTCGTCTTCCGGCGTGTTAAGGTCACGCAACTGGTCGCCATCCTCGAAGCCTTCCGCCTCCTCGCTGTCTATGTTCGTCGTGGTCGGCGCCCTTCGCCCCATCGCCACCAGGTAATTCTTGGCAGTGTTGATGCCAATCCGGTAGAGCCACGTGTAGAACGCGCTGTCGCCGCGGAACGTGGGCAGCGCCCGGTACGCCTTGATAAAGGCTTCCTGCGTCACGTCCTCGACCTCTGTCGAGTCCCGGATGAAGCGCGACAACAACCGGGCAAGCTTGCGCTGGTACTTGCTTACCAGCAGATCGAAAGCCCGCTTGTCTCCGTGCTGCGCGCGCTCGACCAATTGCTGATCGACTTCGCGATCGCTCATCTAACCCGTCCCTGGTCTTCTTGTTATCCGAGTCGGAGCGGCAAAACCGGCCGGACAAAGCGGCAAGTATACCCGTCCGACCCGTCGCCAGTGGCACAAAACGGATCGTCATTGCACTGACAGGAAAGGCAAAAATTAGTTCAGTCGCGGGCAGGGGTATCCCCTTGGGGGCCGTCCGCCCCCCGGGGCGGCGTCAGCCAGGACGCGACGCGCGGTGGTCACCCGGGCCCGGCGGGAGCAGCAGGCGGTCCAGGGCGCTGAATACCCCCTCGGCCGCAATCGCCATGGCCGCAGCCGGCACCGCTCCCGCCAGCAGCAGAACGTGGTCGTTGACGGCAAGTCCCGCCACGATGCGCTCACCATAGCCGCCGGCGCCGACAAAAGCCGCGATGGTAGCGGTGCCGATGCTGATGACGGCCGCAGTCTTGATGCCCGCTAGCATGGTCCGTGCCGCCAGCGGCAACTCGATCAGGCGCAGCGTCGCGCCCCGGTCAAGCCCCAGTGCCAGCGCCGCGTCCTTCAGGGAACGCGGCACCCCGGCCAGCCCGGATTCCGTATTGCGAATGATCGGAAGCAGCGAATAGAGAAACAGTGCGAGGATGGCAGGCACGGTGCCAATGCGGTCCAGCGCGGCGATCAGAAAAGCGAGCAGCGCCAGGGCTGGCACGGTCTGCAGCACCCCCGCCCCTCCCAGTATCCAGCCGCGGGCGCGCGGTGCCCGGTTAGCCCATATGCCGAGGGGCACGCCCAGCGCGACGCCAAGGGCAAGAGCGACGAGAACCAGGACGAGGTGCTGCCCCGTCAAGCCCCAGAAGTCCGGACCGAACAGTGCCTGCAGGAAAGACCGCCGCTCGCGCTGCATTGCCGCGGCGGACGCCGGTCCGGCGGCAAGAAAATCCTGCGCAATCGTGGCGAACGGAACTGCCGACAGCTCGGCAGCCGCGTTCATCGCGGTCATCTTTTCCTCGGAAATCCGCCCTTGCAGGTCCTGTAACGCGCGCCACGATCGCGGAAAAACCGCCGGGAAACCGGCTCGATAAAGCAGTACCGCATCGTACGCCGGAAAAAATTTCCGGTCGTCTCGCAACACTCTCAGGCGATAGCGGACAATCTTGGCATCGGTCGAGTACACATCCATTACGTCCACCCGGCCGCCCGCGAGCGCCTCGTAAGCCAGGCCGTGATCCAGGCCGCGGGCCTCCGGAAATGGCAGGCGATAGGCGCGCTTCAGCGCCGGCCAGCCGTCCTTGCGGTTCAGAAACTCCTGCGACAGCGCGACGATCAGCCGCGGGTGCGCTGCCAGATCGGAAACGTGAGTGATGCCGAGCTCGGCTGCGCGGGATTCCAGCATCGCGAGGGCATAGCTGTTGCTGAAGCCGAGCGGCACCCCCGCGGCCAGCCCGTGCCGGGCCAATTCGTGGTTTAGTTGTGCCAGGTCCGGCACGGCCGTCAACCCGAGCAGTTCGAAGGCGATGGTGCCGGTGTATTCCGCGTAGAGCTCGATCGAGCCGCTTTTGAGCGCGGCAAACAGGATGGCGGTATTGCCCAGCCCCGGGCGATGCACGGCCCGTGCTTCGCCCGCGTGATTGACCGTAATCGTCAGCGCTTCGGCCAGGATGTAGGACTCGGTGAATCGCTTGGAGCCGACGTTGACGGTCGGCTGGGCGAGGCTCAGCGCGGGGGTGAGCAGGAGCGCCAACAGATGCAGCAGGCAATGTTTCATCCTCGCCCAGTATGGCTGAACCTCGGTGACACTGGCAAAATAGGCAGCATCCTTCCCGAGACCGCCTCCAGTCCATGCCTCCGCGCGATTATCCCCTCGAGCCGTTCTGGATGCCCTTCACCGCCAACCGCCAATTCAAGGCGGCGCCGCGCATCCTGGTTTCGGCCAGGGACATGCACTACACCAGCGAAGGCGGCCAAAGAATCCTCGATGGCACGGCGGGTCTGTGGTGCGTGAACGCCGGGCACTGCCGCCCGAAGATCGTCGAAGCGATCCGGCGCCAGGCTGAGACGCTCGACTATTCGCCCCTGTTTCAGATGGGGCACCCGGGAGAATTTCGCGCGGCTGCGCTCGTTTCCCAGTTGGCCCCGAGCGGCCTCGATCACGTGTTCTTCACCAACTCGGGCTCCGAGGCGGTCGATACCGCACTGAAGATCGCCCTCGCCTACCAACGCGCCCGCGGGGAAGGGCATCGCAATGTGTTGATCGGCCGCGAGCGGGGTTATCACGGGGTGGGCTTCGGGGGCATTTCGGTTGGCGGCGTTCCCGCCACCCGCAAGGCATTTGGAAGCATGCTCGCGCGGGTCGATCATTTGCCTCACACCCACAACCTCGAGCGCAATGCCTTCAGCCACGGGCAGCCGGCGTGGGGTGCGCATCTTGCCGACGATCTCGAGACGCGACTTATTCCGCTGCACGATGCATCCAACATCGCGGCGGTGATCGTGGAGCCCGTTGCGGGCTCCACCGGCGTGCTGGTCCCCCCCAAGGGCTACCTGGAGAGGCTGCGCGCGATCTGCGACAAGCATGGCCTGCTTCTCATCTTCGACGAAGTGATCACGGGTTTCGGCCGCACGGGCCAGGCGTTTGCCGCGCAAACCTTCGGTGTGACACCCGACATGATCACGTTCGCCAAGGGCGTGACGAGCGGCACCGTCCCGCTTGCCGGCGTGGTGGCGCGCCGCGAGATCTACGAGACGGTGGTGAACAGCGCGCCGCCCGATACGGTCGAGTTCTCCCACGGCTACACTTATTCGGGCCATCCCCTCGCCACCGCCGCGGCGGAGGCAACGCTTGCGCTCTACCATGAGGAAAAGCTGTTCGAGCGAGCGCGAGGGCTCGCGCCGCATTTCGAGCAGGCGGTGCACAGCCTGAAGGGGGCGGGCCCGGTGATCGACGTTCGCAATTTCGGTCTGATGGCCGGGATCGAGCTCGAGCCACTGCCGGGAAAGCCGGGGGTGCGCGGCTACCAGGCGTTTCTCAAGTGCTTCGCTAAAGGGGTGATGACCCGGGTCACCGGCGACATCATTGCGCTCGCCCCGCCACTCATCATCAGCAAGGAACAGATAGAGGAGCTGGTGGGGACACTCGCCGCGGCGCTGAAGGAAACCGCGCGCGACTAGACGCGCTGCATTTTGCGGTCGCCGGCGGTTACCAGGCAGTGGTCAACCCATTCGGCAGTAAGTTTTTCCTGCACCGAGTTCTGCTTGAGCCGCGCATCCAGCGCCGCCCAGTCCACGCGGTCAAGTGGCTGGTCCTGGTTGAAGCAGGAGAATACGTAGCTGGTTTTCCCGGTCGCCCGGTCCACGTGCGGCTGCAGGCACTGGGCGCAGATTTCCTTCATCATGCACTGCATTGGCGAGTTGATCGACCCGATGGCAACGTGCTGCGGCTTCAGGTGCGGCTTCAGGACGTCGTGTCGCGCGCGCGCTACCGCAGCCATCATGCGGTCGGAGCCGATGGCAATAATGCGATCGGCGTCCTGGAAGGCGATGACCTGCTCGCCCAGCGCGCCGACCGCGTACGCGTGCATGGCCTGCACGATATTGCCGACGAAGGTTCGGTCCTGCGCGCGGTCGGGAGTGAAGCCCGGCTCTTCGTCGCAGCACCATACGACCACGTCGGCGGCGGCCTCGATCTCGGAAATCTTGTAGCGGTCCATCATGTGCTTGTAGCCTGCGAAATAAAGCACGCGGCAGCCGGCGCGGCGCATGGCTTGACCGATGGAGAACAGCACCGCGTTGCCGAGACCACCGCCAGCGAGGACCACGGTTTCGCCGGCCGGAATGTGAGTGGGGGAGCCGGTCGGCCCCATCAACACCACCGGCTCGCCCGGCTTGAGTATCGCGCACAGGTCCGAAGAGCCGCCCATTTCGAGCACGATGGTCGCAATCAGGCCCCGCTCCCGGTCCACCCACGCGCCGGTCAGCGCGAGACCTTCCATGGCGAGCCGACTGCCGTCGGCTTGTGGTGCCAGCGTCTCGAAGTTCTGCAGCCGGTAGAATTGTCCTGGCTGGAATCGTCGCGCGGCCAGCGGAGCCCGTACCACCACCTCCACGATCAGCGGCGTCAGGCGCATTACTGCGTGAACAGTCGCCCGCAACTCGTCGTTGAGCTTCGCGAGAAACTCCTCGTCCGGGCGGGGCATCGCCGGCGCCACCCGCTCCAGCACGCGCGACACCGTCGGATAGCCCTGCTTGGCGCTGCCGATCGCTTTCACCACGTTGCCGAAGTATGACGGGTGCACGTCGCCGAAATAGCTCATGAAGCGGCCGTCGGGCTGTCGTGACAGCAGCACGTGCGCCGCGCCCGGCTTCGAGATCGCCTTGTCCGGTACGACGGGGTTGCCCGCTTCGTCGCACGCCTGAAAAAAGCGGCCGTCGAGCCGGTAGCGCCCGGCATCCTCGCGCGCGAGCACGGTGTTGGGCTGGGTGCCGGCGGCAATGAGTATGGACCTCGCCGGCAGCGTCGCCTGGCCGGTCTCCGTCCATTTTCCGTCCCCGCTCAAATGCCGCACCGAAACCTTCAGCGCGCTCGCACAGCCCGTGCCATCGGTCTCGATGGCCAGCGGCGTCAGTCCCTCGGCAAAGCGGATGCCCTCTTCCAGCGCCTTCTGCACCTCCTCGTGGTTGAGCGTGTAGGAAGGGCTGTCGATCAGCCGCCTGCGGTAGGCCACGTTGACGCCGCCCCACGCCTGCAGCAGTTCGAGGATGCGCGGCTGGCGCTCCTCGGCCACCGCGCGCATGCGCTCCGAGCGCAGCGCGCGCGCGTGGGACAGGAATTCGTCGGCGACGATGCGTTCCGCGTCGTTCCATGCGATGCGCGCCGCAGCCTCACCGTGCTCGCGCGCCAGCTGCTCGTAGCGGTGCAGGAATTTTTCAACCTGCAGCGGGTAGTAGGCAAGGGACTCCGTTGCGGTGTCGATCGCGGTCAGGCCGCCGCCCACGACCACCACCGGCAGCCGCAGCTGCATGTTGGCGATCGAATCCGCCTTGGCCGCTCCGGTCAGTTGCAGCGCCATCAGGAAATCCGACGCCGTGCGCACGCCGCTGACAAGGCCGTGGGGAAAATCCAGCACCGTCGGGCGCCCCGCTCCGATCGCCAGCGCGACATGGTCGAAACCCAGTTCGAAAGCGCTATCCGCGGTGATGGTGCCGCCAAAGCGCACGCCGCCAAACAGCGCGAACTGCCGTCGGCGCTCGACCAGCAACCGCAATATCTTGAGGAAGTTCTTGTCCCAGCGCACGGTGATGCCGTATTCGGCGACGCCGCCGAAACCCGCCATTACGCGGTTGTCCAGTGCCTCATAAAGCGTTCTGATATCCCGCACCGGCAGGAACGGCACGCGCCGGCCATCCGCCGCCACGCCGGAGAGTTCCGCCGGCAGCGGCTCGATCTTGAGGCCATCGATGCCGACCACCGTGTGGCCTTCGTTCATCAGATAGTGCGCCAGCGCGATCCCCGCCGGTCCCATGCCGGCGATCAACACGCGTTTGCCGCTCGCCGCCTTTGGATAAGGGTCGCGCAGGTTTAGCGGGTTCCAGCGCGTCAGCAGCGAGTAGACCTCGAATCCCCACGGCAGCTCGAGCACGTCCTTCAGCGTCCGCGTCTCGGCTTCCGGAATGTTGACCGGCTCCTGCTTCTGGTAGATGCACGACTTCATGCAGTCGTTGCAGATGCGGTGCCCGGTGGCGGCCACCAGCGGGTTGTCCACCGTGATGATGGCGAGCGCCCCGACCGCGTGCCCCTCGGCTTTGGCCTTGTGGAACTCGGAAATCTTTTCCTCGAGCGGGCAGCCCGCCAGCGTGACGCCGAACGCGCTCTTCTTGAACGAGGCGGCGCCGCGCCCGCTGGCGCCTTTTTCCAGCAGTCCCCTGGAGCAGGAATCCTTGCCCTGCTCGTGGCACCAGATGCAGTAGTTGGCTTCGTCGAGTGCCCCGGCGAGATCGGTGCCGGAGTCGGTGAGCCTGAACCCCTCCCTCCGCCGCAGGTGCTCAATGCCCAGGCGATGGCTCTTGTAGCCACCGGACTCATCCGTGACGACCGGCACCAGCCGTCGGGGATCGAGCTTGGCAGGCGCCCTGAACAGGATGCCGCGTCCATGCTTGTGGCGGCCTTCGGCGGTGTGGGCCGCCCATGCCGCATACCGCAATGCGGTGTCGAGTTGTGCCGCGTGCCCTGCCTCGTCTTTTTGCCATGCAATGACGTGGTGCGCGAAGGACAGCTCGGTGAAAGGCTCGCCGAACGCCGTTGTGAGCTCGCGTTCCAGCGCGTGGCCGTCGAAGCCTTGCGCGTCCTGGGACTGGTACTTGTGCAGCGCCTTGCGCTGCACGAACAACCGTTTCACCGGGTACAGCGGGGCGAGCTCTTGATGCCGTGCCGCAAGCGCAGCCAGTTCCCGCTCGATACCGAACAGTCTCGCAAGGTAACTTTCGAGATGCGGAACCAGCGCCAACAGCAGCTCCGATTCCTGCCGCGCCGCGAGGCTCGAGGGCACGGCACGGGCGCGCGTGAGCCGCTCGTGCAGCGCTGCGTCGTTACGCGCGAGTTCGTCCAGGAAGCGCTGGTCGAGCTTGAGCAATCCCTCACGACAGTACAGGTCGTCGAAGGTAAGGCCTGCTTCCAGTAGCAGTATAGGGGTCGCAGCCAAGGGCCTGCCAGGGGAATTAAAATTAAATTATATCAATCGGTTAGCGGGTGCCTCATAACCGCATGTTCTATCCATATGTGCGGCCCCGGGGCGCACTCGCGCCTGTGCAATAATGGAAAGGGTGCCCGCAGGATCACCCTCGGGCGAGCCACGACAATGCTGAACGTGCGCATGAATCAGGGGAAGCGCATCCTGCTGTGGGTGATCCTGACCGTGCTTGCCGCGCTGGTGGCGTACTTCGGCATCCGCGGCTACCTCAGCCCCGAGCTGCTCTTCAATTTCTCCAATTCCTTCTATTGCTGAGCGCGTTCGGCGGCGCACACCGTGTTGGACATCAGCATGGCTATCGTCATCGGGCCCACACCGCCCGGCACCGGGGTGATGAAACCGGCCACGCCGCGCACCGACTGAAAATCCACGTCCCCCGCGAGTTTCCCGTCCGGCAGCCGGTTGATGCCGACGTCGATCACCGCGGCGCCGGGCTTCACCATCTCGCCGGTGATGAGCCGGGTACGGCCAACTGCGACCACGAGTATGTCGGCGCGGCGCGTGTGATCGGCGAGGCCATGAGTGCGGCTGTGGCAGATGGTCACGGTCGCGCCCTGCGCCATCAGCATCAGCGCCACCGGTTTGCCAACGATGACGCTGCGCCCCACCACCACCGCGTGACGGCCATCCATGGCGATGCCGCTCCGTTCCAGCAGGACTATCACGCCGGCCGGGGTGCACGGTTCAAACACGGGGCGTCCGGCGACCAGCGATCCCAGGCTTCCCCATGTCAGCCCATCGACGTCTTTTTCCGGCGTGATGGACTGCATGGCCCGCTCGGCGTCGAGGTGCGGCGGCAGCGGCAGCTGCAGCAGGATGCCGTGCAGCCGCGGATTACGGTTAAGTTTCTCCAGCGTGGCCAGCACCACATCCTGCGGGCTGCCGGCCGCCAGGTGATGCACTTCAGAATGGATACCGACCTCGTCGCAGGCCCGTACCTTGTTGCGGAGATAGATCTCGGACGCGGGGTTGTCGCCTACCTGGACAGCGGCCAGGCCGGGGCGGACGCCGCCGCGGCCGAGAACGGAAACGCGTTCCCTGAGCCCGGCGTAGATTTCCCGGGAGATGGCCGTCCCGTCGATGATCCTCGCGGGACCAGCTCCTGCCGCGCCGGTCATTTCGGGGCCGGCCGGGTCACGGACGGACGCGCAGGCGGAGCGGCCTCCAGCAAATGAAAGAAGATTTCGTCCTGGCGGATCATACCGAGCTCGCTGCGCGCGCGCTCTTCTATCGCATCCAGGCCGACCTTGAGATCGCGCACCTCGGCCTCGAGCGCGTTGTTGCGTGCCTGCAGGCGGCGGTTGGTGTCGCGTTGCGCGCGAATCTGCTGGTCCACTTCCCACACTCTGAACCAGCTGCCGCGGCCCAACCACAGCGGATACTGGATCAGCACGATCAGGACCGCCAGCGTCAGGGTCAGCACTCGCACGCCAGTCTAGCGCAGCTGGTAGAACGCTCCGCGTCCCGGGTAGCTCGCCGTCTCTCCCAGGTCTTCCTCGATGCGCAACAGCTGGTTGTACTTGGCCAGCCGGTCGGAGCGCGACAGCGATCCGGCCTTGATCTGCAGCGCGCTCGAAGCCACGGCGATATCGGCGATGGTGGTGTCCTCGGTCTCCCCCGAACGGTGCGACACGACCGACGTATAGCCATGGCGTTTCGCCATCTCGATGGCGGCGAAGGTCTCGGTGAGCGTGCCGATCTGGTTGATCTTGATCAGCACGGAGTTGGCGACGCCTTTGTCTATGCCCTGTTTGATGAAGCGGGTGTTGGTGACGAACAGGTCGTCGCCGACCAGTTGCACTTTCTTGCCGAGGCGCCTGGTGAGCAGCTTCCAGCCGTCCCAGTCGTCCTCCGCCATGCCGTCCTCGATGCTGATGATCGGGTATTTTTCCACCCACGCGGCAAGGTAGTCCACGAATTGCTCCGAGTTCATCGACAGCCCCTCGGTGGCGAGCGTGTATTCCCCGTCCGCGTAGAACTCGGAACTGGCGCAGTCGATGGCAAGCGCCACCTGCTCCGCCGGCCGGTAACCCGCGGCCTCGATCGCTTCGAGTACGGTCTTGATTGCGGCTTCGTGCTTGGGCAGGCGCGGGGCGAAGCCACCCTCGTCGCCCACGGCAGTGGACAGGCCGCGCTCGGCAAGGAGCTTCTTCAGGGCCTGGAACACCTCGGCCCCGCAGCGCAGCGCCTCGCGAAACGAGGAAAAGCCCACCGGGACGACCATGAATTCCTGCATCTCGAGGCTGTTGTCGGCGTGGACGCCGCCGTTGATCACGTTCATCATCGGCACCGGCATGGCCATGGCGCCGGCCCCGCCCAGATAGCGGTGCAGCGGCAGTCCCGATTCCTCGGCAGCCGCCTTGGCCACACCCAGCGACACCGCGAGGATGGCATTGGCACCAAGCCGCGACTTGTTTTCGGTACCGTCCAGGTCGATCAGCGTCTTATCGACGAAGCTTTGCTCGGTCGCGTCCACCCCGATGATCGCTTCGCAAATTTCGGTGTTGATGTTCTCCACGGCCCTCAGCACGCCCTTGCCGCCGTAGCGCCTGGCATCGCCGTCGCGCAACTCGATCGCCTCCTTGCTGCCAGTGGACGCCCCCGACGGCACCGCGGCACGCCCGAGCACGCCCGATTCCAGCAGCACGTCGGCCTCGACCGTGGGGTTGCCCCGCGAATCCAGTATCTCCCTCGCTATGACGTCGACGATCGCACTCATGATTGTTCCTGTTGTAATCCGGGTTTGGGGGCGCTCAAAGCAGGTTCTCGGCAAAACCGCGCCGCTTGACCATGGAATCGAGTTCTAGCAGCGTCTCGAGCAGGGGTTTCATCAACGGCAGTGGCCAGGCATTGGGGCCGTCCGACAGCGCTTTTTCCGGGTTGGGATGGGTCTCAATGAACAGTCCCGCGACGCCGCTCGCCACCGCCGCCCGTGCCAGCACCGGCACGAATTCGCGCTGGCCGCCGCTCGCGCTGCCCTGGCCGCCCGGCAACTGCACGGAATGGGTCGCGTCGAACACCACCGGGCAGCCGGTGTCGCGCATGATCATCAGCGACCGCATATCGGAGACCAGGTTGTTGTAGCCGAAGGAAACGCCGCGCTCACAGACCAGGATGTTGTCCTGCCCGCTCGCCGATTTTGCCTTTTCCACCACGTTCTTCATGTCGGCAGGGGCGAGAAACTGGCCTTTCTTGATGTTGACCGGCTTGCCGGAGGCGGCCACCGCGCAGATGAAATCGGTCTGCCGGCACAGGAACGCGGGTGTCTGCAGAACGTCCACCACGGCTGCCACGTCGGCAATTTCCTCGATCGCGTGTACGTCCGTCAGAACCGGCACTTTGAGCTGCTTCCTAACTTCATCTAGAATCTTAAGACCTCTGTCCATCCCCATGCCACGAAATGATTTTATGGACGTTCTATTGGCTTTATCGTAGGACGACTTGTAGATAAACGGCATCCCCAGTCGGGCGCAGGTTTCCTTGAGCACGCCGGCGGTGTCGAAGGCCAGTTCGCGGGATTCGACCACGCAGGGACCCGCTATCAGAAACAGCGGCTGATCGAGTCCCGCCTTGAATCCACAGAGATCCATCAGCCTGTTGGACTTGGTGTTATAAATGCTGGGTGTGATTGCATGGGTAGTCGCTCCTGGTTAACGCCGAGCCGACAGGCTGAAATATGGGACATTTATTGACCCGGAACCGTCATTCAAGGTGACTGCAACCCCTCAGAATCTGCTTTTCAATTTAGCAGTGTGTCGCCCGCTGGCTCGGAAGATCATGATGTTCGAGGCCTGCGGGACGCGGTGCGGAACCCAATGTCCGACACACTGCTAGGCGATGTTCTTCAGCCGCCCGGGGTCCCCCGTTTGCTCGGCCTGATCCGGCCGGGACCGGCTGAGCGCGGCCTGCACGAAAGACTTGAACAGCGGATGGCCGTTACGCGGTGTCGAGGTGAACTCGGGGTGAAACTGGCAGCCGACGAACCACGGATGACGGGGCAGCTCGATCATCTCGCACAGCCCATCCTTGACCGACACGCCGCTCACCTTCACCCCCGCTGCCTTGAGCCGCGGCAGGTAATGATTGTTGACCTCGTAGCGGTGGCGATGCCGCTCCATGATGCGATCCTGACCGTAAATGCGGCGCACCGCTGAATCGGGTTCGAGCACGCATTCCTGCCCCCCCAGGCGCATGGTGCCGCCGAGATCGGACTGCGTGTCGCGCCGCTCGACGCGGCCATCCCGGTCCTGCCATTCAGTGATCAGGGCAATCACCGGGTGCGGGGTATCCGGATCGAATTCGGTGCTGTGGGCGCCGACCAGCCCCCCCACGTTGCGGGCGTACTCGATGACCGCCAGTTGCATGCCAAGACAGATGCCGAGGTAGGGTATTTCGTTTTCGCGCGCGTAGCGGATCGCCTTGATCTTGCCTTCCACGCCGCGCCTGCCGAAGCCGCCGGGAACCAGGATGGCATCCATGTTCTGCAGGCTGCCGGTGCCGTTCTTCTCGATGCTCTCCGAATCCACGTACTGGATCCTGACTTTGGCCCCGGTGTGAATGCCGGCGTGGATCAGCGCCTCGGTGAGCGACTTGTAGGATTCGGTGAGGTCCACGTACTTGCCTACGAGCGCGATGTTCACCGTGCGTTTCGGGTTTTCCAGCGCGTGGACTAGCCGCGCCCAGCTCGAAAGATTGGCGGGGGGGGGATCCAGCGCGAGCTTGCGGCAGACGATGTCGTCGAGCTTCTGATCGTGCAGCATCGCCGGGATCTTGTAGATGCTGTCCACGTCCATCGCCGAGATCACCGCTTCCACCGTGACATTGGTGAACAGCGCGATCTTGCGGCGCTCGTCGTCGGGCAGCGGCCGGTCGGCGCGGCACAGCAGCACGTCGGGCTGGATACCGATCTCGCGCAATTCCTTCACCGAATGCTGGGTGGGCTTGGTCTTGATCTCTCCCGCCGCCGCGACGTACGGCACCAGCGTGAGGTGGATGTAGCAGCAGTTGTCGCGCCCGAGCTCGATGCCCATCTGCCGGATCGCCTCCAGGAACGGCAGGGATTCTATATCGCCTACCGTGCCGCCAATCTCGACGATGGCGACCTGCGCGTCGCCTGCGCCGCGGCGGATGAACTGCTTGATTTCGTCGGTGATGTGCGGGATGACCTGGACAGTGCCGCCGAGGTAGTCGCCGCGGCGCTCCTTCTTGATCACGCTCTCGTAGATCTGCCCGGCAGTGAAGTTGTTGCGCTTCGACATCTTGGCGTGCAGGAAGCGCTCGTAGTGGCCCAGATCGAGGTCGGTCTCGGCGCCATCCTCGGTGACAAAGACTTCGCCGTGCTGGAACGGGCTCATGGTCCCCGGATCCACGTTGAGATACGGGTCCAGCTTGACCATCGTGATTTTTAGGCCGCGCGATTCGAGGATGGCGGCCAGCGAGGCGGCAGAGATACCTTTGCCCAGAGAGGAAACTACTCCACCCGTGACAAAGATATATTTGCTGGTCATCGCATAAGCCGGCGGTTTGCGTATTCTAGCGAAAAACAGCGCGGCGTCCAATGACTTGCGCGCTCGAAGGGGCGGCGCGGGCGGAATCAGCCCTGCTTTGCCTCCTTCGCAAGATAAAGCCAGGTCTCGACCACGGTGTCAGGATTGAGTGACAGGCTCTCGATCCCCTCTTCCACCAGCCATTTCGCGAGGTCCGGGTGGTCGGAAGGCCCTTGCCCGCAGATGCCGACGTACTTGCCCGCCTTGCGGCACGCCTGGATCGCCAAGTGCAGCATCTGCTTCACTGCCGGGTCGCGCTCGTCGAACTGGGCCGCGATGATGCCGGAGTCCCGGTCGAGCCCAAGGGTCAGCTGCGTCATGTCGTTGGAGCCGATGGAGAAGCCGTCGAAATGCTCGAGAAACTGGTCCGCCAGGATCGCATTCGAGGGAATCTCGCACATCATGATGATGCGCAGGCCGTTGTCGCCGCGCGCAAGGCCGTTCTCCGCCAGCAGCCTGAGCACCCGCTGCGCCTCGTCCACGGTGCGCACGAAAGGCACCATGATCTCGATGTTGCTGAGCCCCATCTCGTCGCGGACCATTTTCAGCGCCCGGCATTCGAGCTCGAAACAGTTCCGGAAAGAGGGATCGAGATAGCGCCCGGCCCCGCGGAAGCCGAGCATGGGGTTTTCCTCCCGCGGTTCGTAACGCGCGCCGCCCGTGAGGCTCGAGTACTCGTTCGATTTGAAATCGGACAGTCGAACGATGACCGGCTTGGGCCAGAACGCAGCCCCCAGCGTCGCCACGCCTTCGGCCAGCTTGTCCACGTAGAACGAAACCGGGCTGGCATAGCCCGCGCTGTGCTCCTCGACCGCCGCCTTCACGTCCGCCGGGAGATCGGGATATGCAAGGACAGCCTTGGGATGCACCCCGATCATGCGGGCGATGATGAACTCGAGCCGTGCCAGTCCCACCCCTTCGTTGGGCAGGCGCTGGAACTCGAACGCCAGCTCGGGATTGCCCACGTTCATGGTGATCTTGACCGGCGACTTCGGCATGCTGGACAGCGTGAGATCGATCACCTCGAATTCGAGGACACCGCGGTACACGAACCCGGTGTCGCCCTCGGCGCACGAAACCGTCACCGGGCGCCCGTCTTTCAGCACCTGCGTGGCATCGCCGCAGCCTACCACCGCCGGTATGCCCAACTCGCGCGCGATGATGGCGGCGTGGCAGGTGCGTCCGCCGCGGTTGGTGACGATCGCCGCCGAGCGCTTCATCACCGGCTCCCAGTCGGGATCGGTCATGTCGGTGACCAGTACTTCGCCTTCGCGCACGCTCGACATGTCCGTCGCGCTCCTGACTACCCGCACCGCGCCGCTGCCGATCTTCTGGCCGATCGCCCTGCCCGTCGCCAGCACCTCGGAGCGCTGCTTGAGGCGGTAGCGGCGCAGCGTATCGACCTTCTCGCCCGCTTTCACCGTTTCCGGCCGGGCCTGCAGGATGTAAAGTTTGCCGTCGTCGCCGTCCTTGCCCCACTCGATGTCCATGGGGCGCCGGTAGTGGCTCTCGATGATCATGGCGCAACGCGCCAGTTCCTCGGCTTCGGCATCGGTGATGGAAAAACGGCGGCGGTCGGCGTCGGGGACGGATACCGTCTTGACCGAGTGCCCTGACTGGCGCTCGTCGGTATAGACCATCTTGACCGCCTTGGAGCCCAGTCCGCGGCGCAGGATGGCTTTTCTGCCGTCCTTGAGCGCCCGCTTGTAGACATAAAACTCGTCCGGGTTCACCTGACCCTGCACCACGGTTTCGCCCAGCCCATAGGCCGAGGTGATGAACACGACCTGGTCGAATCCGGACTCGGTATCGAGCGTGAAGATGACGCCGCTCGCGCCCAGGTCGCTCCGCACCATGCGCTGTACGCCCGCGGAGAGGGCAATGTCCTGGTGCGCGTAGCCCTTATGCGCGCGATAGGAAATGGCGCGATCGTTGTAAAGTGAGGCAAATACCTGCTTCGTTGCGGTGTAGAGGTGGTCCAGGCCCCGCACGTTGAGGAAAGTCTCCTGCTGGCCCGCGAAGGAAGCGTCCGGAAGGTCCTCTGCGGTGGCGGACGAGCGCACTGCGAACGAAGCGCTCGCGCCAGCGCCATCAGCCAGCTTGCCATAGGCCCCCGCGATTTCGTCGCGGAGCCGCTTGGGGAAGTCCTGCGCCAGTATCCAGCCCCGGATTTCCTCCCCGGCTTTCGCCAACGCCGTCACGTCGTTGACTTCGAGCCTGTCCAGGCGCCCGGCTATGCGCTTGTCCAGCCCGCCCTGGGCAAGAAACTCCCGGTAGGCGCGGGATGACGTGGCAAACCCGCCAGGCACCCGCACGCCAGCGGCGCCGAGCTGGCTGATCATTTCGCCAAGAGAAGCGTTCTTGCCGCCAACGCTTGCCACGTCACTCATGCGCAGCGTGGCCAAGTCGAGAACCAGGGAAGTCATGCTCAATCCTACAGGTTGTGGTAATTTGCAGGAGCGGAAGACCGTTATTTTACCGGAACGCCGTGACCCAGCCGAGATGGCAGACTCCAAACGCACGGCTTTTTTTGTATCCGACCGCACCGGCATCACGGCCGAGATGCTGGGCCATAGCCTGCTCACCCAGTTCGATGCCGTGCGCTTCAACGAAGTCACGCTGCCGTTCGTGGATTCGGTGGAAAAGGCGCAGGAGGTGGTGCAGCAGATCAACCTCCAGGGCGAGACGGACGGCGTGCGCCCGCTCGTAATCAGTACCCTGGCCCGTACCGAAATCGCGCAGGTCATCGGCCAGTCCAAGGCGTTGTTTCTCGATTGCTTCGAGATTTTCATTTCCCCGCTCGAACGCGAGCTCGGGGTCAGGGCTTCGCATACGGTCGGACGCACCCATAGCGTTACGGATTTCGTCAACTACCATCATCGCATCGAATCGGTGAATTACACCCTCTCGCACGACGACGGCGTCACCAACCGCGATCTGAACGACGCCGACATCATCCTGGTCGGGGTATCGCGCTGCGGCAAGACGCCGACCTGCCTCTACCTCGCCATGCAGTTCGGCATCAGCGCGGCGAATTACCCGCTCATTCCCGAGGACTTCAGCCGCATGCAGCTGCCGACAACGTTGCGTCCGCTCCAGGGCAAGCTGTACGGGCTGACCATCAAGCCCGAAAGGCTGCAGCAGATACGCAACGAGCGCAAGCCCGGCAGCACCTACGCGACGCTCGCCAACTGCGAGTTCGAGGTGCGGGAAGCGGAAGCGCTGATGCGGCAGGAAGGCATACCCTACCTCGATGCCACCAGCAAATCGGTCGAAGAGCTAGCCACCACCATACTGCACGCAGCCAAGCTGGTGCGCCGAATCTATTAGGAGTTTGTCGGATGATGCCGCGACAAACTCCTAATAGATTAATGTCAGATTAAATCCCGGTCGCCAGGTGATTTCGCACTTTGAAGCCGGCTGGAATTCAGCTTTCAGCCGCCACGGGTCCAGATTGACCGCGGCCGCCGACGGCTGAAAGCTGCCGCACGCGTTCGAACAGGCAGATCGCCGCTGCCGCGGCGACGTTGAGGGATTCCGCCTTTCCCGGCATCGGAATGGATACCACGACCTGAGCGGCCTTGAGCAGGGCCGCGCTCAGGCCCACGCCCTCGTTGCCGAACAGGAAACCCGTCCGTCCGCGCAGGTCGGCGTCGAAAACGGCCTGCGCCGCGCGCTGGCTTGTCGCCACCAGTTTGCCACCGAACGAGCACGCTGCGGCCTCCAAGTCGGCCCGTTCGTGGAGGCTCAGCGCGAAATGCGCGCCCATGCCGGCGCGCAGAACCCGCGGCGACCATGCATGCACGCACCCCTTCGACAGCAGAACGTGCTGCACGCCGCTGGCGGCGCAGGTGCGCAATATGGAGCCCAGGTTGCCGGGATCCTGCAGATCCTCCAGCATTACGCACGCGTCCATGTCCCGCGGCACCAGTTGTGGTTGCGGCGTCTCAACCACGGCGAGTATGCCGGTCGGCGTTACCACGGAAGACAGCTTTCGGAACAGGGCGTCGCTCAACAACAGCGGCTCCAGCTCCGCCATTTTCGTGAGCAGGGCCTTGATCTCAGGTACAGCCAGGCCGGAGCGGCTTACCACCACCTGCTGCGGCAGTCCGGCATGCTCGAGATAGGCGGCAGCCAGGTGAACGCCGTCGAGCACCGAGTGGCCATGTCTTCTGCGTTCCTGGGACGACTCCACGAGCCGGCACAACGCCTTGAAGCGCGGGTTGGCGGCGGAGTCGACCTGTTTCATACCCCGCCTTCCCGCAGGAGCAGCGATCGCACCGGCGCAAAGCTGCGCCGGTGCACGGCCGAGGCGCCATGCTCGCGCAGCGCTGCCAGGTGCGCGCTGGTGGGGTAACCCTTGTGGCGGTCGAAGCCGTACTGGGGATGCTGCTGGTGCAGTGCCAGCATTTCCGTGTCGCGCGCCACCTTGGCAAGGATCGAGGCTGCCGCGATCTCCGCCACCGTCGCATCGCCCCTCACGATGGCGCGCACCGGGATCTTCAGCCGGGGCCGGTGCAAGCCATCCACCAGCACCTGCTGCGGCGTCACCGCGAGCTGCTCCACGGCGCGCCGCATGGCAAGCAGGCTTGCCTGCAGGATGTTGAGCGTGTCGATCTCCTCGACGCTGGCACTGGCCACCGCCCATGCGACAGCACGCAAACGGACCTCCAGCGCCAGCGTTTCGCGTTGGCGCGGCGTGAGCGTTTTGGAGTCCGCCAGCCCCGCCACCGGTCGTGCCGGATCGAGGATGACAGCGGCGGCGTAAACCGGCCCCGCGAGCGGTCCGCGCCCGGCCTCGTCCACGCCGCAGGTCAGCGTCATGGTGTGGCGCGGCTGCGCGCCATGGGTACCAGCGCCGCAGCCATGCGCCCGGCGCTGTCCTGGCGCAATTCGCGGGCAATCGCCGCGAAGCGGGTTTCGAGCCGTGCGCGCACCACCTCGTCGAACAGCAGGTTGAGCACCGCCTGCGACAGGTTTTCCGGCGTCGCCTCGTCCTGCAGAAATTCCGGCACGATGAACTCCCCAGCGAGAATATTGGGCAGGCCCACGTAGGGCTGATAGCCGCGGTTGCGCATGATCCACCACGACGCGCGTGGCATGCGGTAGGCGATTACCACCGGGCGCCCGATCAGCGCCGCTTCCAGCGTGGCAGTCCCGGACGCAGCCAGCACCACGTCCGCGGCGGCCATGGCTTCGTGCGCGTGGCCAAACATCGCCGTCAGGTTCAGATCGCCCGCCTCGCGGCGGTAGAGCGCGGTTTCGAACAGATCCCGCGTGCTCCGGTTCACCAGCGGCACCAGGATCTGCGCGTCGGGCAGCGCGGCCGCGACCTGCCTGGCGGTTTCGATGAAGGTATCCGCCATCTGGCCAACTTCGCTGAGGCGGCTGCCCGGAAGCAACACGATCACCTTCGCCCCAACGGGCAACCGCAACTGCTCGCGCGCCGCGGCGCGGTCGGGAGACGGCGCCAGCATTTCCGCCAGGGGATGCCCGACATAGGTGACGGGAATGCCGGCTTTTTCGTAGATTTCCTGCTCGAACGGAAATATCACCAGCATGTGCCCCACCGCGCGCCTGATCTTTTCGATGCGCTCGCCGCGCCACGCCCAGATCGAGGGACCGACGAGGTGCGCGGTCGGGATGCCGGCCGACTTGAGCTTCAGTTCGAGGTCGAGGTTGAAATCCGGCGCATCCACGCCGACGAACAGCGCCGGCGGATGTGCGAGGAAGCGCGCGGCAAGCCGCCGCCGGATGCTCTGGATCTCGGCGTAGTGGCGCAGCACTTCGACGTAGCCCCGCACCGCGAGCTTTTCCATGGGGTACAGCACCGTCATCCCCGCGGACTGCATGCGGGGGCCGCCAATGCCGGTGAACTGCGCTTCCGGCAGGCGGGCGCGCAATGCCCGGATGAGATGCGCGCCGAGAAGGTCGCCGGACGCTTCGCCCGCGACAACGGCGATCGTGAGCGGCGCAGCCTCCGTCACCGGATGATGCCGCGCGTGGACGCGGCCAGAAAATCCAGCAGAAGCTGGACTTCCTGACATTCCTTGACCTGGCGCGCGATCGCCTTCCTCGCCTGTTCCAGAGTCAGGCCTGAACGATAGAGGGTCTTGTACGCCCGTTTCAGCTCCGTGATCGCACTGGCCGTGAAGCCACGCCGTTTCAGCCCCTCGGCGTTGATGCCATAGGGTTTGGCGGTGTCTCCGGACGCGGTGATGAACGGCGGGACGTCCTGCAGCACTACCGAGCCGATGCCGGTGATGCTGTGCGCGCCGATGCGGCAGAACTGGTGCACGCCGGTATAGCCGCCGAGGATGACGTAGTCATCGACCTGGACGTGTCCCGCGAGCTGCGCGTTGTTGGCAAAAATGGTGTTGCTGCCGATCCGGCAGTCGTGCGCGAGATGCACGTACGCCATGAACCAGTTGCCGTTGCCCACCCGCGTCACGCCGGCATCCTGCGCCGTCCCGCAGTTGAAGGTGCAGAACTCGCGCACCGTGTTGTCGTCGCCGATTTCGAGCCGCGTCGGCTCGTCCCGGTACTTCTTGTCCTGCGGCACCTCGCCCAGCGACGTGAACTGGAAGATGCGGTTGCGCTCCCCGATGCGGGTATGGCCGGTGATCACGGCGTGGGGGCCGACCCGGCTGCCGGCCCCGATCTCGACGTGCGGGCCGATCATCGAGTACGGACCGACCTCGACGTCGGGCGCGATCCTTGCTCCGGAATCGACAATGGCTGTGGGATGGATCTTCACGGGCGGGACCAGACGTGGGCGCGGCGTGCGGCTGGCCTCAGGCGCCCCCCTCCTTCAGCATCCGCACCGTGCACATGATGCCGGCTTCTGCGACGAGGGCGTCCTCGACCATGGCTTGCGCGGTGAACTTCCAGATGCCGCGGACGTGACGCTCGAGGGCAACCTCCAGCCGCATGCTGTCGCCGGGCACAACCGGCTTCTTGAACCTGGCATTGTCGATGCCGACAAATAAGTAGATCAGGCGCTCGTCGGCCTGGTGCTGCTCCGTGTGGAATGTCAGGATCGCGCACGCCTGCGCCATCGCCTCGATGATAAGCACTCCCGGCATCACCGGGTGATGCGGGAAATGGCCCTGGAAAAATGGTTCGTTGATGGTGACGTTCTTGAGCGCCGCCAGGCGCTTGCCGGGCTCGCAGGACAGCACGCGGTCAACCAGCAGGAAGGGATAGCGGTGCGGCAAGTAATCGAGAATCTTGCTGATATCCATGCCGTTCACGGCTTGCTCCTTTTTGGCTGTGCCCGTTTTTTTTCGATGGACCGGACGCGCCGCACCAGCTCGCCCAGATGTCTCAGTTGCACTGCATTCCTGCGCCATTCGTTATTCGGCTCGAACGGATAAACGCCGGTGTAGGTGCCGGCGGCGGCGATCGATTTCGAGACCAGAGTATAGGCCGAGATTTCCACGTTGTCGGCAATATTGAGATGGCCGCTGATGCCCGCTCCTCCGCCGATCCTGCAATAGCGACCTATCGTCGTGCTGCCCGCGATGCCGGCGCAGGCGGCAATCGCGGTATGGGCGCCGATACGAACGTTGTGGGCCACCTGGATCTGGTTGTCGAGCTTCACGCCCTCCCCGATAACGGTATCGTCGAGCGCGCCGCGATCCACCGTGGTATTGGCGCCCATCTCCACGTCGTCGCCGACCACCACGCGGCCGATCTGCGGCACCTTGATCCAGCGTTCATCGTCCATCGCAATGCCGAAGCCGTCGGCGCCGATGACAACGCCGGAATGAAGAATGACGCGGTTGCCTATCACGCAATCGTGATAGACGGAGACGTTGGGGTGGAGCCGCGCGTCGCTGCCGATGACGGCTCCGTCGCCGATGAAACAGCCGGCGCCGATCACGCTACCGGCGCCCACCGCCGCCCCCCGCCCCACCACCGCGCACGGGCCGATCTCCACGTCGCCCGCAATCTGCGCCGAATCGTCGACGGCCGCGGACGCGTGAACGCCCGGCTGCGGCGCGCGCGCGGGGTTGAACAGCGCGGAAACCCGCGCGAAATAGACGTAGGGATTGGCGCACACGATGCGCGGAACGGAGATTGCGGCGCGGACGGATGCGCCCACGATCACCGCTCCCGCCCGCGTCGATTTGAGCTGGGGCAGATAACGCTCGTTGGCGAGAAAAGCGATGGTGTCGGGAGTGGCGCGTTCCAGCGTGGCGACCTGCCGCACCGTGACCGCCGCGTCGCCGTCAACCGTGCCGCCGAGCCGTTCGGTAATCTCGCGCAGGCTGTAGGAAATGCGTGCCCTGGAAGTCATGACCGCCATGCCCGGCGCGCCGCCGGTAGCGGGGAGGAAGCCGGATAAGCCACCGCAATCAACGATTGTTGTGCCCTATTTGCCTTCGGCCAGCGCCTTGATCACGCGCTCCGTGATGTCGATGCGCGGGCTGCGGAAAACCGCCTCTTGCAGTATCAGGTCGAAGTTCTCGGCATCGGCAATCTGCTTGATGACGCGGTCGGCGCGCTCGAACAACGTCCCCAGCTCCTGGTTGCGGCGCATGTTGAGGTCCTCGCGGTACTCGCGCTGCAGCCGCTGCAGGTCGAGGCTCAGCCGCGAAAGCTCCTGCTCCTTGCTGCGGCGTTCACCTTCGCTCATGGTCATTACGTCCTTTTCAAGCTGGCCTTGCAGCGATTTCACCTGCGCCTCGCGGCGTTGCAGCTCCTGCGCGCGCGGGGCGAATTCCTTCTCCAGCTGCTTGCTCGCGCGCTCCGCCGGAGCCGACTCCCGGCGGATGCGCTCCACGTCCACAAAGCCGATCTTGATATCCGCGGCACCGGCGACGAAAGCGGCCAGCATCAACGCGGCCGCTAGCGGGAATGAGAGCTTCAAGTGCGTTCTCCTTGCGGTAGGCTTGCCTGCCATCTGTCCATGCGCTGCTGCAATCAAAATAATCCGCCGACTGTGAACTGGAACCTCTGCAGCTGGTCGCCCGGCTGGGTGCGAAACGGCTGGGCCAAGCTGATTTTGAGGGGCCCTATCGGCGACACCCATTGTAACGACAAGCCGGCCGATGCGCGAAGGTTGTCGAAATTGAAGTTTTCTGCCGAATCGCCCACCATGCCGGTGTCGATAAAGGTACTCAATCTTACTGACCTGTCGTTCGCGAGTCCCGGGAATGGAAACAGCACCTCGGCATTGCCCACCACCTTGCGGCTGCCGCCCGTGGGGTCGCCATTGCTGTCCTTGGGCCCTATGGTGAAAGACCGGTAGCCGCGCACCGAGCTTACCCCGCCAGCGTAGAAATTCTTGAAGAACGGCAATGGCTTATCGCTATAGCCATTGCCGTAGCCGGCCTCGCCGTTGAGCATTAAGCTGACGTAACGGGTCCACGGGAAATAGCGCTGGTACTGGTATGTGAACTTGTAATATTCGAGATCGCCGGCGGGAGTGCCGATTTCGGCGCCGGCCCTCTGTAACACGCCCTTCGTGGGATAGATGTGGCTGTCGCGCGCGTCGCGCGTCCAGCCAGAGGTCAGGAACACGTTGGTATTCTGCGGGCCGAATACGGCAACGTAGTCCAGGTAGCGCTGCGGGCTGGTGGGGAAGGTCGTGATGGTGGTGTCATCGTAGCCCAACCCGTAGTGAATCGTGTCGTTCTCGGTGACCGGGACGCCGAACCGCGTTTGTCCCCCCATTGTCTTGGTCTGGTACTGGGCCAGGTTGTTGGCGGAGGGATCGATATCCTTGTAATAGATATCAAAGCCCTGGCTCACGCCGTCCGGCGTGAAGTAGGGATTGGTGAACGACAGCGAGTAGGTCGTATTGATCTTGCTGGTATTGATACTCAGCGCGAGGTGGCGGCCGCTGCCGAAGATGTTCTGCTGCGCTATCGAGCCGGTAAGGATCAGGCCCTCGTCGCTGCCGAAGCCCGCGCCGAACATCAACATGCCCGTCGGCTTTTCCACGACCGAGATGTTGACGTCCACCTGGTCGGTGACTCCCGGCACGGCCGGCGTCTCGAGGTTGACCTCGGTGAAGTAGCCGAGCCGGTCTATACGCTGCTTCGACTGGGTGATCCTGCTCCCTGAATACCAGCCGCCCTCCATCTGGCGGACTTCGCGGCGGATCACCTCGTCGCGCGAGCGGTCGTTGCCGGAAATGTTGATGCGGTTCACATAAACGCGGCGGCCCGGATCGATCAAAAAGGTGAACGCCACCTGTTGCGTCTCCTTGTTGAGCGCCGGCACCGCGTTGACGTTGGCGAACGCGTAGCCGTCGTTGCCGAGCCGGTCGCCGATGAGCTTGGTCGACTCAGTCAGGCGCGCACGGGAAAATATGTCACCCGGCTTGAGCTGGATCAGTTTTCGCACCTCTTCCTCGGAGACCGGCATCTCGCCCGCCACGTTCACAACTGAAACCGTGTATTTCTGCCCCTCGGTAATGCTGATCGTGATGTAGATTTCCTGCTTGTCGGGCGTAATCGAAACCTGCGTCGAATCTATGGTGAATTCGAGGTAGCCCTGATCGAGGTAGAAGGAGCGCAGTGTCTCGATGTCGGCGGACAGTTTCTGGCGGGAGTACTGGTCAAGCTTGCTGAACCACGTCATCAGGCCCGGAGGGCGCAGCACGAACAACCCGAGCAGCGTGCTCTCGGTAAACGCCTTTGCCCCGATTATGCTGATCTGGCTTATCTTGGCGATCTGGCCTTCTTCGATGTTGAAGTTGATCGCGACACGGTTGCGTTCCAGCGGCGTGACCGTGGTGCTGATGGCAACCGCATAGAAACCCTTCCCCAGGTACTGACGCTTCATCTCCTGTTCCGCGCGTTCGAGCAATCCCCGGTCGAAAATGCGCCCCTCGGCGATGCCGATCTGGCGCATGCCGGTCAGGAGCTGCTCTTTGTCGAACTCGTGCATGTTGACAAAATCAATCTGCGCGATGGAAGGCCGCTCCTGGACGGCCACCACCAGCACGTCACCTTCGCGCTCGAGGCTGACATCGCGGAAGAACCCGGTTGCAAACAGCGCGCGTATTGCCTGAGTGGACCGCTCGTCCGTCATCGTGTCGCCGACCTTTACCGGGAGGTAGCTGAAGATGGTGCCGGCCTCGGTGCGCTGTATGCCCTCGACGCGGATATCCTTGATGAGGAAAGGCTCGAACGCGGCTGCGGCAGTGGCGTGAAACAGGAATAGCGGCAACAGGACCGCGCGAAGCCGGCGCATGAAGTCAGCCGCCGAACAGGCGGTTAATGTCGTTGAAGAGGGCAAAAGCCATGAGAGTGAACAGCAGCGCCAGTCCAACGTGTTGGCCGATCTCCATGGTCCGCTCCGAAAGCGGTCGGCCCTTGAAAACCTCGATCAAGTAATACATCAGGTGCCCCCCGTCCAGCAACGGGATCGGCAGCAGGTTGAGCACGCCGAGGCTGATGCTGATGAGTGCAAGGTACAGCAGGTAGGTGACCGGGCCCGCCTGCGCGGACTGTCCCGCGTAATCGGCGATCGTGATCGGGCCCGACAAGTTCTTGAGTGAAACATCGCCGACCAGCATCTTGCCAAGCATCTTCAGGCTGAAGGCCGAGGTGTCCCATGTCTTTTTTACGGCCTTGATGAAGCTCTCCAGCGGGCCATAGCGCACTTCGACGATCACATCTCCCAGCGCCGAACGGTCCACCCCCGCCCCGATTCTGCCGATCCTGCCGCCGCTTTCGGTAACGGTGTCCGGCTTGACCACAATCGCGGGCAGCGGCGCGCCGCCCCGCCTGACTTCCACCACCAGCGGAACGCCGGCGTTGGTGCGCACCATTTGTACCACCTGGCTCCAATTTTCGATCCGCTTGTTGTTGACCGCCACGATTTCATCGCCGACCTTCAATCCCGCGCGCTGCGCCGCCCCGTCTTTAACCACCTCGCCTATCACCGGCTTGAGCGGCGGCTGAAAACGCGCCAAGCCGAGCGTATGCAGAAAATCGCTGTCCAGATCTGCTGCCGTCAGTCCCGACAGGTCGAGCTGCCGTGTGGCGCTTGCGCCGCCCGCGCCGCGCACCTCGATCGCGACCGTGGATTTCTCGACCGCGCGCTGCAGCAGGACCCAGCGCGCGTCCTGCCAGGTGACGATCGGCTCGCTGCCGATCCGGACCAGAATGTCTCCCAACGCGAAACCGGCGTGGTGCGCCGGCGTGCCGCCCGGCGGCTCGCCGATCACCGGCTTGATACCTGGCACGCCATGGAGAAACAGCACCCAGTAGAGCGCGATCGCCAGCAGGAAATTCGCCACCGGCCCGGCGATCACGATCGCGATGCGCCGCCACACGGATTGCCGGTTGAACGCGCGGGGCAACTCCTCCCTTGCCACGGCCCCTTCCCGTTCGTCCAGCATCTTGACGTAGCCACCCAGCGGAAAAGCAGCCACTAACCACTCCGTTCCGTCGCGGCCCAGGCGCCGCGACCACAGCGGTTTGCCGAAGCCGACCGAAAAGCGCAATACCTTGACACCGCAGGCGCGCGCCACCAGGTAATGGCCGAACTCGTGGATCACGATCAGGCAGCCGAGCGCCACGACGAAGGCAACGATGGTAACAAGGAGCGTCATGCGGCGGCAGGAGTGCGGCGGGTCGTGCGCAACCAGCCCTCGGCGCGCTCGCGCGCGGCGCGGTCGGCGGCAAATACCTCCTCGAGTCCGCCAACCGGGCGGCACGCCAGGTCCGACATGACCGCCTCTATCAAGGCCGGAATCTGCCGGAAGCCCAGCCGGCCGTCGAGAAAGCTCGCCACCGCCACCTCGTTGGCGGCGTTGAGCGCTGCCGGCGCAGTGCCGCCCGCAGTCAGCGCTTCGTACGCGAGCCCCAGGCACGGGAAACGTTCACGATCGGGCCGCTCGAAGTGCAGCGCCCCTATGCGCGGGAGATCCAGAAAATCCACCCCGGCGCTGATGCGCTCAGGGAAGCCGAGCCCATGGGCGATTGGCGTGCGCATGTCCGGATTGCCGAGCTGCGCGATCACCGAGCCGTCGATGTACTCGACCAGGGAATGAACCACGCTCTCGGGATGGATCACAACTTCGATCTGCTCCGGGCGGACGTTGAAGAGCCAGCGCGCTTCGATCACTTCCAGGCCCTTGTTCATCATGGTTGCCGAATCCACCGAGATCTTACGGCCCATCTCCCAGTTCGGGTGGGCGCAGGCTTCGTCGGGTGTCACGTTTTCGAGCTGGCGCAGCGTGGCGGAACGGAACGGCCCGCCCGACGCCGTCAACAATATGCGGCGCACCCCGGACCCTTCCGGGTCGCCGTAACCGCGTGGCAGCACCTGGAATATCGCGTTGTGCTCGCTGTCGATCGGCAGCAGCGTCGCTCCGCTGGCGCTGACCGCATCCATCAGCAGAGCCCCCGCCGTGACCAGGGATTCCTTGTTCGCCAGCAATATCTTCTTGCCGGCGCGCGCCGCCGCCAGCGTCGGCCGCAGGCCGGCCACCCCCACGATCGCCGCCATCACGGTATCGACGGCGGGCAGGCTCGCCACTGCTTCCAGCGCTTCGATGCCGCAGCGCACTTCGCAGTCCAGATTTGCCTGCCGCAGGCGTTGCTGCAGGTCCCGCGCCGCCGCCGCGTCCAGCAGGGCCGCGAACTTCGGCTGGAATTCGAGGCATTGCCTGAACAGCACATCGGTCTGCTGCCGCGCGGTTAACGCAACGATCTCGAATCGCTCACGGTGGCGCGCCACGACGTCGAGCGTGCTGGCGCCGACGCTGCCGGTGGAACCGAGTATCGTGAGCCGCTGTTTTTTCATTCTAGCCGAGACAAGGCAGCACCAGCGCAGCCAGCGGCAGACTCGAGGTCATGCTGTCGATGCGGTCGAGGATGCCGCCGTGCCCGGGAAGCAGGGTCCCGCTGTCCTTCATCCCCGCCTGACGCTTGATCCACGATTCGAACAGGTCGCCCACCACGCTCATCAGCAATACACCCGCAAACAACGCCGCGCCGCCGGCACCCTGCAATCCGGTCCAATCCCGCGCCACATTGCCGAGGACGACATAATACACTGCCACTGCGACGACCGCGCCCGCCACGCCCTCCCAGGTCTTGCCCGGGCTGATGGCCGGTGCCAGCTTGCGCGTGCCCCACGCCCGGCCGGCGAAATAGGCCGCGATATCCGCGATCCAGATTATCCCCATTACGGCCAGCAGGCGCCCCGGTTCGGCTTGCAGCCGCACCAGCGCCAGCCACATCGGCACCAGTAGTATCCATCCCGCCGCCGCGAGCAGCAGCGGCGACCGCGCCGGCCAGCCACGCGCCAGCCATGGCACGGCAATGAGCAACCAGAATACGCCGCTCGCACCATAAACCACCATCTCCGCCGGCGTTGGCCGGCCTACTCCCGGCTCGGCGTTGGCGACGATCAGCCAGATGCCGAGCGCCGATGCCAGCATCATCGCGGCAAACGCTCCCCGCCAGACGCCCTTGATTCCCGCGAGCGTCGTCCATTCCCAGCTGGCTGCGAGGAGAGCCAGGAGGAGCAGCGCAGTCCACCAGGCGTTGGAGAGAAACCACAGCGCTGAGACGAACAGCGCGAGCAGGACGCCGGCAGTGGCAATTCGTGCGATGAGCATCAGCCCCGCCCGGCCAGGAACGCCGGCTGCGCGTCAATCGGCGGGACGCGCGGCCTCGACGCGGAACGCGGCGACACTGGCGTCGGCGGGCAACTGCTCGCTGGTGCGGCCGAAGCGCCGCTCGCGCTGCTGGTACGACATGAGGGCACGATCGAGCGCGGCAGCGTCAAAATCAGGCCACAGCGTGTCGGTGAAATAGAGCTCGGTGTAGGCCAGCTGCCACAGGATGAAATTGCTGATGCGTTGCTCGCCCCCCGTCCTGATAAAGAGATCGGGTTCGGGCGCATAACTCAACGCCAGGTATGGCGTGAGATCGCGTTCGCTGAAGCCCGCCGCCAGCTCCGGACGCTCACCCAGCATCCGGTTGGCCGCCTGCAGCACGTCCCAGCGACCACCATAGTTCGCCGCGATGGTCAGTGTCAGCCGCCGATTTCCCGCCGTCAGTGCTTCCGCCTCGCGGACCAGTTGCGTCAGCTTGGGCTCGAAGCGGTCCCGCTCGCCGACCAGCATGAAGCGGACGCCGCTCTGGTGGAGTTTTTCCACTTCCTGCTCGAGCGCCATTACGAACAACTGCATGAGGAAGGACACTTCCTCCGGCGGGCGGCGCCAATTCTCGCTGCTGAACGCGAACAGGGTCAGGTATTCAATCCCCCTCTCGGCGCACGCGCGCACTGTGGCGCGCACTGCTTCGACTCCGCGCCGGTGCCCCGCCATGCGCGGCAGGTAACGCTGCTTGGCCCACCGCCCGTTGCCGTCCATGATGACGGCAACATGGCGCGGAACGCGCCTCACCACGGGTATCTCGAGCGTGGAACTGGCCGAGGTCGTCATCAGACCGCCATCAGGTCGGCTTCTTTCTGCTGCAGCATCTTGTCGATATCGGCGACATGGCGATCGGTGAGCTTCTGAATGTCGTCCTGCGCCCGGCGCTCCTCGTCTTCCGCGACCTTCTTCTGCTTGAGCAGGTCCTTCAACTGGCTGATGGCATCGCGCCGCACGTTACGCACCGCCACGCGCGCGTTTTCGCTTTCGTGCCGAACCACTTTGATCAGCTCCTTGCGGCGCTCCTCGGTGAGCGCCGGCATCGGCACCCGCACCATTTCGCCCATGGTCGCCGGATTGAGACCGAGGTCCGAGTCCCGGATCGCCTTCTCGATCACCGGGGCCATCTTCTTTTCCCAGGGGCTGACGCCGATGGTGCGCGCGTCGACAAGAGTCACATTGGCGACCTGCGCGATCGGCGTCGGCGTACCGTAGTAATCCACCATGACATGGTCCAGCAGGCCGGCGTGGGCGCGGCCGGTGCGGACCTTGCCGAGATCGCCCTTCAGGGTCTCCAGCGTCTTCTTCATCTTCTGCTCTGCCGTCTTCTTGACATCGACAATCATGGTCCACCTCCCGCGAGGGGGTTCAGTTGTGCAGGAAAGTTCCTTCGTCCTCGCCGAGCACCACGCGCTTCAATGCCCCCGGCTTGAAGATGCTGAAGACATTGATGGGAAGCTTCTGGTCGCGGCACAGCGTCAGTGCGGTGGCATCCATCACCTTGAGGTCCTTGATGATCGCCTCGTTGAAGGTCAGGTGCTGGTAGCGCTTCGCGTCGGGATTGGTCTTCGGGTCGTCGCTGTAGACACCGTCTACCTTGGTCGCCTTGAGCACGAGGTCGACGTTCATTTCCATGCCGCGCAGTCCGGCGGCGGTATCGGTGGTGAAGAACGGGTTGCCGGTGCCAGCGGCAAAGATCACGACCTTGCCCTCTTCCAGGTAGCGCATCGCCTTCCCGCGGATATAAGGCTCGACCACCTGCTCGATGTTGAGCGCGGACTGCACCCGGCTCACCAGGCTCACGCGCCGCATCGCGTCCTGCAGCGCCAGCGCGTTCATCACCGTCGCCAGCATGCCCATGTAATCCGCGGTGGCGCGGTCCATATGCGAGGAAGCCGGCGCAACACCCCGGAAAATATTGCCACCGCCGATCACGACCGCCACTTCCACGCCGAGATTCACGACCTCCGCGATTTCGCTGACGATGCGGTCGACGGTTTCCCGGTTGATGCCGTACTGATCGCCCCCCATCAATGCTTCGCCGCTCAACTTGAGCAGGATGCGCTTGTACGCCGGCGTCGGCGCATTGCCCTTGGCTGCTGCCGCTGCGGACGGGACGGGCACGCTCATGCGGTCTGCCCGACCTGGGCCATCACTTCCGAAACAAAGTCGTCCTTGCGCTTCTCGATGCCCTCGCCCACCACGTAGAGGGCGAACGCCGCGACCGATGCGCTCCGCGACTGCAGCAGCTGTTCGATGCTCTGCTTGTCGTTCTTGACAAACGGCTGACCGAGCAGCGTCACTTCCTTGAGAAATTTCTGGACGGAGCCTTCCACCATTTTCTCGACGATGGTGGCGGGCTTGCCCGACTCGGCGGCCTTGGCGGCCGCTATGGCGCGCTCCCTTTGCACCAGTTCCGCCGGGACTTCGCTCGCGGACAGCGCCACCGGCTTGCTGGCGGCGATATGCATGGCAAGATCCTTGGCGAGGGTCTCGTCACCGCCCGTCACATCCACCAGCACGCCGATCCTGGCGCCCCCGTGAATATAGACCGCAAGCCGGCCGGCCGCCGCAATCCGCCTGAACCGGCGTATCGCGATGTTCTCGCCGATCTTGCCTATCAATGCCTTGCGCGCGTCCTCTACCGTTGCGCCCTTCAGCGGCAGGCGGGACAGGGCGTCCACATCGGCGGGATTGCGCACCGCCACCAGTTCAGCGACGGCACCGGCGAGAGCAAGAAACTCGTCGTTCTTGGCGACAAAATCCGTCTCGCAATTCACTTCCACCAGTGCCCCGCTCTTGCCGTCGCGCGCGACATGCGCGGCCACCACGCCTTCCGCCGCTATGCGCGAAGCCGCCCGGCTCGCCTTGTTGCCAAGCTTCACGCGCAGAATTTCCTCGGCCTTGCCCATGTCCCCGCCGGCCTCGGTCAGGGCCTTCTTGCACTCCATCATCGGCGCGTCGGTTTTCTCGCGCAGTTCCTTCACCAGGCCTGCGGTAATTTCCGCCATTCGAGTCCTCGCTAGTATTAAGAGGCCGATTCAGGTTGCCTGAAACGGACCCTGATGCAAGAGCGCGTGAGGGGAGTATCCCTTCATCTTGATGCCGCTTCCAAAAAAGGGGCGCATGGCCCCGGAAGCAGCGCTGGAAAGCCGCTCAGGCCTTCTCGTTCTCTTCGACTTCGACGAACTCCTCTCCGCCACGGGTGATCTCCTGCAGGCTCTCCTGGCGCCCCTCGAGCACAGCATCGGCAATGCCGCGCACGTAGAGGCGGATCGCCCGGCTCGAATCGTCGTTGCCGGGAATCACGTAGGCTACGCCATCGGGAGAATGGTTGGTGTCGACCACGGCGATGACCGGAATGTTGAGCTTGCGGGCTTCCGCGATGGCGCCCTTCTGATAGCCGACGTCGATGACGAAAATCGCGTCCGGCAGCCGGTTCATGTCCTTGATGCCGCCGAGGCTGCGGTCGAGCTTGACGATTTCACGCTGGTACAGCAGGCCCTCTTTCTTCGGCAGTTTGTCGAGCGTGCCGTCCTGCGCCATGGTTTCCATGTCCTTCAGGCGCTTGATCGACTGCTTGACCGTCTTGTAGTTGGTGAGCATGCCGCCCAGCCAGCGATAATCGACGTACGGCGCCCCGCAGCGCGTTGCTTCTTCCTTGATTATTTCGCGCGCCTGGCGCTTGGTGCCGACGAACAGCACCGAACCCTTGTTGGCGGACAGGCGGCGCACGAACTTGAGCGCCTCCTGGTACTGCTCCATCGTCTTCTCGAGGTTGACGATGTGGATCTTGTTGCGGTGGCCGAAGATGTAGGGCGCCATCTTCGGGTTCCAGTAACGGGTCTGATGCCCGAAGTGCACCCCCGCTTCGAGCATTTCACGCATGGTGACTGACATGAATCATTTCTCCGGTAAGGGTTGAGCCTCCATCCGCCGTGGGGCCGTCGCTTGCGACGGCCACCCTCACGAGTGGCAGATGTGCGAATTAAGCATCCCCGCTGCGGGTAATACACCCTCAGCGGAAAAGCTAACTGTTTATTTTATCACAGTAAAATATCCTCCCTCAAGGTTATCGGCGCGAGTGCGTGCCGCACCGATCTGGACTACAATCCGCTGTCCTCGAAAAACCAGGTACTTAAGATAGCGCTGCCGCGGCGCAAACCGCGCGGACGCAGTTCCATGGCAGTCAGCAGCAAGACCCCCGACGATATCGCAAGGATGCGGGTGGCGGGACGACTCGCCGCCGAGGTGCTTGACTTCATCAATTCCCACGTCAAGGCCGGCACGACCACGGGCGAACTCGACCGGCTGTGCCACGACTATATCGTCAGCGTGCAGGAGGCCATCCCGGCCCCTCTTAATTACGCTCCGCCTGGCTACCAGCCCTATCCCAGATCGATCTGCACCTCGGTGAACCACGTGGTGTGCCACGGCGTGCCCGGCGACAAGAAGCTGCGCGACGGCGATATCATCAACATCGATATCACCGTCATCAAGGACGGCTTTCATGGCGACACCAGCCGCATGTTCTACATCGGCAAGACGTCGATCCAGGCGCGGCGCCTGTGCGAGGTGACTTTTGAGTGCCTGTGGCGCGGCATCGAAGCGGTGCGGCCCGGGGCCCATCTCGGCGACATCGGACACGCGATCCAGAGCCATGCCGAGTCGCACGGCTACAGCGTGGTGCGCGAGTTCTGCGGCCACGGCATCGGCAGGAAATTCCACGAGGACCCCCAGGTCCTGCATTACGGCAGGCCGGGCGTGGGTCTGCGGCTGGAAGCGGGCATGACTTTCACCATCGAACCCATGATTAACGCCGGCAAGCCCGATATCCGGCAGCTCGCCGATGGCTGGACGGTAGTGACCAAGGATCACAGCCTGTCGGCGCAATGGGAGCACACCGTGCTGGTGACTGCGGCCGGCCACGAAGTGCTGACCGTGTCGGCGGGTGCGCCGCCCCGTCCGCTACTGCACGGCTGAAACACATGCCTGAATTGCAGCCGGCAGCCGGCGCAGTGGCCAATCCGCAGCAGCCGCGGATCGGACATTGGAAACAAAAGCTCCTCGCGGCGCGCACCCAGTTGCGGGAGGAGCTGTCGGCGCGCAAGTCCCCGCGCGAGTTGCTGCGCCACCAGGCGGCGGTGGTCGACCGGCTATTGAAGGAAGTCTGGGCAGGCCATGCCATGCCGCGCGACGTGACGCTCGCTGCGGTCGGCGGCTATGGACGGGGCCAGCTCTTTCCCTACTCCGATGTCGACCTCCTGATCCTGCTCGCCGCGCCGGCGGAAGCGGAGCTTGCGCGCAAGATCGAGGAATTGCTCGGCACTCTGTGGGACATCGGCATCGAAGTCGGCCACAGCGTGCGCACCATAGACGAATGCATCACCCTGGCAGCGGCGGACATCACCGTGCAGACCACGTTGCTGGAAGCCCGCCTGCTCGCCGGCAGGCGCGCCCTCTACTCGCGCTTCGTCAGGCGCGTGAGCGACGAACTCGATCCCGCGGATTTCCAGCAGGCAAAGCTGCTGGAACAACAACAGCGCCATATGCGCTATGCGGAATCCAACCTCGAGCCCAATATCAAGGAGAGCGCCGGCGGCCTGCGCGACCTGCAGACCGTGTTGTGGATCGCACGCGCGGCAGGCATTGGCAGGAGCTGGAGCGAACTTTCGCGCCGCGGCGTGATTACCGCCATTGAGGCCCGCGAAATACAGCAGCACGAGCAATTTCTCCAGTCCCTGCGCATCCGGCTGCATTACTGCGCCGGCCGGCGCGAGGACCGGCTGTTGTTCGACTTCCAGACCCCGCTCGCGCGGGCATTCGGGCTGCATGACCGCCCGCACCGTTTGGCAAGCGAACAGCTGATGCAGCGCTACTACCGGAGCGCCAAGGCCGTATCGCATATTGCCACCATCGTGCTGCAGAACTTGGACGCACGCATCACGCCGCCGAGCGACAAGGAATATCATCCGCTCAACGAACGCTTCGGCATACGGGACGAGTTGCTGGCGGCATGCGACGAGCGCCTGTTCGAGCGCAAGCCATCCGCAATACTCGAGAGCTTTCTGCTCCTGCAACGGCATCCCGAGATCAAGGGCGTCAGCGCTCCCACGTTGCGGGCACTGTGGCGCGCCCGCCGGCTCATCAGCCCTGCCTTCCGCAAGGACCGCCGCAACCGCGAGCAGTTCATGCAGCTGCTGCGCAGCCCGGAGCGGGTGGCGCGCATGCTGCGGCGCCTGAACCAGTACGGCGTCCTCGGCCGCTACCTGCCCGTATTCGGGCGCATCGTCGGCCAGATGCAGCACGACCTCTACCACGTCTACACGGTGGACGAGCACATCCTGAAGGTGCTGCGCAACGTGCGGCGTTTCGCGGTGCCGGAGCTCGCTCACGAGTTCCCCCTGTGCACGCGGCTGATGAGCGGATTCGCGCGGCCCGAGGTGCTGTACCTCGCGGCTCTTTTTCACGACATCGCCAAAGGACGCGGCGGCGATCACTCCCAGCTGGGGGCGGTGGACGCGCGCAGCTTCTGCCGCGACCACGGCCTGGCGCGGGAAGATGCGGAGCTCGTTGCCTGGCTGGTCGAGAACCACCTGGTCATGTCCGCCACCGCCCAGAAGCAGGATATCGCCGACCCGGCGGTAGTGCGGGCATTCGCGGAGCGCGCCGGCGACGAACGCCACCTGGTGTCGCTGTTCCTGCTGACGGTCGCCGATATCCGCGGCACCAGCCCCAAGGTTTGGAACGCCTGGAAGGCAAAGCTGCTCGAGGACCTGTTCTGGGCGACACGGAAACTGCTGGCCGGCGACGCTTTTTCAGTCACCAGCAGCGTGCAGACGCGCCAGGACGAGGCGCGCGCCAAGCTGCGGCTCTACGCGGTGCCGGTGGAGGGGGAGGCAAAGCTGTGGTCGCAACTGGAAGATGCTTACTTCCTGCGCCACGAACCCCAGGAAATCGCCTGGCATTCCCGCCTGCTCTACTACCGCGTCGAAACCCGGGAGCCCGTGGTCAAGGCACGCCTGTCACCCGCCGGGGAAGGGCTGCAGGTGATGATCTACGTGCCCGACCAGAAAGAGCTGTTCGCGCGCATCTGCAGCTTCTTCGAGCGCATCAGCTACGACATTTACGAGGCCAAGATCTACACCACGCGCCACGGCTACGCGCTCGACAGCTTCCAGGTACAGGACCCGGACAATCGCCGGCCGCAGTACCGCGACGTCATCGGGCTCATCGAACACGACCTTGCGGAGCAACTGCAGCGCAAGTCGCCGTTGCCGCCGCTGACGAAGCCGCGCCTGTCGCGCCAGTTGCGACATTTCCCGATTTCGCCGGAGGTCAACATACAGCCCGACGAGAAAGGCACCGCGTCGGTGCTCTCGGTCATCGCCGGCGACCGCCCCGGCGTGCTGTCGCGGATCGCCCGGGTGCTGACCGCCTACGACGTCAACCTGCACACCGCCAAGATCAATACGCTGGGGGCGCGCGCCGAAGACGTGTTCATCGTCGCCGGCGAGGCGCTGAAGAACCCCAAAACGGTGGTGCGCCTCGAAAGCGAGCTCGTCGAGCAACTGCGCACCTAGGATTGAGGGTTGAGTGAGGTGTGCCGAGCATTAGCGGCGTTTTGCTCGATCCTCGAACCTCGATCCTCATTCCTCTTGCAGATCCTGCCCGGGAAACAGCTCCTCGCTGTAGCCGAAATTTCGCAGGTCGCGGATGCGCATCGGATAGAGGATGCCCGCGAGATGATCGCATTCGTGCTGCACTACCCGGGCGTGGAAATCGCTCACGGTGCGGTCGATCGCCTTGCCGTACTGGTCGTAGCCCTGGTAACGGAGTTGCCGGTAACGCGGCACCAGCCCGCGCATGCCGGGAACGCTCAGACAACCTTCCCAGCCTTCCTCCATTTCCTTCCCCACCACGGTCAGCACGGGATTGATCAGCACCGTATACGGAACTTCCTCGGCGTCGGGATAGCGGGGATTGCGCTTCACCCCGAAAATCACTACCTGCAACAGCACGCCGAACTGCGGCGCCGCCAGCCCCGCGCCGTCGAGCGCCGCCATCGTATCGTGCATGTCGGTGATCAGCGCGTGCAGTTCCGGCGTGCCGATGCGCTCGACCGGGCGCGACACCTCGAGCAGGCGCGGGTCGCCCATGCGCAATACCGGCCTAATCGCCATCGAGCATCACCAGATGGTCGAGTATGGCGTGCACGCGCTCCATGCCGCGCTGCGCCACCGCGTCGATATCCGCCAGGCTGACCTGTAGCCTGCTGCTGCCGCGGCCCGCCGCGGGGTTCACCACGACCGCAACCGTCGCGTAGCAGAGACCGATTTCTCGCGCGAGCGCCGCCTCCGGCATACCGGTCATGCCAACCAGGTCGGCGCCGTCGCGCTCCAGGCGGTTGATCTCGGCCGCGGTCTCGAGGCGCGGTCCCTGCGTGGCTGCATACGTTCCGCCCGCCACCAGCGCCACGCCCGCCCCCAGTGCCGCCCTGAACAACCGCTGTCGCAGCGCCTCGCAGTAAGGATGCGTGAAATCGACGTGGGTCACGCCGTGATCGGCGCCGGTGAAATATGTGTGCATGCGCCCGTGCGTGTAATCGATGATCTGGTCGGGAACGGCAAGCATGCCGGGCCCGAGATCGGGGCGAATGCCGCCCACCGCAGCGACGGACACCGCGTCCTTCGCGCCTTGCGCGTGCAGCGCCCAGATGTTGGCGCGGTAGTTCACTTCATGCGGCGGTATGGTGTGGCCCTGACCGTGGCGCGCCAGGAACACCGCTTCCCGTCCGCGGATAGTGCCGAAGGTGAGCGCGCCGGAAGGCTCGCCGTACGGCGTGCGTATCGCCAGCTGTCGCGTGACCTCGAGGTTGGCAAGCCGGGTGAGCCCGCTGCCGCCGATGATGGCTAGCATAGGATTGAGGATAGAGGATCGAGGATTGAGCGAAAGATCATCACGGATAACCTAATCATCACCGCACCCCCCCAATCCGCAATCCTAACAACTCAATCCTCCTTGAGCGCATATATCTCCGGCAGGTTGCGCCAGGCGCCGCCCGCGTCCATGCCGCAGCCAATCAGATAGCGGTTGGGCAGCTTCACGCCGACGAAATCGGCCGTCGCCGGCTTGGCGCGGCCGAGATCCTTGTCCACCAGCACTGCACTCAGCACGCGTGCGGCGCCTGCAGCCAGCAGTTTCTCGCGTATCGCAGCCAGGGTGCCGCCTTCATCCAGTACGTCATCGAGCACCAGCACGACGCGCCCGGCGATCGCGGCGACCGGCATTACTTTCCATGCGATCGCACCGCCGCGGGTGGCGGCGCCGTAACGCGTAACCTCGAGGTAATCGAACTCGAGGGGAAAGCGCAACTGCGGCAGTAACTGGCCGGCGAATACCACCGCGCCGCGCATCACACACAGCACCAGCGGGTGGCTGTCGGCAAGCTCTGCTGAAATCTCGCGCGCCAGGCGCGTTATAGCCGCGGATACGGAGGCGGCAGGACACACCAACTCTGCCGTCTCGAGCAGGTGCCGCGCCTCGTCAACCCTCAAGGCTCTCCCCCAGTAATTGCAGTAGCCCGGCCTCGTCGAGCGTTGCTATACCCAGTTCCAGCGCCTGGCGGTGCTTGGAGCCGGGCTCGGCTCCGACCACCACGTAATCGGTGTTCTTCGAGACGCTGCCGGTAACCTTGCCGCCACGCGCTTCGATTCTTGCTTTCACATCCTCGCGCGCGAGCCGCGGTAACTTTCCGGTCAGCACGAAGATCTTGCCGGCGACCGCAGCGCCGGCGGCGGCCGCGCGTTCCGCTGTCGCGAACCTGATGCTCCCGGGTGTGCCCGTCAGACGTGCGATGACATTCCGATTGTGCGGCTCTGCGAAGAATTGCGAAACCGCCTCCATCACTTCCGGACCTACTCCTTCGAGCGGGAGCGGCAGGGCTTCTTCGCCGCGTTTCTTTCTCGCTGCATTGTCCTTCTGTATCGTCTTCTTCTGCTGCGTGATGGCGCTCCAATCAGCGGAAATGAGTTCGTCCAGGCCGCCAAAGTGGCCCGCCAGCAGCTTGGCGCCTTCCTCGCCCACGGCCGGGATGCCCAGGGCATGAATGAACCGCGCCAGCGTAACGTCCCTTGAACGCTCGATTTCCCGGACCAGGTTGCTTGCGGATTTTTCCCCCATGCGGTCGAGTCCGGCCAGCGTCCCGGCTTCCAGTGCGTACAGGTCTGCAGGATCACGGACCATTTCCTTCTCGACCACCTGGTCCACCAGCCTTTCTCCGAGCCCTTCAATGTTCATGGCCCGGCGCGAGGCGAAATGCAGCAGCGCCTGCTTGCGCTGGGCGCTGCAGTAGAGGCCGCCGGTGCAGCGGGACACCGCCTCGTCTTCGAGGCGCGCCACTTTCGATCCGCATACCGGGCACTGCTCCGGCATGACGAACCGGTCTTGATGCTGGCGGCGGCCCTGGCCGATGACGCGAACGACCTCCGGTATGACGTCCCCCGCCCGCCTGACCGCGACGGTATCTCCTCTCCAGATATCCTTGCGCCGGATCTCGTCCTCGTTGTGCAACGTCGCGTTGGTAACGGTGACCCCGCCCACGAATACAGGTTTCAAGCGCGCCACCGGCGTAAGCGCCCCGGTACGCCCGACTTGAACATCGATTCCGAGCACTTCGCTCGTCGCTTCTTCCGCCGGAAACTTGTGTGCCACCGCGAAGCGCGGCGCCCGCGCAACGAAGCCGAGCCGCTCCTGCGCCGCAAGGTCGTTGACCTTGTAAACCACGCCGTCGATATCGTAGGGAAGCCGCCGCCGTTTCTCTTCGATGCCGCGGTAGTAGGCGAGCAATCCGGTTACGTCCTTTACCAGCGCGCGCTCCGCCGACACCGGCATGCGGCTCTCCGCCAGATAGTCGAGCAGCTCGCTGTGCCGGTGAAAGCGCGGCGCTCCTTCCACCGCGCCCAGACCGTAGGCAAAAAAAGCCAGCTTGCGTGCCGCCGTCACGCGCGAATCGAGCTGGCGCAGTGAACCCGCCGCCGCGTTGCGCGGATTGACGAACTCCTTTTCGCCTTTTTCCCGCTGAGTCCGGTTGAGGCCGTCAAAATCCTTTTTCAGCATCAACACTTCGCCGCGCACTTCGAGCAGCGGCGGCGCTTTGCGTGCGGTAAGCCTGAGCGGTATGGTACGGACCGTGCGCAGGTTCGCGGTAACGTCTTCGCCGGTGTAACCGTCGCCCCGCGTCGCGCCGCGCCGGAATACGCCCTGCTCGTAGACGAGGCTCACCGCGAGGCCGTCGAATTTCGGCTCCGCCGCGTATTCGATGCCATCCTTGCCGAGCGCTTCGCGCACGCGCCGGTCGAATCCCTCGATTTCCGCGTCGTCGAATGCATTGTTGAGAGAAAGCATCGGCACGCGGTGGACTACTTCCGAAAACGCCTCGGCCGGAGGGGCGCCCACGCGTTGCGTCGGCGAGTCAGGGGTGGCGACCTCGGGATGCTCGGCTTCGAGCCGCAGCAGTTCGCGGAACAACGCGTCATACTCCGCGTCCGGTATCTGCGGCCGGTCGAGCACGTGGTAAAGGTGGTTGTGGCGTTCGATCTCGGCACGCAATTCCCTGGCGCGCTCGCTCGCGCCGCGACGCGCTTGCATGTCAGGAAAACAGGCGCAACGCCCGCGCGCTGCCGGCCGGCACTTCCTGCGCCGCCATCGCCGCCTGTATCGACTTCACCTGGTCCTTGATGCGGGAGATGCCGGCCTCGCTGAGCGCCGCGCGGTTGTCGTCCACGAGGCGCCCGCCGAGGGCAACGGCAAAACTGTCCGCGATGCGAAGCATGCGTTCGAGGGCCTCGCCGCCGTTGGCGACCCGCGGCACATCGAGCAGCAGCGTGATGCCGCTGGTGGAAAGGCTCTTGATCTGCTCCGGCAGGAATGGCGCCGGTTCGTGGTTGTCCAGCGTGAACAGCGTCTGCCGCTGGTCGTTGCGGAAATGGAACACGCCGTCGGACTCGAGCTTGAAGCCGGCGGCTTCCGCCTGAGCACGAATGCGGGTACCGGTGAAGTGGGCATCGCCCAACGCCACAATATTGACCCCGATCGCGACGTCGACCTTGCCGCAGAATGCGTCGATATCGCGCGCCTTCTTGAGGGCCGCCTGCGGGTCCGGGTACGACGTCCGCGCCCTTGCCTTTTCGGCGCAATGCCGGACCGTGTCGCAGAAGGCGGCAAGCTGGGCGGCATGCACCGGCCCGCCGCGGTTGACCAATTGCAACGCCAGCCGCAAGCTCGAATAACGGCCGCCGGCGCCAAGCGCGATTTCCTCCCAGGTGCTGCTACGCGGCGCCAAACCTGCAATGCGGGCGGTCTTGCCGCAGGAAGCGATCTTGCTCATGAGCTCGGCGAGCGCAGCCTCGGTGAACGGCGCATCGGCTTCGATCTCCGCCACGTAGTCGAGGGCCGAGTCGAATTCAACTGCCGCGGGCGCCTCATCCGCAAAGACGGGACTCGAGGGCCCGGCATCCACTTCCTCGCTGCGCGCGGGCTCCACCGGCGCGAACTGCGGCTCGAGCCTGCCTTCGGCCTGCGCGGATTCCGCCCCCGTCCTCAGCAGCACGTCGTCGTGCGTTCCGCCAAACGCCTGCTGCAGGCGGCTGCGCAGCCTGCGTTCCTGCACCCGGTTGTACAGGTAGACACCTCCGACCACCACCGCGCCGATGACAAGAAGGCTCAACTGCAGGTCGCTCATGAGCATCTTACGGTGCCAGGAATCCGTCGGGGTCCGATCCGACGGATTCCTTGCACAATACCGACTGCAAAGCTAACGGCAGACAAGGAACCGACGGGCAAATATTCGAAGCTTGTTGCATCTTGAAGGTCGCGCCAAAACGGGTCACTGGGCTCAGCTTCATTTGGAATCCGGTCTATCGGCCCCCAGGACGGCAAATTCCTAGGCTGCGGCTTCGGAAAGCCTCATCGCTTCTTCGATGTCGACCGCCACCACGCGTGATACGCCCGCCTCCTGCATGGTAATGCCCAGCAACTGTTCGGCGATTTCCATGGTGATCTTGTT
>Ga0137451_1000029_pt1 | contig 48137 bp, 50 predicted proteins | sample EasRivERMGT500_2_FD_102336 | JGI IMG/M metagenome (GOLD analysis project Ga0137451, IMG submission 102336) | Soil microbial communities from meander-bound floodplain in the East River, Colorado, USA - East River MetaG ERMGT500_2 | ecosystem: Environmental > Terrestrial > Soil > Floodplain ... | reverse complement strand
AGCCCAATCAAGATTGGCCAACGGACTCGCATTGGTTAACAATGAATTGGCGGCGCCGGTTCCTTGCGCGATAGCTGCGTCTTGCGCACCTGTAAGTGCAGCCGCCTCCCTAAACCCTTGCTTCGCGATACCCTTACTACTTGCATCTCCGGTTCTCGCTCTCGCTAGCTGAGTATCAAACAACCGATTGATTGCGTCGCCATACCGATTCGAGCTAGTTCCTCCCGAATACGGATCACTAAGAAGCGATGACAAGAAATCTCTTGCATTACTTTCATCTCCAACTCGCTCAAACAAAATCCGTTTGTTCAGCTTCTGAGCATACTCTGGAACCTGCGTTTGCTCGAACCCAGTCGACGCATTGTTAAACGTAACATCACTGCCGCCAGTCGTTGACGAAGTCCCTTTACGAGAGCCGGATGATGTTTGATTGGTTACTTCCTTACCCTTGGAATTAGAAACTCCAGCACTCATATGTTTTTCTTGAAGGTAATATATTCACGGCTAAAACCTAATCGCTCTTCAAACAAGCGAAAGGCTGCACCTGTGATACGTGGGGTGGCCATTTTGACCGAATTGAATTCTAAAGTTTTTGCGTGCATTTCACACGCAGATAAAAGTTCGTTAAGTGTTGTCTTGCATTTGGCGTTTGAATATGCAGCCCATACGTAGAAGCACGCATCGCCGTTAAAGTCTACTGCGGAAAATCCTACACCAAATCCTAAAGGTTTATCATTCTTACTCGTCAATAAGCAAATCAATCCTTGTTCTCCCATTGTCGCTACCTTCGTCAGCATGTTAAAAAACGATTCAGGAGTGTAATTAGCCCGCGCACGTCTTTGATCGTTTAGCTGATGCATACCTTCTAGTAAGAAGTCCCAATGCTTTACTACAGCATAAGCATCTGGTAATCTAACTATAAGATTTGTAGAATTTATCACAGTGGATAGGTAACTACAAATGTCACTGGAGTAACTCGCATGTGGTTGAGCTTCTGCTCTGACAAATGCACTCGGTTACTCAATTCGGTTAATGCTTTCAAAATCTGGTCTAAGTGCGCCTTTAGCAACACTGAATCTTCTACATCTGGAACATATTTCGGCATGACAGTATCAGGAGGAAGCGCTGTCTTTCCTCTTGATTTAGTCAACCTAATCTCGGTTAGGTTCTTTTCGCTATCTTTCAGTGGACCCGGCATCGACGTTAGGGGCGAACCCGTAGAATTTTGAGAAGTTAATTAACTTGGAAATGAATTTAAACCTAAAGATTCGTCCAGATAATCTTGGAGAGGTTACTCGTTTAGGAACTTCGGTTCCTTCGAACAAACCATACAAAGAATACTCAATGGAACTTGAAATATAGTCACGCGTAGAAACCCAAATTTCCCATCCAAACTTAGATGTTGATGTCGACGTAGTTACATGCGCAGCTTCTGCATCAAATAGAATGGTGTCTATCTCTTTGACTTCCTGATTATCGCCGAACGTTATGTCTCCAGTCTCTAAAATTGTTTCTCCGTTCTCAAGGTAATCAGAACTTGAATCAGTTAGTAACCTTTCTCTATAAATCTTATTGTCCGTAGAAACAGCAAACAAAGTAGCTGACGACACACTCGAATTTGCCATGCCATCAATTGTTGCAAAAACCGCAGCCAGTCCATCAATAGTCGCACTAGACAACGGAAGCAAGTCAATATAACTATTGCTAACAACGCCCGAAACCAAAGAAGCCGAACGATACTGTGCGCTTTCTGCGTACCAATGTTTAGTCTGCCAATTGAACACAATTGACTTATTACACATTGTCGACTCTCTGCTTGGATAGTTCCATCTAACCTCTTGCCTAAGAACATCAATAAATCCCCAAGTGCGATTCCTCACAACTGGATCAGTAGAAAGATCAGTGTAAAAGAAATCTCGTATGTCTCCGCCAATACTTACTGCTTGCGTTCCATCATACAAGTAAATATCATCAGCAGAAATGAACAAATGGTATCTGTCCAATCCAACAACCGAATACGGAAGCCAGGCACCAATTCCCTGAATCTGTTCAGTAAACTGCATCACTCCGTTGTCGAATCCTACATAGCGCATGTTCCAAATCGAACCTGGAGTGTATATTGCGCAAACCTCACCCAACCTTTTCAATCCAGTAATGCCCAAACCATACAAAGAATTCAATTCATTGCTAGTCAACTCAAAGAAATCAGCCTCATTTGTCGTCGTCGGATCAAAATCAGTCCAATCTGTAATATCAGAATACGCAACTCGCAAAGGATACGGAGTCGATCCGTCTAAGACATTCGCTACTACCAAATGGTCATAGAACTCTTCTATATACTTCGCCTTGTAAGCAATACCTGTAACAACTAACGTTGTTGCCGCTCCACTTCCATTATACGTAATAACGGAATTTAGTAAATTTGAATAGTAAATCTTTCCGTCTCGACTAATAGTAGACCAACGATACATTGAATCAGCATCAGTCGCAAACCCTCCCGGTTGAGTAATTACAGTAGTTGTATTACTTTCCAAGTTGATAATGTCTGCTCCACCTCCATGCAAACTAATCAATAAAGACGAAGTAGCTGACCTAAATGGAACTAATCCAGTTATTGACCCTACCGATCCGCTAGTAGCAGTAAACTGAACCACAATTGGCGGAGTCTGTTCCACCCGACCATTATGGAATCTAGCGTTGTAAGTAAACCACCATTTGTCTTGCGGTATTAAATGTGCAGCGGCCGCCTGCGACATCCCTAATACCTTATCAAACATGTAAGCTGGTTTAAGCATCAGCCAATTAGTAAAAATTCAACTGCCGCAGCAGTATTATACGACGGAGCGTTCACTCCCCCAAAAGGAACTAATCCCCACCCAGCAACTGCTGATGCGGCTCCATTCATTTGGTCAAAACAATACGACTTAATCCCATCAGCAGTCAAAATTCCCATACCGTGCGAAACCCCCGCAACTTGTTGTGCCGAGTCCGCAAACGCAATACATCCTAACAAATCAGCAATCTCAGTCGATGCCGAAGGACTAGTCGTATTTCCAGTTGCTTGTGCAATTCTCGCTATAAGTTGGTCACAATCAAAGCCAAAACCATAGAATCTAATCGCATAAACTCCTGCTATTGGTTTAATTGAATTAGCGTATGTCCCCGCAGCAAGCAACGAAGTAGCGTCAACAATTGTAGTCATTGGCCTACGAACCCAGGTATTAGCCGCACCACCAGAAGTATTTGCCGTCACATTGTGCTTCCAAGAAGCAACTCGATGTAGACCTATTGACGTATGACACTTCGTTACCGTAGCCTTAGCAACCTTTCGGGTCTCTCTTATAGAGTCATCAATAACATTCGGAGACTCAGTCCCTAATGGTGTTGTTTCAACCACTGTTGCCCAATCATTAGTAGAAGTATATGGCATAGTATAAGCTAGTTAATAGCATCAACCAATTAGTCAAGGCTGTATTCTTCTGCTGCTGAGGAGTCTGATGTTGAGTTGTTCCAGGAAACTACAGCTTCCCATGCAACGTCAAGCATTTTTTGAGTGATAACAAAGTGCTCATTGTTTCCGCGCTTGAAGTATTCGAGTTGACGAAGAACCCAAAACATCATCCAGTCGTCGCAGTCGTCGAAGAAAAAGTCGGTGGCGTAGAGAGTAGGATAGGTTTGAGTAGTTGAGCCAGTAGGAGCAAGATTAAACGAATACGTTCCGGAAGGCGTGAATCCAACTGGAACTAAAGGTTGGGTAAGCCCAAAAAGTCCAGGTCCTGCAACAGCAGAACGCCAACAATAGTCAGAACCTTCGTTAACGGCTGGAGTAACGTTCCAATATTGAAAAGTCTGATCTTTCCAAAGCCAGACTGACATTCCATTAGGGCTAGTTCCATTATATAGATTATTTCCATACAAAGAACCAACTGTAGAAAAGCTGTAGTTTCCCACAGCTAAAGGTCCAGCAGAAACCGACATAGCCAAATCACCAGAAAGTTCTTGTGAAGTCGCAAACTCATCTGCCCAAGCAACTACGTCTAATTGCAAAGGAATCGGATCAACACCAAAAAGGTTTTGTGCCACTGGCCAAGGATGAAGAAAGTGACCGTGACGATAAATGTTTGGAGTTGTTGGTAGGTAGACGGATTGATTACGAATCCATTCAGTCCAGCTTTGATTGTTGTCAAAGATACGACCAAATCTTTTGGCGAATGTAGATCGTCCAGTTAATTCGATCGGACGTAGATTCCCGCCACCAAGATTAACAAACGCGCGCTCGATTCGATTGACTCGAACCGGAGTTGTGGTTCCAGCTAAGACTGCAGTTCGCAAATCTCCGCCAGCAGTATAACTAACATCTACGTCCACCGCGCACCGAAGTGGCTCGAAGTCCAACAGCTTTTGGGCATGACTACGCGCTTTATTAGTAGCGGCAAGTATCATGTCCACACCATTGACTATCAAGTCACTGGATGACCGATTTAGAAAACCTAAGATTTGATTCCGGTAGTCAGGATAAGTCATAGGCAGTGAACGTAGAAGGTTTAGTTATTTATTCTCGGCCAACTATAATGCACCTAAAAGTGCCGACAATATCTACCGGAGCAGTTGATGTGTTATCAATAGGAAGTAGTTTTGTTCCATCATGAGATGGAACTGCATAATAACACTCGTCGTTTGTTGACGCCATTAACGGTGACGAACTAATAATTTTTGTTAGTCCAAAAGCTGTTGCGGGCATTGGATTAGCTATAGTTCCGTGCGTGTTGGCGGTTATAGTAACTTGCAATTGTTTGAAGTCTTTATCGGCGGGGCCGCCGAAAAGTATAAGATCGTTGATCACTACTGCTGTTGCAGCAAGAGTTGCCATAGTATATGAGTTTGTTGAACAAAGAGTGGACCGACGTCAAGAATACCAATAACCAAACGCCGGCCCACCCAAATTGTTCCTATTTTGCTTTGTTCATACCGCCCCACGTATCGCCGGCGGTCCCGCCTTTGTTTTCGTATTGAACGGTTTTGTTTGTCTCGTTCTCGGCTTTGGTGCGAGTGGCTGTTCCACTGAGAACTGTTGTGTCTCTTACGTCTTTGCCCATGTCCATAGACATTTGAAGGTCGCGGAGGTTGACTTTACGTGATGTAGGGTCCATATTATGATATGTGATGTAATATAAGTTCGTTGCGATTTCCTTCGACCTATGCGTAGTCGAGGACGTTCTGCATGAACATGTGTGACTGCGGAAGGCGCAGTTCCAAGCCGCATTCGGTGAGGAACTCGTCCTCACGATAGTCAGCATTGTTTGGCTGACGATGCTTGAGCAATGCAGTATCGCGACCTTGAAGATAGCGATACTTGAGGTTGTGGATGTCGAGAAACAGCGCAGCGAAACGAAGCGTTGGGTTCTCCGAGAACAACGGATGAGTGCGATAGTGGACTGTTCCAAATGGCGTAAGGTGCGACACAACGGTCATGCCATAGGTCGTTTCCTTCGTGCCTTGCTGAACATTCAACACTGACTTAGTACGATATAACTGGTTCATAACCAACAAGAATCCAGAACCACAAAGGACAAGTTTTTCGTTCGTCTTATTGTTAGTTACACGGAAGAGACGCTCAAGATACTTATCATAGGTCTTTTCGTTGACAACTCCAGATGCATTGGTGATGATTCGCTTATCGTCGTCAGTGTCAGCAGTAGCTCCAAGACGATTGTAGGAATTCAGCGCTCCGCCGCCGGTTACAACCTCCCACTGCTCCAAGAACCAAAGAACTCCTGCGGTGAACCGCAAAGGCAATCCGGTTGTGGCGTCAGTAGTTTTGAACTTCCTGCCAAAGATGAAGTTCTTCTCCATCTCTTGATTATGGTTGATCGTAGCTTCCTTAGCTTTGTCTTTATACGGCCCAGTTTCGTCAAATGTAGCTGAGGTTTTTGCGGCCGTTCCAGTAAGTTGGAACGGGGTGCGCATAATCTGGCAGTAGTTACCTGGATTGATTGGCAAATTCCAGTTCGTGGAAGCTGCACCAACCTGACCTTCCGAAGCCGCCATACCAACAATTAGAACTTCAAGCCCAACTGAAGACGCAGCATTTGAGATGTTTGTTGCGGCTTCGTTAAGTCTGACGTCGATGCCTTGGTGAGTTCCGCCTGAGCCAGTAAGACCTCCTGCTCCAGTGCCTCCATAGACAGCGGAAACATGACCTTGAATATACGCCGTGCCTCCAGTCGAAACTGGGGCAGGTCCAATACGAACAATATGACCAACACGAAACTTAGTCGCATCAACCACAATGATTCGTAGAGTTCCTGCCGCAGCCACCGTGAATGGATTAGCCGCATCAGCGTTACTACCAGTATTGGTTATAAATACACCAGTAGTATTCCCGGTTGTCGTCGTCCGCTGATCATCCTTGACTTTCTCGTGCCAAGAAAACTCAGGATCGTTAGTGTCTTCGTCCTCAAGCAACGAGATCAAACCAATCATTGGCGAAGCGCCGTTTGGATAGAAATAGAACACCGAGCGCCGAACGTTCTTAAAACGTTGCGCGGCAAATTTCTCGGAGTCCAGAAGTCCTAGAATGGACATTGTATGTTTTTACTGTTATTTATGACTCAAAAAGACCTAACCAAAAATATTCTCGGCCATAGTCTTTGTCCCCGTAGCAGAACTCGGGGCCGCCCCACCAGAACCTCCGCCACCCATAGATAGCGCGGTCATTTGGCTCACGGGCTTCTGTGTCACTTGTTGTTGTTGTTGAGCAGGTTGATTGGTAACTGCGCCGTTTTGCGGCTGTTGTCCTTGCTGCTGTTGAGGTGGACCAAAGTTCGGATTTACTGTCCGTATCAGTCTTGTTGCCTCTTCTGCGACTTTCGCGTAAACTTCTGCTGGTGCTCCTTTGTAACCAGCCGATACTAAATTGTTGTAGACTGAAACCAATACAGGTTCGTAAGGCTTCAAATGTTCGTATTGTTGATAGAACGCTTGGGTGTGCTCCTGCATCATCTGCTTCTCGGTCGCTTGAGTTACAGGACCTAACTTACCGTCGACGTATTCTTTGAACTTCTTTAATTGTCCAACCGCATGATGCGCCGCAATTGTCGCTCCCATACGTGCGGCACCATGAAGCATTTCAGTCATTGTCGAAACTGCTTGAGGTCCCCCACGGAATAGAGTGTCAAGCTGGTCTTGCGATGGCCGAATAACCGCAAATTGCTGATCGACTTCTTCCGGTGTAGGTTGAATCTCAGCAGCCGAAGCTTGCTGACCTGTTCCTTGAACTGACTGAATAAACTGAGTCAGTTGCTCAGGAGTCAAAGCAACCGCTGGCGGAGTGACTTGAGGCTGGACTGTGTTTGGTTGAACCTGTGGTTGAGGTGCCCCAGTCGAGGGAGGCGCTGTTGTGGTAGGCGCAGGTTGCGCTGGAGGCTGACTGGGAGCTGGTTGTGCTTGAGATGCTCCTGTATCCGAACTAGCCACATTCGGATCAGTGCTAACTCCTGGTTCAGAAAAGATGTTAAAATCGGGCACTGTAACTGCGCCGGGATTAGACCCTAATGCTTGATCACTCATAATTTGTTTTGGTTATACTCTAGCAACTGCTTGTAGTTTTTCGCGGATGTCTGATATTTCCACCAATATTCGACGAAGTCCACGTTTCTCGCCGATTAATTGTTGTTGGTTGAAAACATCGTGTGGTCCATTTAGTATATGATTATCCACGCTAGCTCCTGCGTCAAACGTTCCACATACTACTCGACATAAAGCGTATAACAAATCTGGGTTGGTCAACGCTGTTTGAAGTTCAAGTAATCTCCTCTTTGCTGACCCTTCGTCTCCGCATTCTTGCCATTCGTCCGGAGCCACTCTCATTAACTCAAGCATCCAGTCAGGAACTGGAGAAGTATCAGGAATAATCATTATACAGTCAAAGGAAGAGCAGGCAACTGAACCGGCCCGCCAACTAAAGCGGCCAAATCCATCGGACCCTGTGGTAATTGTGCAGTTTGGCTAGTAACTCCAGCTGAGACAGCAGGCGCGGCTATCATCTGTTGAGTTTGTGGGTTGTTTGCTTGCGCCGCTATACCAAGCATAGCTTGTTGTTGTGTAGGCTGTAAGAAAAACCTCTCTGGATTGCGAATGTCGTTCAATTCCGCAATCTCGGTCATAAGAGCCCGAGCGTCGAGACCTAGTATTGCCGCGGCTTGAGGATTAGTTAGAATTCCAACGAGAAGTTCCTGCAACATCGCAGAGGTGACTCCCTTTTCGCTGGGCAGCGTGCCGTCAAGAGCCTCAAAGTCATAGTTTCCTACCAAGTCTTTCTTGCTTACGGGCAAAAACTGCGCCATGTCACGCTGATTGACCGAGTAAGGCGAAGTAGGTTGCACTGCTTGCAGGCCTATTACTCTCACCAACTGCTCAACGTCCAATCCATCTCTAAGGTTCGACAACAAATCTCTTCCAAGTGGCTCAAATCCCTGTGCCCAAAGCAGAGAACCTATCATTTTTAGCCGTGAGGCCGCGCCAGAATTGACTGCTTTGGTCTGTTCGGCGCTTCTACGACCCTTAGAATACTGACCAAGTGCATTCTCGTTGATTCCAGTCACAACTTGAATGACCTGTCCTAACGTTTCTGCGTCCTGAATATGCCCAGAAGTCACATCATTGATCGGTAACTGCTGAATCCACCTCTCAACTCCTGACCTAGCCATTCCTTTCTTAAGTCTGACAATAGACTTCCGTTCTGCAAGGTCACTCATTTCGACCCCTTCCGGATCCACAATCCAACGATTCTGCAAAGTCTGCCTAACGTTCAAAATACGTGAATTAAACAACCACGTTACTGATGCCTGTAACTCGTTAACCAACTCCGCCACACCAGCGTTCATCTCCCTATGCTCATCTGGCGACATCTGAGCGACCGAATACGTATAATTATTGTGCAAATAATTCATTGGCTCGCACTTAATAATGCGGCTGTCATTAGCTACACAACAAACATACTTCAATGGATAGTCTTCAGTTCCAAGCTTTTTACCTCCATCAATCTCAAACTCATTAGGAATCAAATCAATTTGCACCTCAGTCAATATCACTCCTCCCTTCTGCTTACCTTCCATCATGTCGTATCTGCACCGACTTCTTAGTCCCTGACTATTTCTCCGCTCCCAGCCATCCGACGGAATTTCTTTGATCCACTTAGTCCCAGCAAACATTCCACTCTGTTCCATTCTCCGCAACCAAATATGCGTTACGTCAATTTCACTAGCGCAATATTCACCTGACTGAAAATCATTCAGTGGAACATTAACATCAGGAAAGAACCTATAAGGCGAAATGATTCGTATCTCATTCCCGAGAAACTTAACCAAATCCTCAAGCACCATACTCTCTTTTGGAAACATTGGAACACCTGATAAACTCGGCATCGCAGGTTCAGTCTTTTTGGTCCATTGTTTCTGCATTTCCTTAGTCCAGGAATGCTTGAGAATACCCACCCCAAATCGACCAACGTTCAACAAGAACTGATAAAGCACAACCACAAACTTGTTGTGATTCAAATCCCTCTGTAACAAAGACTCCGCAATCTTCGCAGCTTTCCAGTCTTCTGCGCCTGATCCCGACATCTCATAAAAATTCGGTCTCTGTCCAAAGAGCTGAAACAGAAACGCAATGAACACTTGCACCTGTGCGTAGGTCAACGGAATCACCATTTTCTCCGGTTCCTTCCTCTCTCTTGCCTTAATGTCCTGCTTATCTATAGGAACCGTCCTCTTCCCCTGATACACATCATCATACAAATCCCAGTCACTATAGAACCGTGACATATGGTCCCGAGACAACTTGATCCGGTCAAGACAATGCTTAAGCATCTTCTTGTGGAACTCCGACTGGACTTCCATACCAAGTTCTTTATCAACCTCGGGAATCATTCGATGGATAGTTGAGGCTAGCTAATGGCCTCAACCATTTGATCAATGGAGTGGACGTATGCTCTGGCGAGGTCTTCTTGAACTTCGGCGCCGCGAGCTAAGTCGCTAGGGTTGTTGATAAAGAAAGATTCGACGATTACGGCCGGACAACGAGTGTTTTTGAGAAACGCGTTGCCCCGACCTTGCCAAGGAGTTTTGACCCCCCGGTTCTTGAGTTTGAGAGTAGAGACTGCCGCAGTGAGTAGTAGCTCAGCGAATTGTTTGCCTTTGGTTGATCCAGCATAGTGAATCATTTCAGACCCAGTTGCAGCAGGGTCAGAGGAGTTTAGATGAAGTTCGATTGCAAGGTCACAATGAAGAGAGTTAACTTCAGCGTATGGAGGAAGTTTTTCGACCTTGCGGTGGATTAGTGCAGCATCGAATTTTTCGGAAAACTTACAAATGTAGAATGCAAGTTCTCTATTCCAAGCAAGTTCGGTTTCGTTTCCGTCGACTGAGACGGCGCCCGTGTCGATTTTCGGTCCGTGACCGATTACAATTCCTACGATTTTCATTTTGTAATTTAGTGTTTACTGCTTTAATCTTTACTTGTTGATATCGGCTCGTTTTGCTTCGAGTTCCGCGATGAGTTTGTTGTAATTCTCTAGTGCTTCTGCCTCCAGACGGTCAATCTCGGCATTCTCTTTTTCCTGCTCCGGGGTCTTCTCTTGAACTATTAGTGGGTCGAGGATGGTTTTCACTTCCACTAGAGTCGCTCCGTTTTTCAAGGCTTCCTCGGCTTTTAGCACGAACCCATAAAGCTCCTCCGCACGGGACTTATATTTGTCTCGATCAACTGCCGACGAATTCAACAAATCTAGTGTTTCTGAGAAAAACGTTTCTAGCGCTGTCTGGAAGTCTTTACCGAATTCAGTGTGCTCCGCCGCGGCAAGGCACACTGGGCCATAGTCACTTTGGTTTTCGTCAAATGTATGTTGTAGATCGGTAAGGTTGAACATAATAGTGTGGTGGGTGATTAAGCCGCGCCTTTAATAAGTCCGGCATTGACCATTGCGGTTCTCATAGCAACGACTAGATCGTAAAGAGCCTGCATATTGGCGTTACTATCTAAGCCAAATACTCCAGTGGCGTAAGTGGCTGGAGCGACTTGGGCCGCTCCCGCAGGTTGAATAATTGGCGTAGCATTCCAAAACCCGATTTTCTGCGAGGTTGCAGTGCCAAGCTTAGTTCCCGTAGTGCTACCATACGCACAGTTTTGAGCGTCGCCGTAAGTGATGCCCCCGTTGACGGTAAGTAGTCCTGTTAGAGTGCTCGCGCCGACGACGGTGTGGGTGCCACTGGCGGTGATATTGGATGCGGTTAGCGGAGCGTCCGTCGTGCCGTCGCTGGCTAGCTTAATTCCCAGGGTTCCTCCCGAACCGCTTGGGACTAGGGCTGGATAGGAAGTTGTGTTATCACCAAGAATAACGCCCGAAAGTCCAGTTGCGGCAGTATTCGTGATAGTCAACCAACCATTAGTCGCCGTCCCAGCAGTGTTTTGCGTGTTAAGCGTGGTAGACGCCGTCCATCGTATATTACTGGTCGCCCCCGCTTGAACTGAAGCAGAGGCGGTCACCGTTGATGCCGTCAGTGTTCCGGTAAAAGTAGGACTTGCTGATAGCACCATGCTTCCAGTGCCCGTGACGGAGTTGGAAAGAGCTACACCTCCATAGGTTATTGCTGATGAAAAGGTCTGCCCAAGACTAAATGTATTCGCCGCGCCAACATAAGCTGGGTTGTCGTCACTGACAGCAGTAGAGAGTTGCGCAGAAGTGAAGCTGCCCAGGACTGCGGCGTTGCCTGTGCTTGTGACGTGCCCGGTGAGGTTCGCGTTTGTTGTGACATTCCCCGCCGTGAGGCTTGCAGCAGTGCCAGTAAGATTAGTTCCCGCAGTCGCGCCAAGCGTCCCTCCACTAATGCTACTACCACTCAACGTTCCGGTAACGTTGCTACTAGCGAGACTGATTGGAGTTTGCGCCCATGTAGTCGAAGTTGTGTCAATTGTGACTGACGCAGTCGTCATACGCCATGTTGAACCTGAGTAGGTTGTCCCGAGCCGAACGAACGTGGTTAGAAACTGCGGAGCCTGCGTCACGCTCGCGGAAGTATACCATGTTGGACGAGTCCACGCTCCGGCAGCCGAAACCCACGGTCCGTTCTGCGCCCCACTTGATTGTGCTGTGGCGAGAACTAGCGAACTGGATGTTAAAATCCCGTCGATAGTCTGCTCGCCGCTTAATGTGAGATTTGCTACTGAAACCACGGCAACGGCAGGCTTCACCTGGAGCGCTCCGATCTTATCTGTTACGGTTCCAGTGTCGGTTGTTTGAACTGTCGTTGTCGGGAGCCTTGCTGCATTAAGGGTTCCGCTGGAAATATTGGTCGCGTTTAGTGCGGTAAGGTTAGATCCGTTGCCGCTGGCTGGCGTTCCAAGTGCGCCGCCGCCGCTATACTTAGAATCAAGCTGAGTCTGGATCGCTGATGTGACTCCATCGACGAAGTTTAGTTCGGTGCCAGTTGGGAGCAGAGTCACTCCGTTAAGAGTTACTGGACCTGTGAAAGTAATTCCGGCCGTTCCATGAACCACTACGGTCCCTGCGGAGTTGTCCAGCGTGATCTCGGCCGTTCCCAAAGCGCCTGCAGCATACCATGTGGTTCCAACCACTTGCTGAGTTAGTCCAACGCTCGACATGAACAGATCATCCGCCGAGTCTATGTTAAGGTCTTTTCCGTCAGTTGATGAAATGTCTAGTTCTCCTTCAGCAGCAATAGTTGACGTAACTCCGCCGGTTAAGCCTAGCGACATGCCTCCGTCCTTAGATATCTTAAATATTGTGGTTCCAGAATTGTTCTTTATCTGAAATGAATCAACACTTTGACTTAAAGCGGTTCTAACGATTAAAGGGGTTACGGCCGCAGTAGGATTGGTAATATCAAGTCCCGCTGCTGGAATAACTCCGATTATGGAATGTCCATTAAGGTCTAAGTTGCCCCCAAGTTGAGGAGATGTGTCATCTACGAGATCGGCTATTCCGCCCCCGCCGCCGACACTAGCAGTAGACGTGTTAATCTGAAACGGATAGACGTTTACAATTAACTTCGTGGCCGTCGCAAGATTTGGAAATGTTATATTACCATTTAAACGAATCTTACTATAGCCTAAAGTTGGAAAAGCTGATTGCGCTATGGTGTTATTTGGAGAAGCTAACTTTCCAAATCCAGAACCAGTAGAATATGTTTGATCCGGACGAACAAAAGTTGAAAGAATGTTAACCCAGTTTATGTTGTCGTAAGAACCTTGAAGCTGAATGTCGCCAGTGATGTTTGATTTGGTTACTGCGATTATGTGAACGTGGTTATAGCCAACTACGTTAAGCGGCTCGGTAGGTAGAGCTTTAACCTCGTTATTGCCTGAAAGTTCGATGTTTAACATGGGCTAGGTTAAGTCTACTTTTTTTCGGCGTGCTCTTTTTCACTAAGCACTCCCGCAATGAACCCTGACTTTTTTGCTTCTTCGACTCGAGCTTCGGTCAGACCATTAACTTTTTGATGCACCTCTTCAATCTTTTCTGTATTTTTGGCCGAACTAGTGCGGGCTTTGGATGCATGGTAGTTAGCCATAGCCGCAATAATAACAGTAGCTACCGCTCCTACTGCCTGTATTATTTTTACTACATCGTCCGAGGATGTCATGGAAGTTGGCGCACGAAAGGAAAGATGTTTATACTCAACTTTGAGTTTGTTCCTAGATTAGGAAACGTGATTGAGCCAGTAAGTCTAATCCTAGGATAACCTAAAGTAGGAACACAGGTTTGAGCGACTGATGCATTAGGACTAGCGACTTGGCCTTCGCCTGCTCCATTGATATATGTCATTGCTGGGCGAGCCAAAGTGGACAAAATGTCTGCCCAGTTAACTTGGTCGAACGAACCTTGAACTACAATAGTTCCGGTTATATTCGCTTTAGTCGTAGCAATGATTTGAATGTGATCGTATCCACGAACGTCGAACACAGTTCCAGGCAAAGCTACTGCGCCATTGTTACCAGAATGGTCGAGAGTATGCATGATTTATTGTCTAGTTATCCAACTGCACTGAAACCCCGCCTGTTCGACCATAGAAGTGTGTTCCATCAAACCAAATGTCTCCATTGTTAGGAGCTGTCGGAGCCGTTCCCGACTCCAGATGCAATGACGCACGTGCAGTGGTAGAAGCCGCAATGTCCACTACAGATAATGCCGTTCGCGCGGCGTTGTAACCGACTGCGACTTTTCCGCCTGTGTTGATTTGGAACCAAGGTTTTGGTCCGCTGTTAAGTTCGCAAAAGCTAAAAGTTGTTTCCAGTCCTGCTGCCCCAACACCAGTTCCTTTGCCGGTTCGCCATGAACCATTCACTAAGTCTCCATACTCAATGTAAGTTCCAACCGCAGCATCAAGATCGTTGATTAAGTAAATTGAAGGCGGCTTCGATGGCACCGATCCGCGAATAAGCAGATACGCCACTCCATTGCCGGCTGGGTGATCCATAACGGTTAAAGCGTCAGCATCACTAATAGTCGCGGAACAATTTATGGTTACCGGACAAGTCATGCCTACAGTAGAGCACCCTCCAATAGTCATCGTGCCAGAGGTTAACGTTGCGTTGACTGGAGTAGATCCTCCCGCTACGTCGTCGAACGTACAAGTATTGCCAGTGATAGCAATGATATAGTAATACGTCGCAGCCGAGATTCCACTTGCGCCCGTCAAGCCAGACACCATAAATCGCATACCTGCTTTAATACTCGCCAGCAAACTAACAGAAATCTCTGATATGGTAACTACGCCAGCCACAATCGAAATAGACCCAGACACAATCTGAGCCGTGCCCACATTCAACGCTCGCTTTGATCCCCCATCAGTTATGTAAAACTCTTGCTGCGCAAACTTGTTTGCCGAGTCGTAAAAATTAGTCTCGAATCCTAAACCCCAAGCAGTTTTGGTGCTGTTTATTGGCACATAACCAGACGGGTCAGCCTTAATATTCAGGCCAATAAACAAACTTTCGTGGTCGGGCGCGTCTGTAAATACCTCAGTTCCTAAACTACCTAAGACTACTCCATCTGTATATAAATTGTGAAGCGTAGTGCCAAAGACGCTAACATTTGCGCCGTCGCCAAACAACATAGACGTAACTTCGGCTATCTGCGCATTAGTTAATTGACCATAGGTATCAACCATACGATCGACATCATACATTTTCATGCTCATACACTTAAATTTTCGGTTGCGAGCCAACGATCTTCATCTGTTAGCCCTGTTACTACTAAATCGTTTTCTTTGTAATCAGCATCTCGTGAGCGTTCTATATAAATCGGCTCTTCAAGAACTGTTCGATAAAGACATTCCATCATGTGGTCATCTTTGTCCACTGGACGATTTTCTTTGTCCCATGCCCAGCGCGCAATCTCCCACAAGAATCTTTTGCATCTAGGCGACACCATCCATTCAGGCATTCCGTCTGGCATACGAGAACGAAACGCGGCTTTAGTAGACTTAATCCCCCGGTCTAGGTCTTTAATCGCGCGATCAATCCAAAGACCACAAGAAGCGAAGTCATCGGCCCAGCACGCGCCGGTTAAGCGATCAACGTTGAACGCGCATGGGTCTGCTTTGGCCCGGACGATTTGGCGCTTGCCCACCTTTTGAAAGATGTCTGCGCAGACCTCGCTCACTAGTCCATTCAACCAAACTTCGTTGAAAATGTATTTCCTTCCAGTTTCGCTTACCGTTGTCAACAACGCAGCTACAGGAGTTTGAGGATGAGGATCGACCAAAATATATACTGGCCAGTCAAGAGGCGGCTGGTCAAAATCGGACCATCCATCTGGAAGCTTTAACAAAGTATGCAAATCGCGACGGAACTCCTTATAAATCAATCCCGCAAACTGCAACGGAATTCCAGTCTCTCGGCACTCCCTCTCTTCTGGGTCATCCAAGTTGTTAAGAAACAACAAGATCGCCTCTTCGCTCAAATAGCAATTGTCCCAAATACTTCCCGTGATCGACCAAAAATGAGTATTAAAAATCGTCGCCGTCCCTCTGGATATAATTGTATCCGCGTCCTCCTCACCAAAAAACATATCAGGAATCCACCGCTCCTTCAACGCCGTGAGGGTAAAATACGCTGATCCATTCCGATCGACAAGTCCACGGGCAGCCGCATCAAACATTTGCTTAGGGCATGGCTCGTCAACGTGAATAACGTCCCAGTCGCTAGACTCAATAGACTGCGGGTTTTTCTTAAAAGACTCTACAGTTTCAAACTGAATGATGGAACCATTCTCCCCTTCAATGGTTTCAATTGCGCCGGAGTGGTTTCTTCTCTTGGACTTGACAAAGCCGCGAGGAAATAACCTCCATAGTTTTCCAGGTCTAGCACCGCGCTCACTTGTAAATATTTCATCCACCTTTCCCCAATCGTTGCAAATAACGCAAATCTTTTGCGCATGTCTTGGAATGCCGGCGGTTCGTGCGGGATCATTGGGAGGATACCAAGTGCGCTCTCCAACTGCCTGCGCAACGTCTTCTGCCGCGCCGCAGTCGGACTTTCCGAAACGGTTTCCAGCAAACACTGCGCGACGCTTAAAACGTCCTGCCCGGTGAAATGCGTCTTGTTTGGGATGCGGATTGTAGTATTTGAGGCCATCGTCTTTGACCAATTGGATACGTTTGCCCATCAAATACGCCTGCTGACGGCGTAGATTTAGAAGATCGTATTCTTCGAGAGATAGACAACTAGACGGTGAGGAGGTCACGCAGCTCCTCCCGCAGTAGCCGCATTAAGCAACTCAGTCCTAATAGCTTCAACCTCGCGCACTGGAAGCTTCGTCATAATCTCGCGCTCCTTAGCCTTTAGGTCTTCCAGCTCTTTGTCAATCTCCTCCAACGTCGCGAACTCTTTCAACTTTCCGCTACGCACATTAACATTCGCCACTGCCTTACCAAGAAACCTATCGAGCAAAGAATTTGCCGCGCTCACTCTCGTCGCACCACTCTCCTTCTTGTCGTCCCTTACATCAATCAAAGTATAAACCGAATCCGCCGCGGCTCCCTTAAACAACTCATCCAATCCGTCTCTCCCCGACGTCATAATCTCGTCCATCACCCTCTTCCTAGCCCACGGCTGCGCAAGCACTGTTTGCACATGCCCTTCACTATACTCCATTGCTACAGCTATCTCGCGGTGGTTCTTTCCTTGCGCTTTCAACATGCACATCAACCTGTGCTCCGGCTTTTCACCGAAAATATCGACCTGAGGAATCGGCACCCCTGTGGGCGGATCTTCTTCGTCGGTGCTACCTAATAGCGCGAACAAATGCCTTCTGGCAAGGTTCTCTTTCTTAGCCAAATCAGGATTAGACCCCGCGCCAAGAGGACGTCCTTGCGGACGTTCTGGATCAGCGGCGAGAGTATCGAGTGAATGTCCCATGAACAAACTAGGCGAAGTAGTTAATCCCCCAAATTAGTAACAAGATCAGGAGGACCAAACCAACCACTAATCTAATCGGCGCTGGAAAGGGACCGAAGAATTTCTCGATTAATGCATACAGCCCACCAATGCATACCAAGACTAGAACTAGAATTAAAAATCCGATTAGTAATTGCTTCACGTCCATCGACCCTGCGGCAAGAATAGGAAGAAGTAAATTCGTTAATGTGTTCATAATCAAAAAGACATGTCGCGCAAAACTTGCATCACCGCGGGCTCCGTGCTTCCATCGCTTGGGCGCTGCTCCACCGGCACTCCGCAGTCATACTCATTCTCAGGCTTCTCGTTCGGCCTGCTCCCAAATCCGCACTCTCCGGCCAAATTAAGCGCTTGAACCCTATTCACCTCACTCGCAGCTTGGCTCAAAACGCAATCCTGCTTAACCCTAGCTCGTGTTCTTGGCGCGAATCTCATATCATAAAGGTTGCTCAACTGAGAGGACTATCGCAGAATCTCGCTCACCTAGCAAGGAATATGATATGAGATTTAGTCTAGGCGCGCACTCACTCGATCTAAGATCGCTTATGAGATTAGGATTTGGTGGTATAGGATTTGAAAAATTGGAGTGGTCGGAAAGTGGCCCTGAATGAGACACAGACCCGCCCGTGGCAAAGGTACCCTTTTGGCAATCGAGCGCGCTCGACTATCTAATCAGCCAATAGCATATATGATTGAGGAAAGCGAGGTGCGCAATAGAGCGCATCCAATCCGCTTGCGGAGTTGATCTTTGACATTCTAAATGCGCGAAGTAAATAAGCGCATCGCAAGAAAGGAGAGAATAGAGCGGGCGGTGAGCATGATTACACACTACATTACCGCACACGACGACACGCAAAATATCACCCTTAGCTGGCCATGCGGAGGCGAATACGCTTCTCTTGACGAAAGATTAGCTTGGCTTGTTTCACACTACGGAATAGAGAATTTCACATGGAGCATAGCAGAAGTCTGAGTCATCCTGTCCCGCTCGTTCTATTCTCTCCTTTCGATGATGGGTAATTTGAGCCTGATAGCTAGTAAGGGCGCTTGGAAGTGAGGCTGAATCACAGCTTCACATGCCAAGTGTCATGAAAACTAACACGATCAAACATCTAGTAATCATATGAACATTGAACCAGAAAACCTCAGGCTCGCTAAGGAATACTTTGCTGAAAAGCATATAGTCATGGGCTTGACGCAGAAGCAGCAAGTCGGCTTGATGGTTCGCATGCTGAAAGAGAACGCTCTCTTGGCGTCGGACACAAAAGAAGACCTTGTTAAGGTTGCGTCGATTCTCTACCCCTTGGCCAATGCGTCAGCCGCAAGGCAAGCATTCGAGAAGTTGAAATATCTCGCGGCCTCAACAACCGGAAAGACAGCCGAAAGTCTTGCAGACAAGTTCGCGGCAGAGTTCGATTAAGTCGAGCTACACCAAGCGCCCTTACCTCTCGGGTTCAAATTACCCATCATCAATCTAATGTCTGCGCTAATCAATAGCCTCAACCAATCAAATCTAAGAGTGAGTGCGTGCATGAGTGAGTGAGTGAATACACGCATGGTGGAGCAGATATAAGGACGAAATTTTGGAAATTCGCCATCGAATCTCAACATCCAAAAACGGAGTTCAACCTCAAAAAGCGAGAATACTAGAGAAAGAGTGTATACTCCAAAAAAATTCCTTCTAGTATACAAGCCCTTTAGCTATCTAGTTCAAACTAGCCTTGTAGTGCAATTCTCATTTATGAGAGCCTACTCGCGATCGCGGAAATCCGCCCTAGGATGCGTGTGTTCACGCACCCATGCACGCGCGCACTCACCTACAGATTGGGAAATCGAGTGGGATTTAGTCTAGCTTTGCAGAGTGAGGATTTTAACCCTGCCGGGATTGAATTTATCAGTAACCCAAGACAAGACAAGACAAGACAAGACAAGACAAGACAAGACAAGACAAGACAAGACAAGACAAGACAAGACAAGACAAGACAAGACAAAACATATGAAACCACGAGAAGTAAGAGTCCTATCTAACAAAGACGGAATGTTTATAGTCGAATTAGTCGAAGACTATGAAGTCAAACATACGTTAGTAAAGACACTCGAAAGCCTGAGTGCTACAATCAACGAGTGGATTTATTATAAAGTAATCTAGCAGTAAACCGGAAACATACAACAAGCAAATGAAGCAAACCTAACATGCCAAAACAAAACCTAAAAACGAAAGTGAAGCTGACCAGAAAACAGATCAGCAATCTAGAAAACCTTTTGATTAAAGCTAACCGCCAACCTTCAAAAGAAATAGCTAAATATGTTGAAATTGAAGGACTACGTAAAGTCTTTAGATGCCAAAAGTGCTATGCTACTAATTGGCTCTATCCTCATGTATTGCACATGGAAAAAGAACACGGAGTCATCAATTATTTCAAAACGCTTCACGAACTTTTCATAGATTAACAACATATCCTAAATATGCCAAAACAAGACCTAATCCACGAACTCGCAATTGCGCGTAACAACTGCACTCAAATGCGTGACCACGAATGGGCTAGTGCTCTGTGGTTGCTTATACCAGAGCTGATATACGATGTCATCAAAGAGATATTGTATGTTGCAAAGTGTCTGAGATATGCAGTCTATGGTTGGAAACAACCAGAGCGCAACTAAAACCAAAACCAACATCAAGCCAGAGAGCCTAAAAACTCTCTGGCTTTTGGGTTTTTATATCCCAAGTCTTCACTCATTTAGTTCAGCCAATAGCATATATAGATAGCGGAAGTATAGAATACCCCCAAAGCAAAATTAACCTTAGAAACAAAACCAATGAATATATACATAGTTGAATTCAAATACTTCATTCGCTATGCGCCTTCAACAGGCGCCGAGCTGAAGTTCGTTTACGCCAAGACTCCAAACGAAGCAATAAGACTAGTTGCTGATAATCATAAAGTTCAACATGTGTTGGGCATATGGTTACTAGGCAAAAAGTGCGCAGCTTCACTAGTGCATAAACCAGATATGCTACCATTAGTAAAATACTGCGCATGAAACCTACAACTAATCAAATCCTCGCACGTTTAATCGACAATAGTAATACATTTTGCGAAGCGCGCGAAGAGGCAACTAAATGGGCTAGCATATACATAACTAGCGAACTCAATAAAGTTGACGTTAAAATCGCAACTAAAACTCTCCGGCTACTAACCTCTAACGCAACATGGAATGTTGCAGTGCGAATTCTCCCGATTAGCAAAACCCTTCTTCAGTACGGCATTTGGAGCGGTCTACAAGTCCCAATAGAACCAAGTTCAGATGTCATCGACAACATTCTTCTAGCCGCGTGGATAGCTAACCCTGCGCATTCAATCAATCTTGTTCGTCTCGAAGATGACATTCCGCTTCTATCTCAAGCAGTTAATGCTAATCTTCCATCACTCGACAAAACCGTCACTCCGGTGCTTAACCACTGCAACCAGCTAGTTTACACTTCCCAAAATGGAATCAAACACGAATACCTATATCCAGTTCAACTAGCCTTTGAACTCGCTGGCATTCCATCACCCAAAAACTGGGAAGTCTGGCGCGAACCTGATGGCATTAACGTCCCATTCACTGCTTACGTCCCTCACAACGAACCTTTAGGTTCAATCCGTATACTCTACCACGACGGAGAAATGGCACTAATCATCTCAGGCGATCAACTTCGTGTTGAACTCATTCATCTCAAGCGTCTCGAGTCCGCAGCCCTCGAAGGAGTCAACTCTTTGATTGCGACTAACACCAAGAAAAAGGAACGTTCCATCGGACACGGACGCGAACTAACCAAAGCTGAGTTTCTAGCCGAAATCGAAGACTGTATCTAACCAATTCAATGCACTGGCTACCAGCTCAATGCGCACTCTGCGGCAAAGAACACGAACGCATCCACGGCGAACGTATCTACCAATTCTACTCACGCAGAGTCAAAGTTCAGGTTGTTACCTGCGCTTCTTGTTGGTCTTCCGAAGGCTCTCCGTTAAACTCCAAGGCGCGCGAGTTCACTTTCGACTCCAAACAACAATGTTGTATTCAAACACACTAACGCAATGACCACAGTAATACTCCTAAACCTCCTCGTAACCCTACTCATTCTTCGCATAGCGATGCCACGGCGATCTTCTCATTTACAAACCCTAGCTCGTCGAGACGTAGCCAAACGACGCAAAGGCCGCGACATCGACTTTGAAGGCCGTCGAAGCTAATAATTAGCCTCAACTAATAGAAAAAACAAACCATAATGAATATAACAAACGAAGAACTAACCTTGCTATTACAATCAAAAACTACATCCCAAAAGAAAGCTATCGGACAACATATTGTTGTGCTTGATCGAGGCTTTGTTTATGTTGGTGATGTAACAATTGACAATTATTTTTTAACAATTGATAAAGCTAGTAATATTCGATATTGGGGAACTAAAAATGGACTAGGAGAATTAGTTAACGGCCCTTTGAATGAAACCAAACTTGACAAGATTGGAACTGTGATAGTTCCAATGCATGCGGTTATTCACCTTGTGCCATGCACTGGTTATTAACATTTGGTTATAGCGAATATGGCGACGGCGATGGCAATTGTTATGGCAATTGTTATGGTGACGGTTTTGGCGACGGTGATGGTTATGGTGATGGTTATGGAGATGGAAATGGCGACGGCGATGGCAGTGGTTATGGCAATGGCTGTGGTTATGGTAATTGTTATGGCGATGGTTATGACAATGACTATGACAATGAAGATGGTTATGTTTATGTTTACTAAAACTAAAATGCAAACCTACCTAATGATAGTATTTGTTACTTTGTTCTACAACGGGCGAATGGTAGCAATTCCGACCTATATGGTTCCTAGATATGTTGCGCACGGAGCATCGCCAACAGAGCAACTTATCACTAAGCCAGTTCAGCCGAAAGCATACGATCTTGGAAAGAAGCTCGAATAGAGTTAAAGTCCAAACCGACCACGAGCGACGGTAATCGCGCGAACTAGTGTCCCAACTGCTAGAATCTTATGTTGGCGGCTATTGAGACTAAGCTGATCCAAGGTCTCGTTTAACTACAAAATGAAAAACGCCCAGTTCAAATCCCTCGGAGTAATTCTAACTATTCTAGTTCCGGGAACAAATGAAACCGATTCCGAAGTTCTACGCAGCCAGATAACTTCGCACATTGCTCAAGCAGACTTAGCAAGTTTGCAAGGATTAATTGCTATTATCGAGTTCGACCAATTAGCCAAGCGCTCTGGCGCCGGGGCCGAGTCAGCAGTCAACAATGAAATCTATCGAGGAGTTTTGGCTGACTTCCGATCTGAGTTTTGTGAACGAATCGAAGCAAAAACTAATATCAAGCGCAAGGTCAAAATATCTGGCCGCACCCGCAAGAACGACGCTGGAGAAGAAGAACCAATTGAAGTTTACGACGAATCGGAAGGTAAGTATGTTGACGGAACTTTAGCGCAAATAGCAAAGGATCGAGGAGTCTCAGAACTCCTAGCTCCAGTTGAGTTTGCTTCGATACTCGATGAAATAATGTCTGCGGTCGAAGAAGTCAACGGAGAAACCAAGCCGTTGATTCGATTCGACCCAACTCGCGCAGAACGCAAAGTTGGTGGACCAAAGAAACTTCCCGACGTTTATCGCAAGGCTGCACTTGCGATCCAGTCCAAAGGAAAGTTGGACGCGTTCATCAAGCACTATGGAGTGCAACTTCTGCCAGAATCGACCGACGAAGAAAAGGTCGAGGCAGTTGGCTTCAAGATGAAGCAACTGGAGGACGCAGAACGCAAGGCGCAAGAAGCGTTGGTTGCGGACAAATACGGCAGTTTGGTTTAGTTCTAACTAGCGCGAGGTTTCGTGGCTGTCCTCGCGTGAAGTTAAACCCTGCACTGGGTTTAGGTCATAGGCTCAGTGCAGTCTTAACTTTACAAACTAGATTTTGATATGCGCGAAAACGAACCGCTACTACTCGAATTCCTGAAACACACACGTCACCTATGACTGACACCCTCAACACCAAGCTCGACGCCATCTTCGCCACTATCCGACAGGTTCTCGCCGAGCGCGAGAATGTAACGCAGGGGGAGTGGACAACGGACGGAAACTTTATTAACTGCGAATGGGTTGACCTGTATAAGAATGACAGACTCTTCATCGTCCGCATCGTGAACCTCTCCACACCGTTGCTGCAAGGCATGGTGCTGGCGATTGAAGGGTTGCGAGTGCTACATCAAGATATGCAAGTTCGCGGGAATCAAGTAAGCCGCGAAACCCTCCAATCCATCGCCGACCTGTTCCCGGACAGCCCGTTATGACCACCACTCTCCAATCCGACCTAACCGCCTATCTCGCGTGGATTGACGCCGAAATCGCCAAGTGCGATGTGGCGACAGCGGGACCGTGGGACAACGAAGGACACGCATGGATTTACGCGAAAGTCCCTAACGGCAGACCAAACGGAGAAGGTATCGCTATATTCAGAGGTGATCACCCGACTAACGAACAGGACACTCGCAACGCGGCCCTTTGCGCCTCCGCAGGCACCCACTACCGCCGCGTTCTCGAAGCGCAGCGTGCCGCGCTGGAGGCGCTGGTGACATTACTCTCTTCTGCCGCACCGCATCCTGAAGTCAGCCCGTCGATGTTCGTGGCATGGGCTAAGGCCAACGACGCACTCCACGCCATCCTCACCGCCTGGAAGGAGTCACAATGAGCGACATCCTAAAACTTGCGACTGCTTTGGATGTATAGCTTCAAGAGCACTCACACTATGAGAACCGCTGAAACACATAACATACGACCAGAACTAAGCGAAACTGCGTTTCGTCGATTCGAACCGATAATCAACAACGCTGTAGTTTCTTATCCAAACTCAATAAAAATAATCTGGACTGACTCAGGGCTACGTTGCGTCACCTTCGTCTCCAGACTTCGTGATGCCATTCGTTCGTTTCGACTATACAAATGGCCTACAAATTGGTTCAACCCTAATACAATGACGGGCGCATTGAACTCAATCGTCACCGTCCTCGATCCAAACGATCAGCGCGCTATTCTTATCGGACCAAAACAAGTTACGGTTCTACCTCCAGTCGACGCGAGACAAGAACGTATTGACCATTATCAAAACACCGTTCCTCTTGTAGGCCTTCTTCCTTTACTAAACCAACCAACTGAAACTCCATCAGCAGTCTCCGCGGGACTTTTAGTTCCAATGGAGCTTTTGGCTCAAGACTTAGACGCACTTCGCACTGCTGTCACAGCCTACTGTGCTCTAGTTGCTCTTGGTCTTAGTAACCTAGGTAAACTTCGCATAGCCAAACCACTAAACGAAACAACCAACAATCAATTTCGTGAGCTTCTCAACACTCTCGACGAGTCTTATGACGTCGCAGTGATTGACGAGACCACGCATTACGTTCTATTCTAAATATGCCTGAACTAACTTTAATTGACGAAGAGTCCGCCGATCCCATAAACGAAGATCGGGTCGGTCGCTATATTATTAACCCAATCATATTCGCCAAAATACCTTGGGTAATTCTTTCTAGGTTTAATAGCGTATTTCACACAGCAATGGTTGAAACCTTAACCCCAAATAGCGTTATAGTTCTTTGTTATAGTCCTATGTTTAACAAAGACACCAAAGACGAAATTCCGTTTTACGAAATCCAAATAGCGGCTTCTAGTGCGATCCGAATAACAGCGGCAATTCGCATAATAGACAGCGAAACTGCGATTAAACAAAACAACACTGTAATTTTCGACATTCGAGATGAACTATTCGATATAAAAATCGACGTAAAGTCTTATAAAGACGCTACACTAAAATCCCAAACACTAAATGGACGAAACTAAACCAATACCATTCTTTGTCTCTGGTCAACGTGTCCCCGATCCAACTTTAGACTCATCTATCTCAGTCAACGACGATCGCTATAGACTCAACGCTAACATCTGCAAACAAGACGAAGAACTCCTAAAAACCGTCAGCTTATCACGTGGCACCATCCAACTAGTTACCTCTAATCTAATACATGAATTCTGCAACACCCTTCGACGGCTCGGAATCAATAGTCGTCTCGAACTCGACCGTTTCCATGTCGCCCTCGCCTGCCGCTCCGGTTATATCAACACCGACTTTACATCAGGAGCAAGCTCAACCTCAAATCCTGCCGCCGCCGAGTTCGACGTCCTCTGCGAACTCCTCCCAGTTGGGGCAGCTAAACGTCTCCGCGATTGTTTTCTCCGAGTTACCTCTGTATCGTCTGGTGGGACTGGACCCATCTCAGATGACAACAGAACAACAAAGAGCTTATGTGGAAAGGATCCGCGAACTAAGAAAGTCTCCCCAGTCCCTAGGAGCAAGGTTAAAAAAGGACGGCGAGATACTTGATGCCGAACACGGTGTAGGTGCAGCAGCTACCATAAAAGCTAAGCGCACTAAGCAATCGCCAGCTCCACAAGCCCAAGCTCCGATTGATGTCAATAAGTATCTTAACTTCTGACCAATCAAGTTCAGCCAATAGCATATTAGCCTATGACAGCTAAACTTTCTTTACTGCCTCCCTTACTCCGCAACGGAGCCTTCTACATCGACAACTCCTCGTTCGAGCACCTATTCCGCTGCGAACGCGAAGCTCTCTATGCTCTAATCCACAAACGACAATGGAATGGCGACGTCTCAGCACTCAACTTTGGTTCCTCCTGCCACGCTGGACTTGCCATCCGCTATCGCAACGGAGGAATGGCTATGGACTCTTTCCAAGGTATGATGGAAGCGTGTTCAACGTCTTTAGCCAAACTCCCCTGCGAACCGGGCGACTGGCGCAATCTCGAATACGCTGTCGAAGTCATGCGGCTCTACTGCCTCGAATACCCTTATGAAGACTTTGAAGTTCTAACCATGACACAAACCGACCCCAAGGACCCACTAAACAAAATAAACGTTCCTTTGGTCGAACTTCCATTCGCCGTTCCCCTCGGCACAGTAGTCCTTCCGCAACCAATGCTTTTGACTTCAGTTGACGATTCTGACCCAGACAACAAGCTCATTTCATTAACCGAATACACCGAAATTCCCATAGTCTGGATGGGCAAGATCGACCTTATAGTCCGTAAGTCAGGCAAAATCTGGTTCCCTGACCACAAATCCACTTCAATGTTCGGTCCAAACTACTTCGATCAATTCAATCTTCATGGACAATTCTCTGGCTACAAGTGGGCACTACAAGAAGTTCTCAAGACTCAAGTTGAAGGCGTCATAGTCAACGTCCTAGCTATCCGAAAGCCCACCAAAACTGGCAAAGGTATAGAATTCGGACGTCGTGAAATCCCCATCCCTCAATACCAAGTCGACGAATGGAGAGACAACACTCTCTCCCTTTTAGCTGACTTCTTTTCCATGCTAGAATACTGGGACTTTCCAATGCGCACAGTCTCATGCATAAACAAATGGGGACGTAAGTGCGACTACTATGGAGTCTGCGCCCTGCCACCAAATCAGCGAGAAATCTATCTAAACACAGGAGACTACAAAAATACTACATGGTCTCCATTAAACGCAGACTAAAATGAAAAAGAGAATAGCACTTAGAATTCTAATCGCAGTATCAGTAATCCTAATCGGATCAATAGCAAGTAATCGCGCGACTGTATTCGTTTGGTATGACGAATCAGATCACTCATATCACTCCTACTATATGGACGACATCTGGACTTGGTATCGTTGGATAATCGGAAATCCATTTGGTCCTAACTCTCCAACCGTTCACCCTAATATACAACCAGTCCCTACGCCAGGTCCAGGAGTGCCAACTCCGCGCCCAATTCCAATATAGTCTTCGCTATTTACTAGCCTCAACCTATGCAATCATCTGATAAATACGTAGCGCAAACTAACTTTGCTCTCTTGCTAATAGGTCCGCCTCTTAGTGGGAAGACTAATGTAGCAATGGAGTTTCCTAGTCCATACTTCTTTGACGCTGACGACAAATTAGCTAATGCAGTGCAGCGTCATCCGGGGAAGAAGTTCTTCTGGGATAATGGACTAAGGAACTCGGCGGGAGGTCCAATCGAAGGCCCTAAACGATGGGAGAATGCGGTTAAGTGCCTCAAAGAAGCGTGGGTTTCGCCCGAAGTAGAGACTATTGTGATTGACTCTGGGTCTTCGTTAAGCACGTTTTTGATCGAGCATATTTTACAGTTTCCGAGCACGGCAAAGACCACACTCATGGTAGGAGGAATCAAGGTTATGGACCAAAGTATGTGGATGCCGTTTAGAGATTTGTGGACGAGATTGATTATGGCGTGTAGAGCGAGTGGAAAGTTAACGGTTTTGATTATGCATGAAGAATCGGACAAAGATGAGGAGTCTGGGACGTTTGTGCATAGGCCACTTATTCCGGGGCAGTTGAAGAACAATATAGGAGGATTGTTCACTGATGTATGGAGAACGGAGACCAAACAAGTAATGGGCAAGAACCAGATAGAGACTAGGTATTTTGTAAGAACTCAACCGACATCGAAGATGGCATTGGGTAATTCACTTGGACTTCCAGCTGAGTTTAAGTTTACGACTAAAGCGTTTAAGGACGCACTTGATGCAGTGAAGGCAAAGACTGTGCAGCCGTCGATGCCAGTTCCTGAATCAGTAATTTCTGTAAAGACCGACAACATAATCACCGGTCCAATAGCTTTAACCGCAGCACCATAGCATCCGCATACGTCGCGTAGACGAAATACCCAATGCCTCGGGTTCGCCATATTTACTGGCAAATGCTTTTGGTGCCGCGGATTATTTGAGCAACCGCTCGAACTGCCAACGACGCAGCAAACCAAGTCGTTAGAAAACAAACAAACTAAATATGCAATTAGGTGAACTACAAAGTCTGCAAGACCTTGATTTGACAACAGTCAACACGGACTATCCGGTGTTACAGCCTGGGATTTATCCATGGATGATTAAGTCTGCGGAGATCAAGGACACCAATGATAAGAAGGGTAAGTTGTTGGTGATCGGGTTGGAGTTGATGGTTGACGCGGTGGATAAGAACGGTGCCGCAGTTACTGCTGGGTTTAAGCACACGCACCGCATTGGATTGACTCCAACGGACAAACGCACCGGAGAGATGATCGGCAGAGACGTGGCACTGCTGTTGGATGCAGTCTTCGGTGAAGAGGGACGCAAAAGCATTAAGCTAGCAGCGTTCAATATCGAAACGTTGGTGAATCAGCAGATTACAACGAAGACGGCGGTGCAGCCGGAGAAGGATGGGTATGCGGAGAGCACGAGTGTGAGGTTTGTGAAGAAGGAAGTTAGCACTTAATAGGCGAACTGTGCAGGCCCGGCTGCCTTGTTAATTCCGGGAGTTTTTATGTTAGACTTTACATCAATCGCTTATACCACTCCACAAACAGGACTCGAAGGCGCTACGTGGGCAGTGGGAGTTTTGTTGTTTTTGCTGATTGGAATAGTAGGTATACTAATTTACAAGTTTCACTAATATGACAACTGTTTATATCGACACATGCCAAGAGCAGCAATTACATATAGTTAGAACTTACACAAATTCACGTTTAGTAGAAAATAGAAAGACTAGATATGTTAGTGACATAATTAAATACCTTAACCAACTAATCCCAGATGAAGTATTCTGGAATCTTTATCCACTTAATATAAAACTCACTACAATACATGGAACATAATCACATAGACCTAGACCAAGTCAGAGTTGGAACTCGCAAACGGGTTGACTACGGAGACCTCGACGAACTCGCAGCCTCAATACTTCGCTATGGTCTACTGCAACCAATCGGACTCAATCACGACAACGAACTAATCTTCGGCGGCCGTCGATACTTCGCGCACCTAATTCTTCGTGACCTCGGACACGAACGCTTTAAGCAAGTCGAATACGTTCATCGCGAGACTCCAACTCCCGCTGATCTACGTGAAATGGAGCTTGAGGAAAACATCCGTCGCAAAGACATGGAGTGGCAAGAATATGTTCTTGGAGTTTTGGACATCCATCTTCTCAGGTCCCAAGAATCCGCTATTGCTGGTGAAGAATGGGGACAGACTCAAACCGCTATCTCGATCGGACGCTCTCGTCAACGAGTAGGACAGATTCTTCCAGTCGCACGTTACATTCGCGACAACCCTGAGAGCGAAGTGGCCAAGTCTCCTGATGTTACCTCGGCGTATACGAAACTAATGGAGCAACTTCAGAGACAAGCTGAAGGAATGTTGGCTGCGCAATCTCTTGGTAATGGACTAGCCCTCAACAATATGACTTCGACTGGCGCGCCACTTGCGTCTAGCGCCCTGCCTCCGGGAATTGGTCAGTCATTGGCTAATGCACTTAGTCAGTTCTTGATGCCTGAACAACAAGAGTCTATATCTACCGAAGCTCCGCAACCGAATATTCTTGACCTAAGTGGTTTAGTCCCTATTGTAGTTGAACCAGTTCTTACTGAGCCCGAACTCAAAAGGATCGACATTAACCTATACAATTTCTACCGCAACGAGTCATGCTTAGTCTGGATGGCAGCTAACCCTAATTCAGTTAACCACATCGTTACCGATCCTCCGTATGCTATCGACATGGCGAACCTTCAGCAAGAGAACACCGGTATGGATGTGGAGAAGACAGTCAACGAACATGTAGTCAAAGACAACATCGAACTTCTAAAAAAGTTTGTCCCGCTCGCATTCAAAACTATCAAAGACAAAGGATTTCTAGTCATGTTCTGCGATGCAATGAACTTTCGCTGGCTAGTCGACCTCGGAACCGAAGCAGGATTCGCAGTCCAACGTTGGACTAATGTATGGTGCAAAGTCTCAGGCATGAACCAAGCCGCGGGGTTTAACTTCACTAAAGCCACCGAAGACATTATCGTCATGCGGAAGCCGGGATCAACATTGATCGAGCATCAACCTCTTAACTGGAGGGTAGTCCAAAAAACTATAGCTGACAAAGACTTCGATCATCCGTTCGCCAAACCATTTGAACTCTGGTCTTGGATAGTCGACGCAATCTCAGTCCCTAGTCACGTGATCTACGAACCGTTTGTAGGTTCCGGTTCTGGTGTATCTGCGTTTATTCGCAAAGGCCGGAGATGGTTTGCTAGCGAGATAGGAGACCAACACCATCTTGAGTTTCTACGCAACACGGCGAAGACGCTTATAGAACAGTTCTCGGGACAGAGATACGAGGTTCATGTTCATTACACCCCACCGCCATTAACTCCAAAACTTGAATGACCCTATTCACCATTGAATTCCAAGGTTATGACTACGACGTAGGTCTCACCTGCGGCAGGCCATCGTCTGTCGTCAAACGTAAACGCTACGCTTCTATTGGCACTGAGGTCGAATTCGACGAACTGCCATTCTTGCTTCAAGCGTCTATCGAGAACAAGATTAACACTGTATTTGACCACACACCAGCTTCACTCTTTTTACGTGGCAATAAACCTTCCTGACTCTTTTCTTAAAGCAGTAGACAACCAGCTTCCTAGCTTGATTCCTACTGGCACGCTTGTTCCCAACGTCTTTCCCACGATTGACGCGCCCTACCGTCTAGCCATAGTCGGAGAAGCTCCGGGCGATAACGAAACCAAACAACGTCACCCATTCGTTGGAGCCTCAGGTCATTTCCTAAACCAGCTTCTCGCGGCGCACGGAATAGACCGTCGCGCCTGCTTTGTTGGTAACATCTGCAATTATCAACCTCCAGAAAACAAACTATCTTACTTCAAATGGAACGGACCAGAAATAACCGAATCGCTCGACCGTCTAACAAACGACATCCGAACCTTCAACCCGAACCTAATCCTCCTGCTGGGCAAATACGCCCTTCGCGCCGCCTGCGGAGAGTTCCGCTCGATCACTGCTTGGCGGGGCTCTTTACTACAATCTAACTATGACTCTCCCTTTGCCGGACGTAAATGCCTACCTTCAATCCATCCGGCAGGCGTTCTACGCAAATACGATTGGTCCCCACTACTCCGCCTTGATTTGTCTAAGTCGCGGATCGAAGCCACCAGTCCTGCTCTCGATTTACCTAAACGAAACCTCTTGGTTGGTTGTTCTTACTCAACGATCATTCGCGCGCTGGGCGATATTGTTGAGCGAGCTAGACAACAAGGGCCTCCAGTTTGGGTCTCGTTTGACCTTGAAGGTTACTGGAACAGAGTTACACGTTTCTCTTTTGCGACCTCACCGACCGAGGGCTTCGTTGTTCCGATTACCAGTGGTGAGTTCGATTCCCACTGGTCCCTGGATGAAGAACTCGGAATATGGGTGGCAGTTAGTCGGATCCTTACAGACCCTCTCATACCGAAGGTTCTACAAAATTCCCTCTACGACCGTTTCGTCCTCGCCTATCAATACAAAATTCTCATATCCAACGTAGCTTGGGACACCATGCTTGGGCACTGGGAGTTGTTCTGCGAGTTGGACAAAAACCTAGGGCTTCAAGCGTCAATATATACAAGAGAGCCGTATTGGAAAGAAGAACGTGAAGACGAGGACCTTTCAACTCGAGAACTATACTGTTGCAAAGACTCTGCTGTAACCGAAGAGATTCGACAGGTTCAGTCCGCGCGACTAGCTGAACATCCCAAATCACTAGAGCATTTTAAGTTCAATCTTAATCTACTCGACCCCCTACTATTCATGTCTCTTCGGGGCATTAACTACGATTCCGTAGGCGCGGCCTCTGCACGCAAAGAAGTTCTACACAAACTCTGGGGACTAAAGCATCAGTTGAACTTAGCCTCAGGCCGAATGTATCTCGGCTCTAAAGAGGATTTGTTGAGGCTAGCTCGTAGCGCCGTCTGCAAAAAGAGAGAGGCTCCTTACGTCATGGTGTTTGGACAACTACCCGGAGCCGCGCTGAAGGGTAAGATGGAATCTGCGGTTAGATTGGCGGAGATGGACAAAGAAGGTAGGTTTGAAGGAGAGTTTAGTCTAGAGACCTTGGGCGAGATTGAGTATTTACTAGACATCGAGTTGAATGTTGACTCGTCTAAGCAGATGGTTGATTGGTTGTATGTGCAACCTAATGGAAAGAGGTTCGAGCGTCAGTATAATGAGACCGAGAGTGGAGCGAAGGTGTTAACTAGCGATGTGTCGGCTTTGTTAACGATCTATAGAAAGACTCAGGATCAGGTGTGTAAGTTGATCTTGCAGATTAGGTCGCTGCTTTATACGGCAAACATTCTTGATACAAAGGTTGATCCAGACGGGAGAATACGATGTGGATATAACGTGGTTGGATCTGATACTGGAAGACTAGCGTGTTACAAATCTCCAACAGGATCGGGGTATAATTTGCAGACTGTAACTAAGAAGTATAGATGGACTCTTCGTGCTGATCCGGGTATGCACTTCTTTCAATGCGATCTAGCTGGTGCTGATGGATGGACAGTTGCAGCGCATTGCAAAAGACTTGGTGATCCGACGATGTTGGACGACTATTTGTTTGGTCTAAAGCCAGCGAAGATTGTGGCACAGATGTATTTGACAATGGAGAATGAGAAGGCTAGGTTCGAAGCTAATTCTCAGCGTGAAATGTCCGATAAGGAAATGGACCGGATGATGCATGAGGTGGCTAGATACATCAATAGTTTATCTCGCGCAGACCTAGCTCACCTTGGTAAGCAAGTCGATCCTGATGGGTGGTTATACTTTGCTTCAAAGCGAGTGCAGCACGGCACAAATTATGGCGCACAGGAAGATACTGTTAGCAACATCATTTTGAAGGACTCGTATAAGTTTCTAGGTGATCCGATTTATGTGCCACCTAGAACTTGTGGAAGGTTAAGAGCTTTGTATTTGTCTCGTTACATTGGAGTAGAACGCTGGCATTATTGGGTAGAGAATCAACTACTTACGCACGGAAGGTTGATAGCGGCTAGTGGATCAGCAAGAAGGTTCTTTGGTCGAATTAAAGATGGGACTGGAATCAATCAGGAGACGCTACGCAACGCATTAGCTCACGAGCCTCAGCATAATACTACCTATGTAACTGATCTGGGAGTGCTAAAGCTGTGGAACGATCCAAAGAATAGGGACTATGGCCGTCGATATGGTTTGATAGTCGAGCCTTTGCATCAAGTTCACGACGCGTTGAATGGTCAATTTCCTATTAGCGAAACCGACTACTGCCTTGAGCGTATTCGATACGCTATGCACAATCCAATCACAATTGCAGATCAACTAATAACAATTCCGTTTGAAGGCGCCTATGGCACAAGCTGGGGCGATTTGAAAGCGGGCAAGATATAAAATTTATGTCGAATGAATGTAACGAACTGTATCAAATGCTTCGTTCGGTTAGTATGGGAGAACTACGCGAATACTTTGAAAAACTAAAGGAGTTAAATTCTAAAGTATATGAAGAATTAGAAAAGCACATTAAAGATAATCCACCAAAATTTTACAAATGCACGAACTAAACTCTCTAGATATCGAGCTATCTCCCGAACAAACTCTTGCGCTCGGGTTCATAAAAGACTGGTATGAAAATGCTCGCGTTCCAGGTTGTCCAAACATCTTTAGATTAGGTGGTTATGCGGGCACTGGTAAGACTACTATGATCCGGCACATTCTTCGAGACAAGACGTTTCGTTCTGTCGCTGTATGCGCATTCACTGGCAAAGCCGCAGATGTTCTTAATCGCAAGGGTGTTGGAGCTTCGACTATTCATTCGCTTATATACTATGTTGAAGTGAACGAACTAACCCACGAGGTTACATTCAATCTTAAAGAACATCTAGACTACGATCTTATCATAGTCGACGAAGCCTCGATGGTATCAACCGAGATTTACCAACATCTATGCGGTTTCGGAATACCACTACTCTTCATTGGTGATCCAGGTCAGCTAGAACCTGTAGGCGAAAACCCAAATCTAATGCGCGATCCTAACTATACGTTGATCCAGATTCATAGGCAAGCACTAGAATCTCCGATCATCGCGTTCGCCACAGCGGTGCGTCAAGGCGGAGCAGGATACCAGCCAAATAGGTTTGGAAGCAAAGAGCCCGACTTGATCTTTCAGAACAAACTTCTCAAAGGAGAATTGCTTCAATCAGCGAACCAAATAATTTGTGCCCGCAACAAAACTAGACAGCAGATCAATCAGCGAGTGCGAGCTAACCTAGGATTCTCAATGCAAGACGGTTTGCACGAAGGAGAGAAACTAATATGTCTTCGCAATAACAAAGAAGCAGGAGTGTTCAACGGTCAGCTAATGTGGGTTGAAGGAATTGTAAGTGAAAGCGCGCGTTCATACACTATTGCTGCTAGAATAGATGGTTATAACTTCACCCGAGAGATAGAACTTTGGGCTGATCCATTCTACCGTCCAATCGAAGATAAGGAACACATCAGCAAAAGACTAGTCTACGCTGACTTCGGATATTGCATCACCGCTCACAAGTCGCAAGGTTCCGAATGGGATCATGTGTTAGTCATCGACGAATGGATGCCACCTAAAATCTGGGACATGGCTAGGTGGAGATATACAGCGATTACTAGAGCAGCAAAGAAACTTAACTACGCAATTTAACCATGCAAGAACCCGGAACCAATCCTAAAACCTCCCTCGACAAATCAATCCTGTTCGCTAAGCCGACAAAAGAGGATATAGTGCAGGTTGAAAAGTCTCGACTAAACCTTATAACCGATACCGAGCTTCAAAAGTCTGGAATCCTATGGGTCGTCATGGACAAACACAGATCAACAGTTCTAAAATCCCCCGGACTCAGTAGCCCGTTTAGCACCAAAGTCCGCAAATACGCCGAGCAAGTAGCTAAGTCCTATGGCGGTGTCGTTGAACCCCTTCGCATGGCGATAAAACACGTAGGAAACTCTTGCTGCAACCTTCCCCCAGAGCATCCATACTATGACTCAGACCCTAGAAAGAAACTCAAAAATTAGTATACTAATTTTTGTTGGTGGTCCAAAGGAAGGAGACTTTTTAACTGAGCATACTCACTTCAAAGAGGGAAACATATACCAAGCCAAACTTAGGTCAGACATACGCGCTCCTTGGCACGTATACAAATACAATGGTGCTGGAATGCTTCACTATCTTGGTAAATGTCAGGGTCCAGTTTCTGGTCTAGCCGATTTCTATACCAAAGTCAAACAATCTTCCGCTTGATTAGTGAACTCCTTCCTCACTAACTTTCGGACCTTTACCTCATGCTCAGAAATCCATCCGAACCACGCTATGTGGGCCGGATTGATTGCATTGTCGTCTCTGGTCTCGAAGCGCGTGCATCTGGAAATGGGGCACTTTGATATTTACACCAACCTTTATGTTGTATTTGTAGCTCCGCCCGGAGGAAGGAAATCAACCGCTATGGACTTCACTGGACGCTTTCTCGAAGAGGCGAAGGGCATACCAATAGCATTGGATTGTGTAACCAAGGAAGCAATCATTGGTGCGATGCAAACGTGCGAAATGGCTTTTACTCCACCTCAAGGAGGACTACCATTTGTCTACACCCCGATGACTATACTAGCTACAGAATTGTCGGAATTTATAGGCGCGTCCAAAGAAGGAATGATAAATTTCCTAACCACATTATTTGATAAACGCGGAGACTACACTTATCGAACTATCAAGCGCGGCGCCGAGACTATTATCAAACCTTACCTAACTATGCTAGGTTGCACCACCCCTGCATGGATCACTGCCCGTCTTCGTGACGACATCATCTCAGGTGGCTATTCCCGCCGTGCGATATTTGTCTACGAATCCGAAGAAGCGGCACGCATAGCCTTTCCTGAAGTTACTGACGAAATGCGCCTAGCGTGGGACGAAGCAATGGCATATGCACAAGAACTAAAAAAAGTCTTCGGTATATTTCGCTGGGAAGATGATGCTAAGTTGTATTTCAAAAATTGGTATGACGCTTTTGTTCCTCCAACCAAAGACCCTATGTTGTTAGGTTACTTTAGAACAAAACATGTTCAGCTTCTTAAGGTCGCGCAGCTTATCTCGCTTAGTGAATCAACCGCACTTGTTCTAAGAAAAGACCATCTAGAGTTCGCTATGGGTCTGCTTAACATGGTAGAACAAAATCTATCAAGAGTCTTTGAGGGCGTAGGACGTAATGAATTGAATGGTATGGCATCTACTCTATTTGACCTAATCCGCGCAGCCGGCGGACACCTAGCTGAGAAAAAAGCCTATGTTGCTATGTTCGCTCATGGCAATGAAGCTGAGGTCAGACAAGTAGTAGATCATTTAGTCAACTCAGACAAGCTAGTTCGACAGCCACTTCAACATAAAACCAAAAACATAACAACTATGGTGCTATTCACCAAGGAAGCGCACCTAAAACTAAAACAAGAACAAGAGTTCCTAAAATCACAAAACAGTTCTAACTAATGAGTGCTGAATACTACATATCGCTTGACGAAATCTATGAATTGCGCAATAGTCATAATGTTAAGGTAGACAAAGTCATATATCTTAACACTCTTCGTAAGTTAGTCGGCGAACGCCTACCGAAAAACAAAGCCGGTGTAGCAATAGTCACCGACTACGACCTTATCAACGCTGATCCTCACGAACACTTCGAGGCTCTGACCGCAGCGACAGCCAAATGTTTATAAATCATGAATCCCGAACAACAAATAGATGCGATTCGTATCCTATATCGTCTCACTCCAGAAGAAGATACAATTCAAGGATTGCACAAACGTTTTATTGAAGCGGCAAAAGAAAACTTAGTCACTATTCCTGAGGTGTACACCTCAGTTAGAGAATGTCTTCTAACAAAAGACCCGCTACTTGCATTTGCTGCGTGGTATACAACTTGGGTAAACGGTAACATTTACTTCGCTCAGCATTTTGGTGTAACAGAAACCAAACTTGGTATGGGCATTACATTGTTTTGTTGTCCGCCATTTCAAGTTCAAATGTATCTGTTCAAATCTGAGGCGGTAATACCTTCACACAAACACCCAAATGTAGAATCTTACGAAGTCTATGTTGCTGGAGATATGGAACTTACAAAAGACGATGGAACTGGTCGATTAGTCAATATAACAATTAAAGAGTTTGTTGCGCGCGACGAATATGGACGAACCAAATGCAACGGAGGGATGATGCGAATACCTGCTGCAAGTAGTCACGGAGGACATATTAACAAAAGTCCTCTTGGGCCTTTTGGAGGTGCGTTTCTTTCTATTCAATACTGGCTTAACGAAGTGGCTCCCAAACCTATTCAATTTGATTGGGCAGGTCACGACGGATCAAAAGAAGGTTAGTTTTCTAATCAAGACGCAATAAGGCCGGACAGCACTAATTCGCTGTCCGGCCCTTTTCGTATTCGATCTAAATACTAATTAAGCACGTAACTATACAATAATTGCTGTTTAAACGCTCCTACACGAGGCACAGTGCATCCTTTGGAATCATCCCACGCCCATCCAAAGTGACTAGCCGCTACTTCGTTGCTTCCACTCACTTGGCCGTCAGCTTCTGTGGCTTGATTCCAAGCCATTACATAGACAACTTCAGGTGTGCCATCTGGTCTCTTTGGCACTACATCATGCGGCCATTCGGTCACATCTCGTGCAGCACCTAAAACTTCCCTATAACCGCCAAACACCGACATTCCGACATAAGTTATAAGACGAGTATAGATCTTACCACTACCAACGGTAACATTTATTTTGATAAGTTCTCCCGCTGGAGTTAGTCGGGGCATTGTTGCAGCTAATGGAATAAACATAAGTTGTTTTAGTTTACTAATTAAGATTGATAATTAAACTGGAACTTCCGCCCTAATATCGTCCAAAGAACTTTGAAGTATTCCCCGCTCACCCTCGTTCGCTGCAATCTCAGCCAGAAGAACTGCTTCCAAAGAAACGGACGTCCAAGACTTTCCAATAGTCTCTTCACGATTAGTCAATCCGCTAACCGAAATGTCGATCTTCGGACCTTTGTTAGCTTCGATTGCGATTGCTGCGTCCAGTGCTGAGATGAACGCCATGATAACTAAAGATGACTGAATCTCAGCAGTTGTCCGTGGTGTATCGTGATATATACGGCTCTCAGTGATAAGTTCTCCAAACTCGGGATCAAGTCCTTTGGCGCTAAACTTGCGCTCGAATCGAACTCCTTTTAGTGTCTCTCCCGAAGATGGAGTATAAACCTCTCTAATAATTCCAACAATTTCATCCTTATCAGCTTCAGTGTAACCTAGTTTACCTAGCTCCTCCTGCAACTTGCGTTCAAAATCCGCAAGTATTTCTTCGCGCTCTGCTTGTGAAGCGGCGCGAATTGCTTCTTTTAGTTCTTCTTTAGTTATGTTCATTTGATCTATTATGGCCATTAGTAATTCCTCGTTGTCGTTGGCCGGACAAACAACGTGGACATTCACCGAATTTGGGTGAAAAATTATTTTTATCATATAAGGTTTAAGCTAAAGATTAGCCTCAACTATTGCAAGGTTGGCTGAGGTGACCGCCGTAACATTTTATCGACTTGCTGAATAGCGCGAGCGCGAGTGATGTTTTGGTCTTTTGCCATAATTTGGTCAATAAGAACAGCGCGCATGACTGCTGATTTGTCGAGTCCGCCACCAAGACCAAAAGCGGCTAGGGTTGTCTGCTTTTGTTGAAGACGCTGCATTTCAGATGGAGCTGGACCCTGGATTCCGTAGGTTTTGAGTAGATCTTCGCGATCGGTGGAAGTTAGACGAGAGCCTCCGCGACGAGGGTCTTCAGGAAGAGTCATGTTCTGTGCTTTCTCAACAGCAGCCTTAAGACCTTCGGCAGCAGAGAACTCAGAAGGAGATTCACGTTCGCGCCCGATTAGCATTTGGCGTGCGGCTGCAAAGTCTTTACGAACAATTAGTTCGGCTACGTCGGTATAGAATCGAGAGAGTTCGTTACGTGTGCGTTCGTCTTGTTGTCGTGAGGTTTGCTCGAATTCACGCATATCGGCCACGCGTTTCGGAGTGAACCCAATAGACATAGCAACACGCTCAGCCGTATTAGGACTGTATTTGAGATTTCCAGTTGAGTCGCGAACTTCGCCGTCGTTACGATACAACTTGAGTATGTTTTTAAGTGGAGCGGGAGAGGCTTGTTCAGCGGCTTTACCAAAGTTTCCTTCGAGTGCGGCTTCCCCAGCATTGTATAGGTTGCCAATGATAGCTCCGGGTGCGCCAAAGAGATTAGAGACGTGCGCCCCATCGTAGCTGGAAATACCTAACATGTTGGAAAGAGATAGACGAGAAGAAAGGTCAATACCAGTCATGCGACTTGGAATACCGCGCATTGCTGCGTCAGCCATTGGACCTCCGTTCTCTAGGTCTTCACCAAAGAGACCTGCAAGACCTTTGCGAATATCTCCATTGAGTCCAGGATACATTTGGTTTGCCACTGCCATTGCGGTTCCTACAGCAGGTAGGCCAAGAACTCCCGCAGCAAGAAGCTGAGTTCCGACGAGCTGAGCAAACGCTTTTGAATGCGCGCTAGTAATCGAGCCGCTACGAACTGCGTCCTTTGCCATACGATACATCATCGAGGTCATGGTGACCGTAAACCCTTGGAGAGACCCAATTGCAGCGGCAGCGCTACGGTTAATCCATTTGCCTGAGTAAAATCCGGCGGGACGTGCGATTGATCCTCCTGTTCCGGGGGCGGTTAGAGTCAGCAGCTTAGTGACGTATGCATACGAGTCGGGTTCAGTTAACTTACCTTCGGCTATTAGTTGCTTAGCTCGAAGCGCGGCAGTGACTGCTGTGACACGGGATGATACTCCAGTCGCTGCGCCGTAGACCATACGCATTAGACTGGCTATGTGACTAACTTTGCCACTAGCTGCCTCTGCCATACCTAAAGGAGTAACTTTACCGTCCTTAGCGCGAGAGATGTTGAGCGCATTTAGGTCAGCGTAGTCAAAGAAGTATCCTGTGGTTTGCGCCTCAAGCAGACCATCACGTTCGAGACGATATACCATTGAATCAATAAACGGATCAGCATATTTTTTACCTCCTGAATAAGCTTGTGCAACTTGCTTGTAAGCGTCGAACAAAAGCTTATAGCCACTAGCAATTGAAAGTCCTCCGTGAGTGAGTTGCGCAGGAAGTGCAGTCAAAGGCTGACTGACCTCGATCATTGCTGAGCTTAGGTTCGCCGCGGGAAAATACAAGAACGACCATTCTCGGACTTTGTTAGCCCAGTGTGAAGTGCCTGCTAGAACGTTGTCTATTTGTTGACGCGCTACTACACCCGCACTTGGATTGGCCTGAAACGTAGGATCAAGAAGAGCGACCGAAGCTCTATCACGTAGCCAGCCTTTGGTGAGTGCGTATGGCACAGTCGAGATGTAACGAATACCGTTTTCTAGCATGTCCAAATGTTCGCGCCCCGGAGCAAACTTGCGATGTTGAAGATATTTGTTCAATCCACGCGCAGATAGTTCCTTTTCTATTGCAGTGTCGAATGCTTCAAACGCTGGCTTAGACGCTCCAGTTGGATCAGCACGTTGAACAGCTAGTTCGCCGATTTCTTTGAACGCTCTTACGATGTCGGGGTTCAAGCCAAATAGACTACTTTCTGAATTATCGTAACGCTGAATGTTTTCGACATTAGGATCACGACGAACTTGTTCAATCTTAGATTCAAGTTCTGTTCTGGAATCAGCACTAACTCGACCCGCAAGTTTTTCTCCTTTAATAGTGTAGGATGCGGAGTATCGACCAAATCGTTGCTCGGATACGAAATGTGGTTGGGAGTCCAGACGTGCTGCCATAGTCTGAGACTTTGTAATCAGATCAGTCACAGCGGCTGAGGTAGTGGCAACTTTCTCAGGAGGGATACCGAACTCTGTTGATATTGATTGTATAAGCAAAGTTGGATCAACTCCTGGAGGTAAGGGAATTTTACCGCTAGTCATTTCTAGAACAGTAACCAGTCTTTCAGAAGCGTCAATCGCTGGACGGTAGGACGTAGCTCCACCGGCCATCATTAACCTAGCTGAAGCATGAACAATCTGCTGTCGCCCATAGCGTTTGAGTTGCTCTGCTACGATCTTGTTCGAGCTTGCTATGGCCGAACGAACTTCTTGTAGGTGAGCTATCTGTTCGCCAGTAACTCCGTGTTTGGCGTAGAATGAATTAGCCTCTTCAGGAGTCAGTAACCTGCCCAAAGTCTGCTCAGTCAAAACCTGATCACTTAGTGCCTTACGCATGGTGTCAGATTTACTAAGTTGCTGAAGCGACTTAGACGGTCCTTTGATGCGTACCACTCCATTAACGTAGTCACGTTCAAAGAAAGGCGAAATTGCGTCATTAGCTCCACGAGAGGCAGAGGACCTATAAGCAACGAGTTCACTAGCAATTGGTTGTAGCACTGGATGCATTTCAGCTAATTGTAAGAAATCTGTCCACCATGATTCAACCTTACCAATCTCGGTTTCGTCACCTTTTGGCAAGATTTTCATGTATAACGGCTCGATTGTAGAGTCCAATACACGATCTCCGGTTTTGACATCTTTTAGCGAGGGAGTAAATCCACCTTTGTCCGCTCCCATTAAGTGCTTAGGTGAAGTAGCGTCGAGAAACCGAAGTTGCTTAACTGCGGTTTCTATTTCTTTGCCAGTCGCCGCTATAGAAGCAAACCTTTGATTTAGATTACCCACCATATCAGCCTCACGTTGTGTCAGTCCTCGATCTTCAACAAGTTTGTTTTGCCCAAAGAACAATCCTCTAATGGCAGAACCTATCTCCTTGGCTTTACGCGCAACTGTTAGCATTAGTCGACTAAACGCTCCATCGCCATACAACAGCTCACCACGAATACCTTCTTTCGAAGTAGACTTATGCGCTGCTCCCATAGCATACATCGAAGCCATAGTGCTAAGAAACTCATTCGAGTCAGTAGCTGAGTATTTTAGCATTCCCTCGAACTGTTGCCTAGCGATTGGGTCTCGTGCCAAGTTTGCTTGAACCTCAGGAGGCAAAGTGCTAAGTGCAGAAGAACGTAGAACAGCCCAACGATCGGCTTCTGTCATTGCGTCAGCAGTGTCAGCGGCTTGCTTAACCGTATAAGCTTCGTGTGGAGAAAGCTCACCTCTTGTAGCTGCCGAAGACACCACGTGCCATGCTTCATGACCAAGAACCATACCAGCTAATGCTTCGGTCTGAGCACCACCAAGGTTTTTAGGAAGTAAACCAACAACTGGTTTCCACGCATTCTCGAACTGATAATTAAGCAACACTCCGATCGCGTTTCCTTCAAGTGCTTGAGCCATCACGGTCTCCGCCTTCGCTGCTTGAGGAAACACTGCAGCTACCCGAACAAAATTCTCTACCGCGTCAGCGTGAGCCTGTTGTTCTGCAGGTTTATACCCACGACGAGAGAAATACTTTCTCGCATACTCCATTGTGGACATCAAAAAGCTACGTCCCTTTGGCATTTCTGTCAATCCCGTAATCGACGTCGATCCCAGACCAGTTCTAGCTGCTTCTCCGATGGCGTCCAACCTAATCTGCCCTTCACGTTGTGCCATAGCAGAGGACACTGTTGGTCCCATTCCAACCGAGCGCGCTTCTTTTTTCGTCGACTCATAAAGCTCAGCTAGTTCTGGTTGTTTTTGAAGCCAAAGTTTAAGAAATTCTCGGCCTGTAGTAACCCAATTACTAGCTTCTTTTGCGGGAGTTAGTTTATCTGTTCCTTTGAACTGAGCCTCGTCTGGTAGGACGTCATTTGCCAAGTTCAAGAAATCATTATAGTCAATCTCGGCCTTAATGTTTCCCTGACCAAATCTACGATCTAGTATATAATCCAAAAGAACTCTAGCTCTAGGAATTAAACTTTCAGTTTTTCGGAATCCCAGACTCAATGCAATAGGATCGTCTAGAACTAGACGCTCAGCTATGTTTTGAATTGTGTCAACCGCGTGCTGAGAAAAGGTATCTACCGCAGCTTGGTCTGTTCCAGAAGAACGCACACTATCCACTTCACTAGAAAGTATCTCCAAAGGATCAAACACTTCACCATTCTCGTCCATTAACACTGGAGCATCACCTTCGTCTTGAAGTTCAGTTATATCAGGAGGGACATAATCTTCCTGACGTTGATCAGGACGACTAGCAAATCCTTCGTTCATTGTCTTAAGTTTGTTGTATTTCTTAACTACAACAAACTTACCTTGACGTTCTACTCCTTCATAACTAAAGTCCTGATTTTGACCAACTTCCCGTTGCATAGCGTCGGCCTTTTGCCGCGCCTCATTAAGAGATTTTAGTTCGATTGGAGTTTTGACTACTTGTCCCTCTTTACCCACAGACTCATTATACTCAATTTCCTCCCCTCCAGATTGTTTCTTAATCGCAGCTTTGTAAGCATTCTCAGCCGAGGTTCGCATATAGCGCCTAACTTGATTTTCATTAAACACTTCTCCATTAGGACCTACCCACTGACCGCCTTTGTAAGTCAAATTTCCCATTGACCTTAACAAAGCATCGTCAATCTCCGCAAACTTACTGTATTTCTCATTAGCGCTATTATACAGAATATCATTGCGCCATTTAGTTATTTGGGTAAGTGGACTTTTAGTCGACTGTCTAACTTCATAAGGCAGCACATTGTATTCGTCATCAATATGACTCATTTTTTCTGTAGCCGCAATCAAACCTTCGCGCCTTTTGGTAATAACCTTACCAGACTCCGCATCCTCTTTCATGTTCAGTGAATCTCGAACCTGAAACCATAACTTTCTAAGAGTATTATCATCTGCCTCAAAGTCAAACTCTCGCTTGAGCATTTCCTTAGTCTGCGCTGCCCAGTCATGAATTTTCAGTGCTCCTGCACGAGCCAATCCCTCGGCTACATACCCAGCTTCCAAAAACATTTCGTGTAAAATGCTTGGATCAACCAACATGTTCACATTACCTCTTCTAGCCTTGCGTGCGGCCCTCGCGGCTTCCACAGCCTCCTTTGTAAAAATCTTGTTATTCGCGCCAAACTGCTGAACCTTAGTTTCAACTGCGCTCTCTGCCGCATTCTTCACAGCTTGAGCAGTCTTGTCCACTGCTTCTTCCAACGTAGCTCCATCTTGAACCTTCTCTGCCACGCTCTTCTGCATCTCGACATCGTTCAAACGATCCAGCGCCACGTCCTGCACTCCATGCTCGGGTTTTAGTGTCTTATCATACAACAACTTGATTTGAGGCACAGCGACATTTGGATCGGGTTCTGCTAACGCAGGTTTAATCTGACTCTCTAAAATCTCAGGTGTGATAAACCTACGACTTGAGTCCAAAAACTTATCAAACACGTCAAAGTTCTCTCTTGTTCCTCTGAACTCTTCACCGCCGACAACACGTTTCTCAATCGCTGGTCGGTTGGCGCTAGTAGATTGCCTCAACTCTGGAAGAGTATAGCCGAGAAGTGTGTGCTCTGGAGAAGGTTCTTCGACGTCTAACTTGCGATAGCCTTCATAGGTAGGATCAGTTCCTCGACCTAGAACGAAGTTGTCGTTGCCGGGAACTCGGCCTTCGGGATAGGCTAGTTCCAGAATCTCGGGAGTAGTCTTGCTCGCTTGTTGACGCGCTAAACTAGCGTTAAACGCTTCAGTTCGTTTGGCTGCTGACGCGGCTCGAATCTGTGCAACGAGTGCTGGATTGGGACCACGAATAGCTTCTGGTAGATCGAATGGAAGAAAGGGTAGTTGACTGATAACGTTTTGAACCAAATGACTAGATGAAGTGTCAACTCCTTGACCAGACGCAATTGAGCTAGCTTGATGCCCAGCTTCTTGAAGACCTAATGCCGCTCCTTGAGTTCCTAAATACTGCGCCGCTCGCTGTCCTCCGGTTTCGCCAATAAGTCTTCCAGCTTCGTCCGCAAGCGTAGCGCCAACTTTGCGTAAGGCCATTTGACCTCCAATGCGAGCCACACCAGGCATAGCAGCAGTAAGAGCCCCAGTGAATAGACCCTGGCCAGCAGAACCAGTATTTTCATAAGCTTGAGAACCAGCGAGAAGGGCTGAACCTCCCAAACCCGCAGCAGCAGGACCAAGAGAAGCTCCGCCAGTGAAAGGCGCAGCTATTAGTAGTGGCGCTAGATTTACTGCCGCTCTCGGAAACCCTTCGCCCGCGGAAGTGAATTCTGGTCCTAGTCCAAGAGGTTCACCAATAGCGCCAAATACTGATCCTGCGGCTTCGGGTGCTCCAGTCCAGTCGAGGCCTTGGTCGATGCGCGCACTTAGTCCTTTGATCCAAGAGTCTTTGGCGCCTTCAGCAAACATCTCTGACTTGGTGAGCGCGTTCATACGTTGCGAGTATTCAGGCAACGTCATGTTGGAGAACAGAGTCTTGTTCTTGTCCTCGTCATACATCTCAAGGACTTTTCGGTAAGGAAGTTTAGGCAAACTTCCCATAATTTCCTGAGGCGTCATACGTAGGTTTGAGTGGGAAGTTGATTTAGAAGCATGAGAGCTAACGGAATTTGATTAGCTGCGCCAGTTTTAGGCATAGCGGCTTGCGAGGCGCCTGATCCAGTTGAAGGTTGGTAAGACGAAGGATTGGGGTTATATTGGTCGTTACCGAATAGTCCAGTTCCAAGCCAACCACCTTTAGTGTTACCGGCGGCACCTTGCATAGCTGCGTTGGTTCCACCAGCAGGAGCCATACCTGGAGTTCCAGTGTCGAACATTCGTATAGCGTCTCCAGCCATACCAGAATTCATGGCTCCTCCAGCAGCAGAACCGATTGCAGAGCCAAGTTGACCTCCAGCAGTTCCAGCGGCGGTTGTAGCAGCGGCTTGACCTGCGGCTGATCCAGCAGCAGTAGTGCCAAGAGAAGTGCCTAGGCCAGATGATAAACCTGAGACTAATCCAGTCATTGCGGGAGTGAGTTAAGAATACGGAAGAGCATTTCGTCTTTTCCGGTGGAGCCTAGCTTTCTACCGGCAGCGCCAGTGAGGTCTAAGGCATTTCCGGTCCATTTAGCTGGACCTTTGTCGAGAATGGGGAACGTGCCGGTTTGTCCGGTTTTTGGATTTTGGACCCAAACTTTGGCATTTTTAATTGCGTTCGCGTTTCGATGAGAACCAAAGAATTGATCAAGCGTCTCGAACGGAAGTGATACTCCTTCGACATTAGGATCGCGAGTATTTGCTCCGAACGCCCCGATTCCATTATCTTGAGTATCAGGTGATCCATCGAGGTTGTGGCCAAAGATTGTTGTAGGGCCTCGAAGAATGTCGTTAGGATTAGATGATGGAGTCGAACCTAACGATAAAGGAGTTTGTTTTTCTGTGCTAGAGCCTTGAGCCGGTGCCGATTTCCTTCCCATTGACGGAGCAAAGAATTGAAACGCTTTGTCGATTAGACCTTCTCCGGGAGCGTTTGCAATGCTTTCGCCAACCCCTTTCAACATTCCAGACGCAGGATTCTTTAATGCAGAACCGACTCTCTTCAGATCGTTGATGCCAGAAAGCTCAGACAATATCCCTCCACCTGAGCTAGACTTCTCCTTTCCTGCGCCTGTCCTATCTAACACGGACTGACGAATCTGATTCGTTTGTTCTGTTTGCGCCTTAAGCGCTGCTGCCGCTTGTGGCGCAAACTTCTCCAGAACCGAAACGAGGACCGAATCGCGAACAGAAGGGTCCACGTTGGGCGACATTGAGATTTCGTTGAGGAGCTTGAGTAGTGCTTCATCTGAATGTTGGGTTTGGTTCTGTTGTAGAGCTTGCTTACGCACTGCGACTTCGTCAGCATTGACTCCATAGTTAGCCCAGTCTCGTGATTCATCTGACGCTAACTTCTCGCGAGAAAAGTCTAGTCCCTGACGCTGAAGATCTTGTCCGGCCCAATCACGAGCACTTACATCAGGACGAAACGCAGTTTCTGACTCCAAATTTCCAGTCTGTGCGCCCATCAACTTCCTCTGCGCCTCGCGCTGAAGACGTGCGTCTTTGCCAAACGTATTAAATAACGTCGACAGTTCGTCAATAACCGACTTATTGGGTAAAAACCCAGCAGCACTAGGAGATTGCATAAGAAGTATTCAATTTACGTCCGATCGCGGCCCATAGACCAAACCAGAACAAGACTATTGGAAAGTAAATAAACCCAAGTTTATATCCAGGTTCGATATACAGCCAACCTCCCCACTTAGTCAGTGGCTCAGTCATGAGTTTCTTAACCAGCCATAAAACTAGTTTACTCTTTCTCATTAATGGCACAAGCTTAGCAGCCATGCAACGATACCCAGCGACTCGCGGTCCACTAGCAAACTCATCGCGGCAGCGGCGCACAAACCAAGGCAACTTACCTGAGTAGGCTTCCAGAAAGATGAAGCAGCATAGCGTAATGCCGAAACCTGAATTCGATCCAGTAGAGTTGGTCGTTCCTTGTTGAACTCCGCTAGTGATGTCATTGCTTTTTGTGAGTTGATTGGTGAGTGTATTAGCAGTTCCGCCCGCAGTAGATGACGTAGCCTTTGGCGCCATTAACCTAGCCCAATCAAGATTGGCCAACGGACTCGCATTGGTTAACAATGAATTGGCGGCGCCGGTTCCTTGCGCGATAGCTGCGTCTTGCGCACCTGTAAGTGCAGCCGCCTCCCTAAACCCTTGCTT
>Ga0137451_1000028_pt1 | contig 48144 bp, 57 predicted proteins | sample EasRivERMGT500_2_FD_102336 | JGI IMG/M metagenome (GOLD analysis project Ga0137451, IMG submission 102336) | Soil microbial communities from meander-bound floodplain in the East River, Colorado, USA - East River MetaG ERMGT500_2 | ecosystem: Environmental > Terrestrial > Soil > Floodplain ... | reverse complement strand
TTCCGCGCCGGTGACCACGCGCACCACGCCGGGCATCGCGGCGGCCTTCCTGCTTTCGATCTTGATAATCTTCGCGTGCGCATGCGGCGAGCGCACGTAGGCGACGTGCACCATGCGCGGCAGTACGATGTCATCGACGTACTGGCCCCTTCCTTGAGCAAGGCGGCGCGCGTTCGGGCGCGTCACCGAGCGCCCGACGTAGCTGTTCGGCGCGTCGAAGTTGAGGGTCTTGGTCGTTTCGTCGAACTCGCTCATCGTCCGCTCCCGCTTTCACGTCTGGACGTCCGAGCCTTGGCGACCGCCTCGATCGCATCGACGATCGCCTGGTAGCCGGTGCAGCGGCAGTAATTGCCCGAGAGATACTCCCGGATGCGCTCGCGCGAAGGGTTCGGCTGGTCGCGCAGGAGCGCTTGCGCCGCGATCAGAATCCCCGGCGTGCAGAAGCCGCATTGCAGTGCGTTGGTGAGGACGAACGCGCTTTGCAGCTCCTCGATCTCGCGCGAGTCGGACAGGCCTTCGATCGTATCGACGCTGCAGCCGTCGGCCTGGCAGGCGAACATGAGACACGAACGCACGATCTCCCCGTCCACGCGCACGGTGCAGGCGCCGCACACGCCGTGCTCGCAGCCGAGGTGCGTGCCGGTGAGCTCCAACTCGGTCCTCAGGAAGTCGGCGAGGCTCATGCGCGCGGGGACTGCGCGCTTCACCCGCTCGCCGTTGACGGTGAGGGCAATTTCCAGCGTTTCGACGGCGTTCACGCTGCGACCCCATCCATTTGCCTGAGCACGCGTCCGGCCAGCACCTTGGCGAGATGCCGCTTCATCGCCGCGGAGGCGTGAAGGTCGGCGCGCGGGTCGAGATCGGCGTCGAGCTTGGCGAGCGCGCCCGCTATAGTCGCTGCCGCCGCGGGCTTGCCTTCGAGCGCGCGCTCGAATTGCGCGGCGCGCGCAGGCCGGTCGCCGACGCCGCAGAAGGCAACGCGCATGTCGGCGAACTTACCGCCTTGCGTCGATCCGTGCGCGGCGACTCCCACCATGGCGTAGTCGCCGTGACGGCGCGCCAGCTCGCCGAAGGCCGAGGCGTAGCCCGGCTTGGCCCGGGGGAATTCCGCGGCGACGAGGATCTCGCCTGCCTTGAGCGCAGTCGCGTAAAGGCCGCGGAAAAAATCCTGCGCCGCGACGCGCCGCTCGCCTTTCTTGCCGGCGATGATGAAAGTAGCGACTAGCGCGAGCGCGCACGCGGGGAGTTCCGCCGCCGGATCGGCCAGCGCACAGCTGCCCCCGAAGGTACCGCGGTTGCGGATCGCCGGGTGCGCGATGTGCGGCATGGCCTGCGCGACCAGGGGCAGGTGACTCGCGATGTCGGCCGAGCGCTCGAGCTCGACCTGACGGGTAAGCGCGCCGATGCGGACGTGGTCGCGGGCGACCTTGATTCCCGCGAGCCCCGCGATGCGGTTGATGTCGACCAGCACCTTCGGCGCGGCGACGCGGAAATTCAGCATGGGAACGAGGCTCTGGCCGCCGGCAAGCACTCTCGCCTCGTCCTTGTGCTCGGCGAGCAGCGCAAGCGCCTGCGCAATGCTCGCCGGTCTCGCGTAGGCAAAGCGCGATGCTTTCATCTCTCCTCCTCGGTAGTATTATGAAGCACGCCAAAGGAGATCGTCATGGAATACGAGGAAACCCTGCCGCGCCGCGGCATTTCGCGAAAGGAGATGCTCAGGCGCGTCGCCCGCTTCAGGAAGCTCAAGGGTTCGGACGGCGGGCTGCCGGATTCGAAGATGCCCGGCTGCGAGCGCATCCTCTACAACGTCATCGGCTTCCAGCCGCCCAGAACCGAGCGCGGCGGCAAGCAGTCGCCCGTGGGACTCAAGGCCGCGAGGATGGCGGCGATCAAGATTTCCGAAGGCTTCAACCTCGGCTACTGCCGGGCCTATCCCGGCAAGGGCCCGATGCTGCACAACCACGACACCAACGAGACTTTCATCGCCATGACGGGCACCTGGCGAGCGATCTGGGAGAACGAGCGCGGCAGGCTCGAGCACGTGGATCTCAAGCCGCTCGACGTGATCTCGTTCCCGCCGGGCGCGATCCGACGCTTCATGAACGTCACCCGCGGGCCGAAGAACAAGTACTCGGCGCTGATGTTCGTGATCGGCGGCGACGCGCCGAGCTCGGAGTTCACCAGTCGGTCGATGCGCGAAATCGAGGCGGCCGGCGCGATGCCGGGACAGCGGCGCAGGTCTGGAGCGCGGTAGGTTCTTCCCCTCCTTGAATAAGGAGGGGTGGCGCGAAGCGCCGGGGTGGTTTGATCCGGCGGGCACCACCCCGCCGGCTGCACCGGCACCCCTCCTCATGCGAGGAGGGGAACAATCCCGTCAGCCGATGTGCTTGCGCAGGAAATCGAGCGACCGCGTGCGCGCGAGCTTCGCGCTTTCAGCATGATAAGAACCGCGCTGGTCGCAGTTGAAGCCGTGGCCTGCCTGGTAGATGAACGACTGCGCCTTGGAATGCGCCGCGGCGACTTTCTTCGCGTCGGCCACTGGGATCGCATGGTCGGTCTCGCCCCAGTGGAACATCACCGGGCACTTCGGCTGCTCGCCGATCAGACCGGCGATCCCGCCGCCGTAGTAGCAGACCGAGCAAGCCAGCCCCGAGAGGCGCGCCGCCGAGACCCAGGACACCGTTCCACCCCAGCAGTAGCCGACGATCCCCACCTTGCCGGCGGACTCCACGTTCGTTAGGGCGGCACCCGCATCCTTCATGACGGTGTCCCACTGCATCTTGGGGATGAACGCGCGCCCTCTTTCGATGTCTGCCGGCGTGTAGCCGATATCGAGCCCGCGCTCGACACGATCGAAGAACGCCGGCGCGATGGCGAGATAACCGTCCGCGGCGTAGCCATCTGCGACGCTCTTGATGTGGCTGTTCACGCCGAATATCTCCTGCACCACGATCAGCCCGCCGCGCGGTTTTCCTTTGGGTTCGGCGCGCCAAGCTGCGAATTTATGGCCGTCGGAGGCGGCCAGCTCGATCATCGTACCCACGTTGTTCTCTCCTTTGGCGGTTTGGGGAAAGCGCAAAGTGTACTTCGTTCTTTGGCATAATGTGGCCACTAGGCAGAGGGCGCCCGCCCCGTAGTGCTGCCGCTGAACCCAGGAGCACACCATGGCCGTCACCGAACTGAACCACTTCCTCATCCGCGCGAACGACCTCGAGCGCACCAAGGATTTCTATTGCGACGTGCTCGGCTTCGAAGTCATGCCGCGCCCGGATTTCCCGTTCCCCGGCTACTGGCTCGGCATAAACGGCAAGATCCAGGTACACATGGCTCAAGGCGGCGTGCCCAACTCCGAGCTCTACTACCTTGGAAGCCCCAAGAACGCCGCGACCAGCAATTCCGGCGTGATTGACCACATCGCGTTTCTTGCCACGGAACCCGACCAGTTCGTGAAGCGCCTGCAGAAGCTCGGCGTCCCGATACGGCCGCGGAATTTCCCGGAGTCGCAGCTCTACCAGTTGTTCATCAAGGACCCGGACGGGCTCACAATCGAGCTCAATTTCTGGGGCGTCACGAAGGCGCCGGACTGGGGCGGTGAGGACTACTCGAAGATGCCGCGCGCGACGTCGTCCAAACAGCCCTCGAAGAAAAAAGCCGCGAAGGCCAAGGTCGCCGCGTAATGAGCGCCCCGCAGGCTGTTCGGACGAGCAGGGCGCCGGGCTTCGCCGGCGTTCCCTACGAGGAGGCGATAGCGCGCGCGCGAGCGCTCGTGCCCGCCCTGCGTGCTCGCGCGGCTGCAGCCGAGACGGCGCGCGTGATGCCGGCGGAGACGATCGCCGACCTGCACGCGAGCGGCCTGTTGCGCACTCTGCAGCCCAAGCGCTGGGGCGGCATGGAATACGACTTCATCGCTTACGTGGATTTTCCGCTCGAGCTCGCGCGCGGCTGCGCCTCGACGGGCTGGAATTTCGCGAACCTGCAGATCCACCACTGGATGCTCGCGCTCTACGACGAGCGCGCGCAGGAAGAGGTCTGGGGTGCGAATCCGGAGGCGCTCATCGCCTCGGGCATCGCTTTCCCGCAAGGGCGCGGCAAAAAGGCGGACGGCGGCTTCGTGATCGGCGGCAAGTGGAACTTCTCCAGCTGCGTCAACATCGCCGACTGGAACATGCTCGCCGTGACCGTGAAGGACGGCGATCGCGTGGTCGATCACCGCATGTGCCTGGTGCACAAGTCGCAGTACGAGGTCATCGACGACTGGCGCGTGCTCGGCATGCGCTCGACCGGCAGCATGACGGTCGTGGCGAAAGACGTTTTCGTTCCCGAGTACAAGGCGCTGTGCATGTACGACACGCGCGGCGGCGACCGTTTTCCCGGCGCGCGCACCAACCCGAGTCCCGCGTACCAAGTTCCCGCCAACCCGCTGCTCGGCCACGGCATCGGCGCCTGCGCTATCGGCAACGCGCAAGCGGCGCTGGAGCTTTCGATCGACGCAGTCAAGGAGAGAAGCACCAACTATACCGGTGCGAAAATGCGCGATTTTCAGGCGGTGCAACTGAGGATCGGGTCGGCCGGCGCGAAGATCGACGCGGCGCGGCTCGTGTTGCGCAACGACGCCATAGAGGGACAGGACATCGCGAACCGCAGGATCATGGCCGATCCGCTCACGAAACTGCGCTTCAAGCGCAACCTCGCCTACGCGGTGAACCTGTGCACCGAGGCCGTGGACATCCTGCACGCCATGGCGGGGGCGAACGGCATCTACGAAACCTATCCGCTCGAGCGCATCTTCCGCGACGCGCACTCGCTCGCCGGCCACATCAGCTTCAGCTTCGATGCGCAGGCTTCCGCCTGGGGCCTGGTCGCCCTCGGCGGCGAGGTCAACAATCCGACGCTCTAGGCTATGTACGACATGAAGGGATACATCCCCTCATACTCCCCTAAATTTGGGGCTGTTTCAGCGGTCCTGAAACAGCCTGTGACAACGAAATGAAACTCTGCCGCTACGACAACAACCGCCTCGGCATCGTGCAAGGCGACGAGGTTCTGGACGTCACCCAGGCGCTTTCTGTGATCCCCGAGCAGCGTTGGCCGATCGCGCAGGGCGACCCGCTGATCGTGAATCTCAGGCGCGTTCTCGCCGCGGCGAAGAAGCTCATGCCCAAAGCAAAGAAGAAGCCGCTCGCCAAGGTCAAGCTGCTCTCGCCGGTGCCGAATCCCTCCAAGATCATCGGCGCGCCGATCAACTACAACGACCATATTGCCGAATCGATCAAGGACCCGGGCATCGCCCACGGCCGCACCAATATCCAGAAGGGGATCGGCGAGTGGGGCCTGTTTCTCAAGGCGAACTCCTCGCTGATCGGCTTCGGCGAGGAGATACGCCTGCGCTGGCCCGACCGGCGCAATGACCACGAGGTGGAGCTCGCGCTCATCATCGGCAAGCGCGGCAACAAGATCCCGAAGGAAAAAGCGCTCGAGTACGTCTGCGCCTATTCGATCGGCCTCGACATGACCGTGAGGGGCCCGGAGCTCCAGTGTTTCAGGAAATCGATCGACACCTACAGCGTGCTCGGACCGTGGCTCGTCACAGGGGACGAGATCGCCGATCCCAACAACCTCGATCTCTCGATCAGGGTGAACGGCGAGGTGAGGCAGAGTTCGAACACGAAGTATCTCGTCTACAACGTCGAGCGGCTGATCGAGTTCGGGTCCGCGATGTACACGCTGCACCCGGGGGACATCATCATGACGGGCACGCCCGCCGGCGTGAGCCCGGTGAGGCCGGGCGATTTGCTGCATGCGTACGTCCAAGGGGTAGGGGAAGGTGATGTCCGGATTGCATCGGCGTACGCCTGATTGGCGGTTTGCTTTTCAAAACCATGCCTGACCGCGCACCAGTCGCCGTGGCCTATACTCGCGAGATCGGAGAGCCCATGTCCGTCACGGAGAAAACCATCCTCACCGCCGAGATGCGGCTCGACGTTCAGGAGATCTATTTCCGCTACGCCGAGTGCCTCGACGGCGGCAGGCTCCAGCAGTGGCCGGAGTTTTTCCTGGACTCCTGCACCTACCGCGTCATGACGCGCAGGAGCCTGCGCATGGGGCCGGACGAGGACATCATGGCCTTGACCAGCAAGACCTCGATGCGTGACCGCATCGTCGCGATCGGCCAGTCGGAGGACTACGAGCCCTACGTGCAGCGCCACATCATTTCCAATTTCCGCGTCCAGGCCGCCTCCGACGAGGAACTCCGCGTGCAGGCGAATTTCCAGATCCTGCGGACCTTCCCCGACCGGGGAACGGAGTATTTCGTGTCGGGCTGCTATAACGACCGCATTTCCATCGCAGGGAGTCGCCTGACCTTCAAGGAAAAGCTCTGCGTGCTCGACTCGGATGTGCCGCCCGATTTGCTCGTCTATCCGATCTGAGCGCCCAAACCTACATACCCAGCACGCGGGGCATCCACAGCGCGAGCCCCGGCGCGGTGATGAGCATCGCAACCAGCGCGAAATCGGCGACGAGGAACGGCAGCGTGCCGAGGTAGATCCGCGCCACCGAAATGTCAGGGTGCTGAGCCTGGATCACGAACACCGTCATGCCCGTCGGCGGGCTGATCAGGCCGATGGTGCACATGACCGTCACGAAGACTCCGAACCAGACGCCGTCGAACCCGATCCCGGCGACGAGCGGCAGCGTTACCGGCACGGTGATGAGTATGGTGCTCACCTCGTCCAGAAACGTCCCGAGGAGAAAGTACAGCGCGATGACCGCGAGCAGGATCCACAGCGGTCCCACTCCGGCGGCCTGCACCCAGCGGGCGAGATCGTTCGGGAGCTGGGTGAGCACGATGAAGCGCGAATAGATGAATGCGCCGACGACGATGAAAAAGATCGCCGCGGTGGTGTAGGCGGTCTCGAGCAGCGCCTCGACGAGGCCGCGCCATCCCATCGCGCCGGTGGCAAAAGCGATCACGATCGCGGCGAAGGCCGCGACCGCCGCCGCCTCGGTGGGTGAGAACCAGCCGAGATAGATCCCGAACACCGCAAAGAAGAAGAGCACCGCGAGCTTCCACATGCCGACCGCGGCGCGCAGCCGCGCGGCAAGGCGCATCGCGGTAACGCGCGGCACTTTCGCCGGCCAGGCCCAGGCGACCCCGAACACCGCGACGACGTAGAGCGCAGCCAGCACGAAACCCGGGACGAACGCCGCCGCGTAGAGCTTGGGCAGCGACTGCTCGGCGACGATCGCGTAGATCGCGAGCAGCACCGAGGGCGGGATCAGCACGGCGAGCGTTCCGGCAGCGGCGACCGCGCCCCCGGCAAAAGCCGCGTCATAGCCGTGCCGGCGCATCTCGGGGATCGCTACCCTCGAGAAGGTCGCCGCCGTGGCGATCGACGATCCGCAGATTGCGCCGAACAGGGCGCACGAACCGATCGTCGCGTTGGCGAGCGCGCCGCGGATCCCCGAGAACACCGCGTTGCATGCCTCGAACAATTCCCTCGACATGTTGCCGCGAGTGGCGACTGCGCCCATGAGGATGAAGAGCGGGACGACCGATAGCGAGTAGGCGCTCGCGAGCTCGAAGGGCACCGTGCCGAACATCTTGAGAGCTTTCCCCCAGCCGTCGAGCGCGGCATAGCCGCAAAGGCCCGAGAGCGCCAAGGCGACGGCGATGGGGACGCGGGCGAAGATGAGCGCGAGCAGCCCGAGGACGGCGAGAATGCCGGTCGCCGCAACGCTCACCGCTTGCTTCCCTTTTCGCCGCCCGCCGCCATCGCGAGCGCCGCTGCCGCCGCGCCGATGATGCCCGCGAGCACCGGAATCCAGTAGACGATCCTCGGAATCGAGAGATAGGAGGTGACGTCGCCGAAGGCGAGCGCGTCCCTTGCCACGATCCAGCCCTGCCAAGCCATCATCGAGAGCGCGAGGACCGCGAACGCCGCAGCAATGCGCTTCAGGAGCGGGACTCGGCGCGGCGCCACGCCGTCGATGATGTCGACGACGATATGCTCGTCGCGCAGGAACGTCGCGGGCAGAGCGAGGAAGAAGCTGCACGCGAGCAGCAGCTCGACGATCTCGAGCGCGCCCGGGATCGGCTTGTTCGCGAGTGCGCGCAGCACGACGTCGGCGACCGTGAGCAGCACCATCGCCGCGACGAACGCCGCCGCGGTAAGGCCGCAGAGCTTGGCGACGAATGTGCGCCAGTTTTTCAACCGAGCGGCATCCGGGGGTTTCTCCCCTCCTCGTTTGAGGAGGGGTCGCTGCGAAGCAGCGGGGGTGGTCGCCGGGCTGCTGGAAACGTCAGTTCCAGAAGCTCTTCGATGTCTTCGAGTGCTTCTCTGCGAGGCTGCGCATCATGTTGTACACGGCGCGTGCGGGCAGCCCCTTACCCTCGAGTTCCTTGATCTTCGCCTCGGACACCTCGGCGCCGATCTTGCGCACCCTGGCGTTGTCGGCGGGGGAGAACCGAATCGCCTCGGCGCCCCCGTCCACCAGGAATTTCTTTCCTGGCACGTCGAGCGCGTCCCAGGCCTGGCCCACTTCCTTTTCCTTGCCGGTAACAGAGTCCATCACCAGCTTTTTCAGGTCGGGGGGCAGCTTGTTCCAGAAATCCTGGTTCATGGCGATGCCGAAGCTGGTGACGTAGCTGTACAGCTCGGTCGAGTACTTGATGATCCCGCCGAGCTTGAAGGCGATGCCTGCGCCGCCGTAGTCCATGAAAGCGCCGTCGAGCGTGCCCTTCTGAAGCTGGTCGGAAACTTCGGTCGGCTGCACGCCCATGGGCGCCGCGCCCAGCGCCTGGACGAAGTCGCGCACCGTGGGCGAGGCGAAGCGCAGCCGCAGGCCCTTGAAATCATCGAGTGTGCGGATCGGCTTTCGGGTCGTGTGCGGGCCGCCCGGCTGGTGGGTGAGCAGCATCAGGATCTTCACGCCCTTGTGCTCGGCGTCCAGATACTTCGCGCGCAGCTGCGAGTCGTTCAGGACCTTGATCCCAACCTCGGCGCTGCCGACCATGAACGGCAGGTTGACGATCTCGGTGAGCGGGAAACGGCCCGGTGTCCCGCCGTGCAGGAACCAGGTCACGTCGGCCTGGCCGGTGCGGGCAAAATCGTAGTGCTGCGGAGTCGGGCCCATCTGCGCGCTCGGGAAGCGCTTCACCGCGATGCGGCCGCCCGATCCTTTCTCGAGCTGCTCCGACCACTTGATGAGCCACTGCGACATCGCGTGCTGGTCGCCCACGAAGTAGGCGAGCTTCATCTCGATCTTCTGCTGCGCGAAAAGCGCGCTCGACCAGGCGAGGCCGAGCGCGGCGAGCAGGGACAGGCTCTTTGATCTCATGGCTTCCTCCTCTGTAAAGCAAAATCATTATACCGATGGGCAACGTGCGCATCGGTCGGAGATTCGGGTGGGCAAGTCCGATGCACTTGGGCGCATTTTTTTGCCGCGCCGGTTTGACGTGTTCGCGGGTTTTCCCTTAAAATTCTACGGTTTCGCGGGAGCGGGGCGTGTGGCACATATTTCGCCCAATCATCGGGCTGCAAGTTTTGTGCACCGCAGCTGCAAGCCTGTTGTCGGTCTGGACCGCTGGAACACACGGAGCAGTCTCCGCCGCGTTGGGCGGCTCGATAGGAATAGTCGCGGGCCTGGCTTTTGCGGCATTGGCTGCACGCAGTAAACCGAAGTCCGCAGGGGAGGCGCTGTACACCGCTTTGAGGGCCGAGTTCGTCAAGGTGGTCCTCATGATTCTCCTCTTGTGGGTCGTGCTGGCGACGTACAGGGACGTCGTCGCGATCGGGCTGATCGGCACCTTCATCGCCACGGTCCTGATTTTCACCATGGCAGTATGGGTTCGCGAAAAGTAGGATTTACGAAGAGCTTCACGCAATGGCCGCCGAGCAAAATCTAACGCCGACCTCCTACATCGGCCATCACCTCACTTTCTTTCAGCATCCGGTGGGCGAGGGCTCGTTCTGGATGCTGAACGTCGATTCGTTCGTGACCGCGGTGCTGCTCGGCTTCGTCGGTGTCGGCTTCCTCTGGTGGGTGGTGCGCGGGGCGACCTCCGGCGTGCCCAACAAGCGCCAGGCTTTTGTCGAGCTCGCCTGCGAATTCGTCGACAACCAGGCGAAAGGCATCTTCCACGGCGACCGCAAGTTCATCACGCCGACCGCGCTCACCGTGTTCCTGTGGGTGCTGCTGATGAACGCCATGGATTTCCTCCCCGTGGACATTCTCGCGTGGGTCACGCATTTTTTTGCGCCGCACGGATTCCGCTTCGTACCCACGGCGGACGTCAACACGACTTTTGCACTGGCGCTCTCCGTGTGGTTGCTGATGATCTACTTCTCGATCGCGGTGAAAGGCCTGGGCGGCTGGATCCACGAGCTGTTCTGCACGCCCTTCGGCTCGAACGTGCTGCTGTGGCTGCCGAATTTCCTCTTCAACATGGTCGAGTACATTTCGAAGCCCCTGTCGCACTCGCTGCGGCTCTTCGGGAACATGTACGCGGGCGAGATCATCTTTCTGCTCTTGTGGATGATGGCCGCGGCCGGGATCTGGGGCACCATCTTCGCCGTGCCGCTCGGCTTGATCTGGGCGATCTTCCACATCCTGATCGTCGTCCTGCAGGCGTACATATTCATGATGCTCACGATCGTTTATATCGGGATGGCGCACGAAAGCCACTGATCAACTGACGTTCCAGAAAGGGAACCCATAATGGAAAAACTCCAACTCATCGCCCTGATCCAGGCCTACACCGGCGTCGGCATCGGCCTCATGGTCGGGCTGGGCGCGCTCGGTGCGTGCGTAGGCGTGGGCATCATGTGCAGCCGTTTCCTGGAGGGCGCGGCGCGCCAGCCGGAAATGATCCCGGCGCTGCAGGCCAAGGTGTTCCTGCTGCTCGGCCTGATCGACGCCTCGTTCATCATCGGGCTGGGCATCGGCATGTTCTTCGCCTTCGCCAACCCGCTGCTCGGCGCGCTGGGCGGCTAGGCGACGGCGGCATGGTCCGGGGCCGATCCCCGGATCGCTCCCGGGACGCACATATGAACCTCAACTTAAGTTTGATCGCGCAGGCGCTCGCTTTCGCGCTTTTCATCTGGTTCACCGCCAAATTCATCTGGCCGCCGCTGATGCGCGCGATCGAGCAGCGCCAGAAGACCATCGCGGACGGACTTGCCGCGGGAGAGCGCGGCCGGCAGGAACTGGAGGCGGCGGGCAAGCGCGCGCACGAAGAGCTGGCGAAGGCGCGAGCCCGCGTCGGCGAGATCATCGCCTCGGCGGATAAGCGCGATACGCAGATGCTCGAGGAGGCGAAAGCCGTCGCCCGCGCCGAGGCAGACCGCATCATCGTCGCCGCCAAGGCCGACATCGACCAGCAGATCGCGCGCGCCAAGGAGATGTTGCGCGAGCAGGTCGCCGCGCTTGCGGTCGCCGGCGCCGAGAAAATCCTGCGCCGCGAAGTCAACGCCAAGACGCACGCCGAGATGCTCGAGCAGCTCAAGCGGGAAATCTAGGCCGTCCATGGCCGAAACCGCCACTATTGCCCGACCCTATGCCCAGGCCGTGTTCGGCCTCGCCGAAGCCGCGGGCGCGCTCGCCAAATGGTCGCAGGCGCTCGCCGGCATGGCGCGGGCCGCCTCGCACCCGGAGATGCAGGGCTGGATCGCCAACCCGAACCTGAGCCCAAGGCAGCTCTACGACTTGTTCATGTCGCTCAGCGCGGGCGATCTTCCCACGGAGCTGCGCAATTTCGTGCACTTGCTGATTGCCAACGACAGGCTCGGCCTGCTGTCGGATATCCACGCGCAGTTCGTGCATCTCAAAAACGAGCGCGAGGGCGTGGTCGAAGCCGAGATCCGCACCGCTTTCCCGCTCGACAACAAGCAGCTCGCGGGCCTCGTCGCCGATCTGGAGCGCCGCTTCAAGCGCCGCGTGCAGCCGCGCGTCTCCCAGGATAAGGAGCTGATCGGCGGAGTGCGCATCTCGGTCGGTGACTCGATCATCGATGGCTCGGTGCGCGGCAAGCTCGAAGGCATGGCCGCGGCGTTGAAGGGCTGACGAATGCCGCGGCCGCAGACGATCTATTTTTTCATCCCCTCCTCCTTTCAGGAGGAGGGGTCCGCCGTAGGCGGGGGGTGGTGGTACGCCGCCAGACCACCCCGGCGCTTCGCGCCACCCCTCCTCAAGCGAGGAGGGGATAGAGAACTACAGGAGCAACAATGCAACAGTTGAACCCATCCGAAATCAGCGACCTGATCCGCAGCAAGATCCAGAATCTTGCGCTTCCGGCGGACGTGCGCACGCAAGGGACGGTCGTGACCGTCACCGACGGCATCTGCCGCATCCACGGGCTCTCCGACGTGATGCAGGGCGAGATGCTGGAATTTCCGAAGAACACCTTCGGCCTGGCGCTCAACCTCGAGCGCGACTCGGTCGGCTCGGTGATCCTGGGCGAATATGAGCACATCACCGAGGGCGACGCGGTCAAGTGCACCGGCCGCATTCTCGAGGTGCCGGTCGGCCCCGAGCTGCTCGGGCGCGTGGTGAACTCGCTCGGCCAGCCGATCGACGGCAAAGGGCCGATTCCCGCCAAGATGACCGACGTGATCGAGAAGGTCGCCCCCGGAGTGATCTGGAGGAAATCGGTGTCGCAGCCGGTGCAGACGGGCCTGAAGGCGATCGACTCGATGGTGCCGATCGGCCGCGGCCAGCGCGAGCTCATCATCGGCGACCGCCAGACCGGCAAGACTGCGGTCGCGGTGGACACCATCATCAACCAGAAAGGCAAGCACCTCTTCTGCGTCTACGTCGCGATCGGGCAAAAGGCGTCGACCATCGCGACCGTCGTGCGCAAGCTCGAAGAGCACGGCGCGATGGCCTACACCATCGTGGTAGCGGCCTCGGCTTCCGAATCCGCCGCGATGCAGTACATCGCGCCCTATTCCGGCTGCACCATGGGCGAGTATTTCAGGGATCGCGGGCAGGACGCGCTCATCATCTACGACGACCTGACCAAGCAGGCGTGGGCGTACCGGCAGATTTCGCTGCTGCTTCGCCGCCCGCCGGGACGCGAGGCCTATCCCGGCGACGTGTTCTACCTGCACTCGCGGTTGCTCGAGCGCGGCGCGCGCTGCTCCGAGGCTTGGGTGGAGAGATTCACCAAGGGCGCGGTCAAGGGCAGGACCGGATCGCTCACGGCGCTCCCCATCATCGAGACGCAAGCCGGGGACGTGACGGCGTTCGTGCCGACCAACGTGATTTCCATCACCGACGGCCAGATCTTCCTCGAGACCGATCTTTTCAACGCCGGAATCCGGCCCGCGATCAACGCCGGCATCTCGGTGTCGCGGGTGGGCGGCGCCGCGCAGACCAAGGTCATGAAGCGGCGCGACACCGGCGGGGGTGTGCGCCTTGCGCTCGCGCAGTACCGCGAGCTCGCAGCCTTCGCGCAGTTCGCGAGCGACCTCGACGAGGCGACCCGGAAGCAGCTTGAGCGCGGCCGCATGGTCACCGAGCTGATGAAGCAGGCGCAGTACCAGCCGCTCGCGGTGTGGGAAATGGCGCTCACGCTCTTTGCCGTGAACAACGGCTACTTCGACGACATCGACGTGAAAAAAGCGCTTGGGGCCGAAAAATCGATGCGCGATCACTTGAAAGCGAAATACGCGGTGATCGTGAAGAACATGGAAGACAAGAAGGACCTCTCGGCGGACGAGGAAAAAGCGCTTAAGGCGGCCATCGAGGACTGGAAAAAGAGCGGCTCGTTTTGATTCCCTGCCCCCCTGCCAAGGGGGGCTGCCGCGAAGCGGCGGGGGGTCGAGGAAGGGGTAACGGGGGAACCTGGGTTCCCCTGTTCGTATCAGGGCGGAAGGGGTAACGGGGAAAACCCGGGTTTCCCTGTTCGAGATAAGGATATGCCAGGAACCAAAGAAATCAGGATGAAAATCCGGAGTGTGCAGAACACCCGGAAGATCACCAAGGCGATGGAGATGGTCGCCGCCTCCAAGATGAGGCGCGCGCAGGAGCGCATGCGCCACTCGCGCCCCTACGGCGAGAAGATCCGCAACGTCGCCGCGCACATCAGTCACGCCAACCCCGAGTACCGGCATCCGTATCTCATCGAGCGCGATACGGTGAAGGGCGTCGGCATCATCGTCGTCACCACCGACAAGGGCCTGTGCGGCGCGCTCAACACCAATCTCCTGCGCCTTGCCCTCGGAAAATACAAGGAGTGGCAGGCGCAGGGCGAGAGTATCGAAGTGTGCGCGATCGGCGGCAAGGGCTTCGGCTTCATGCAGCGCCTGGGCGCGAAGATCACCTCGCACGTCGTGCAGATCGGCGACCGGCCGCAAATGGACAAGCTGATCGGCGCGGTCAAGGTCATGCTCGACGGCTATACGCAGGACCGCTTCGACCGGCTGATGCTCTTCTACACGCGCTTCATCAACACCATGAAGCAGGAGCCGGTGATGGAGCAGCTGCTGCCGCTCTCGGGCGAGCGGCTCGGCTCCCCCGAGAGCTTGTGGGACTACATTTACGAACCCGAGGCGAAAGTCGTGCTCGAGCAGGTGCTCACGCGCTACATCGAGGCGATCATCTTCCAGTCGGTCTCCGAGAACATGGCTTCCGAACAGTCCGCGCGCATGGTCGCGATGAAAGCGGCCTCCGACAACGCCGAGACGCTGATCGACGAGCTCACGCTCATCTACAACAAGAACCGGCAGGCGGGGATCACGAAGGAAATCTCCGAGATCGTCGGCGGAGCGGCGGCGGTATGACGCCTCTCGTATCCATTTTTGGGGGTGGTCTTGCGCGCCGGCCACCACCCCGCGCCTTCGGCGCACCCCTCCTCCACCCCGCCCGCTTCGCGGGCACCCCTCCTCAAGATGAGGAGGGGATGGGAGGGGAAACTGAATTTGGAAAGCACCAATAGGAAAACATCATGGCAGAAGCTCAAGGCTTAGGAACCATAGTCCAATGCATCGGCGCGGTGGTCGACATCGAATTCCCGCGCGAGGCGCTGCCGAAGATTTACGACGCGCTCGTCCTCGAGGATTCGGGGCAGAAGAGCTTCGCCGAGAAGGGGCTCACCTTCGAGGTCGAGCAGCAGCTCGGCGACGGCATCGTGCGCTGCATTTCGCTCGGGTCCTCCGACGGACTGCGCCGCGGCATGAAGGTGAAGGGCACCGGAGCGCCGATCTCGGTGCCGGTCGGACAGGGCACGCTCGGGCGCATCATGGACGTGCTCGGGCGCCCGATCGACGAGGCCGGCCCCATCAAGAGCACGGAGTTCCGCTCGATCCATCGCGCGGCGCCGAAGTTCGACGAGCTCTCGCCCTCGGTCGAGCTGCTGGAGACTGGAATCAAGGTGATCGACCTCATCTGCCCGTTCGCCAAGGGCGGCAAGATCGGCCTCTTCGGCGGCGCGGGCGTGGGCAAGACCGTCAACATGCTCGAGCTCATCAACAACATCGCCACGCAACACTCCGGCCTTTCGGTATTCGCCGGCGTCGGCGAGCGCACGCGCGAAGGCAACGACTTCTATCACGAGATGATCGAGGCGGAGGTCATCAATCTGAAGGACATCGGCGAATCGAAGGTCGCGATGGTGTTCGGCCAGATGAACGAGCCGCCCGGCAACCGCCTGCGCGTGGGCCTGACCGGCCTCACCATGGCCGAATATTTCCGCGACGAGGGCCGCGACATCCTGTTCTTCGTCGATAACATTTACCGCTTCACGCTCGCCGGCGTGGAAGTCTCGGCGCTGCTCGGGCGCATGCCTTCGGCGGTGGGCTACCAGCCGACGCTCGCCGAGGAGATGGGCCGGCTGCAGGAGCGCATCACTTCGACCAAGACCGGCTCGATCACATCGGTGCAGGCGATCTACGTGCCCGCCGACGACCTCACCGACCCGTCGCCGGCGACGACCTTCGGCCACCTCGATGCGACCGTGGTGCTGTCGCGCGACATCGCCTCGCTCGGCATCTACCCGGCGGTCGATCCTCTGGACTCGACCTCGCGCCAGGTGGACCCGAACACGATCGGCGAGGACCACTACAACACCACGCGCTCGGTGCAGGCGACGCTGCAGCGCTACAAGGAGCTGCGCGACATCATCGCCATCCTCGGCATGGACGAACTCGCGCCCGAGGACAAGCTCGCCGTCTCGCGCGCGAGAAAAATACAACGCTTCCTTTCGCAGCCGTTCAGCGTGGCGAAGAACTTCACCGGCCAGGAAGGAAAATACGTGCAGTTGAAGGATACGATCAAGGGGTTCAAGATGATCGTTAACGGCGAATGCGACGCGCTGCCCGAGCAGGCTTTCTACATGGTCGGCCCGATCGAGGAAGCGTTCGAGAAAGCGAAATCGCTGCAATAACCCTCCCATCCCCTCCTTTCTTAAGGAGGGGTGCCGGCGAAGCCGGCGGGGTGGTAAAGGCTACAGACAGACATGCCCAACACCATACACATCGACGTCGTCAGCGCCGAAGCGAGCATCTACTCGGGCGAAGCCGAGTTCGTCGTGCTCCCGGGCGAGGCGGGCGAGCTCGGCATCTACCCGCGCCACACGCCGCTCATCACCCGCATCAAGCCCGGTTCCGTGCGGATCAAGCCCGCGGGCGGGGGCGAGGAGGAGCTGGTGTTCGTCGCGGGCGGCATCCTCGAGGTGCAGCCCGGCGTCATCACGGTGCTCGCCGATACCGCGATCCGCGGCCGCGATCTCGACGAGGCCAAGGCGCTCGAGGCGCTGAAAGCGGCAGAGGAGGCGCGGAGCCGCGCGAAAGACAAGCAGGAAGTCGCCACCGTCGAGGCGGAGCTCGCCACGCTTGCCGCGCAGATCGCAGCAATCCGCAAACTCCGCCAAAGAAGATAGGAGTTCGATTAGTCTTTCTCCCCTCCTCATCTTGAGGAGGGGTGCCCGCGAAGCGGGCGGGGTGGTCATGAGGACAAGGAGACTACAGATGAAAAGACTCGCAATATTCACCGCGGCTCTTCTTTTCGCCGCGCTCGCCCACGCCCAGGACCCCGCGGCGGGTTATCCCTCGAAGCCGATCCGCATCTACGGCCAGGGCACGGGCAGCACCGCCGATTACCTCTCGCGCTACATCGCGGCGAAGCTCACCGAGCGCTGGGGGCAGCCGGTGATCGTCGACAGCCGCGCCGGCGCCGGCGGCACCATTCCCACCGACGCCGTCGCCAAATCCGCGCCCGACGGCTACAACATGGTGATGGGTCATGCGGGACCGTTCGTCTCCGCGGTGACGCTCTATGCGAAGACCTTGCCCTACGACCCCTTGCGCGACTTCGAGCCGATCACGCGGGTCGCCACCGGCGTCACGGTGCTCGTCACGAATCTCAAGGTGCCGGTGTCGAACGCGACGGAGCTGATCGCGCTTGCCAAGCAGAAGGGCGATCTTACCTACGGCTCGGCGGGCAACGGCACCATCAGCCATCTCACCGGGGAGCTCTTGAAGAGCGTCACCGGTATGCCGCTGCAGCACATCCCCTACAAGAGCGCGGGCAACGCGCTTACCGCGGTCCTCGCCGGAGAAGTGCAGGTGTCGTTTCTTTCGCCCCTCACCGCGCACAGCCAGCTCAAAGGGGGAAAGTTGAAGGCGCTCGCGGTGTCGAGCGCTACGCGTTTCCCGAGTGTCCCCGAGATACCCAGCGCCGCGGAAGCCGGCATTCCGGGCATGGAGGCGAAACTCTGGTTCGGATTGTTCGCCGCCGGCAAGACGCCGCGGCCCATCGTGATGAAGTTGAACCGCGAGATCGGCGACATCCTGCGCACCCCCGAGACCCGCGAGGCGATCCTCAAGCAGGGCATCGAGACCACGCCCTCGACGCCGGAGGAGCTGGGCGAATGGGTGAAGAGCGAGCTCGCGCGCTGGACGCCGATCATCCGGGCGACAGGGATCAAGGCGGATTGATGCGTTGCGAGAGGGTATTCCCCTCCTCTCCGAGGAGGGGTACGCCGAAGGCGGGGGGTGGTGGGTTGCCGCTACAACCACCCCGCCCGCTGCGCGGGCACCCCTCCTTTAAAAGGAGGGGAAAGTAATCCCATGAAATACCGCAAGCTCGGCAGGAACGGGCCGACGGTTTCCGCGATCGGCCTGGGCGCGGGGAGCGCCACCACGAACTTCGGCGAGCGCGACGACGAAGTGCAGATCGATACCGTCCACCGCGCGATGGACCTCGGCGTGACCCTCTTCGACACCGCCGACCGCTACATGAAGGGGCGCCACGAGCGCATGCTCGGCCGCGCGCTGAAAGGCCGGCGCGACCAGGCCGTCGTCTGCTCGAAGTTCGGCAACATCGACAACCCGGACGGCAGCAAGGCCTACAACGGCAGGCCCGAGTACGTGCGCTCCGCGTGCGAGGCGAGCCTCGCGCAGCTCGGCATCGAAACGATCGATGTCTATTATCTGCACCGCATCGACCCCGACGTGCCGATCGAGGAGACGGTCGGCGCGATGGCGGGCCTGGTGAAGGCGGGCAAGGTGCGCTACCTGGGTCTCTCCGAGGCCGGCCCCAATTCGCTCAGGCGCGCATCCAAGGTCCATCCGATCACGGCGCTCCAGACCGAGTATTCGCTCTGGGCGCGCGACGTCGAGGACGCGATCCTTCCCGCGTGCCGCGAGCTTGGGATCGGCTTCGTCGCCTACTCGCCGCTCGGGCGCGGGCTTCTCACCGGCAATATCAGGAGCATCGACGACATCGCGCCGCACGACATCCGGCGCAAGCAGCCGCGATTTCGCGCCGGCAATTTCGAGCGCAACTTGGAGCTGATCAAACCGCTCGAAGCGATCGCCGCGAAGCGCGGCGTGAAGCCCGCGCAGGTCGCGCTCGCGTGGCTCTCCTCGCGCGGCGAGGACGTCTTCCCGATCCCGGGGACGAAACAGCAGAAGTGGCTCGAGCAGAACGTGGCGGCGGTCGATCTCGCGCTCGACAAAAGCGAAATCGAAACGCTCTCCTCCACGTTCAAGCTCGGTGCGAGAGCGGGCGAGCGCTACGATCCGGGTTATTTCGTTACTTTGGGAGCGTAACCACCCCGCCGGCTTTGCCGGCACCCCTCCTCAATCGAGGAGGGGACTCAGACTTGAGGAGGGGACTCAGACTCCGCGGAGGGGACTCAGACTCCGCGGAGGGGAACCAGACTCCGCGGAGGGGAACCAGAGTTTTTTCCCCTCCTTGGATAAGGAGGGGTGTCGCCGCAGGCGACGGGGTGGTTAGAATAGGGAGCAACGCATGTCCACCGTCGTCCCATCCAAGCCGGAAAAGGATTCCCGCGTCGAGGCCGCGATCTCGCACTGGGCGCCGCGCTTCGTTGCGAACGGCGTGCCGCTCGCCGATTTCCAGGAAGTGACGGGGAGCATCCTGCGCTGGGAAGACTGGTGCGTCGCCTGGTCGGCGCGCGCCGCGATCCACGAGGAGCTCGGCAACAAAGCGCTCGCGGGCGGGCACACGATCTCCGCCGGCGAGCACTTCACGCGCGCGGCGGTGTGCTACCACTTCGGCAAGTTCCTTTTCGTGAACGACATGGCGCAGATGCGCGAGGCGCACCGGCGCGCGGTCGAGTGCCGCAACAAGGCGCTTCCCTATCTCCTACCGCCCGGCGGGCGCGTCGCCATTCCCTACGAAGGGAAGACCCTCTACGGAAATCTCCGCAAGCCGCAGGGCGTCGCCAAGCCGCCGATCGTGGTGATGTGCATGGGCCTCGACTCGGCGAAGGAAGAAATGGACGACTACGAGAACCGGTTCCTGAAGCGCGGGCTCGCGACGTTGTCGTTCGATGGGCCCGGCCAGGGCGAGGCCGAATACGATTTCGCGGTGTGCCCGGAGTACGAAAAGCCGGTGAAGGCGGTGTTCGATTTCCTCGCGACGCGCTCCGACGTCGACAACAACCGCGCCGGCATCTGGGGTGTGTCGCTCGGCGGCTACTACGCGCCGCGCGCCGCGGCGTTCGAGAAGCGCATCAAGGCCTGCGTGGCGCTCTCGGGCCCGTTCCAGCGTTCGGCCGATTTCACCGGCCGCCCGCAGATGAACGTCGAAGCCTTCCGCGTGCGCTCCAAGAGCGCCGACCTCGAGGAGGCCGGCAAAGTCGCAGTGCGCTTCTCGCTCGCCGAGTGCGCGAAGAACATCAGCTGCCCGATCTACATCGTCGCCGGCACCCAGGATCGTCTCACTCCGCACACCCAGGCGGAAAAGCTCGCCGCCTCGGTGTCGGGCCCCTGCGTGCTCTCGGTGATCGAGGGCGGCAACCACGTCGTCAACAACCTCTGGTATCGTTACCGCGACCAGACCGCCGACTGGATGGCGACGCGGCTCGGGCGGGCCTGATCGACTCACCACACACTGACCGGGGGAAAAGAATGAATCGAACGATCACGTGCACGACGTTAATGCTCGCCGCGGTTTTAGCGGCAGGCGTCCTGGAGGCCGGGGCGGCCGAATACGGCCTGGGCGTGGCCTACGACAATGGGGCCACCGTGTTGCTTCCCATCAGGACGGACTCCCTGCTGATCGAGCCCGAGCTCAATTTCAGCAACTCGTCGTCCTCTGGCCAGAGGCTCAAGAACGTCAATGTCGGGTCGGGGGCGTACGTGCGCGTGAACCTGGGCCCGCTCTTCGAGAGTTACCTTGGCGGCCGGCTCCTCTACGGATCGAGCGAATCCAACTTCGGCAGCGGCGACTCGAAGTCCAGGTCCTTCATGCTCGCGCCGACCGTCGGCATCCAGCACTTCTTGTCGAAGCAGTTCAGCCTGGGGCTGGATGCGTCGCTCGAATATCGACACGGGAAGCAGACATCGACGGGCAATCCCGACCAGAACTTCCACTCGATCGGCACCGCGACGCGCATCCTGCTGCGCGCCTATTTCTAGCGAGCGGGAGGTGACAATCCCCTCCTCATCTTGAGGAGGGGTGCCGCCGAAGGCGGCGGGGTGGTGGAGGGGTGGCGCGAAGCGCCGGGGTGGTCCGGGGGTGACTGTCCCCTCCTTCCTTAAGGAGGGGTGCCGCCGAAGGCGGCGGGGTGGTCGGGGTGGGCGGGGTGGTCTAAATCATATCCGCCTTGACTTCGGACTCGCGCACCAGCTCATCCCACAGGCCGTCGGTTTTCTTGCGCAGCACGAGCTTCGCCTCGGGCTCCTTGACGTGCCACAGGCCGCGCTTCAGCTCGTCGTCCAGCTGACCCGAGCGCCACACCACCAGCCCCACGAAAAAGCGCGCGCGGTCGGCCTCGGACTCGATGATGCGATCGACCGTCCCGCCCGAATACGCAAGGGAAAGGTCGGGTGTCAGCAGCAGCGAATCGTCGCGCGAGCCGTCGTGGTTCGCCACCACGGCGAAAACAAGGTTGACGTCCGCCGGCCCGCCGAGAAAAAGCGGATCGGCGATTTTCTTCGAGGGTTCGTGCTCGGGGAACATCTCGCCGAGCTTCATCGTCGTCGGGCGGTTGAGGATGAAGCCGACATGGGTGCCGTTGGGCATCGGCTTCGCGAGCAGGATCGTCGAGCTGTAGAGCGGATCCTTGAGCGCTCGCTTCGCCACGAGGAGCAGCGTCTTGTCGGAATCCTCGGCGCGAGCCAGCGACAGGTGCAGCACGGCAAGCGTCAGCACGCAAAGCGACGCAACCAGCATGCGCACAAGAGCAAGACTCCGGTCGGACATGGCCCATCTCCTATCCAGTGGCTCCGTACCTCATACATGCAACGAGCATGCCACTAGGACTCCCCGGGTTTCCCCATCAGGGAATTTTCCCTCTATTCGCACTATCAAGGCCTTACGGCTTGCCGCGCGCGCACCCCGGCGGTGCGGCCGGCCGAAAATGGGCACCTAATGAGCGCAGGTGGTCACCGGGCCCCACGCCGTTTATGCTTGGACCCTTCCAGCGGGAAATGACCACCGGGAGCACCCATGAACCTCACCACCGACCACCTCGCGGACATCCTGATCGGCATCGCCCGCGCGCAGAACGCCGTCATCGACGCGATCGATCGCGCCAACCCGGGCTTTCGCAGCCAGCACGCGGCGCCGCTCATCACCCTCGCCGCCAACATGCGCGCCGGCGACCCGCGCATGATCGACCTGTCCTCGCGGATACTGATGCGCTTGCAGGGGCGCGTCGCGCTCGACGCGAAAGTGGTGAAGGCGGATCTCGAGCGGCTGATGGGCGGCGCGCCTGCTGCAGCTGCGGCTGCCGCGCCGGCGGCGAAGCCGACCGCTGCGTCGCAGGTCCCGGACTTCAGCGGTATGGATTTCAGCGTGAAGCTCTGAGGACTGGGTGCCCTCGTGCGGCCCTTTTGGATCTAATGGGTTGCGATCTTGCCGAATATCGGGGCGCCCTGCGCAAGCTTCTCTGCGGTTTCCCGGCGCTGTTTATTCATCCGCCGGAAGCCGGTCTGAAGAGCTTTGCGCCATTTCGCTGCGGAGGGTCATCGCTTATCCTTGGCTCATCGGCTGTGAAGTATGGTCGTTATACTAAACTTGTCTATCCATAGTATAACTGCATGGAAAAACAAATGAAGATCAAGGAATTTGATCCCGCGTCGGCGGAGCGCGCCTGGCAGGCGTTCCGGAGCATCGGCGTTACCGCGATCCAGACGCCGAGGCAATACGAGCAGACCGTGGCGTTCATGAACCGGCTCGTGGACCTGGTCGGGGAGAACGAGCGTCATCCGCTTGCCGGCCTGCTCGACCTCGTGGGCGAACTGGTTGCCGCCTACGAGTCGCGCACGCACCCCGTCCCCGACGCGCCGCCGCGTGAAGTGCTGCGCCGGCTGATGGAGCAGAACGGCCTTACGCAAACGGACTTGCACCGCGAGCTAGGCGGGCAGCCGGTGGTGAGTGCCATCCTTAACGGAAAGCGCAAAATCAACTCGCGCCAGGCGAAGGCGCTCGCTGCGCGCTTCCGCGTTTCGCCGGCGGCTTTTATTTGATCAGCGGCAGGGCGTGTAAAACGAGCGCATGAACTCGGCTGCGCCAGCCGAGAGCTCGCGCTGAGTTGACGAGTTAGTCTATACTTTTGTCCATGTCCAAAAGCGCTGCTCTCAAAAGGCCGCAGTCCGGCGGTTCGGTTGTCCGGGACACCCGCAACGAGAATTCGCTCGCGGTTTCTTCTCGCGGCAGTGGCAGACTCATCCACCGTGACGCAAAGACCGGGTCCTTCACGTCGCAGCGTTCCGCAACACGCATTCGAGACACCGCCACGCGCGCTGCGGATTCCCTCAAGCGGCTGGCCAAGCGCTGACCCGCCATACGGCACTATCGCGTCAGAATCCAGGACATCATCGAAGCGCACGAGCAGGCGCTTCGTTTTGGCGGTCTGCCCGGAGTCCGTGATTCGGGTCTGCTTGAGTCGGCGATCGGACGGCCGTTCACGGGTTACTACCGCCCAATTGAGCGGAAAGCTGCAGCTCTCGTGGAATCGTTAACGAGAAATCACGGATTTGCCGACGGGAACAAGCGCACCGCATTCCTGATCGTGGACCTGTCTATCGCAGCGGATATCGCCTCGAATCTCGGCGGCGCGACGTCCGCAGGGAGCTCGAGCGGCTCATCCTCCGAATCGTCGAGCACCATCCGGGGTTCGACGAAATCGCCGGCTGGTTCAAACTCCGGATTCGAAAAGCGCCTCTGAGATGATCGCGGGCCGCTACCCTCCCTTACGAAACCCAAGCGTCATATCCCAAACCCCTGTATAGTGCGCGCCAAGGTTTCTGTTTCGCGTTATCCGGTTAGCGTCACAGCCTCTTCGCGGTTCTTCCCAAGTTCCCCGAATTTTCCAAGCAGTTTCTCTGCCTGAACCGGTGTGAAGGCTCAAAGCCTTCCCAGGCCGATTTCAGGAGCGGTTTACAAAAAAGGGGGACCTCCCCTTCAAATCCTCCCTCCTGATAGACATTAGGAGATCTACATCGAAACGTCGTTCCAGAATCTCGGGCTTTCGCCCGAGCTGCTCCGCGCAGTCGCCGAGCAGGGTTACACCGTCCCCACCCCCATCCAGGCGCAAGCCATTCCCGTAGTCCTCGCCGGACGCGATCTGCTCGGCGCGGCGCAGACCGGCACCGGCAAGACGGCAGGGTTTACCCTGCCCATGCTGCAGCTGCTCGCGGGGAAATCCAACGCCAGCCACTCGCCCGCGCGCCATCCGGTGCGCTGCCTCGTGCTCGTGCCCACGCGCGAGCTCGCGGCGCAAGTGCAGGAGAGCGTGCGTACCTACGGCAAGCACATGAAGATGCGCTCGGCCGTGATCTACGGCGGCGTGGGCTTCAGTCCGCAGGAGGCGGAGCTGCGCCGCGGCGTGAACATCGTCGTCGCGACGCCCGGGCGCCTGCTCGATCACGTCCAGCAAAGGACGATCGACCTGCGAGCGGTCGAGATTCTCGTCCTGGACGAAGCCGACCGCATGCTCGACATGGGCTTCATCCACGACATCCGCCGCGTGCTGGCGCTCTTGCCTTCCAAGCGCCAGAACCTGCTCTTCTCGGCGACTTTTCCGGATGAAGTGAGAATGCTCGCCTCAGGCTTCATGCGCGATGCGGTCACCATCGAAATCGCGAGGCGCAACATGCCGATCGAGCTGATCGGCCAGGTCGTGCACCCGGTCGACAAGGACCGGAAACGCGAGCTGCTCGCGCACCTGGTGAAGTCGGGCAAGTGGCAGCAGGTGCTGGTGTTCTGCAGGACCAAGCACGGCGCGAACCGTCTGGCGGAGCAACTGGAGACCGACGGCATCGAAACCGCCGCGATCCACGGCAACAAGAGCCAGCCGCAGCGCACCAAGACGCTCAAGCGCTTCAAGGACGGCGAGCTGCAGGTGCTGGTCGCCACCGACATCGCCGCGCGCGGCCTCGACATCGAGTCGCTGCCGCACGTGGTGAACTACGACCTGCCGCACGTTTCGGAAGACTACGTCCACCGCATCGGCCGCACCGGCCGCGCGGGCGAAACCGGGCAGGCCGTGTCGCTGGTGTCGGGCGAAGACCGCTCGTACCTTCGCGACATCGAGCGGCTCATCGGCAAAAAAATCGAGCAGCAGATCATCCCGGGCTTCGAAGTGGGTTCGGGGTATCACACGGCGCAACCCGAACCGCAGGGGCGGCGTGGACAAGGGCGGCAGAGCCAGCCGCGCAACTCGGGCGGCCAGCGTAGCGGCCAGCGGAACCAGGGCAACGGCCAGCGGCCTAGGTCTTTCCCCTCCTCGCATGAGGAGGGGTGGCGCGCAGCGCCGGGGAGGTCACGCGGCCAGCGTAGCGAGCGGGTGAGGGACGGACGCTCCCCGCAACGCCAGGCCGCACCCGCCATGCCTCAGGAAAAAGTCCAGCAGTCGGTTCGCCAGGACCAGCTCGAGTACCACCGCCACCAACAGCAGGCAGAAGTGCCTCGCCGCGAGGCGGCGCCTGCGAACGAGCGGGCGAAGGAGAAGGCGGTGCCTGCGCTGTTTGGGCTAGTAGGGCGGAAAGTGGCGTAAGGCGATAGTTCCTTTCCCCTCCTCATTCGAGGAGGGGTGCCGGCGAAGCCGGCGGGGTGGTCCTATAGTGACCTCACTCGACTTCCGCTTCGGGCCAAAGGTTGGGGAAGAGAACCTTCAGCGATTTGAGGGGCACGGCGAACGCAATCGGCGAACGCGACGATTGGGCCGAGAGCACGCCGTGATCGAGCAGGCTGGCCAGGACACGGCGGCCCGTTCGCTCTCCCAGCCCCGTCATTGCAATGAAGCGCGAGCGCTCAACGGGGCCGGTCATGGCGACGTAGTGCAGAGCTTCGAGCGCTTCCGGCTTGACAATGGATTTCTCGCTCCCGATCTGCCAGGAATTCTGGCCATGTTCCTGGCCAAGTACTACACCCGGTCGACAAGGTGTTTGGCCGAGTCGCGGTGTCTGGCGAGGAGCTGGCTACCTGGCGGGCGCGACGACCAAGCTTTGAGTCGTCACGCGTCGCCGGATTTCTGGCGCAAGGCCGCGACGCACTCCTCGTAGCTCGGCGAAAAATCGAGCACGTCGAGCGCCGCGAAATCTTCTCGCAGGGCGGCATCGTGCGCCGCGAGGCGTTTCATGAGCGCATCGCGGCGGGCTCGAAGTATCGAAGCAATTCCCACCAACGCCTCGGGTTCCCTTTGAGCGACCAGTGCAAAGTCGAACAAGTCTCGCGCCGTGAACTCGGCTGCCCGATACCAGATTTTTTTTGCAATGATCTCGGCGGAAGTCTCGACCTGGATCTTTCGGCCGAACAGCATTTCTGTGATTGTCGGGTTGTCGGTCAGAGGTTCCGAAACGACGAAGTCGATCTCGCCTTCGGGAAAATAGAGTTTCACAAAAGTCGCCTGCTCGACGTACTCCGGAGCCAGCGATTCTGCCTTGGCATTCAGGCGCGGCGTCACGTACCCGATCCACTGCGGGTCGGGTACGAAGATGTCAACGTCCCTGCTGACGCGGTGGCGATGGCGTCGCATCAGCACGGTTCCGCCTCCGAAGGTCCAGCCGCTTTGCGGCGCGCCTGCCGCCACGGACTCGTCGAGAATCGAGAGTGCGTGGCCGAAGAGCTTTTCCCAGGCTCTCAGGCGCTCGTCAGCCATACGATCACGCGTTTGGAGACGTGAAGGGTCTCGGCGAGCTTGAGAACGTTCTGCTCGACCTTTCCGGGCTTCGTCCACTTGCCCACCTGCTCGACCAGGCCCTTGATAACGGTCTGCGGCGCCTCCTCGAGCAGCCCGCGCAGGTGCGGGCGGCGATTGCGCGGAACCTTGCCCGAGAGCAGCGCGTGGACGAGCTCATCCTCCGTGAGCGTCTCCCGGTATCTTACGTTTGCCGACGTGCACGCCATCCGAATGAAGTCGGGCCCGCGCTTCCTCGCCGCCCTTACCACCGACAGATCCAGGCCCAGCAGGTCGAGCACGTTTTGCACCTTCTTCACTCCGATATCCGGGAACACCCCGTTCTCCAGCTGGTTCAGCGTGGTTCGCGAGAGGCCTGAGCTTTCGGCAAGCCCGGCCTGCGTCAGGCCGTGCGCCGTGCGCGCGACGCGAATCGCGCTGCCGATTTCCTGGAGCCGCATTTCAGTTCGGCTCGGCTATGTTCAACATATTGAACATAGTACATGCCTTAGGCTGTGGCTTCAAGGGCCCGGTCGACAAGGACCGCAAGCGCCAGCTGCTCGCGCGGCGCGTTAGCCTTCGCGCTAGATAGGACGGGCGGCTTCGGCCGCCCGTTTGCGTTTGAAGGACTCTGGCTTCGATCCCGCTTTGCGTTCACCGAGGCCATGAACCAATTGCGCCGCTATGCGGTTATGGTAGCGTCTGCTTCGTACGGTACGACAACGAGACCGGCAAGGGCGATCATCGTCACGTTCGCGGACGCGAGATGCCCTACGATTTCAAGTCGGTCGAGAAACTGCGCAGCGATTTTGAAAGAGACATGAAAGCACCAGGAGGCAAAGATGAAAAGGACACTTAGGGTCGGGGTCGGCAGCGTGGCGACGGCTCTGGACCGGTTCGAGGAAACCTGGAGAAAGGCCGCACGCGGCGAGAAGGCCCCCGCGGAGCACGTGCTGACCTTCGCCAGCCTGCAGCTGCTCCTGCGCACGCTTACGCCCGCGCGCTGGACGCTGCTCGAGCGGTTGCGCGCGGACGGCCCGCTGTCCGTGAACGAGCTTGCCCGGCGCCTGGAGCGCGACTACAAGAACGTGCACGGGGACGTGAAGCGGCTCGCCGAGCTGGGTCTCATCGAGCGGCGCAAGGATGCACTCGTCTCGGTAGCTTGGGACGTCGTTCGGGCTGAAATGCGCCTTGCCGCGTAGCTCGAAGAAATGAAAGATCAAGGAATTCGATCCCGCCTCGGCAGAGCGTGCCTGGCAGGCGTTCCGCAGCAGCATCGGAATCGCAGCGATCCAGACGTCCAGGCAGTACGAGCACACTGTGGCGTTCATGAACCGGCTCTGGTCGGGGAGAACGAGCGCCATCCGCTTGCCGGTCTGCTCGACCTCGTGGGCGAACTGGTCGCTGCCTACGAATCGCGCACGCACGCCGTACCCGACGCGCCGCCGCGTGAAGTGCTGCGGTTGCTGATGGAGTCCTCGCCAGGCAGCACGCCTCTGCGTGAGATCCTCGTCCTGGACGAGGCCGACCGCACGAGCGGACGGGTGAAGGAGAAGGCTGTGCCTGCGCTGTTTGGGTTGGTCGGGAGGAAAGTGGCGTAAGGCGGGCGCGGGAGGGGAAGGCTCGTCCGCTCGCCTGGATTGACGGGGCCGGCAGCGCTGGTATGATTAATTCACACCAGACCCCTTAGCGAACCGCCATGGCCAACGCCGTCAAGAAAACCATTTCGATTCCCGCGGACCTTGCGCGCGACGCCGAGGCGCTCGCCCGGGCCGAGGGCAAGACCCTGAGCGCGGTGATCCAGGACGCGCTGCGCCAGTCGCGCATCGAGCGGCGCTTGCAGGAATTGCGGGGCCTGCAGGGCTACTGGAGCCGCAAGGCGCGCGACAAAGGCATCCTCACCGAGCAGGATCTCGAGCGCTATCTGCGCGGGTGAAGGGGCGGCGCTGCGGGTCGTCTTCGACACCAATATCCTTGTCTCGGCGCTCGCGTTTCCGGGCGGCCGGGGCGAAGCGGCCCTGCGGCGCATCGTGGAGGAGCAGGACCAGCTGGTGCTCTCCAAGCCGATCATCGATGAACTCCTCGGGATACTCGGACGCAAATTCTCCCGCGACGCCGAGGAGCTCGCGCACGCCGCCGTGTTCCTGGCCGACCTAGCTCTGTTCGTCAAGCCGCGCCGCAGGCTGCGCGTCGTAAAGGACGATCCGGACAATCGCATCCTCGAATGCGCGCTCGCCGGCCGGGCGGACGCCATCGTCACCGGGGACCGGGCGTTGCTGGCGCTGGGAGCGTATCGCGGCGTGCGCCTCGTGAGCCTGCGGGACTATCTCGGTGGTTCCTGAAGCCCCGTAAGGGCGAGAAACCGAGTATCGAAAGCGCGCGGCGGAAGAGTTTTCCCTTCGGCCGCCCGGGCTAGGCGCCGGCCTCGACGGCTGACGGCGATTCGGCTTTTCCAGCCGTGGCATCGCGCATCAGGCGGCCGACGATCAGCCTGATCAGGTGAAAGCCGAGCTTCGGGTTCTGATAGTACAGCCGGTACAGGCCTTCCCGGCTCAGGCTGTAGAGCTGACAGTCGCTGTCGCACACGACGCTCTGCGTTCGCCGAAGATCGGGGGCGAAAAGCCCGATCTCGCCGATCAGCGTGCCGGGACCGAGCGCGTCCCCGTACTCCACCACCCGCACCTTGCCGCTGTGAACGTAGAACATATCCTCGGCAAGGTCGCCCCTGGAGAACAGGGGGGTGCCGGCCGGCGCGGTCCGGCGGGTCATATGGGGAAGGAGCCATTGGGCGACGGGCGTGTCCCCGGCCGCGCTTTCGATGTCCTTCACCAGCTTGCGGATCTCCAGCAAGCGCGCGGCGTTGAGAGGAAGAAGCACGCCGTGAAGAATCACGATCGGCAGCAGGGACTCGACGTAGCCGTAGGCGACGAAAAACACATTGCTCGCGAGCGCGGCCACGCGCAGCGGAAGCATGCTCTTCATCATGAAAGTGGTGAAAGTCAGGGCCGCGGCAGCGAAGCCGAGCGCGATTCCCAAGGTCATTGCGTACTCCTGTCGCGATTTTTGGGTATTTTGCCTGCGAAGCGGGATGTAAGGTTTTCCCTCTGACTTGAGTAGGGTTTCCCCTACTTAGGGAGAGGTGTCCGCATTGACGTGCGGCGCGTTCATCGCAACGTTAGCGCCAGCGAGCCGAGGGATTTCTCCAGTGTTATCCTCTCACCGAACAAACAATATCGAAGGCAACAGGGAAGCATTTCAGGAGGGGAGCCACGTGGCTGAAAAGCCAGAAGAGCTTGCCCGTGTCGAAATTGACAAGCTCCTTGCTGCGGCAGGCTGGTCGGTGCAGTCAGCCAAAGACGCCAACATTCATGCCGCGCGCGGCGTTGCCCTCTGCAATTTTCCCTTGAAGGATGGGCACGGCTTTGCCGACTACATGCTCTATGTGGATGGCAAAGCCGCTGGAGTGCTCGAAGCAAAGAAACAGGGCTTTACGCTCTCCGGTGTGGAAATTCAATCCGACAAGTACGTGAGAGGTTTGCCTGACGCTCTGCCTGCGTGGCGACGTCCTCTGCCCTTCGCCTATCAGTCCACCGGGATCGAAACCAGCTTCACGAATAGTCTCGATCTTGAGCCTCGCGCTCGGCGCACGTTCGCGTTTCACAAGCCCGAAATGCTTGCCGAGTGGATGCAAGGCGTCCGTGCGGAAGCGCCTGGACCTCGAGCCGCCGAGGCGCCCGCAACTTTTCTGACACGCCAGCGCTCGTTACCGCCGCTCAAAGAAGAAGGTCTCTGGCCCGCGCAGATCGTTGCCATCAAGAATCTCGAGAAGTCACTCGCCGAAAATCGGCCCCGCTCGCTGATTCAGATGGCGACCGGTTCGGGGAAAACCTATACCGCAATCAACTTCATCTACCGGTTGATCAAGTTCGGCGGCGCGCGGCGAGTCTTGTTCTTGGTGGACCGTGGCAACCTCGGCGACCAGACGCTGAAAGAATTCCAGCAGTACGTCTCGCCCTACAACAATTACAAGTTCACCGAGGAGTACATCGTCCAGCGACTCACCTCCAACAAACTCGACACCACCGCGCGCGTCTGTATCTGCACTATCCAGCGCATGTACTCGATGCTGCGTGGGCGCGAGCTGGCCGAGGAGGACGAGGAAGTCTCCGTCGAAGGGCTGGAGAAGGTGTACAAGGACATTCCGCCGATCGAGTACAACCCGAAGATCCCGATCGAAGCCTTCGACATCATTGTCACCGACGAGTGCCATCGCTCGATCTACAACCTCTGGGCGCAAGTGCTGGAGTACTTCGATGCCTACCTCATCGGCCTCACCGCCACGCCCTCCAAGCAGACCTTCGGCTTCTTCAATCAGAACCTGGTGATGGAGTACCCGCACGAGCAGGCGGTCGCGGACGGCGTCAACGTCAACTACGACGTCTACCGCATCCGCACCCAGATCGGCGAGGCGGGGTCCTCGGTCGAAGCAGGCTACTACGTCGAAAAGCAGGAACGCGACACGCGCGCCAAGCGCTGGGAGCAGCTCGACGAAGACCTCGACTACGAGGCACGCCAGCTCGACCGCGACGTGGTTGCGCCGGACCAGATCCGCACTGTCGTGCGCACTTTCCGCGATAAGCTCTTCACCGAAATCTTCCCGGGCCGCACCTGGGCGCCGAAGACGCTTATCTTCGCCAAGGACGACGCCCACGCCGAGAACATCGTCGGCATCGTGCGCGAGGAATTCGGCAAGGGCAACGACTTCTGCCAGAAGATCACTTACCGCACCACCGGCGCTGATCCCAAGGAGCTGATCAAGCAGTTCCGCAACAGCCCCATGCCGCGCATCGCCGTCACCGTGGACATGATCGCCACCGGCACTGACATCAAGCCGGTGGAAATCGTGATGTTCATGCGCGCGGTGAAGAGCCGTTCCTTTTTCGAGCAGATGAAGGGCCGCGGCGTGCGCATCATCGGCGCCGACGACCTCAAGGCCGTCACCCCCGACGCGATCACTAAGGACCATTTCGTCATCGTAGACGCCGTGGGTGTATGCGAGGAGGAGAAGACCGACTCGCGGCCGATGGAACGCAAGCCCTCGGTCTCCTTCGAGAAGCTCCTCCAGGCCGTCGCCTTCGGCAACACCGAGCCCGACGTCCTCTCATCGGTCGCCGCGCGCATCGCGCGCATGGAGTTCCGCACCAGCACCGAAGACGAAGCGAAGATCCGCACCGCGAGCGGCGGCTTGGGCCTGAAGGATTTGAGCCGCGCCATCGTCCAGGCCCTCGACCCGGACACCGGTACGCCCGCGTCCGTGCAACAGGCAGTGAAACCGCTGATGCAACCCAAGCTCCGCGAGCTGCTCGCCGACGTCAAGCGCAAGAACGAAATCGTCATCGACCACGTCAGCCAGGACCAGGTCATCGAAGCCGGCTTCTCCGCGGCCGCGCTCGAGCGCGCCCGCGGCATCGTCCAGTCCTTCGAGCGCTTCATCGAAGAGCACAAGGACGAGATCACCGCGCTGCAGGTGCTCTACAGCACACCTTATAAGCGGCGCCTCAAGTTCGAGGATGTCAAAGACCTCGCCGCCCGCATCCAGGCCCCGCCGCACCTGTGGACCGAATCGCAGCTCTGGCAGGCCTACGCCGCGCTGGAGAAAGACAAGGTCAAAGGCGCGAGCGGCCGCCGCATCCTCACCGACCTCGTGTCGCTGGTGCGCTTCGCCATGCACCAGGACAACGAACTCGTCCCCTTCCCCGAGCGCGTCAACGCCAACTTCAAAGCCTGGCTCGCGCAGCAGGAAGCGAGCGGCAAGCGCTTCACCGAAGAGCAGCGCCGCTGGCTCGTAATGATCCGCGACCACATCGCGGCGAATCTCGGTATTGAGTCGGACGATTTTGAGTTAGCGCCGTTCGCGAAGGAGGGCGGGCTCGGGAAGGTGCATCAACTCTTTGGATCAGATCTGCCGAAGGTGCTTGAGGCGCTGAACAGGGAATTAGCAGCATGATGGATCTGACTGTCGCCAACAATAGATCATTCCTTGCTCGGTTGACTTCCTGGGAGTGGCGTCAATTGGGTGACATTTGTCGGACAACGAGCGGTGGAACTCCGAGCCGAAAGAACCCAGGTTACTTCCGCGGAAATATACCGTGGGTCAAATCCGGCGAGCTTCCCGATGGGCCGATCTCGTCGATCGGAGAAAGGATCAGCGAAGAAGCGTTAAGGGAGTCGAGCGCCAAGCTGTTCCCTGAAGGAACTCTGCTTATTGCGCTATATGGAGCCACAGTCGGGAAACTTGGAATACTGACTCAATCGGCCGCTACAAATCAAGCTGTGTGCGCAATCTTTCCACCATCGAGTATCAATACGAAGTTTCTTTTCTGGTTTCTTAAGTCGCGGCGGGATCATCTAATTTCACAGGCAGTTGGCGGCGCACAGCCAAACATTAGTCAGGCTGTAGTTCGTGGCTTGGATATTCCCGTGCCGCCGATGGACGAACAACATGAAATTGTCTCTGAGATCGAGATGCAGTTCTCCCGTCTGGACGAAACGGTCGCTAAATTAACGCGTGCTAGCGCCAGCCTAGTGCGCTACAAAGCGGCCGTCCTCAAATCGGCAGCTGAGGGACGGCTCGTACCCACTGAGGCCGAATTAGCCAGGCGCGATGGCAAAGATTTCGAGACTGCTTCACGACTAATAGAACGAGTCCTCGAAGACCGTAGTAGACAATTGAAAGAGCGAGGGAAGTACAAGCAGGCAGAGAATACAGACTTGGCGGCTTTGCCCAAACTAGTTCACGGCTGGACTTGGGCGACTCTGGAGGTCATCACAGACCCTGGGGCGCTAGTGCTGTACGGCATCCTTCAGCCTGGCCCCAATATTGAAAACGGAGTGCCCTACGTCAGGCCCACGGAGATTGTCGACGATTTCATTGATTTGAAATCAATTCGGCGCACAAGCCCTGAGATTGCTGGCCGCTATAAACGGTCTGTCTTAAGGCCGGATGACATTATTCTTTCGATCGTTGGCACGATCGGAAAAGTTGCATTGGTTCCAGATTCGCTCTTGGGTGGGAACATCACGCAGTCTTCTGTGAGAATTAGACCGGTGTCCAACGCAATAGATCCTAACTACCTGGCTTGGATGCTGCGGTCACCAATATTGACCAGACAGTACGATCGTAGGCGGCTTGGAACAGCTGTGCCTCGTCTTAATGTTCAGGATGTGCGCCTTCTTGCTATACCGGTAGCTCCGCTTAATGAGCAGCGACGGGTGTCGACTGAACTGAAAAGATTATTTTCTATCATTCAATTCGTTGAAACGGAGATTCGTGTCGCCAATGCGCGCGTGGATCGCGTTAGGCAGGGACTTTTGGCGAGGCTATTTCGAACAAATCGATGGCCAAGTCCGACTGCTTAGCTTGAGTCCACTGATTCTTTGCAAATCCAAATTACCAATATGAATTCTGCGTCAGTTGTTCAAAAGCTGTGGAACTACTGCGATGTTTTGCGCGACGATGGAATGAGCTATGGCGATTACGTCGAGCAGTTGACGTATCTGCTGTTTCTCAAGATGGCCGACGAGCGCGCGGGGGCGCCGTACAACCAGAAGAGCCCGATTCCGGCCGGGTATGACTGGCCGAGCCTGCTCAAGCGCGACGGCGACGAGCTGTTCGATCACTACCGCCACACGCTGGAGAAGCTCGGGGCGGCGAAGGGGCTGCTCGGGCTGATTTTCGGCAAGGCGCAGAACAAGTTTCAGGATCCGGCGAAGCTGCGGCGCCTGATCGTCGATCTGATCGACAAGGAGAACTGGTCGGCGATGGGCGCGGACGTGAAGGGCGACGCTTACGAGGGGCTGCTGGAGAAGAACGCGCAGGACACGAAGTCGGGCGCGGGGCAGTACTTCACGCCGCGGCCGCTGATCCAGGCGATCGTGGAGGCGGTGGCGCCGCAGCCGAAGGAGACGATCTGCGACCCGGCCTGCGGCACGGGCGGGTTTCTGCTCGCCGCGCACGATTACATCGTCGAGAAGAATCCCAATCTCACCAAGGACCAGAAGCGCCGCTTGAAGCAGGACGCCTTGAAGGGCGTGGAGCTGGTGCAGGGCGTCGCGCGCCTGTGCGCGATGAACCTGATGCTGCACGGCATCGGCGGGCTGGAGGGCGAGCCGATCGAGGTCAACGACTCGCTCAAGGCCGATCCGGGCGAGCGCTTCGACATCGTGCTGACCAATCCGCCCTTCGGCAAGAAGTCGAGCTTCACCGTGGTCGGCGAAAATGGCGAGGCGTCGAAGGAGAAGGAGACCTACGAGCGCGACGACTTCTGGGCGACCACCTCGAACAAGCAGCTCAATTTCGTGCAGCACATCAAGACGCTGCTCAAGGTCAACGGCCGCGCGGCGGTGGTGGTGCCGGACAACGTGCTCTTCGAGGGCGGGGCGGGCGAGACGATCCGAAAGAAATTGCTCGCCGACTGCGACGTGCATACGCTGCTGCGCCTGCCCACGGGGCTGTTCTACGCGCAGGGTGTGAAGGCGAATGTGCTCTTCTTCGACAAGAAGCCCGCCTCCGAGACGCCGTGGACGAAGAAGCTCTGGATTTACGACCTGCGCACCAACAAGCACTTCACGCTGAAGACCAACTTCCTCAAGCGCGCGGATCTGGACGAGTTCGTCGCCTGCTACAACTCGAAGAACCGCCACGAGCGGAAGGCGACGTGGTCGGAGAAGAAGCCCGACGGCCGCTGGCGCGCCTACGACTACGACGAGCTCGTCGCGCGCGACAAGGCGAGCCTCGACATCTTCTGGCTCAAGGACGAATCGCTCGAAGACTCCGAAAACCTCCCGCCGCCCGAGGTGATTGCGCAGGAGATGATCGAGGATCTGGAGGCCGCACTCGAGCAACTCAAGCTCATCGCAGAGGATCTTGGATCGAAGAAGAGCGAGTTGTCGAAAGGGGGATAGAACTATGGCACGAGCGAGAAGGCACGGAAAGAAAAAGACGACGAAGGGCGCCCTGATCAAAGGAATGTCTCGGCAGCTTCCTAGTGAAATTTTCGCGAGCCCGATCTTTCGCGAGAAGCTCAAGGAACTCATGAAGGGTTACGCCGGAATTTATGCGCTCTACCGCAAGAAATTACCCTATTACGTTGGACTGACGACGAACCTATTTGGACGCGTGAACCATCACTTGCGTGATCGGCACGCCAACAAATGGGATCACTTCGTAATATTTCGCATCAAGAAGGTCGGCTACCTGAAGGACATTGAAACTTTGCTAACCCACCTAGTGGAACTCCCCGGCAACAAGGTGAAGGGTCATGTCCAGAGGGACGGTGACATCAATCGAATTCTCAGACAACTTCTCTCGGATCACACTCGCGAGATCCGCGAAATCAGAAAGGTACTCAATAAGTAAGTCGGCGTGCTCAAGGACGTCGAAACTCGCGAACTGTTAGAGACTACGCGTCGTGCGCTACTGGTGGGTCAATCAGAATCAGACCTACCGGCACGAGGTGCCGGGTGGCTACCTTTGGTCTCCCAAGCGCAAGGCGAACGGCGATCGCAATCCTTTCTATGACTTCATGCGCGAAGTGGCGCCGGGCGACACTGTGTTCTCCTTTGCCGATACTCAAATACGGGCTATCGGGATGGTGGCGTCGCACGCATACGAAGCGCCCAAGCCGCTCGAGTTTGGTCAGACGGGAGCCTACTGGGACAACATCGGCTGGCGTGTTGATGTTCGGTTTGCCGAGCTGCGCTTGCCCGTCCGCCCCTCTGAGCACATGAACGTGCTGGCACCGCTGCTGCCCGAACGCTATTCTCCGCTGCTGCCGACCGGGAGTGGGCTGCAAAGCGTGTACCTGACCAGGATGTCGGAACCGTTTGCCAGCGCGCTCGTCGATCTGATCGGGGCTGAGGCTCGCAACCTGATCCTTGGGCACCGCGTAGCGGAGGAGCGGACGGTACTGCCGGCGATCGGTCTGGTCGAGTGGGAAGAGCACGAGATGAATCGACTGCGAACCGACGCCAACATTCCCGATACCACTCGGAAAGCAGTCGTGCTTGCCCGGCGTGGACAGGGCTTGTTCAAGCAGCGCGTGATGCAGATAGAACGCGCGTGTCGGATCACAGGCGTCATCCGCGAAGAACATCTGCGCGCCAGCCACTGTAAACCGTGGCGGGACGCGACCAACGATGAGCGGCTCGATGGTGAGAACGGGTTGCTCTTAACGCCCAACGCTGACCATCTGTTTGACCGTGGCTTCATTGGATTCGAGGACAACGGAGACGTTTTGGTTTCGCCGGTTGCACACACGGACTCGCTGGCCCGGATGGGTCTTAGTACCTCTCGTGTGTTCAACGTCGGAAGTTTTTCACAAGGTCAACGCCGATATTTGGAGTTTCACCGAGAGAACGTGCTTCTGCGATCGACTTTCTTGGACGATAACTGAAGCAACAGTGGTAATTCGGAGCCCAGATCTGCATGTCGAATGCTCGGGGAACTAGATGACGTGTGCCTTTCAGAGGTCGGACGGGAGTCTATGCTCACGTTTGTCGATCGGCAGTTCTCGCCTCTGTATCTTTCACTTCTGGAGCAATGAGCAGCTTGCGGCGAGCGCCGAACCCCTCCTGCATCGGCAATTTGCATCCGACTTCTACGCCCTCATTTCATCAAAGGACGGCAACTGGCAGGGGTTTGTATTCCCAGAGCCATTTAAGCTCGGAAAGGCGAAATTCGACTTCGATGTTGATGCAACCGAAGCGAGATTCAAGAGCGTTAGCCTTGAGGATATCGAGTTCGCAAAAAAGGCTGATTTCTCTCGCGCTACATTTGACGGTAAGACTGCATTTAGGAACTTGGTTTTCTTTGGGGAAGCAATATTCACGTACGCTAATTTTGTGGGAACTCTTGAACTGCAGCGGACGCGGTTCAGCAAGAATGTTTCATTCTATCGAACTCGCTTCGGGGACACGGTCCTCATGCGCGCGTATTGCGCCGCGCATGCGAGTTTTGCAGAAGCTGATTTTCGTGGAGCCGCACACTTTGCTGGTTGGAGAAATATCAACCTCAGCTTGAAAGCGGGCGTTTACGCAATTTCTGGTGTTGGGACTTTCGTTGCGGCGGGTGGTCGACCGCTGTCCGTCTTGGGAAAGCTGCGTTCCTCGATTGCTTTGCGTGCCCGTGCTTTCGTACGTATTCTCGCGGCCGCCCGGCGATCAGCACAAGCGTACTTAGGTAGGCACCTGGCGGAGTTGCGTGGCGCGTTCCGAGAGCTTCATCATAGGTACAGGCGCACCAGCCCTGACACAGAGATGTTTCTGGTCTTTGGGGGAGAGGTCGAATTCACCGGGATCAATTTTGCGTTGCCGGCGCTCGTATCGTTCAGCGACGTAGACCTATCAAGGGCATACATCCGCGGGACCAATCTGCGGGGAGCACGTTTCCTCAATGTGAATTGGTGGCAGCCGAGACTTGGCCGCAACGGTCTATATGATGAGCTTTCTATTGCCCAAGGTACGGCACGAGTGTCGGTCGAGGACTGATAATGTTTTGTGCACTTCTTTTCCTGCATGTGGCTCTTACAGTTATCGTTCAAGACCTGGATTCTTTTGATCTCTTGTCAAAGGTTCCCGACGTGGTCCTACGATCTGTGCGTATAGCGACGCTACAGCAAGATGAATCCAAGGTTGTAGTGTCTCACTTTAGGCAGTTGACGCTCGATACGGTGCTACGTGTGCTAGCAGCGATTCAGATCGCGCTGCTGGTATTTGCGTTTCGTACAAGGATCAAGCGCAGTTAGGTAGCAATGCGTGGCCGATCCAGACCCCTCTGCCGATAAGGGAAGAAGAAATAGTCCGTGCGGGAGCGCTCCCGCTAATCTAGTCCGACAGCCGAGGCGCTTGAACGCCGCTCCCGAACACGGCTAAGCTGGCGCTCCCATGACCGCGCGTCCCTCCCCGGCCCCGGAACCCGGCGACTCCCCCGAAGCGGCGAGTTTCGGCCGGCCGCGGCGCGGCTGGCGGCGCGCGTTTTTCGTGGTGATTTTCGAGTCGAACACGCGCGCCGGCAAGGTGTTCGATGTCGCGCTGATTTTCGCGATTTTCGCGAGCGTGGCGGTGGTGATGCTCGACAGCGTGCAGAGCATCGGCGGGCGCAACCCGCGCCTCTTCCTCGCGCTCGAGTGGGGCTTCACGCTGCTCTTTACCGCCGAATACCTGGCGCGGCTCGCCTGCGTCGACAGACCGGCGCGCTATGCGAAGAGCTTCTTCGGCGTCGTCGACCTGCTCGCGATCCTGCCGACTTACCTCGCGTTCTTCTTCCCGGGGCTGCGGGCGCTGATGGACGTGCGGCTGCTGCGCGTGCTGCGCGTTTTCCGGATCTTGAAGCTCACCGCCTACATGCGCGAGTACCGCTCGCTCGGCGCGGCGCTCGCCGCGAGCAAGCGCAGGATCCTGGTGTTCCTCGGCACGGTGGCGATCGTCGTGTTCGTGCTCGGCACGGTGATGTACGTGGTCGAGGGGCCGGAGAACGGCTTCACCAGCATTCCGGTCGGCGTCTATTGGGCGGTCTCGACCATGAGCACGGTGGGCTTCGGCGACATCGTTCCGAAGACCGGTCTCGGCCGCACGATCGCGAGCTTCGTCATGCTGCTTGGCTGGGGCGTCCTCGCGGTGCCGACCGGCATCGTCACCGCGGAAATCACCCGGCAGCGCCTGCAGGAGCCGGAGGAGGGGCCGCGGCGCTGCGACGCCTGCGCAAGCGCGAACCACGCCGCGTCGGCGCGCTATTGCCGGGATTGCGGCGCGCCGCTCCCCGAGCGCTGAGCGGGATGCGGAATCCGAAGGGCGCGCTCAGATTCCGGTGATGACCAAATCCAGTGCAGCGATGATCGAATCGCGCCGGTTGGCGAGGTTCGCAATCTTTTCGCCGAGCGCTTTTCTGGAGACGCCCGCGAGTTCAGGCGTCAGCAGGACCATCTTGCGGCCTTCGACCTCGAACACCGGGTTGAGCCTCTCGGCCAGCTTCCCACGGAGCACTTCGGGTTTGCACAGCGGAACGACAACCCGGGTCGCGAGGGTGTCGAGCAGGTCCGATTGGACGTCGAGCAGGTAGGGGACGCGCGCGCGAGTGGCGGGATGGGCGTTGCGATAGACGTCGAACTGCGCCATCAGAAAGAGCGCAACCCGTCGCTGAATACGCCGTGCTTTTCCACATGGTCGTTGTAGGCGTCGAGCGCGGCGCGATTTTTCTCGAGCCACTGCGCGCGCTCGTGCCGGCGGATGGCTTCGACCAGGCCGGCCTCGACCGCTTGCGACAGGTTGATCTTGAGGTGCCTGGCCCGGTCGAGCAAGTCGTTGTCGATACTTAGATTGGTGGCTTTCTTGTGCCGGCGCGGGGTATTCGCAGGGGTCAGCATGATAGTCTTGTTAGGAAAAGATGCGCATAGTGTATGCGCATCTCGGATGGTGGGCAACGTTCTGCGGGCTGTTGCGAAAGCCTGAGTCGTCGCTATCAATACCATGCTTCCCGCATCCTCCGGCGCCGTTGCATAAATACACGAAGTCCGTGTAATATTATTTCCCGCGGGAAAACGCGGAGGAAGCGCCGATGAAGAACGTCACCATCACCCTCGACAAGGAAACCGCCGCGTGGACGCGCGTGCACGCGGCGCAGCGCAACCTGAGCGTGTCGCGCTTCGTCGGCGAGGTGCTGCGCGAGCACATGCGCGAGTCGCGCGAGTACGACGCGGCGATGAAGCGCTATTTCGCACTGAAACCGTTTCCGCTCACGGGGCCGCCGCAGCGCTATCCGAAGCGGGAGGAGCTGTATGACCGGCCCGTGTTTCGTCGACGCTAACGTCTTCGTCTACGCGCACGATCCGCGGGACCCGTCGAAGCAGGCCCGCGCCAGGCAGTGGATCGACGCCTTATGGCAGGAGCGCCTCGGACGCACCAGCATCCAGGTCCTCTCCGAGTACTACGCCGTTGCGACACGCAAGCTCGCGCCCCGCTTTCCGCCGGAGCGGGCGTGGGACTACGTCAACGAGTTGCTCGCCTGGGCCCCGCAGCCGGTCGACGCGGCCCTATTGAAGCGCGCGCACGAGATCGAGCAGCGCTGGCGTCATTCCTGGTGGGACAGCCTGGTGGTCGGCGCGGCGCAGCTGCAGGACTGCGCGCTGCTGCTGACCGAGGATTTCCAGGATGGCGCCGTGTTCGGCGGTGTGACGGTGCGCAGCCCGTTCACGCTCGCAGCCGAAGAGCCGCCGGCAGGCTACGCGGTCACGCCCGCGGCGCGAAGCCGCCACCGCCCGCGCGGCCGGCCGAAGCGGTGACGGGATATTCCAGAGAGCGCGATTTCATGCGCCGCGCAACGCGAAGACTTGGCGCCCGGGCGCGAGCCCCATGAACGCACCGCCCTCTCCTAATCCCGACACGCTCTACGAGGTCAGCGAGGCCGGCCGGCAACAGCTGAAGGGCGGTTCGACGACGCTTTTCGCCGACGCGCTGCGCTTCCTGGTGCTCGCCGACGGCAAGCTCAGCTTCGGGCAGATCGCAAAGAACCTCAAGGACGTGCCGGAGGCGATTCTCGGCAGGATCGTTCTCGATCTTCAGCAGAAGGGTTTCATAAAGCCGCTGAAGTCCGCCGAGCCCGCCGAGAGCGGCGACCTCGGCACGCTCGATTTCTCCTCCTATGTGGCACCCGATCCGGCAGCCGCCAGGGAGCAGCGGGAAGAGGACTTCGCCGCGAGGATCGAGGAAGCCCAGCGCACCATGGCTCTGATGAAAGAGCAGGGCTACGCGGTGCGCATCGCGCGCCAGGCGCGCTCGGCCGCGAAGCCCTCCTCCGGAGGCGCCTACTCCGTGCTCGTCGTCGAGGACGAACCGGCGCTGCTGGCCAACATGCGGAAGTTTCTCGAGCTGGAAGGTTTCGTTCCCCGCGTGGCAGCCAACGGCGATGAGGCCGCGGCGCAGTTGCGCAAGCCCCCGCTTCCGGACCTGATCCTGCTCGACGTGTTGATGTCCGGCCCCAGCGGCTTCGACATTCTCCAGCGCCTGCGCGGCCACCCGGCGCTGAAGCAGATTCCCGTCATCATGGTCACGGCGATGTCGGCGCGGGAAGACGTCATGCGCGCTCTTGCCGCCGACGCGAACGGCTACATCACCAAGCCGTTCAAGCAGGATGTCCTGATGAAGAGCATCAAGGCCGTGCTCGGCATGGTCTAACCGCGCCGCGGGCTGGCTTCGGCCGGTTCGTCGAGCAGCAGTCCCAGGCTCTGGAAGCGCAGGACCAGCTCGCGGCAGATCCAGGCGTCGGTGGCGGCGTAGGCGATCTGCTTTGCCGAGAGTTCGCGCGCGGCCCAGTTCGAGGTGCTGGCGCCTTTGGGAATGCGAAAGCCCAGGAAAATACCGGCGAGGTTGCGAACGCCGGTCTGGCCCGAGCCGCTCGCTCGCGCGACTTGCCCCAAGTCGAGCAGGTTCTTCTCCTCGAACGCGAACACGCCCTTCAATGCGCGCATATCGTCCTTCAGCGACACGCCGGCCTTCACGATGCGCGCATCGGCGAGAAGCTCGGCGAGGACCGGGTGAACCTCGGTGCGGCGCAGCTGGAAGAGATACACCGCACGGGCCGCGGCGACCTGCACCAGGCACGGCAGATGGCGCTCGCCTTTTTTGAAAGCCGGCCGCGTCTCGGTATCCAGGCCCACGACGCTCTCCTCGCGGAAGTCCGAGCGCGCCTCTTCCAGATCCTCTCGCGTCGCCACCACGCACACCCTGCCCTCGAAGCGGCGGATGGGCAGCCTCGCCATGTCCTCCCGGGAAATCGAGCGGGCGATTTCGTTTTGCGGATCGGCTGGGATGGCGGGGTTCATGGAGGCGTGCAGGGTAGCGCATTAGACCACCCCGACCACCCCGGCGCTTCGCGCCACCCCTCCTTAAGAAAGGAGGGGAAGATCCTCCCTGCCTTGCGAGAACCCATATTGGGAGCTATCATTCCCAATATGGGAATGAAGCCTTCGGCGTTATCCGACGCACTGTTCTCGAAAGCCCAGCGCCGCGTGCTGGGCCTCCTGTTCGGCCGTTCCGAGCGCAGTTTCTACGCGAACGAGATCGTGCGCGCCGCGCGCGCGGGCGTGGGCGCGGTGCAGCGCGAGCTCGAGGGCCTTGCCGCGGCCGGCCTCGTGACGGTCAGCCGGGTCGGCAACCAGAAGCACTACCAGGCCAATCGCGGCTCGCCCATCTTCGAGGAGCTGCGCAGCATCGTGGCAAAGGTCCTGCCTCCCGTTGCGACTGCGGGCCCGGCTGCGCCGGCGCTGCAGCAGCCGCGGGCGGAATACGCCGTCAGCGCTCAGGCCGCGAGGCTGCGCGTCCCGAAGAAGGAAATCGCGGCACTGTGCCGCAAATACGGCGTGAAAAAGCTCTCCGTCTTCGGGTCGGCCGCTCGCGGGGAGATGAATCCGGAGAGCGATGTCGATCTGATGCTGGAGTTCCATCCGGCGAGCAAGACTTCCCTCTGGGACTATCCGGCGATGCAGGATGACTTCTCCGCGTTGTTCGACCACCGCAAGGTCGAGATCGCCAGCCCGGAAATTCTGCGGAATCCTTTCCGCCGGAAAACGATCCTTCCCGATTTGAAGACGCTGTATGAAGCCCGGTGACAGGGACGCCGCAAATCTCCACGACATGCTCGAGGCCGCCCGGGAAGCCCGCGAACTCGTCGCCGAGATCCAGGCGGATGAAGGGGTAGACTGCCGCACAGCCCTTCTGCCGACAGGCCCGAAGCCTAAGGAAATCCCATGCCCCGCAATATCCTCCCCGAAGCGCAAATCCATCCGGCCGTGCGCGAGAAGATCGCGAACTGGCGAACCGACATCGTCAAGGAGGTCCAGGCGGCGGTGGCGGCGAACGACATCGTCGTGGTGGGCATGCGGCAGAATCCGGCTCCGAGGAGGGCGAGAAAGGCGCTCGACGCCGCCGGTCTCGCGTACCAGTATCTCGAGTACGGCAGCTACTTCTCCGGATACCGCCGCCGTCTCCCGCTCAAGCTGTGGACCGGCTGGCCGACCTTTCCCATGGTGTTCGTGAAGGGCGTGCTGGTCGGCGGCGCGGACGATCTCGCGCGGCTGATCGAGAAGGGAGAGCTCGGGCGCAAGCGGTAGTGCGAGCGGTCAAACCACCCCGCCGGCTTCGCCGGCACCCCTCCTCAAGAGAGGAGGGGAAATTCGATCCCCTTCTTGTCCAAGGAGGGGAAGCTCTTGTCAGACTCCGCCTCGTCCTCGACACCAACGTCTGGCTCGACTGGCTGGTTTTCGACGATCCCTCGGTCGCGCCGATCAAGGCCGCGGTCGCCGCGAATCGCGCGGAAGTTTTTATCGACGCGGCCTGCGAGGCGGAACTCGAGCGGGCGCTCGGGTATGACCTGGGAAAGCGCACGGTCGACATCGCGGCCTGTATTGGCGAGTGCCGGCGCGTGGCGCGCAGGATCGATTCACCGATGCCGCAGGCGGAGCGCGCGCGCTTGCCCGCCTGCCGGGACCCGGACGATCAGAAGTTTCTCGAAGCGGCGCTCGCCGCGCGCGCGGGGATTCTCGTCACCAAGGATCGTGCGTTGCTGGATCTTGCGCCGCGCATCGCGTCGTTTCGCATCGTGACGCCAGAGGGGTTCGAAAAAGAAGATCCCTTCGCTTCCCGTGCGCTCAGATTCCGGTGACGAACAGGTCCAGTGCTACGATGATCGAATCGCATATCGGATGGGGTGCAACGATTGTTACCGCCACGCCCGAGCTGATCGCCGCCTACGAAAAGGCGCTCTATGTCGTCTTCGGCAAGCCCGAGCTCGTGCTGCGCATCGGCCGGCAGAATCCGGACCTGGACGAGCTGCTCGAAGCCGAAGGCGCGGCCACCGCGGCCTATATCACCGCGGCCAACCCGCGCGGTGAGGCGAGGACCGCATGGCAGAACGAAATTGCCAACGCCGCCCTCGTTGAACTGCAGACGAAGGCGGGCCACCCCTGCTACGAGGGCGAGGGGCGCGATCCGAAGGAACGCTGGACGCCTGAGCGCAGCGTGCTGGTGATCGGGATCTCGCGCTCGGATGCAGAGGCGGTGGGGCGGGCGTTCGAGCAGAACGCGATCGTGTTCGTGGAGAAGGGCCGGGCGCCGGAGCTGGTGGTGCTCAAAGATTGAGCGCGTATGCCGTTGTGAAATGGATTCGCATCTCATTCCAAAGCGTCCGGTGGCCTCGAGCCCCTGTGTCCGGGTAGAATCGAACGACATACTGGTCTTGCCCCTCGCCGCCTCCCATGTTCCGGCTCGCTGAAATCCGCAAAGTCCTTATGGGCGTGCTCGTGACCCTGGGCTTCGTTGCGGCGGGCCTCGTCGCCCTGTTCGTGATGTTATGGCTCGCTCTCATTGCGCTCATCGGCTTCTTTCTCTACGCCATCGTGCGGCGCGTGCTGCCCCGCAAGCGCCCCCCGGGATCGCGCGGCGGCTCGCAGGTCATCGAAGGCGAGTTCCGCATCGAGCGCAATGACCGGACGCCCTGACCACCCCGCCGCCTTCGGCGGCACCCCTCCTTAGAAAGGAGGGGAAAAATTCGTCCCCTCCTGTCTTTAAGGAGGGGTGGCGCGAAGCGCCGGGGTGGTCAAGAAGCTCGAAAGCTGCCCGCCGCGCCGCCATCGCAGTCCCGGCGCCAACTCCTTCACACAATCGAACGACCTCCGGCACGGGGTTTGCTCGTCATCTCGCGACGGCGTGAATTTTCGTGGAGGAGACGACATGGGAGAGAGCGCTTCGGGTCTGGAAGAGATGATTGCGGAGTTACGCCGGATGCTGCCCGCGCAGAGCGATACGGCGCAGGCGATCGACCGGCAGGAGCCGTTCGAGACCATTGCGCTCAAGGCGATCGACGACGGCTATATCGAGTTCTCCCATCAGTTCACGCAGTTCATTGAAGCTTGCCTGCGGCGGGGTGCGTGAGAACGCTCAAGGCCGCGGACAGCCCGCCGCTCGCGCGCGAGGCGGGTTTCGTGGGCTCGGCCTGCGAATCCGGCAGCTTGTTTACAGGGAAACCGGTTTTCAGGGGTCGTGCGGCGAAGAGCAGGCGCGCGCCTGAACTGACCGCGGCGCGCGTGCTCTGCAATCAGCTCAGGCGCCAGCGGGCTGGCGCGCAGAAGAAGCGCATCGTGCACCTGATCTGCCTGAATCTCCTCGCGGTGCTGAAGCGCCGCTCGTAGCAAGCCCGGCGAGCAGGCGCAGGAACTCGGCGACGTGCGGTACCGCGGAACGGCCGCGAGCGGTTATGATCGCGGGTCTCCGAGTCCCGACATCCGCTCATGGCCATCGTCGCCGCTTTCGCCACCTCGCACGCCTACACCTTCCAGGAGCCCGAAACCTGGGATGAGCGCCGCGAGCGCTCCAAGGCGAACGTCGCGAAGAAGGCCGGGTGGCTCGCGACGGACACGGCGCAGGCGCAAGCCGAGACGCTCGCGGACAACCGCGTTCGCTATGCGCACATCCGCGACGCGCACGCGAAGATCCGCGAGCGCCTGGCGCGATCGAAGGCCGACGCCGTGGTGCTCATCGGCGACGACCAGCTCGAGAATTTCAGCATCGAGGCCATGCCGCAGCTTCTCGTGTATACGGGCGGGGACTACGTCGCCGACGACTGGGACCGCAAGCACACGGCCACGATCGCCAATCACCCGGAGATCGCAAAGAAATTGCTCGAAGGCTGTCTGAAAGAGGGCTTCGACGTCGCCTGGTGCACCGCTTTCAAGGACGGTAAGCTCCTCTCGCACGCCCACACCGAGCCGATCCTGTATCTCGTGCGCGAAAGCGGCATCCCGGTCGTGCCGATTTTCGTCAACGCGGTGCATCTGCCGGCGCCTTCGGCTGCGCGCTGCTACGCCTTCGGCGAGGCGCTCGCTCGCGTGATCGACCGCGAGCTCGCCGATCGCCGCATCGTGCTGTGCGCGTCCGGGGGCCTCTCGCACTTCTCGCCCTCGCACCCGTGGGCGCACCACCTCGGGCCGCGCTACGTCGGCGACATCAGCGTGGAGTTCGACCGCAAGATCGTCGGGTGGATGCGCTCGGGTGAAGGCGAGCGCCTGGCCGCGATCAGCTCGCGCGAGCTGATCGAGCACGGCGAAGGCGAGCTGCGCCAATGGATCGTGCTGCTCGGCGCGCTCGGCGCGGTGCGCCCGGAGTTTCTCGTGTACGAGCCGCTCTACCGCAGCATCATGGGAATGGGCGTGGGGTACTGGGAGGTCGCGGCGCAGGCCGCGGCCGTAAAATGAATGTTCACGTGAACGAAAGGAATAAAGATGGCCAAAGCCTACTGGGTAGTCTTTTACCACTCGATCAAGAACCCCGACAAGCTCGCTGCCTACGCGAAGCTCGCCGGGCCGGCGCTCGAGGCCGCGGGCGCCCGCTACCTCGCGCGGGGCAACCCGGCGAAGATCTACGAGCAGGGGATCAACCAGCGTACCGTGCTCATCGAATTCGACAGCGTGAAGCAGGCGATTGCCGCGCACGACAGCCCGGCCTACCAGGAGGCGCTCAAGGCCCTGGGCGGCGCGGCGAAGCGCGACATGCGCATCGTGGAGGGCGTGGCCTGAGAGGAGGGGAAATTCATCCCCTCCTCTCTCGAGGAGGGGTGCCGCCGCAGGCGGCGGGGTGGTGGCGCAGCCATGGGGTAGGCAAGAAGTTCGAAAACTGCCTGCGATTTCTTTCAGCACGCCTTCGAGGTTCTCTCGAACCTCTCGATTCTCGAAGCGCAGAACTCTCGTAGTGGTTGACCACCCCGGCGCTTCGCGCCACCCCTCCTCAAGAGAGGAGGGGAAACCTCTCGGCGTCAAATCCGCAGCGATTCGTGCGACAGGTATCGCTGCCGGAAGGTCTCGAAGGGAATCTTGTCCGCCGCTTCGATCTCGCGTTGTACCCTGATCGACTTTTCCGCCAGGCGCGTGAAGCGCGCCTCCACTTCGGCGGGCAGCGGCTCGCTCTTCAAAGCGCGCCGATGTTCGAGCGATCTCGCGAGGGCGAAGCGCGCGTAAGAGTTGTCGTAGCGCTCGCTCATTTCTCTCAACATGCGCGCGGAAGGAAGCGAGTCGGAGTTGTCCAAAGCCGAGACCGCCGACGCGAGCGCGTCGCGGTGCGCGGCTTTCTCGTGCACGGCGCCGTGCGCTTCGTCCAGAGCCCGCGCGATCGGAGCGCACTCGGCGAGCAACTGAGCGCCCCATTCGCTCAAGCTCACCGTCTCGCCATACCGGTCCAGGCGCAGGCCGCTCTCGCGGCCGCGCGAGGCGACGAGCTGCTTGTTGCGCCCCACCGCTTCGATCTCCCTGGGCGTGTCCGCCGGGCTGTCATAGAGCAGGCAATGCAGCAGGAACACGTTGAGAAACCGGATCGTCCCGGGGGCGATGCCGATGGGCGAGAAGGGATCGAGGTCCATGGCGCGCACTTCGACGTACTCGACGCCGCGCTCGCGCAGGGCGTGCAGCGGCCGCTCGCCCGGGCGGATGACGCGCTTCGGGCGGATGGTG
>Ga0137451_1000027_pt1 | contig 48541 bp, 52 predicted proteins | sample EasRivERMGT500_2_FD_102336 | JGI IMG/M metagenome (GOLD analysis project Ga0137451, IMG submission 102336) | Soil microbial communities from meander-bound floodplain in the East River, Colorado, USA - East River MetaG ERMGT500_2 | ecosystem: Environmental > Terrestrial > Soil > Floodplain ... | reverse complement strand
TTTCGCCTCGGGATACATGTTCGACAGCGCCACACCTGCGCTCGAGCCGAACCAGATCATGGATCCGCCGAATCCCACTGCGTAAGCGAGATAGCCCCAGTCGTAGCCGCCCTGCTTCAGCGCCAACGCGGTCAAGGGAATGTTGTCGAACACGGCCGAAACGAAACCGAGCCCCATCGCCGTCTGCCAGGATGCCGCGGGCAGCTTCTCCACCGGCATCATGGTCGCCGCGAGGACCAGCGACAGCAGGAAAATGCTCCCCTTGATGCTCTCGGGAAGCACCTCCCAGTCGGGCCGGCGCAGGGGCACGCTGACGAGCAGCGCGATCACGACCGCCGCGCCGATGAAAGGGAAACGGTCCGAGGCCTCCGGGAACCTCACGTTTATCACGACGTTGGTAGAGATCGCCGCGATGAGGATGAAGAACACGATCGCAAGCCGCGGCCAGTCCACGCGGATGTGCTGGTGTTCGTGTTTCAGGATCGGCGAGTAGCGCTGCTGCTGGATCGCCGCGGGAACGCCGAAGACGGCGAGCGCAACCGCGGCGGGAAGAAAGGCTTCCATCACGTCGAATGGGCTCACCCCGTCGATCCACATCATGGTCGTGGTCGTGTCGCCGACCACGCTGCCCGATCCGCCGGCGTTCGAGGCTGCGACGATCGCCGCCAGATAGCCGATATGCACCTTGGCGCGGAACAGCGTATGCGCCATCGCGCCGCCGATCAGAGCGGCGGCGATGTTGTCGAGAAAGGACGAGAGCACGAACACGATCGCGAGCAGCGCGAAGCAGCCCTTCCAGTCGTGCGGAAGGAAGCGCGGCAGCACCGCCGGCACTCGCGTCTTCTCGAAGTGCCGCGACAGCAGCGCGAAGCCGAGCAGGAGGCACAGGAGATTCGTGAGAATCACCCACTCGTGCTGCACGTGGCCGAGGAGCCCGGGAATGCCGTTCCCCGTCTTGAATCCGGTAAAGCCGAGCTTGTACACGGTGATGACGGCAAGCCCCGCAAGCGCGACCCGCAGCGTGTAATGGTGAAACAGCGCCACGCCGAGGAGCGTGATCGCGAACAGGATGAAATCAACGGGTATGCCGAGCACCGCGGGCCCGTCCGCGGCACGAACCGGGGCCGACGCGATCAGCGCGAGAGCGCCCGCAACAACTTTGTACGCGATTCGCAAACGTTCCTCCCGATCGAGAGGCGGCGATTGTAACAGCCCGGATCGTATCGACCCGTCGAACGTGCTACATTGTTCTCGAGTGCCCGACAGGAGCCCGCATGAGACTGTCGCTTCGCTTCATCGTTCCCCTCGCCATCACGCTCGCGGCGATCGCCTACGCGGTCATCCCGCTCGTCGACCGGTTCACCCTGCAGTGGTTCGTGCGCGATCTGGATATCCGCACTTCTCTTATCACCAACACGATCCAGGAGCCGCTGCACGAGCTCGTGAAGGAAGGCTCGCGCATCAAGGTGCTGCGGTTTTTCGACAGGATCCTTCAGGATGAGCGGCTGTTCGCGATGGGCTTCTGCGATCCGGGCCGAAAGATGATCTTCAGAACGGCCGCGTTTCCCGCCTCCATCACCTGCGCCGGGAGCAGAGGCGAGGCGGGGGCCGGCGAGCGCGATCTGGTCAATCTGGAGCGGGGTCCGATCCACGTGAGTGTCCACCAGGTGGAGGCCGAGGGCACGGCATACGGCTACCTGGTGCTGGTGCACGACATGAGCTTCGTTCAGCGGCGCAGCGACGACACCAAGAAGTACATCTTCTATCTCTTCGCGGCGATCGCCGCGATCGTGTCGCTGGTCACCGTGGTGATCGCCGAAATCAGCTGGCGCGGCTGGGTCGCGGGCCTGAAGGCGCTGATCCGGGTCGAGGCATTCGGCCGCGGCGAGGCGAAAGTGCGCCTGCCGGAGATGCGTCCCGTGGTGCGCGATCTCCAGGCGCTGCTGCGGGATCTCGAGTCCGAGCGCAAGGCGCGGGACGAAAGCCAGATCAACTGGTCGGCCGAAACGCTGCGGGCCGTATTGCGAAACGACCTGAAGGGGGAGGAAGTCCTCATCGTTTCCAACCGCGAACCGTACATTCACCTGCGGCGAAACGATCGGATCGAGGTGCAGCGGCCGGCGAGCGGCCTGGTCACCGCGCTCGAGCCTGTGATGCGGGCGTGCTCCGGAACGTGGATCGCGCACGCAGCGGCAACGCCGACCGCGAGACGGCGGATTCATCGGACCACGTCTCGGTCCCGCCGGAGCGTCCCGCATACCGCATCCGTCGCGTCTGGCTCTCCAAGGAGGAGGAAGCCGGGTACTACTACGGCTTCTCCAACAGCGGCCTGTGGCCCTTGTGCCACATCGCGCATACGCGGCCGATCTTCCGCACCTCAGACTGGAACGCCTACGTGACCGTGAACCGGCGCTTTGCCGAAGCGGTGGTGCGAGAGGCGAAGACCTCCGATCCCATCGTGCTGGTCCAGGATTACCACTTCGCGCTGCTGCCCCGCATGATCCGCGAGCGCCTGCCGGAGGCGACGGTCATCACGTTCTGGCACATCCCCTGGCCCAACGCCGAGGCGTTCGGAATCTGCCCGTGGGGCGAGGCGATCATCGACGGGATTCTCGGCAGCAGCATCCTGGGCTTCCACACGCAGTTCCACTGCAACAATTTCATCGACGCGGTGGACCGCTACGTCGAGGCGCGAATCGATCGCGAGACCTACACCATTTCCTACGGCGGGGACCAGACCGCCGTGCGCCGCTACCCGATCTCTATAGATTGGCCGCTGCAGTCGGTGACGATGCAGAAGCCGGTTGCAGAGTGCCGCGCCGACGTTCGCAGGCGAAACGGCCTCGCCCCGGACACCGTAATCGGCATCGGCGCCGACCGCCTCGACTATACCAAGGGAATACTCGAGCGCTTCCTCGCGGTCGAGCGCTTCCTCGAGCTCGAGCCCGATTGGATCGGCAAGTTCGTGTTCGTGCAGATCGCGGCGCCGTCCCGCTCGAGCATAGACGAATACCAGAACTTCGACGCGCGGGTGCGCGCCCTCGCGCGCCGCATCAACGACAGGTTCGCCAACAAGCACCACGAGCCGATCCTGCTCAAGATCGAGCATCACGAGCCCGACGATATCTACGAATACCTGCGCGCGGCGGAAGTCTGTTTCGTCAGCAGCCTGCACGACGGCATGAACCTCGTCGCCAAGGAGTTCGTCGCCGCGCGCGACGACGAGCGCGGCGTGCTCATCCTCAGCCAGTTCACCGGGGCGTCGCGCGAGCTGCCCGAAGCGCTGATCGTCAATCCCTACAACATCGATCAATGCGCCGCGGCCCTGAAGGCGGCGCTCGCCATGCCTGCGGCGGAGCAGCGCGACCGCATGCGCAGCATGCGCGGCCTGGTGCAGGAGTTCAACGTGTACCGCTGGGCCGGGCGCATGCTGCTCGACGCGGCCCAGATGCGCACGCGCTCGCGCCTCTTCGCCCGCGCCGACCGCGCGCGCAAGCCGGTTCCCCTGCGCAGCGTCTAAGCACGGGTGCAGATGCGCAAGACCCCGCGCAAGACTCGGGCCTCGCTCCGGCGCAGCACCGCTTCCCGGCGGCCGCGCGAATCCGCCTCGGCGGCGAAGCGGGACGCGGGATTTCCGGAGGGATCGGTGCCGGAACTCGCGCCCGGGACGGCGTTTTTCCTGGACGTCGACGGGACGCTCGTGGATTTTGCCGATCGGCCGCACGAGGTTCGGATCGACGACGATCTCGGCCGGCTCTTGACCGAGCTGCACAGTGCCGCGGGCGGAGCCCTCGCCCTGATCAGCGGGCGCTCGGTCTCCGATGTTGACCGGCTGTTCGCTTCCCGGCGATTCTGCATCGCGGGCCAGCACGGAGCGGAGCGCCGGGACGCTGCCGGCATGGTGCATCGCCACGGCCTGCCGCTTGCGCGGCTTCGCACCGCCGGAGATGCGCTCAGGCGGTTCTCGGCGGCACACCCGGCGCTCGTCCTGGAGGACAAGGGAATGAATCTCGCGCTGCACTACAGGCTGGCGCCGCAGCTCGAGTCCAACGTCCAAGGCGCCGTGCAGGATATCGTGAAGGACCTGGGTGAAGACTTCGAGGTTCAGCAAGGCAAGATGGTGTTCGAGATCAAGCCGAGCGGCAAGGACAAGGGCACGGCGATCGCGGAATTCGTGAAAGAGAAGCCTTTCCGCGACCGGGTGCCCGTATTCATCGGCGACGATCAAACCGACGAATACGGATTCCGGATCGTCAATCGCCTCGGCGGGCATTCCGTCAAGGTCGGCAGCGGCCCGACGACGGCGCGCTGGCGACTCCCCGACGCGACCGCGGTCCGGGCATGGCTTTGGCGCTTCGTCAGGCGCGAGGGGGATGCGTGACCAATCTCGATCTTGCGCTGATCGGGAATTCGAGCGTCGCGGCGCTCATAGACCCGGCCGGAACGATCGTCTGGTCCTGCCTGCCGCGCTTCGACAGCGACGCCGTCTTCTGCGCGTTGCTGCAGGGAGAGCGCAAGCCGGACGATTTCGGTTTTTTCGAGATCGAGCTCGCCGATTTCGCGCGCGCCGAACAGGCCTATATTTCCCACACGCCCATCCTGAAGACGCGGCTGTACGACCGGCACGGCAGCGGCGTCGAAATCACCGATCTCGCTCCCCGGTTCCAGCAGTTCGGCAGGCTGTTCTGCCCAGTGATGCTGACCCGGCAGGTGCGTCCGATCTCGGGCAGCCCGCGCGTGCGGATGCGCATCCGGCCGGCGTGCGAGTACGGCGCCCGCCGTCCTTCCGTGACATGGGGCAGCAATCACGTGCGCTACGTGTTGCCTGAAATGGTCCTGCGGGTCACGACCGACTACTCGATCACCGCGATCCTCGAGGAAACGCCGGTGGTGCTGAGAGAGGCGGTGGCGGTCGTGCTCGGGCCGGACGAGACGCTGCAGAATTCGGCCGGGGAGGTGTTCCGCCGCTTCCTGGACGATACCGCCGCATACTGGCGCGACTGGGTGCGAAACCTCGGCATCCCGTTCGAGTGGCAGGAGCAGATCATCCGCGCGGCGATCACGCTCAAGCTGAACGCCTACGAGGACACCGGCGCGATCGTCGCTGCGGTCACCACCTCGATCCCGGAGTCGCCCCACAGCGGCCGGAACTGGGATTACCGCTACTGCTGGATTCGCGACGCCTACTTCGTCGTCGGCGCCCTCAATCGCCTGAACGCCACCAAGGCGATGGATCGCTACCTCGATTACATCGTCAACATCGCGGCGGGCGCGGACGGCCGCGACTTGCAGCCCGTTTATGCCATCAGCGGCAAGGCCGGCATCGAGGAGCGCGAGGTGGCTTCCCTGCCGGGCTACCGCGGCATGGGACCCGTGCGCGTCGGCAACCAGGCGTACCGGCAGGTGCAGAACGACGTGTACGGGGCGGCGGTGCTCGCCGCGGCGCACGTTTTTTTCGACGCGCGGTTCACGCTGCGGGGCGACGAGGCGCTGTTTCGCCGCCTCGAGCAGCTCGGCGAGCGCGCGGCCGCCCTGTTCGACCAGCCCGACGCCGGCCCCTGGGAGCTGCGCGCAACGCAGGAAGTCCATACTTTCTCCAGCGTCATGTGCTGGGCTGCGTGCGACAGGCTGGCGAAGATCGCCGCCCGGATCCGGCTCGGCGACCGCGCCGCGCATTGGCGCGGCCGTGCCGATGCGATGCACGCCGTGATCTGCGAGCGGGCCTGGAACGCGAAGCGCAAGACCTTCAGCGCGAGCTTCGGCGGGGAGCATCTCGATGCGAGCCTGCTCCTGCTGCACGAGTTCGATTTCCTCCGCGCCGACGATCCGCGCTTCGCTTCCACCGTCCACACCGTGGAGCGAGAGCTGCGCCGCGGCGAGCTCATGTTCCGCTACAGCAAGCCCGACGATTTCGGCGTGCCGGAGAACGCCTTTGTCGTGTGCACGTTCTGGTATGTCGACGCGCTCGCGGCCCTCGGGCGCAAGGAAGAGGCCCGCGCCCTGTTCGAGAGTCTGCTCGCGCGCAGCAACCGTCACGGCCTGTTCTCCGAGCACATCGATCCGCGCTCGGGCGAATTGTGGGGGAATTTCCCGCAGACCTACAGCATGGTCGGCATGATCAATTCTGCGATGCGCCTCTCCATCCCCTGGGAGGAAGCTTTTTGAGTCTCCCGGGGCCCTGCCCGATATGATCCGCATCGGCGTGGATATCGGCGGGACCAAGATCGAAGTCGCGGCGATCGACGAGTCCGGCGCCGAGCTTTTCCGGCGGCGCGAGCCCGCTCCCCGCGGCGCCTACCCGGATGCGGTTCGCGCGATCGCAGAGTCGGTGCTCGATGCCGAGCGGACGCTGGGTGCGCCCTGCTCCGTGGGCGTCGGTACCCCGGGCGCGGTGTCGACGAAAACGGGAGTGCTCAAGAACGCCTACGCGAGCGTGCTGAACGGAATGCCGGTGAAGTCCGACCTCGAGCGACTGCTCGGTCGCGAGGTGCGCTTCGCCAACGACGCCAACTGCTTTGCGCTTTCGGAGGCGGCCGACGGCGCGGCGCAAGGCGCGCGGGTCGTGTTCGGCGCGATCCTGGGCACCGGCGTGGGCGGCGGCATCGTCGTGGACGGCCGGGCGATCGAGGGCGCGAATTCGATCGCCGGTGAGTGGGGGCACAATTCGCTGCCGTGGCCGTCGCCCGAGGAAATGCCGGGTCCCCGCTGCGCGTGCGGCCGCGAAGGCTGCATCGAGGCTTTTCTTTCGGGCCCGGGACTGGTTCGCGATCATCTGCTCGCCACCGGGCAATCGCGCGAGCCGGCGGACATCGTCGCGCGCGCGGAAGCGGGCGACCGCGGCGCGGCCGGCACGCTGGATCGCTACGAGGAGCGGCTCGCGCGCGCGCTTGCCGCCGTCATCAACCTCCTCGATCCCGAGGTCATCGTGCTCGGCGGCGGGATGTCCAACGCCGCGTGCCTGTACCGCAACGTGCCCGCGCGCTGGGGCCGGCATGTCTATTCGGATACGGTCGTGACGCGACTCGTCAAGGCCGCCCACGGCGACGCGAGCGGCGTGCGCGGCGCGGCGCGATTGTGGTGAGATCGGTCGGCGTTCTACTCGCGGAGGAACTCAGGAATGCACCAGAACGACGTGCACCCGATACGGCCCGTGCGCGCCGAGGACGATCGTCTGATCGATGTCGGCGGTGCGCGAGGGTCCGGAAACGAAACTGATCGCGCGCGGCAGTTGCCCGAACTGCGCGCGGGCAAGGACCCAGGCGTCTTCCATGTGCGCGACGATTCGGCGCGCGGGGACCACGGCGACGTGCGTCTCGGGCAGGAGGCTCACGGTGGCGGGCGTGTCCGAGCCGGAAGCAAGTACGAGCGTCCCGGTCTCGGCGATCGCGGCAAAGGCTCCGGTCACGCCGATCGGATCACTGTTCCTTGCTCCGCGCGGCTCGAGCGCGAGCCCCGCGCCCTTCCAGTCGAGATGCGCCAACTGCGGCCAGACGCTGCCGGAAATGGGAAGGTTGCCCGCTTTGAGATAGCGCCCGACCGCGGCCGGAACGTCGCCCTCGGTCGCGACTTCGTCGGTCGTGCACTCCATGGCCTCGGCCCTGGCGCGAAAGCGCGCAACGAGATCGGCTTCAACCGGGGGAAGCGTCCCGCGAGGGTGCGCCCGCAGATAGGTTTCGACCGCTTCCAGCTCCGCCTGAGACGGCCGGGTCCCGCCGAGGCCTTGCGCCTTGCGGATTCGGGCGAGAATTCTTTCGCGGGCGCTCACGGAGACGCAAGCCGGCCGCAATGTCGCTGTCCCCGCACAAGCAGAGATCCAGAATCAATGAAAGTCCCTGGATTCCCGCTTTCGCGGGAATGACCATGAGGAGCGCTCACTCGAGCGCCTTGACTATGTCCTCGACGACCTTCTTCGCGTCGCCGAACACCATCATGGTCTTGTCCAGGTAAAAAAGCGGGTTGTCGAGGCCCGCGTACCCTACCGCCATGGAGCGCTTGTTGACGAGCACGGTGCGCGCCTTCTGTGCTTCGATGATGGGCATCCCGTATATGGCGCTCCCCTTCTCGTGCGCGAGAGGATTCACCACGTCGTTCGCGCCGAGCACGAGCACCACGTCGGTCGTGCCGAGCTCGCCGTTGATGTCCTCCATCTCGAACACCTGGTCGTACGGCACTTCGGCCTCGGCGAGCAGCACGTTCATGTGGCCGGGCATGCGGCCCGCGACGGGATGGATCGCGTAGCGTACGCTCACGCCCTTCGCGATGAGCTTCTGCGCCATCTCCTTCACCGCGTGCTGGGCGCGTGCCACCGCAAGTCCATAGCCCGGCACGATCACCACCGACTCCGCGTTGGCCATGAGGAAGGCGGCATCTTCGGCCGAACCTGAGCGCACGGTCTTCTGGCCGCTGTCGGCGGCGACCGCGCCTTCGGCCGCGCCGAAGCCGCCCATGATCACCGAAATGAACGAGCGGTTCATCGCCTTGCACATGATGTAGGAGAGGATCGCGCCCGAGGAGCCCACGAGCGACCCCGCGATGATGAGCATGGTGTTGTTGAGCGAGAAGCCGATCCCCGCCGCCGCCCAGCCCGAGTAGCTGTTGAGCATGCTGATCACCACCGGCATGTCGGCGCCGCCGATGGGGATGATCATCAGCACCCCCAGCGCGAAAGCGATCGCGAGCATCGCGGCGAAGGGCGCCCACGCCCTGCCCTCGCCGAGGAAAAACGCGACGCCGCACGCTATCATCACGACCCCGAGCACGAGGTTCAACAAGTGCTGGCCGCCGAACGCGACCGGGGCGCTGGAGAAAAGTCGGAATTTCTTGCCCAAACCCGCGAGCTTGCCGAAGGCGATGACGCTGCCCGAAAACGTGATTGCGCCGACGAAACTGCCGATGAAAAGCTCCAGGCGATTCCCGCGCGGCATCGGGTCGGGGATGCCGAACGCCAGGGGATTGTTGACCACGGCGATCGCGATCAGCACCGCGGCCATGCCGACGAGCGAGTGCATCGCGGCGACGAGTTCCGGCATCTGCGTCATTTGCACGCGCCGCGCGACGAGCGCTCCGATCGTACCGCCGACCGCGGCGGCGACGAGGATGAATGCCACGTTCTTCGTGATCGCGAGCGTCACCAGCACCGCGATCGCCATGCCTACCATGCCGAAGAGGTTGCCCCGCCGCGCCGACACCGGCGAGGAAAGCCCCTTCAGCGCGAGAATGAAGAGGACGCTCGCCGCTAGGTACCAGAGCGCGAGCTGGTCGGCGTTCATGCCTTCTCCTTCTCCGCCTTCGGCGTCTTCTTCTTGAACATCCCGAGCATGCGCTGCGTCACCAGGAACCCACCGAAGACGTTGACTGCGGCGAGGCCCACCGCGACCGCACCCAGGATCGAGCCGAAATCGGTCTCGTAGGGACCGGCGGCGAGGATCGCGCCGACGATGATCACGCTGGAGATCGCGTTGGTGACGCTCATCAGCGGGGTATGCAGCGCGGGCGTCACGTTCCAGATGACGTGGTAGCCGACGAACACCGCGAGCACGAACACCACCAGGTTGATGACGGTCGGGTCTATGGTTCCGGTCATGATTTCTTCACCACTTCGCCGTTGATGCACACAAGGCTCCCCGCGATGATCTCGTCTTCGCGGTTCAGCTTCAGCTCGCCTGTCTTGGGATCGACGAGGAGATTCAGAAAGTTGAGCAGGTTTCTCGCGTAGAGCGCCGAGGCGTCCGCCGGCACCAAGGCCGGCAGATTCGAAAAGCCGATGAGCTTCACTCCGTGCTTCACCGCAATCTTGTCGCGCTCGGTCAGCGGGCAGTTGCCGCCCTGCTCGATCGCCATGTCCACGATCACCGAGCCTGGCTTCATCGAGCGCACCGTCTCCTCCTTCAAGAGCACCGGCGCGGGCCGGCCGGGAATGAGCGCGGTGGTGATGACGATATCGGCCGTTTTCGCGCGCTCGTGCACCAGCTCCGCCTGGCGGCGCATCCAGTCGGCCGGCATGGGCCGCGCGTAGCCGCCCGCGCCTTGCGCGATATCGCGCTCTTCGTCGGTCAGATACGGCACGTCGAGAAATTTCGCCCCGAGCGATTCGATCTGCTCCTTCACCGCCGGGCGCACGTCGGAGGCCTCGATCACCGCGCCCAAGCGCTTCGCCGTCGCGATCGCCTGCAGCCCCGCTACTCCCGCACCGAGCACCAGAACGCGCGCCGCCTTCACCGTCCCGGCCGCGGTCATCAGCATCGGCATGAAGCGCCCGTATTCGGCCGCGGCGAGGATCACCGCCTTGTAGCCGCCGATATTGGCCTGCGAGGAGAGCACGTCCATCGATTGCGCGCGCGTGGTGCGCGGCAGCCATTCCATGGCGAAGCAGGTGAGCCCCGCGCCGGCGTACGATTCCATCGTTGCGCGGTCATAGGGGTTCAGGAGGCCGACCACGATCGCCCCGCGCTTGAAAAGGCCGACTTCCGCGTCCTGCGGCCCGCGCACCTTAAGGACGATGTCCGCGGTGCCCAGAACGCCTTGAGCGTCCGCAACGATTTTCGCGCCGGCAGACTGGAATTCGGAATCGGGAACGCTCGCGGCGACGCCGGCGCCCGCCTGCACCAGAATCGCATGGCGGCCGCTCACGGCGAGCTTCTTCACGGTCTCGGGCGTCGCGGCGACGCGCGCCTCGCCCGGGCGCGTTTCGGCTGGAATGCCGATGTTCATGGAGTTCTTCTCTGGCTTTCTTTCGCGGCCACGCCGGCCGAAACGAAGTGCGATGATACACGAGCGTCCCAACAACCGACCACCCGACCGCGCGAACGCCGCCTCGTATAATTCGTCCAGCACAGATTTGAACCAAGGAGAAAAGATGACCGTGCATGTACGGCGAGTGGTCACCGGGCACGACGGCAGCGGGCGCGCCATCGTAAAAATCGATGAAGTTTCCAAGAACGTCGTGTCGAACCGGCCCGGGGCGTCGGCTTGCGTGATCTGGACGACCGACACCAGCCCGGCCGACAATTCCGGCGAATTCGACGGGGCCGCGAGAAAAGTCGGCACGACGCTCGCGGGCGGAACGGTTTTCCGCGTGGTCGAGTTCTCGCCCGGGGTGGCGCCTCGCGTGCATCGCACCGATTCGATCGACTACGCCGTGGTGCTTTCGGGCGAGATCGACATGGAGCTCGAGAAAGGCGACGAAGTGCACCTCAGGGCGGGCGACGTGCTCGTGCAGCGCGGCACCGTCCACTGCTGGGTGAATCGCGGCAAGGCTCCCTGCGTGATCGCTTTCGTGCTGGTCGATGCTAAGCCCGCCACGGCCGGCGGCAAGGTGCTCAACGCGTTCGGGTGAGTCGGGCGGCCGAGCGCGTTAAGAAGTCAGCCCAATACCCTATGACGGCACCCGCGCTCGTCCCATCCAGCTGAACCGCCGCTCACAGATTTCGAACACGCCCTGGATCAACAAGGCGAGCGCCGCCGCCGGAATCGCGCCGGCGAGCAGCGTTGCATTGTCGTTCAGCGCGAGGCCCGAGGCGATGCGCTCGCCGTAGCCGCCCGCGCCGATGAAGGCTGCGATGGTGGCGGTACCGACGTTGATCACGGCCGAAGTCTTGACGCCCGCGAGGATCGAAGGCAGCGCGAGCGGAACTTCGACGAGCCACAGCCGCTCGCGCGGCGCAAGGCCGAGCGCCATCGCCGCCTGGCGCATGCCGCGGACGATGCCGGTAAGCCCGGTACACGTGTTGCGAACAATCGGCAGCAGTGCGTAGAGGAAAAGCGCTATAAGCGCAGGCCACGTGCCGATCGTGCCCGTCAGCGCAATCAGGAACGCGAAGAGCGCGAGCGACGGGATGGTCTGGATCACGCCCACCGTTCCCAGGATCAGTTGCGCCGTCTGGGGCAGTTTCGCCGCAGCGACCCCGAGCGGCACGCCGAGCGCGATGCTCGCCGCAAGCGACACGAACACGAGCAGCAGGTGCTCGCCCGTCAGGCGGGCGAAGTCGGGACCGAACAGCAGGGTGAAAAAATTCCGCTGCGCGACGCTCTGCGGCCCAGCGTCGGCGTCGAGCAGAGCCGCGGCCTCGGCGAAACTGCGCTTCTCGATCTCAGCCGCGGCGTTCATGCGGATCATGCGGCGCTCGTCGATGCGCCCTTCGAGGCCCGCTATTGCGCGCCAGGCTTCGGGAAAGCGCTTTGGCACGTCGAGACGGTACAAAACCACCGCGTCGTAGCGCGGAAAGAAACGCCGGTCGTCCTCGAGAACGCGTAGTTTGTATCGCTCGATCTTGGCGTCGGTCGAGTAGATGTCCATCATGTCGATCTTGCCCGCGGCGATCGCCTCGTAGGCAAGACCGTGGTCGAGCCCCGATGGCGTGACGTACGGCAGCCGGTACACCGCTTTCAGTCCCGGCCAGCCGTCGGCGCGGCCGATGAATTCCTGCGAGAGCCCGAGCTTCAGTCCCGGATGCTTCGCGAGATCGGAGAGCGTGCGTATTCCTAGCGAGAGCGCGCGCTCCTCGCGCATCGCGAGCGCGTAGCTGTTGTTGAAACCTAGCCGAACGGCGGCGCCGAGGCCCTGGGAGCCGAGCGCGGCATGAAGGTTCTCCAGGCTTGGGTTTCCTTCGACCTTGAGGATCTCCCGCGCGATCGTGCCGGTGTATTCGGGATAGAGGTCGATCGAACCCGATTTGAGCGCGGCGAAAACGATGCCGGTATTTCCAAGCCCGGGCCTGTGCTCGGCCGCGGCCTTCCCTTCCACGGCCCGTCGCAGCACTTCGCCCAGGATGTAGGACTCGGTGAAGCGTTTGGAGCCGATTCTCAGCGTGTCGGCCAGGGCCGGGGGAGCAGCGAGGCCCGAGACGATCGCGGCCACAGCCAGAGGGAATTGCCGAATCTGACAACTCAATACCATGGACTGCAGCGCCAGTCGCGACTTTTCATAAATGAAAGATGAACATTCTCGAGCGCGCTCCCATGGAGAGATTTTCATAAACCGCCACCACTTTATGCCGTCTGACAGCAATGCGGTTGAGCTGCGCATGGCATGCCGTTATTCAGCCACGGCTGACCCTCGGCCTTCCTTTTTTTCCCTTTTAGCGCCCGTCGACTCGAGTTCGGACTACCTGAGACGACTCCGCACCTCGTCTCCTGAGATATTCCACGATCAAGGCACCCGTAGTCCGAATATGGCGCTCGATGAGTTCGCCGACCTCCTTCGCTTTGCGCTGCTCGCAAAGACGCAATATGCGCCGGTGCTCGTACTGTGACCGCAACTTGTGGCCGAGCTCCAACCAAGCGAGGCGCCAGTACCGGCCGAGATTCACGCGGACGTTTTCTACGGCCTTGAGAAAAAATGGGCGCTCCGCCCGCCGGTAAATTACGGCGTGAAATTCGGCGTTGAGCCGAAGCATGACGTCGATGTCGCGGGTGCGGTCCAGCTCATCGAGCACCTGCCGCGCTCGCTCGAAATCGAGCTTCGAGAGCCGAGGTACCGCCCAGTGGCTGAGCTGAACCTCCAGGAGACACCGGTATTCAGTCAACTCCGCGGCCTCCTCGACAGAGAGCTGCGAGACCACGACTCCCTTGTTGTGAACAAGAACGCCCAGGCCCTCGGAAACAAGCTCCTGGAGCGCTTCGCGCACCGGAATATGACTGACCTTGAATTGCGCCGCCAGCTGATCCTGGCGAAGCGGGGTACCGGGAGGAATTGCCCCACGCTCGATCGCGTCCCGCAGTGCCTCGACCAACACCGCCCTTGCCGCGCGCGGCTCTGGATAGCCTTTCAAATCAAAATCTTCCACGCTCTTGCTGGCCTCCTGACCTCAATTGTAGGGAATTCTCGACACACTATGATATAAGATATATGATATATATTATTTTCCCTAACCGGGGATTTTTTCTAACTGACAGGAGATTCGTATGAATATGGTTCAGAGTGCCGGCATCCGTTCCATCGTCGGAGACGCGATCGCTGGGCTGCCCGATGGAAACCTTGCGACTGCAGTGGAGCAGGCGTTCGAGAAAGAGCAGGCGTCGGTGAATCGGATCGAGGAATGCTTCGAGCAACTTACTTCGCGCGCTTGGTCTCGCCCGACCCTCGAGCGTTTTTTTCACGCCTGGCGCGACACGCACCTAAGCGCGGGAAGCGTCGCCGGCATGACCTGCCGCCTGCTTGCGCTTGCCGAAAAGGCGGGCGCAGAGCGCTCGCACTCGTTCAAAGAGGCGGCCGGCCAAACTGCCCGGATCATTCACGAAGATCTCGGCCTCTGCGGCGAAACCCACGCCGAGCTGTACAACCGGCTCGCGACGTCCGTGTGCGACGGCGACGAGTGGGAACTGCGCCGCAATCGCGTGCCGAGCGCCTTCGAGTTCCGAAACTGGGTGCATCACCAGCGCGTCGTTGCTCGGGACCTGCAGGAAGGTCTGCTCACGACGATCGCATCGGAAATCTACAATCACGGTGAGTATTCCATGCTCGCGCCCATGTTCAATCACTGGCTGGAAGAGCGCCTAGCGTTCGAACCGGAAAAGGTGCAGCGCGATATCGCGTACATAGCGGTACATACCGGAGGCACCGAAAGCGGACACTTCATGTACGGCATGCATGCGCTAAGGCACTACTGCGAGGGCGCCGGTATCGCTGTCCACTACCCGCGCATCGAGCAGAAGTGCACCGAGTATCTGTCACGGGTAGGCCGCGCGTTCGAAGGGATCGCGGCCGCGCTCCACTGAGCGCATGCGGCGCGGCGGAGGGTGCCGCAGCCGCTCCTCCATCCATCATCGCCTCGACGGATCATCCGATATCACCATGACGCCTCACCGCTACTCGAACGGCTTTCTGAATTTCGCACACGCACTGGACCATCTGTTCATGCTGATCTTTCCCACCGCTGTGCTTGGAATGACCGGCACGTTCGGCCTGTCTTATACGGAGCTCCTGCCGCTCGCCATCGGTGGGTTCATCGCTTTCGGCGCCGGTTCAATACCGGCGGGCTGGCTGGGCGACCACTGGAGCCGGTACAAGATGATGCTCATCTTCTTCTTCGGCACTGGGCTGGCGTCGATCGCCGTTTCCCTGGTCCAGACACCGCTGCAACTCGCCACTGCGCTGACCGTGCTGGGCGCGTTCGCGGCGATCTATCACCCCGTCGCGACCGCGGTGCTCGTGGTCGACCCTGCGCGAGTCGGCCGCACCCTGGGCGTAAACGGCCTTTTCGGCAATCTGGGCATCGCCTTCTCGGCATTTGCCGCGGGCGCGCTGACGGAGCTCATATCATGGCGCGCGGCCTTCATCGTGCCGGGTATCGTCGCCATTGCTGCGGGGGTAGCCTACTTCCTGATCGTCCGCGACGACCGCGCCGCGTCGACAACGGTCAAGACAAGCCGGCCGGCGATCGAACGCGCGGCGATGCTGCGGGTGTTCCTCATCGTGCTGGTTTCGATCTCCTGTGGCGGGGTCATATTCCAGGCCACGACCATCGCTATGCCGAAGCTCTTCGATGAGCGCCTGCGCGAATTTGCCGCGACGCCGCTCGGCATAGGTACACTCGTATGCGGCGTTTATATGATCGCCGCCTTTGCTCAGGCCGGCGTCGGACCGCTGATCGACCGGTTCGCCATGCGAACGGTCTTCGTGCCCATCGCCGTTCTTCAGGTGCCGCTACTTTTTCTTGCGGGCTTCGCGCAGGGCTGGGCGATGCTGTTTGCGGCGGTGCTGATGATGCTCGTCGTGTTCGGCCAGATCCCGGTCAACGATGCCATGGTCGCGCGCTATACAGCCGACTCGTACCGCGCCCGCGCCTATGCGGTGCGTTATCTGGTTTCATTCGGCGCGAGCGCCATCGCCCTGCCGCTGGTTGCATTGCTGCGCCGACTCACCGGCGGATTCCAGGAGGTGTTTCAAGTGCTCGCAGCGCTGGCGTTGTGCACCCTAGTCGCCGCCCTTGCCTTCCCTCAAGCCTCCCGAACGCGGCATAAAGGATCGGGTGAGAATCCGATAAGGACGGCAGCAACTTAAATCGGGGTTCAGGCGCCTCGCCGCCCGCCTTGGCGAGGCACCGCACCGGTGCAGCACGCGCTCTTCCGTGGGAGATTGCATGCCCCAGAACATACTTTGATGTCGGCACTTCTCAACAAATGCCGACGTTTTATTGAGGATGCTTCAGCCAGCCCGAGCCTCCCAATACTATAAACACGCCGACCGCAACTCTAGCCGGCGAACGCGCGTTTGGGTTGGCTCTCTAGCTCGCCGAGATTATGTTACAAAACGTCGGAACTTATCAATATGTCCCGGCTTTTTGTAACAGCAGCCGATAAGGGCGGCTGAAAGCGCTCAGGTCGCGGCGGCGATCGGCGAGGAGATTTCGCCGAGAAACTGCAGCGCCGCGAGCCTGGCATACAAGCCCTGCTCGCGCACCAGCTCCGCGTGCGTGCCGGCGGCGATCACCCGGCCCTGGTCCATGACGACGATGCGGTCGGCGTTTTTCACGGTGGCGAGGCGGTGCGCGACAACGAGCGTGGTGCGGCCGCGCATGAGATATTCGAGCGCCCGCTGCACGTAGCTTTCGCTCTCGGCGTCCAGGGAACTTGTCGCCTCGTCCAGGAGCAAGACGGCGCGATCGGCCAAGAGCGCCCGCGCGATCGAAAGCCGCTGGCGCTGGCCGCCCGAGAGCCTCACACCGCGCTCACCGAGAAATGAATTCATCCCCTCGGGAAGGCGCTCGATGAACTCGCTCGCGTAAGCCGCCTCGCACGCCGAGCGCACCTCCGCGTCGCTCGCCCCGGGCCTCCCGTAGCGCACGTTCTCGGCGACGCTCGCCGCGAAGATCACCGGATCCTGCGGCACGAGCGCCATTCGCCGACGCACCGCGCGTGGATCGGCGTTCCTGACTTCCACGCCGTCGAGCGTGATCGTCCCGCCATCGGGATCGTAGTAACGCAACAGCAGCTGGAACACCGTGGACTTTCCCGCGCCCGAAGGCCCGACCAGCGCGACCTTCTCGCCGCGCGAGACGGCGAGCGAAAAATCCGAGAGCGCCGCCGTGTCCGGCCGCGAAGGATAGTGGAAGCCGACGCGCTCGAAGCGCACTTCACCTCGCGGAGGTTCGGGAAGCACCTGCGGCCGCACCGGTGCGCGAATCGTGGGTTCGGTCGCGAGCAACTCCATCAGCCGTTCGGTCGCGCCCGCGGCGCGCTGCAGGTCGCCGATCACTTCGGACACTGCGCCCACCGCGCCGGCGACGAGCACGGCGTAGAACACGAAAGCCGAGAGCTCGCCCGCGCTGATCTGCCCCGCCAGGACGTCGTGACCGCCGATCCACAGGATCACCCCGACTGCGCCGAAGGCGAGCAGCATCACCAGCGCAATGAGGAGCGCGCGCTGGCCGATGCGGCTCGTCGCCGTGGCGAAGGCCTGCTCGACACGCGCGCCGAACTGCTCGCGGTCATTTTCCTCGTGGCCGTAAGACTGAACCGTGCGGATTTCGTGCAGGGATTCGTCGATATGCGTGCTTACGTCCGCGATCCGGTCCTGGCTCGCACGCGAGAGCTTCCTCACGCGCCGTCCGAAAAGGAGGATGGGCACGATTACGAGCGGCACGCCGAGCAGCACCAGCGCGGTGAGCTTCGGGCTGGTGATCACGAGCATCACCAGCGCCCCCAGCATGATCAAGGTGTTGCGCAAGGCGAACGAGGCGGACGAGCCGATCACGACTTCCAGGAGCGAGGTGTCGTTGGTGAGCCGCGAGATCACCTCGCCCGTGCGCATGGTCTCGAAAAATCCAGGGGACTGCTCCAGCAGATGCCCGAACACCGCGCGGCGGATGTCGGCCGAGACGCGCTCGCCGATCCAGGACACGGAGTAGAAGCGCGTGTAGGTCGCCCCGGCGAGCACGCAGACGATGGCGAGCAGCGCGAAGAGCGCCGTGTCGAGCGACGCCGCGTCGGCGCCGGAGAATCCCGCGTCGATGACGCGCTTCAGTCCCTGCCCCAGCACCAGCACGCAGCCCGCCGCGACCACGAGCGCGACGCCCGCGACCGCCATGCGCGCCCTATAGGGCCACAGAAACTGCAGCATCCGCGCGAGCTGGCGGATGTCGCGGTTCGGCGGGCGATCGGGAATGTTGTCTATTTGCCGGGCCAATCGAGGCTCCTGTCGGCTCTGCCGCGACCCTAACTCAATTGCCCTTCAAGCGCGACGATCCAGTGTCTAACCGGGAGTCCTGTGCCGCTTTGGAGGTGCGCGAGGCAGCCGATGTTGGCGGTGGCGATCAGCTCGGGGCCGCCTGAGCCGAGCGCGGCGAGTTTGTTCCGCTTCAGGCTCTCGGCAAGCTCCGGCTGCAGGATCGAATAGGTGCCGGCCGAACCGCAGCATAGATGCGCGTCCGGTACCGGGGTCAGCTCGAACCCGGCGCGCTCGAGCAGGCGCTCGGTGACGCCTTTGATGTTCTGACCGTGCTGGAGCGTGCACGGCGGATGAAAGGCAACGCGCCCACCGGATTTTCCGAGCATCGGTTCGAGGCGATTGAATTCCGCATCGAGCACTTCGGAGATGTCGCGGGTCATGGCGCTGATCCTCGCGGCCTTCGCGGCATAGCGCGCGTCGTGTTGAAGGAGGTGCCCATACTCTTTCACCGTGACGCCGCAGCCGCTCGCCGTCATGACGATCGCCTCTGCTCCGGCTTCGATATGCGGCCACCAGCGATCGATCAGCGCGCGCATGTCGTCGAGACCCGCCTCCTGGTAGTTCAGGTGGAAGCGCAGTCCACCGCAGCAGCCGGCGCCCCTCGCCTCGACGAGCGAAACCTCGATGCGGTCGAGCACTCGCGCGGCCGCGGCGTTGATGTCGGGCGAGAGCGCCGGCTGCACACATCCCGCGAGCGCGAGCATTTTGCGCGCGTGGCGCGGGGCCGGCCAGGCGCCGGCCGCGGGCGTAGCTGCGGGCACCTTTTCGGCGAGTCGGGCGGGCAAGAGCGGCCGCGCGAGCTGCCCGAGTTTGAGCAGCGACGCGAACAGGAAACGCCGCGGCAGGACTTCGGCGATGGCGCGGCGCATAAAGCGCTGCCGGACCGGGCGCGCGACGCGCTCCTCGACGAGCTTGCGCCCGATGTCGGCGAGCCGTCCGTAGCGCACGCCCGACGGACAGGTCGTTTCGCAAGCGCGGCAAGTGAGGCAGCGGTCCAGATGCAGCTGCGTCTTCGCGGTGACCGCCGCGCCCTCGAGGATCTGCTTCACGAGGTAGATGCGGCCGCGCGGGCCGTCGTTCTCGTCGCCGAGCAGGAGGTAGGTGGGGCAGGTCGCGGTGCAGAAACCGCAGTGCACGCATTTGCGCAGGATGGCGTCGGCCTCGCGCCCTTCCGGCGTGTCGCGGATAAAATCGGCGAGTGCGGTCTGCATCAGCGAGTTTCCGTCATAGGTCCGGATACATCCGCCCGCGATTGAAGATGCCATGCGGATCGAGCTCGCGCTTCAGTTCCCGATGGATTTTCATCAGCGCCGGCGAAAGGGGCTGGAACACGCCGACAGACTTATCGCCGCCGCGAAAGAGCGTGGCATGGCCGCCCGCGCGCCTGGCCGCGTCGCGGATGGTGCGAGCGTCGGCGTGCGAGAAAAGCCAGCGCAACGCCCCGCCCCACTCGATCATTTGTTCGCCTTGGAGCCCGAGAGGCGGCGTGGTTGAAGGCACCGAGATGCGCCACAACGGCGCGTCGTCTCGGAAGAACGGGTCGGTCTGCTCCCGGATGCCCGCCCAGAAACGCTCGCCTTGCGCGGCATCGATGAGTTCGCCGCCGATTTTTTCGCGCGCCGCCTTTACGCCGGCGCCGGCTCCCGACAGGCGCACGCCGAGCTCGCCTCCGGTCCACGCGCTCGCGCTGATCGGAAGCGGCTTGCCGCCCCACTTGTTGAGCGTCTCGATCGCCCTGTCCTCGGGCAACTCGAGTTTGAGTGTGGCCTCCGTCACCGGGACTGGGAGCGCCTTGAGCGACACTTCCAGGATCAGCCCGAGCGTGCCGAGCGATCCCGCCATCAGGCGCGAGACGTCGTAGCCGGCGACGTTCTTCATGACCTGGCCGCCGAAGGAAAGCGCTTCGCCGCGGCCGTCCATGATTTTCACGCCGAGGACGAAGTCGCGGATGGCGCCCGCCGCCTGGCGGCGCGGCCCGGAGAGCCCCGCCGCCACCATGCCGCCCACAGTCGCAGTTGAGGTCGTCTCACCTGAACCAAACTGAGCGAAATGCGGCGGCTCGAATGCGAGCGTCTGTTTCTTCCCGCTCATCGCTGCTTCGATTTCGGCGAGCCTCGTGCCGCAGCGCGCGGTGATGACCAGCTCGCTCGGATCGTAGGCGGTGATGCCGGCGCAACTGCGGGTGTCGAGCACCTCGCCTTCGAGGGACTGGCCGTAGAAGTCCTTGGTACCGCCGCCCCGCAGCCGCAGGGGCTTTCCCTCCACGGCAGCCTCCCGAACGACTTCGGCGAAGCGCTGTATTGGCTCGGACAAAAGCAGATCCTTCGCTTCGTTCGGCATGGCAGCCGCGGCGCTAAAACCGCGGAAGCTCGGGATGCGGCAACCGGCCGCCCTTGACGTGCATCCTGCCGAACTCGGCGCAGCGGCGCAGCGTGGGGATGTTCTTGCCCGGATTGAGCAGGCCCTCCGGGTCGAATGCGCGCTTCACCCCGTGAAAGGCGGTGATTTCCTGCGGGCGGAACTGCACGCACATCTCATTGATCTTCTCGATCCCGACGCCGTGCTCGCCGGTGATCGTGCCGCCCACCTCGATGCATTTCTCCAGCACCTCGCCGGCGAACTGCTCGGTGCGGCGCAATTGGTCGGCGTCGTTGGCATCGAACAGGATCAAGGGATGCAGGTTGCCGTCGCCCGCGTGAAACACGTTGGGGCAGCGCAGGCCGTACTTTTTCTCCATCTGTCCGATGAACAGAAGCACCTCACCGAGCTTGCGGCGCGGGATCGTACCGTCCATGCAGTAGTAATCAGGTGAAATGCGGCCCACCGCAGGGAAAGCGGCCTTGCGGCCGGCCCAGAACTTCTGCCGCTCGGCTTCGGAATTCGACACGCGCACGCGGGTGGCGCCTGCGCGCGTGAGCGTTTCGCTCACGCCGGCGATATGCTCTTCGACGTCCTCCGATGTGCCGTCGCACTCGCAAAGCAGCAGCGCCGCCGCGTCGAGATCGTAGCCGGCATGGACGAAATCCTCCACCGCCCGTACCGCAGGCCGGTCCATCATCTCCAGGCCGGCGGGGATGATTCCGGCGGCGATGATGTCGGCGACGGCGTTGCCGGCCTTTTCCACGTCGTCGAAGGAGGCGAGGATGACGCGCGCGGTCTCGGGCTCGGGCACGAGCTTCACCGTCACCTCGGTGACGACGGCAAGCATCCCTTCGCTGCCAACGAGGAGCGCGAGCAGGTCGTAGCCGGGCGCATCGAGCGCCTCGCCGCCGAATTCCACGATCTCGCCCCCGATCGTGACCGCGCGGGCACGCAGCACGTTGTGCACGGTAAGGCCGTACTTCAGGCAGTGCACGCCGCCGGAGTTCTCCGCGACGTTGCCGCCGATCGAGCAGGCGATCTGGGAGGAAGGATCCGGCGCGTAGAAAAGGCCGTAAGGCGCGGCCGCCTCCGAGATCGCGAGATTGGTCACGCCGGGCTGCACCCGCGCGGTCCGGGCGAGCGGATCGACGGCGAGAATGCGCCGCATCTTCGCGAGCGACAGCAGCACGCCGTCCCCCATGGGGAGCGCGCCGCCCGAGAGGCCCGTTCCCGCGCCGCGCGCGACGACCGGCACTTTCAACTCGTTGCAGGTGCGCAGCACCTCCCGCACTTCGTCCTCATTCGAGGGAAGCGCCACCACCATCGGCAACTGCCGGTACGCAGTAAGGCCGTCGCACTCGTAGGCGCGCGTATCTTCCTCTGCGTGCAGTACGGAGTTCGCGGGAAGTCGTTGGCGCAAGCGCGCCGCGACGTCCGCCTGGCGGATGAAGTTGATTCCCGTCGCGGCGATATTCATGGTTTCGGGCGTCCGGCGCTATGGGTGCAGCTTACAAGTATTTCTTCACCCACGCCAAACCGTCCTCGGTCTTGCCGGCGGGCACGTATTCCGCGCCGATCCAGCCCCGATAGCCGAGCCGGTCGATCAGATCGAACAGGGGAGGAAAATCGATTTCTCCGGTTCCGGGCTCGTGCCGGCCGGGTACGTCCGCGATCTGCATGTGCCCGATCCGATGCAGGTTCGCCGAGAGGGTCTCGGCGAGATCGTCTCCCATGATGCGCATGTGATACAGGTCGTATTGAAGTTTCAGATTGGCCGCATCGGCCTCATCCATGAGCACGAGCGCCTGCGCCGACGCGTTCAAATAGAAGCCGGGAACGGCCTGCGTGCTCACCGGCTCGGTCAGGAGCGTCATGCCGTGGCGCGCAAGCTCGCCCGCGGCGTAGCGGAGGTTGGAGACGAAGGTTCCGCGAAGGGTCGCGCCGTCGATGCCGGCCGGCGCGACACCCGCGAGGCAGTTCATCTGTTTACAGCCAAGTGCGCTGGCATAGTCGATCGCCCGGGCGACGCCTTCGCGGAATTCGGCGACGCGCTGTGGCAAACAACCGATGCCTCGGTCGTCTTTTTCCGGATCGCCCGCCGGGATATTGATGAGCACCACCTCGACGCCGGCGCGTTGAGCGATCTCGCCGAGTTGCCTCTTGCTCCAGCCGTAGGGAAACTGGATCTCGACCGCCTTGAAGCCCGCCTGAGCCGCCGCCTCGAAGCGTTCGGGAAGCTCAACCTCCTTGAACAGCATGCTGATGTTGGCGCTGAAGCGGGGCATCGGTTAGGACCGCGCGGATTCATCCCTCGGATCTGGTAGCGTGCTGTTCAAAGGCGGCGAACTGCGGCACGCCGCTCCCGAGACTCCGCCGCAACGGTTCAGCGGTCAACTCTCGACTGCCAGTAGCCGGGGCGGCGGCTTTGGTGTGCGACAACCTCGATGCGCAAGACATCAGACGTAGCGCTGTAGTACAGAGTCAGGGGAAAGCGGTTCAGGACAAACTTGCGGAGATGGGGATCTGCGGGGGAGCCGATATCGGGATGCTCGAGCAGGAGATCCGTTGCGCGTCCAAGTTCGGCTTCGAAGCGTTCGCCCAACCCCGGGACCCGAAGCTCGTAGTACGCGGCCTGCTCAATAAGTTCCATCTCCGCTTCGGGATGGAACTCAAGCCTCATCGTTTCAGGCGCGAGCGGAGATTCTCAAAGACGCGTTCCCCGGGGACTGGTCGCACTTTTCCCTCGATAACCTCTCGGTGTCGTCTTTGCGCCTCTTCCAGCCAGGCGCGCTCGACGTCGGCGTCGGCCGGACCGTCAAGTTCGGCGATCAGGGCGCGGATCAGCTCGGTCTTGTCTTCGAGACTCAACGACCGAATCTTGGTCTCGATTTCAGCGACAACGGTTGACATAGTAACCTCGGACATTTTCAGTGGCTTTAAGCAAGATGCGCATCGGTGATCAGATGGGCCTTTGCCTGTTCGAGAGCGGCAACGGCCACCTCGCGCGACACGGTCGGGAAGTCGTCGAGGAACCCCTCGAGCGAGTGTCCCCCTTCAAGGTAATCGATCAACGCCTGCAGCGGGACACGCGTCCCGACGAATACCGACGCACCGCCAAGAATATCGGGTTCGGAGTGAACGACGGACGACGGTTTCATAAAGTTGTACTTCGAATCTGATAGCCGGCGTCAATGATACTCCGGTGTTCCAGCAACGGCCGACCGACCGCCGCGCGCCGATCCTCGAGGATCAACGCGATGGCTTCGGTGAGGCTAGCCACGACGTCAGCCGTCGCTGCTTGCGTAACCGGCCCAGAACTCATTCCAGCGCCTCAGAATGTCACGGCGTTTGTCGATGTTTCTCTCGTCTTTCAGGGCACGATACGTGGATACGTACTCGTCTCTCACGCGCCGAAAGCGAAAGCTATCCAGCTGCTCCTTGACCCAAGAACGCTCTTGGTCCGTAAGCTCGGGCACGAATTCCTCCGGGACCTCTGCGAGGTAGTCCGGTTGCTCGCTGTTTGAGGAGTGCCACATGTCGTAGACCGCGGGCGGCGAACCGAGCAAGGCAGGCAGGAGGTAAACATTCTGAACCATCGTCTCAAGCAGCTTGTCATTCGCCCTCGCGACATCTCCGGTCCTGTGGAGGGCCAGCGCCCAGCACAAGTAGTGGATCGGTTCGCCGACGTCATCGGAGCACGCCTTGTCATACCACTCGTAATGGGCGAGCGCTTTTTTCAGTTCGCCGGCATTCACGTAAAGCGGACCGATGTCGTAGCGCTTTCCTGCGCCGTCGTCAATGTGCCCAAATCTTCGCTGTTCGTTCGCAAGCGCGCGCTTGAGTCCCGTCGCGCGATCACGAAGTTTCTTTCGTGTATTGAACACCGGCAAGCTGCTACTCTTGGTGTGTTCGCCGAACCGCGCGCGGCTGCAATGGTTGTCGGAAGTGCACCGCTTCCCGCGCGTCGGTTTGCGCCGCGTTGTTAAGGGGTTTCATCTTGCCGTGAGATACAGCATTTCAATGACCGAACGTATAGCTTGAACTGACGTGAGCGCCAGGTCGTGCAAAGCGGTGGGAAAGAGAACGAGCCGGTCCTGTTGCCTTGGGTGGAGTGTTCGATTACCAGCGTCCACGATTGTTTCCATGTCGTTCATCAACTCGGGGCGGCTGGCAGATGCCTCATCAACCAAGGCGCGAATCCCACGGATTCGGTTAGGATGTGTCGGATCATCGTAGTAAGGATTGATTCCGAGTCTCGCAGCGTGATCAACGATTGCATACTCGAGGATTGCGCGCGCGAGGGCGATAGCCGCCAGGTAGTTGCCCAAGGTAAAGCTGTGATAAAGCTCTCTGACCCGAACCCGCACGTTGCTAGGAATTCGTTGTGTGGCCGCACCAGCGATGGGCTGAAGTTCACCGTTGTTGCGCATCCATTCGTCAGGTTCAAAAAACGGCGTGTGTAGGAATCTGTCGGCCAGTTCGAGTTCCTCCTCGGAGAACGTACCGCTAGTATCTTGTGTCCAGAAGTCAAGGCCGGATACAAGCACGTTCCAAATGGGTGCGGTGTCGGTTTGCGGGTGTACCTGCCGGAGATCAATATCGACATTTGGAAGACCGATCATCTCGAAGAAGATCGTCTGTAGTTGAGGTCTTTCACGATCTAGGCGATCGCGGTAAAACTGAAGCAATTCACGGTCTGCGCTCTGGGGCACACCTTCTAAGGCTGCATCCGCAAGAAGTTTATTGACCTCTCGGCTTTCGAGAACAAGTAGATAGATCGTCGTGACGGCGAGTTGGCGACCCTGATCCGTGGCGGGAATATGTTCGAGGCCGATTCCCTGAGGGAAGTATTGCTGGAGACTTTCATAGAGTCGCTTGCACTCCCCGAGGTGGCGGCTCAGTCTTTCATCGCGGTCATCTCCATTCATTTTTGCGCGCTCCGCGACGCCGCTTTGACCGCCTAACGTATCGGTCAGTGGCGAGCTGCTTGCGGCCGGTCCACTGCAACGGGTAGTTGGGCGGCAAATGATTCACGCGCATTGGCCTCAAACTGCGGCAAGTGGTCTGAGCGAATCTCAATGCACGTGACTTTGAGACTCTGATATGAACCGTTCGCTAGTTCCTTGAGCGTATCAAAGATGCCGAGAATGTGCGGCTCCGGGTACTTCCTCACGTGTGCGAAGTGGGTGATCAGAAGTGCGTTCGCCTCCACGCCCACAGCCTGTGAGGCGCGAAACAAGTCAGTCATGAGACGCGAGGCTTCCACACGGCTACTGGACATCAGGGAGCGCAGTGTAGGCGTAAGCAGCACTCGCCATTTGGACGAAACATCAATCGGAAGAACGCACACCTCATTTCGCGCAACTGCCTGGTCGCAGGCCGCCTGAAGCTGAGCCCTCGAAACTGACCTTCCGACAAGGCTGGTCAAGACGGTAAACCCGTCCGCGTGAGGTGAGCATGTCACTGCGTCAAATGTGTGCGCCCGACCCTCCGTAGTCAGTACCAACACGTGGCCCGTCGAGTCAGTAAGCGAGATGTTCATTGTGGCGTCGGCTCTTTTGTCGCCCAACGTGACGGGTTAACCGGCCTCCCGAGCGCGCAGCGCGGAGGGTACCCAACGGCAATGCCGTTGGGCGGTCCGGTTCAACCCCTGGTTGGGCGGCTGCCTGCAAAGAACCACTATGACGACGCCCCCGGAAGATATCCTTTGAGAAGTTCGCGAACTTCCCGCAACCGTTCGGCCAAGTCGTTCTTTCTTCTTTGCATGATTTGAAAGAAGGTGTCTGCGCTACTGTTGGGATTCAGCCTTACTACCTCATCGATTGTTCGCTCGTACGCTGCCGCCTCGATACCCAACCGGACGATCATTTCGCAAAGCTTTTCATCAAGGTAGTGAGACTTGTCGATCGCATTCTGGAGCGTCCCTCGTGCTTCCGGCGTGAGTTTCATAAACTGACGAGCTTGCTCAAGAGTGAATTCGTGTCCAATCACGCCGTCGCCAGCTGGCGCGAATTTTAGAATGATCACGTAATGTCCAAGAGCAATGTCTAGATTCGCTGCCACGCTCATTACGATTTTGCGATCATTCGCTATTCTGGCGCGTCCCTCCTGCTTCTTCTGCCACTGCGGAATGAGAACGGCAACAGCGATGGCCAATAGAGCCCCGATCGCCTGGACCCATGCTGCTTGTCCCGACGGATCCATCCTGCACCACCATTGATATATTCCTATCCACTCAAATGTGCAGTTGTTCATGGCCTGCTCAGAAAGACGCCCAACGTTTTGCTGAACGGCGGGCCAGCACGATATTCAATGATGGCACGGCGCTGGCGGCCCGTCCGTTCGACCTGAGGTTAGAGCGCTTAGCCCGTCCATGACAAGGAAAACACAAACAACGCTGTTCCGAGCCAATACTGAGCCTTAAAGAGCCAACGGTTAGTCCTTTCTGGTAAGGAATTGCCCGACCAGGATTGAATCTCCTGCCCAAGTAGGGCGAGTGTTGCGACCAAGATTATTCCGGCCCCAGCAACTTGAAGTGCGGATAGTATTGGACCAGATGGCTTTACGAATCGCGAGTTGGCGTAGCACCCGACTAAGACGCCAACCAGGATTGCGAAAGCGGTTGACCACACAGCGGTGAAAAAAGCAGTTCGAATCTTTTTTGTTCGATCCCACGCATTGTCTTCAAACTTCTTTAGTCGTTCAGGTGGAAGCTGACGGTTCGGGTACTGCTCCAAGAACTTCTTGTTCGTTTCAAATTCGGACGCTACCTCGTATAGCACCGTGAACGCCACGAACTCCGCAGGCCGGAAGAGAAGGAGAAAAACAGCTTTGATAGGAAGTACAAACTTCATTTTTTAGCACTCTAACGTCAACTGGTTGAAAAATTGGGTGACAAATTAGTTGACTTTTAGTTGACAGAAATTCACTTCGCACACCACTTCATCCACAATCCCTCAAGCAACAACCGGCTCCCCCGCCCGCCTCACCGCCCGCTCGTCGATCGGCAGATTCACGACGACCGAAATCACCGACAGCCCGATCGCGATCAGCCACACGAGCTGGTACGAGCCGGTGCGATCGAAAAGGTAGCCCCCGAGCCAGCTGCCGAAGAAACTGCCGAGTTGATGGAAGAAGAACACGAAGCCCGAGAGCATCGCGAGATGCTTCACGCCGAAGATTCCCGCCACGACGCCGTTGGTGAGCGGCACCGTGCCGAGCCAGGTGAAGCCGAATATCGCCGCGAACAGGTAGACGCTCGTCGGTGTGAGCGGAAACGCGATCAACACGACGATCGCCGCCCCGCGCACGGCATACAGTCCCGAGAGCAGATAAGTCTTCGAGAACCGGCCGCCTAGGTGCCCCGCGAGGTAGGAACCGAAAATGTTGAACAAGCCGATCAACGCGAGCGCGACCGTGCCATCGCGGGCGGTCAAGCCTTGATCGAGGAGGAAGGCCGGAAAGTGGGTCCCGATGAAGACGATCTGAAAACCGCAGGTGAAATAACCGACTCCCAGCAGCCAGAAGCCCTTGTGGCGAAAGGCCTCGGCGAGCGCTTCCTTGAGCGACACGCCCGCGCCGGCGGCGTGCGTGCCGTGGTAGCCCTTGTCCGCGACTCCGAACGACGCCGGCACCATCGCAGCCGCGAGCGCCGAAAACGCGATGAGCGCCCAGTACCAGTCGAGCGTGGAGATCAGGACGAGCGCGAGCGGCAGCATCGCGAACTGCCCGAAGGAGCCCGCCGAGCTGGTGATCCCGAGCACGACGCTGCGCCGCTCGGGCGGATACGCGCGCCCGAGCGCCCCGAACACGATGTTGAATGTCGTGCAGCTCATGCCTAGGCCGATCAGAATCCCGAGCGCAAGCGTGAGCCCGACCGCGGTGGTCGAGATCGCCATGAACACCAAGCCAAGCGCGTAGAGCAAACCTCCAACAAAAAGCACGCGGCCGGCGCCGAAACGGTCGGCGAGCATCCCGGTAAACGGCTGCGTGACGCCCCACATCAGGTTCTGCAGCGCGACGGCAAATCCGAACACCTCGCGCCCCCAGCCGTTGTCCATGCTCATCGGCTGGAGAAACAGTCCGAAGCTGTGGCGTATGCCCAGCGAGAGCGTGAGGATCAGGCTCGCGCAGACGAGCATGACGGTCGGGCTGTGCGTGCGGAAGGGGGACATGTCGGATTTCACAGCGAACAAGAGCATTGGAGAATACCACGCAGAAAGCGCTGAACCGCCGTTTGGTACCATAGGACCACCCCGCCGGCTGAACCGAGGGACGCATGATGATCGCGCGCCGCGCCCTGCTCCTCCTCGTTGTGCTCGCCACCGCATGCGGCGGCCCGCCCAAGCTCCCGCGCCTTTCTCAGGATGCGGTGGTGCTTGCCTTCGGCGACAGCCTGACCTTCGGCACGGGCGCCAATCCGAACGAGAGTTATCCTGCGCGGCTCGAAGCGCTGATCGGCCGCAAGGTCGTCGCCTCGGGCGTTCCCGGCGAAGTGAGCGCGGCGGGACTCTCGCGTCTCTCCTCGGCTCTGGAGGAGACCAAGCCGCAGCTCCTCATTCTCTGCCACGGCGGCAACGATTTCCTGAGAAAGCTCGACGACGCTCAGGCGGCGAACAATCTCCGCGCCATGGTGCGTCTCGCCAAAACCCAGGGCGCTCAGATCGTGCTGATCGGAGTACCGAAGCCCGGTTTGCTGCCCTCTGCCGCAGGCTTCTACGAGGACATCGCCAAGGAATTCAAGCTGCCGTACGAGGGCGCCGCGCTCAGGAAAATCCTCACCGATAACGCTCTCAAGTCCGATCTCGTACATCCAAACGCGGCGGGCTACGCGCGACTTGCCGAGGCCGTGGCGGCGCTCCTGAAGAAAGCGGGCGCGGTATGAGATCGAGGCGCTACGCCTGCCCTTCCCCTCTTACAACGACGCTGCGTTGCCGTAGCCGACGCAAAACCCCGCCGGGCGCAAAAGCGGACTTTTCTCACTGTCAGGGTTTTCCCGACTTTCCCTTTTAGACGCACCGGACTATGCTGATGGCATGGTCAATGGAGCCCGCCCCATGGTCGATCGCCACCTCTGGATCGAAGTCGCCGAATATCTCGCCGTAGCGATCGGCGTCGTTCTTTTGGCGTTGTTGGTCGCCGATGAACTTGGCGCCCCGTTGTGGGGCAAGCTCACCAGCATCCACCTGCGCTGAAGGTCCCGAGGGGCGCGCTCCCCACGAGCGGCGAACTATCTTGCCCCGAGCAATCGCGACGCCCGGCCGACGTCCTTTGGCTTGACCCAGAAGATCGCGCCAAAACGGCGCTTGCCCGCGGTGACCGCGTCCATCGCAACCAGGTTGATTTTCGCCTTGGCGAGCGTGTCGAGGATGCGCACGAGCGCGCCGACCCGGTCCTCGCCCTGCACCAGGAACGCGGTTTTCCGCTTGCCCGGATTCACGCCCATCCTTCTTGCTCCGCGCGCGAATTCGCCCGGGTTTGCGGGAACAAAGTCCACCTGCGCCTTGCTGCCGTTCGGGAAACCGGTAAAAGCAAGCAGATTCTGTTTTCCCTTGGCGATCGCCTTGAGCATTTCCACGCCCACGCCCGGGCGGTTCGGCACCTGCATCGAAAAATAGACGATTTTGCGAATCATGGTTCCTCCTTTAACGCGACGGGTGAGGCCTGTGATATCCGATCCGGCGCCCATACCTAGTCATGGTTCCGGGCCGAGCCGATACTCTCCCACAAAGCGACGATCGATGTGGTCCTTCCAGCGCCATACCCAGGCGCCTCCCAGCGCGAGCGACCCCCAGGAGGCCACCGCGTAGCGGTCGCCGCAACTGATGAGGGCGAGTGCCCTCGCCGGCGAGCGGAACGGTTTCAGGGTCGCCTACCGCGCCCGCATTTCTTCCGGCAGGCGCTCGAGATCCTCCGGACGATCGACGTCCCATAAGGCGGGCAGCTCGAAGCAGCGCCAGCGGAGCGCCGCAATGCGCCCTCGCGTCTCCGCGAGAACCTCCGGCTCCCCCCACGGAATGTCGCGAAACAGCTCGGGATCGCTACGCTCTAGGCCGATCAGCACATAGCCGCCGTCTTCCGCGGGCCCGATCACGACGTCGCGAGCACCGCTCAACGCGCGCTCGGCATCGCGAAGGTACTGCGCCGAGAGCGCCGGGATGTCGCTGCCGACGAGGATCGCGCGCTTGGCTCGTTCCAATATGGTCTCGATAGCGCGTCGCATGCGCGCGCCGAGATCGCCTTCGCACTGGGAATGCAGGCTCACGCCGAAATCGCGCTCGCATTCGGCAAAAAAAGCGTGGCGCGTATCCGGAGCACACCAAAGCTCGACTGGACCGAGGTCTGCCTCTTGGGCCGCGCGCAGGCTGTGTATCACCAGCCGGCGGTGCAACGCGGCTGCGCCCGCTTCACCGAGCGCGGGGATGAGACGCGTCTTGACCTTGCCCGGCTCGGGCGCCTTGGCGAAAACAACGATACGGCAGCTAGCGGCGCTCGCCGTCATAGAGGCGGGCAAGCCGCGCCGGCGCGGCGCCGAAGAAAAACTGCAGCCGCAGCCACGCCATCAGGAACACGGTGCGCAGCACGCCGCGCCGGTGCCAGCGGCGGCCCGACGTCACGACTTTGTCGGCAAGGCAAAGCGGCCGGGAGACGCGCTTGAGCGAGCGCGAGAGCGCGACGTCTTCCATCAGTTCGAGCGGCGGGAAGCCGCCGGCGCGCTCGAAGGTATCGCGGCGGACGAACATCGCCTGATCGCCGGTCGCGATGCCGGTCGCACGCGAGCGCAGGTTCATGAAAAACGCGACCGCGGGAAGCGAACGGCTCTCGCCCTCGATGCGCACATCGAACCGTCCCCATACCCTGCGGCTCGCGGCGAGCCCCTGAAGGATGCGCGCATCGGCGTTTTCCGGCAGGCGCGTGTCGGCGTGAAGGAAGAGCAGAATTTCACCGCGTGCGAGCGCGGCTCCGGCGTTCATCTGGCTCGCGCGTCCGCGCGGCGCCGAAACAACGCGGTCGGCTGTGCCCCGCGCGAGTTCTGGCGTACCGTCGCTCGAGCGGCCGTCGGTCACGATCACCTCGTGACCCCGGCTGCGCAGCGGCGCGAGCGCCGCAAGCGCCGCAGCGATCTCGTCGGCCTCGTTCAGGGTGGGCACGACGATCGAGATTCGCGGCGAACCGATCGCGCTCTTCATCCGCGCCTCCACGTGTGGAACTTCTCCGCCCAACGCAGCAGCCCCTGTGGGGCGTGCGCCTTCTTCCAGTTTCCCGCCGCGTACTTGTTGGCTTCGGCGAACGTGGGGTAGATATGGATCGTGCCGAGGATCTTGTTCAGTCCGATGCCGTGTTTCATCGCCATGATGAATTCGACGATGAGATCGGCCGCATGTTCCCCGGCGATCGTCGCCCCGAGGATCCGGTCCCTGCCGGGGACCGTCAGCACTTTGACCATCCCCTGCGTTTCCCCTTCGGCGATCGCGCGGTCGAGGTCTTCGAGGCCGAAAGTCGTGACGTCGTAAGCGATGTTCCTCTCCTTCGCTTCGGTCTCGTTGATTCCCACCCGGGCAACTTCGGGTTCCGTGAAGGTCGCCCAGGGAATGACCGAATAATCGGCACGGAATCTTTTTACGCCGCCGAAAAGCGCATTCACCGCCGCGTACCAGGCCTGATGCGAAGCGGTATGGGTAAATTGATACGGCCCGGCGACGTCGCCGCACGCGTAGATGTTGGGATAAAGGGTTTGAAGGTATTCGTTGGTTGCGACGGTGCGCGCCCGGGTCAGGTCGATGCCGAGCTCTTCCAGCCCGTAGCCCGCGGTATTGGCGACGCGGCCGACCGCGCATAGCAGCTCGTCGAAGGGGATGCGGACCTCTTTTCCTCCATGCTCGCACACGAGCACCTTCTCGCTGCCCTCCCGAAGGATGCGCACGGCCTTGTGGTCGACGCGCACCTCGATGCGCTCGTCGCGGAACTGCCGCGTGAGCAGGTCGGACACTTCGGGGTCCTCGCGAATGAGGATGCGCGGGAGCATCTCGATCTGGGTCACCCGGGAACCGAACCTCGCGAAACACTGCGCCAGTTCGCAGCCGATCGGTCCTCCTCCAAGGACCACCAGGCGCGCGGGCAGAGCTCTCAGGTCCCAAACCGTATCGGAGGTGAGACACCCGACCTCGGAGAGCCCGGGAATCGGCGGCACGAAGGGCCGGGCGCCAGCGGCGATGACGATGGAGCGCGTGGTGAGCGTGCGCACGCCCGCCCCGGTTCTCACCTCGACCGTCCAGGGCGAGGCGATTTTCGCCTCGCCCTGGATGCACTCGACGCCCAAGCTTGTGTAGCGCTCGACGGAATCGTGGGGCTCGACGGTCTTGATCACGCGCCGCACACGCTCCATGACATCGGCAAAATCGAACTCGACCTCGATCGACTTCAGGCCGAACTCCCGCGCGCGCTTCGCCTGGGCGATGAGCTTTGCCGACTTGATGAGCGTCTTCGAGGGCACGCAGCCGGTGTTCAGACAGTCCCCGCCCATGCGGTGCTTCTCGACGAGGGTCACTTTCGCCTTGACCGCGGCCGCGATGTAAGCCGTCACCAGACCGGCGGAGCCCGCGCCGATTACCACGAGGTTGCGGTCGAATCTCCGCGGCTTGGACCATCTCGCCAGCGCCCGGCGCGCCTTGACGACTTCGACAATCTTCTTTGCTACGATCGGGAAGATCCCGAGCAAGACGAGCGAGCCGATCAGCTCCGGAGAAAGAATTCCAGAGACCGACTTGATAGTTGCGAGCTGCGTGCCCGCGTTCACATAGACGATCGTGGCGGGAAGCATGCCGAGCTGGCTCACCCAGTAGTAGGTCCAGGTCCTCAACGGCGTCAACCCCACTAGGAGATTGACCGCTACGTACGGAAACGCGGGTACGATCCGCAAGGCAAAGAGGTAGAACGCGCCTTCCTTCTCCAGGCCGGCGTCGATCGCCCGCAGGCGGTCGCCGAACCGGCTGCGAACCCACTCGCGGAAGAGGAAACGGGAGGAAAGAAAAGCGAGCGTTGCGCCGATGCTCGAGGCGAACGAAACGATCAGCGTCCCCCACGCAAGGCCGAAGATCGCACCGACGACGAGCGACATGACCGCGGCGCCGGGCAGCGACAATGCGGTGACGGCCACGTAGATCAGAAAGAAGATCCCGCTCGCGGCAAGCGGATTCGAACGCCGGAATTCCTCGAGCGCAGACTGCTTTGACCTCAAAAACTCAATTTGTAAATACTGCCTGAGGTCGAGGAGGAAAAACGCCGCGACCAAGCCAAGGAGCAGGGCCGCGAACAGCAGCCGGCGACGCGACATGGTCCGCTGCGTTCAGGCGGCTCGCGTCAGCGCGCCGGTCGGTGCGCCGATCCGCAGCGCCTGCTCGATGTCGTACGCGGGACCGCAAGCGATGCGCTTGCGGTAAGAGAGGTTTGCCGGGGAGCCGGCAGGCCAGACGCGATCGAACCGGGCCAGCCACGCCTCCTGGTCGTAGCGCACCGGGACCGCTTCGACGACCATCTCGCCGAGGCGTGTGCCGTAGAGCGCATCCGTAGAAGGTCGGCTCGCGATGCGAGTCGCCAGACCAAAATGCGTATTGCGAAAGTTCGGCATCCCGGCAGCGCCGTTGTTGACGATGAGTACCCTTCCTCGCGGCGTGGCGAAGTCCTGCATCACAGGCAGGCAGGTATGGGTGCACGCAAACACGTCGATGCCCGCACCTGCGAGAGACGCCTGGGCGCGCTCGGGATGCTCGCGCAGGGCCTCCTGCGAGAATTGCCAACCTGCCAGCGATTCGGCGTCGCCGTGCGCGATGCCGATCCGCAGCCCACCGACCTGCGCGACAAGGTGCATGGGCAGGTCGTGCAGGCGTGCGCGCAAGCCCGGAAAGCCGCGCGCCGTCTCGCGCAGGCATTCGAGAATCCGGTTGGATCGCTCCACCTCGGCGTCGCCCACCCACTCCGGGTAGCCGCAACCGCAGCCGGCTCCCTCGTCCTCGCCGGCGATTTCGGTCTCGACGTTGCCCCGGAGCGCCGCATGCTTGAGGACCGTTTCGTTGATCGTTTGGAATTCCACGGGGTCCGCATCGAACCAGTTGAAATCTCCGTTGAAGACGAGCGTCGCGTTTTCCCGCCGCGCGAGAGCAAGCACCGTCTCAAGCGCGAATGGATTGCCGTAAAGTCCCCCGACGATGAAGAGCGACCTCGTCCTCAGATCCGCGGGCCGGGCGAAGACCGCCGGAGAGTAGCCGTAATGGGGCGGACAGGATCTGCCCGGTATTGCCCGACGCCTAGGCATCGAGTGCGCCGCCGCAACTCGAGCCCTGCCCCGCCGTGCAGCCGAAGCAGTGGTCCTTCACAACGATCGGATTGCCTTCGATATCGCTCCCGATGAGATCGGAGAGCTTCACCCTGGGTCTGCCTGCGACTCGGAGCGGCAGCCCCAGCATCTGATTGAAATCGCAGTCGTAGACATAGCCCTGCCAGTCGACCGAAATAAGGCTTCTGCACATGACCGAGGCGAGATTCTCCTCGCGAAACGATTCCTGCAGCAGCTTCATGTAGGCGTTGAACCGGCCTTTGGAAATGAGCGTCGAGCCGAATCGGGCAATCGGCATGTTGGTAAGTACGTAGAGCTTGTTGAAGCGGATTCCGAAGCGCTCGCCGAGCACCCGCTTGTAATCTGCCTCGAGCTTCTCCTGCGCAGGCGGCAGCGACGCCCCTTGCGGGTTATACACGAGGTTAATCGCTAGACCCGAGCCGTCGTGCCCGTAGCCGAGCGCGTTGAGACGTTGGATGGCCCTTATGCTTGTTTCGTACACACCCTTGCCGCGCTGTCTGTCAACCAGCTCCTCGGTGTAACACGGCAGGGACGCCGTGATTTCGACCCGTTCTCGCGCGAGAAACTCCGCGAGGTCTTCCTGACCCGGTATTTCAACCACCGTCAGATTGCAGCGGTCGATGACGTGCACGCCAAGCGCGCGGGCGCTCTCGACCAGCTCGCGGAAATGCGGATTCAGCTCCGGCGCGCCGCCGGTGATGTCGAGCGTGCCGACGCCCGAGGCATCGAGGTAACGCAGCACGCTGTGCATCGTTCCCCGGTCCATCTGCTCGGTGCGCGTGGGACCCGCGTTGACGTGGCAATGCACGCAGGTCTGGTTGCACTTGTAACCGAGGTTGACCTGAAGAGTTTCCAGGCGTTCCCTGCGCAGAGCGGGAAAATCGGAAACCTCCAGAAGGGGAAGCGTTGCGTACACCGGGTGTTCTCCTTTTCACTTTAGCCGCGACGGCTCCATCTTCCGTTCCATGATCCTCCCTCTAGCGGATCCCGGCGGCTTGCATCGGCGGGCACTTCGCCGAACCGTAGGAGCAAAACACGCAGCAGTCGCCCGCTTTCGGGCGCAGCAAAGCGCCGCAGCCCGCGCACTCGTAGAAAAACTGGCAGCTGTCCGTCGGCATTCTCTCGCGCTTGCTGTGACCGCAGTTCGGGCAGCTTAACACCGACTCCATTGCCGGCCCCGATGCCCCCTTGTCCAATTCAGCCGTTGCAGGAAAGGTCAGCTGGGAAGATCCCGGCGTCTTGCGAAAGCGTGCCCAGTAGTCCGTGGCGCTCGTCACGACTAGGCCGGCGAAGCCGGCGTAGACCACCGCTTCGGAGCCGAGGCGATACAGGCCCGCGAACACCGCCGCGCCGCTGAGGACACCCAAACCGAGCAGCCAGCGCCTGCGATGCCGCCGGTATGCAAAGATGTGGCCGAGCACGGCGACGGCAACCAGCACCTGGGCAGCAATGACCAGCTCCGACTCGTACGCTCCCAGCGCACCCAGGCCGAAGATTGCACCCAGCAGCGCCAGCTTCGGAAAGCAGACCGGGCAGGCGGCCGCAGCGATGATCCCTCCGAAACCGCCGATTTTTTCCAGGTGGGTTTTCATATGTCAATTCGGGAGTGTCGCGTGCACCGTGCGTTTTCTCTTGATCGATTCCCAATCTTTAAGTTCGATCCCGGGCGCGAAAAAGTTACTTTGCCTCGGGAAGCCGACGCGCAGGACCGAGCTCGTCGGACTTCCCCCCGTACCAGGCCGGCTCACTTCGATGTCCTTCCTTCGCCGAAGTCCTCGTAGCGCATGTCGTTCTTTTCCTCGATCAGCTCCCGACGCGCGCCCGCGTCGGTCGCGTCGCCTTGCTGATGTCCAGTTTGCTCACCAAGCAGTCCTGTCGGCCGCGCCAGGGGAACCGGGCGGTCTGCGAGCCTCAGGTCATTTCCACCGCAAACGGCCTGACGCGGATCTTCGTCTTCAGATCGGTGCGGCAGAACGCGTGCAGGAAGCAGGTCTGCTCGGACATGTCGAGCACGCCGCGCGCGAAACCCTCGTCCTCGCTCGAATCGACGTAAAGATGGGTTTCGACCGGATCGGCGGCGCCGGGTTCGCCGGTGCCCCCGGAGGCTCCTCCGAGAGAAAAATGCGTGTCCTGCACGACGCGGTACCCGCGCAGGTCCTTCTTGAGGATCTTGGCGTAGCGGCCCGCCTGCGTCATGAAGCAGAACGCGATGCCCGCGGAGACGTAGCTATTGGCGTCGGGCGCGCGCCCCTGGCCGCCGTTTGCCGGCGCCTCCTCGCTCAAGAAATGAAAGATCGATCCTCGCGGATTGTAGAGCAGCTGGCGGATCTCCTTGATCCCGTCCGTGCGCAGCGTGCACACGCCGCGCACGTGCAACCTGCGGCTCTGGTGCTCCGATAGGCTCGATCCCTGACCGCCGGTCGCTTCCTCGGTCCGAGGCGTCACGCCCTTGCGCGCGATCAGCTCTGACCAATCCCCGGCCGCAGGCTTCGCCCGATCGAAGCGATCGAGCGGGTCGGGTTCCGGCGAGCGGCCGATCGGCTTCACCCGGCCCGGCGCGAGCGCCTTGCCGTTGTGGGTCAGCGTGAACTGGCTCGCGTGCACGCCGCGCATCAGGCCGTTGAGCGGCGAAGCGGCGACGGCGCTGTGCAGCAGATCGTTCAGGGCGGATTCGTCCGCGCCGCAATCGATTTCAACGCCGAGATCCACCGGCAGCGCGCCGCCGGTCATGCTGCCGCGGGCGAGGGAGCCCTCCATCGTATAGGTGTTGTCCTGGGTGAGGCGGATATTGCGGACGGCGATGTTGCGCGCCTTCGCCAGCGCGATGATCTCGTTCATGGTGGAGGAGACCATACCCACCGTCAGGAGTGACAGCGGACAGGGCGCCGCATCGGCGCCGTTCAAGTACGGCCCTTCGTCGCTCGCCAATCGCCAGACCTTGCCGGTGCGGCTGGAGGCCACCAGCGCTTCCTTCTGGAACTCCGAACCGGACAGCGCGCGTACCCAGGTGCGCAGCGAATCGCCCTTCCTGTCCGGCGGCGGCACCAACTCCAACTCGTTCGCGTTCGCGACGCCGAAGAAAAGCGGCTTGGTGGAACTTTCCAGCGGGCTCATCGAGGTTCTCCTAGCCGTTCGTTATAAGGCGCACCGCCTTCTCATCGTGCGACGGCTTCCTGGGCGAACCCCGCAAGAGCTCTTCTCAGATTTTCCGCTGCCGGACACTGTCCTGCCTCGTGGCGCTTCGCCAAGAAAGAAGGGTCGTTGTAGCCGAGCCATACCTGCCCTGATGCGTCTTCCCAGATCAAAGCCTTGAGCGGAAGATCGATCCCGACCGTTTGGCTGCATTCCATGAAGGGGGTCCCGCCTTGCGGGTTGCCGAAGATCAGCAGCTCGGTTGCCCGGAGCTTCCTGCCGATTTTCGCCGCTCCGGCGGCGTGATCGATGCGCGCGAATATGGTCAAGCCCTTTTTCTTGAGAAGCCCTTCCAGGCGGTCCATCGTGTCCTTCGGAGCGTGCGGGCTCTTGACCGAGATGAGGCCGTCGGCGCTCCATGCACCGGGCGAAACGACACACGCAGCGACGAGAAACAGCGCGGCGACAGAATGGACGATTCTCATATAAGGCTCCTTCAGCTTGCGTTATGGAAACTCTCGGCGGGCGCGGATCAGCGGCGGTGCTTTCCCGCCTCCCAGCCGTGGGAGGCCAGGAATTTTTCGCCGGCCTCGATCGGCTCGGCTTCGAGCGGAGTCGCCATCGTGTCGTTCCAGCGATTCAGGAAACCGAAGAGCGCGATCACCGCGACGATCTCCACGATCTGGTTCTCGCTCCAGTGCTTGCGCAACTCGGCGAACATCTCGTCGGTGACGTCGTTCGGAACCGAGGACGCTGCCAGTGCAAGATCGAGCGCCACGCGCTCGGCCTCGCTGTAGAGCGGGCTGGTGCGGTACTCCCAGATCGCCGCGACTTTGGCTTCGTCGATGCCGAAGCGCGGCGCGCTGCCGGCGGTATGCGCCATGCAGTAGCGGCAGCCGGCGGCGCGGCTCGCGACGTGCGCGAGGAGCCGCTTGAAGCCTCGATCCACCTCGCTCTGCGGATCGGCGTTGATCGCCGCCGACAGCTGCCTGAAAGCGCTCAGTATCTTCGGCTTGCGCTGCATGATGAGCATGCTGTTCGGGACGAAGCCCAGCGACTTTACCGAATCTGCAAAAGCGTCCTTTAGATCGGGATTGTGATCGAGCGGCAGGGGCGCGAGCCGCGGTGCAGGTTTGACGCGTTGATCCATGGCTACCTCCTCGTGTTCAGAAAAATAATTCCAGACCGGCTCCAGGCGAGGTCAGGCCTCACCGCGGGCCGGGTAGTTCTTGCTGAGTGCGAAGTCGATCGCCGCGGCGATTTCGCCGAAGTGCGGGCGGGCGAACGGCATGGTCGCAATCGACGCCCAGTAGAGCGTGCCGTCGGGCCTCGTCAGAAACAGGCCCGGCTCGGCGAAGAGCTTCGGCTCCTCGATGCCGGTCGACGTCACGCCGCGGCTGGTCGAGATATACAGGCCCCACTCGCGCGCCTTGTCGATCGGCACGCCATAGCCGACCGTGAGATTTGGCAGGCCCCACTGCGTCTTCGCCTGCTCGGCCCTGTCCTTCGGATCGGTGCTGGTGATGACGGTCGACACGCCGCGCTTGTCGAACTCCCCGATCATCCCGTTCAGCTCGCCGGTGTATTTGCGGCACACCGGGCAGTGCAGGCCGCGGTAGAACACGATCATGGTGAAATTCTGCGGCTTCTGCGCCGCGAGCGACCAATGGCCCCCTCCGACGGTGTCGAATTCGAGAGCGGGAACGGGCTGCCTGGGCTTAAGCGGCATATTTTCTCCTCGAGTTTTGTACTGACCAGTCCGAATCGGGCAAAAAAATCAGCTTTCGAGGCAGCGCAGCATCACCGCCGCGACGTCCCGGAGCGCGGAGCGGTCCGGATTCGCCTTGCCGACGAGGCGCAGTCCCTGGATGCCGGCGGTGAGAAAGCGCGCGAGCGCCGCGGCGTCGGATTCCGCCGGAATCTCGCCGCGCGATTTCGCGCGGGCGAGCGCCTCGCGGAAAACCGACTCGATCCGGTCGATGCTCCGGCGCACTCGGGTCGCGGCCGTGCGGTCCAGTCGCGCAAGCTCGGCGGCGCAGTTGCCGATGAAGCAGCCCCGCCGTCCGGGTCCGGCGACGATGTCGTCGATCATGCGCTCGAGGAAGCCGGCGAGCGCCTTGCGCACCGGAGCCGGACGGGCGAGCGCCGCGGCAATGCGCGCGGCGGAGGCGTTCTCGTAGTGTTCCAGCGCGCGCAGGTAGAGGTCGCGCTTGTCGTTGAACGCGGAGTAGAGGCTGGAGCGGCCGACCCCGGTCGCCTTGCACAGATCGTCAAGCGAAGTCGATTCGTAGCCCTTGGCCCAGAAGACCTGCATGGCGCGCTCGAGTGCGGTGTCGACGTCGAACTCTCGGGGGCGGGGCATTGGGGGAGCGCGAAGGTGGAATTGCGTACTATATAGTCCAGAATGCGTTCGGGCAACTGGGAGGCCGTGCGGTCTAGCTCGGGGCCACCCAGGAAAACATCTTCTTTCCGAAAACGGTCGCCAGCCCGACGAGCAAGGCCGCGATGCCGAAATTCCACATCAACACCATGATCGTGGCGTCGAGGCTATGAAAGAGCGACAGGGCCGTCGCGGCGATCGCCGACACCGCGAGCCCGCCCATCACGGCCACCCGGGTAGGCTCGAGCAGCGCGGTATAGCGCAGCATCACCAGTATGGCGAGCGACAGCGGCGCACTGATGAGAGCGAGGGTCGCAAAACAGTCGATCGCTTCGCCGAGGCGGATTCCATCCGCTCCCACCTTGACCCAACCGGTCAGGCAGCCGTAGCCGATCGTCGAGACCCAGACCGCCAGTGCAGGAGCGGGCAGGAGGAGCCAGAGGCGCGAGCGGTCCGGCAGGCTGACAACGAACGTGGCGACTGCGGCAAGAATGCCCGTGAGCGCCGATGCGGCGATACCCGTCACGAAGGACGCCTGCACAAGCCGGACGCCGAGGTCCGGCCGAATTCCGTGGCTCACCGCGAGCAGCCCGACGATCCCCGCGGCAAAGAGCAGCCAAAGGGCTGCGCGCGCAACCGGCGGACGCAAACGCCGAACCGGCTGCGCGCCCGCGACGAGCGATTCGATGAGACCCGGTGTGGTGATCACGTTTTCCCGCCTTGCTTTGCGAAAATTTTCTGCAAACTCTTCAATCCGCGGTGGACCGCGACCTTCAATGCCGCGACCGACATGCCGCTTGCCGCCGCCGCCTCCTTGAGCGACAGCTCCTGGAGCTTCAGCATCCGTATGGCGTCGCGCTGTCCCGGGGACAGCCGCTCGATGGCCTCCCGCAGCACCCGCCCGTCGGAGGCCGCTTCAGTGAGGTTCGTTTCAGGCGCGGCAAAGGTTTCATGCTCCTCATCCCATTCGACCTCCCGCGCCCGCGAGCGCCCCTGGCGGCGCAGGCCGTCGACGATGCGTCGATGGGCGATCGCGACGAGCCACGGGCCGAACGGTCGCGCCGGATCGTAGGTGTGCCGTATGGCGTGGACCGTGAGCAGGATTTCCTGCACCGCGTCCTCGATATCGCCCCGATTCTGGAAGCGCCGGGCGGCAAGCGACCGAAGGTACGGCGTCACGCCCTCGAGCAGGCGCCGGTAGGCGTCCTTGTCGCCGTCCTGGGCCCGGGTCATGAGAAGCGTCCAGTCGACATCGTGGACCACCTTCGTCGCCGTTTCACCCGCACCCGATCGCATCCCGGGAACGGTCGCAGATGCGTCCTCGACCGGGGAAGTCATGCTATGGCCACGTTCATGGGGCTGGGGGACATCGCCGATTCGCATATTGGCGGTGTGAGAGTACGCCGCGTGGGTTTGAATGCAACGGAGTCGTAACCTTTCGTCGCCCTCGGTCGAACATCCTGACAGCACCGACCGCCCGACGCAATCGGCGAAGCGCGCTGCAACATTGTCCCGCGATGGCCTTCCTGCTGACAAGAATTGGCGAGCGGCTCGCCAAATACCTATCGACGCCGACGCCCCAGGCCTCCCAGGTGGCCATCGTTAGCCCCGAACTTCTCGCCGCCACCCTGAGACCGGGTGACGTGCTGCTCATTGACGGCAACACCCGGATCAGCGTCGCGATCAAGTACTTGACGCAATCAACGTGGTCGCATGCCGCTCTGTTCATCGGTCGTATGGGCATCTCTCGGGGGCCCGGGCAAGAGTCCAAGGTCCTGATCGAAGCCGATATTCGTTACGGCGTCAGAGCGGTATCGCTCGGCGAGTATGCCGGATTGCATACACGCATCTGCAGGCCCGTAGGGCTGTCCCCCGATGACATGAAGAAATTGATCGGTCATGCTGTCGCACGAATCGGACATCGGTACGACCTGAAGAACGTGATAGACCTCGCGCGCTACCTGATTCCGACCCCGCCCGTCCCGGTCCGGTGGAGGCGCCGAATGATCGCCTTTGGCAGCGGCGACCCTTCGCGGGCCATCTGCTCCACGATGATCGCACAGGCGTTTCAGTCAGTGCGCTATCCGATTCTGCCCGAGGTAAGTCTTGAAAAAGCCGATGATCCCACCTGCAACGAGTGCTATCGGGAAGTCTTGCATATCCGGCACTACAGCCTTTTTGCGCCCCGCGATTTCGATATTTCCCCGTACTTTGAGGTGGTGAAGCCGACTCTGCTCGACAATTTCAATTATCGCCAAGTCCGTTGGGCCGCCGATTCCAGCACCTTGAGCTCTTCCACTTTGTGATTCGCTCACATCACGTTCCTTAGGCCCGCTTCCCAAGCTCCTCGATCGCATCCCGCAACCCCGCCCGGACGCAGCGTCAGCTAGGTTCGCTTGAAGCGCAGTAAAGGTTTCATGCTCGACGCGAGAACGGTGAGGAAAACATTTCCCGTAACCTTTGGCGCCGCCGGTCCGAACTTCCCGTCACGGTCCCGCTCCCGGGACCTTCAATCTGAAAGGACCGTTCATGAACAAATATGTATTGGCTGCTTCGACGTTTTCCTCCGCGGTGGGGCTCGCCCTCTCGCTCCAGGCCCTGCCTGCTTTTGGACAGGGAATGAAAGACCCGGTAAAGGAAAACATGGCGCGGGCGATGGCGAACAAGCTGGAGAAGTGCTACGGCATCAACGTGGTCGCCAAGAACGACTGCGCCGAGGGCGCGCATTCCTGCGCCGGCCAGGCGACCAAGGCGCGAGATACGAAGTCCTTCGTGCTGCTCCCGGCGGGCGACTGCGCCAAAATCCAGGGCGGCAAGAAGACCGCCTCCTGATCGTGACACGGCAGTTGACTTCTGCTCTGCTGCCGGCGCGAGGCGGGCGCGGCTCGATCCCTGCGAAAGCCGGGGTCGGGTTGCGTTTCCGCCACCACCGGGAAGTGCTCGAGGCGCGTCCCGCCGCCACGTGGTTCGAGGTGCACGTCGAGAACTACATGGGGGGAGGAAGCGCGCCGGGTTTCCTCGACGCCATCCGCCGGGATTACCCGATCTCGCTCCACGGAACCGGACTTTCTCTCGGCAGTGCCGAAGGACTGGATGCGGCGCATCTCGCGCGGGTGCGGGAAGTCGTCGAGCGCTTCGAGCCGGGGCTCGTCTCCGAGCATCTGTCCTTCAGCGTCGCCGGCGGGACTTACCTCGCCGATCTCCTGCCGCTGCCGATGACCGAAGAGGCGCTCGGGGTCGTTTGCCGCAACGTTGCGCAGGTGCAGGATCGCCTCAAGCGCAGGCTCCTCGTCGAAAACCCCTCCACTTATGTGCAGTTCCGGCACTCGACGATCCCGGAGTGGGAGTTTCTCGCGCTGGTCGCCAAGCGCACCGGCTGCGGAATCCTGTGCGACGTGAACAATATTTACGTGAGCGCCTGCAACCACGGTTGGCGCGCTTCGGCGTACCTCGAGGCGCTGCCGCCCGCGGCGATCGGCGAGATCCATCTCGCCGGCCACTCGGTGCGGCACATCGACGCCGCCCGAACGATTCGCATCGACGATCACGGCTCGCGCGTCGCGCCGGAGGTGTGGGCGCTCTACGCCGAGGCGCTCGCGCGCTTCGGCCCCGTGCCGACGCTGATCGAATGGGACACCGACGTGCCGACGATGGCGGTGCTGCTCGAGGAGGCGGCGCATGCCGACGCACTGATCCAGAAGGCCAGAGATGATAGCGCCCGCGCCATCGCTGCTTGAGCTCCAACGCGCGCTGCGCGCGAGCCTCGTTGTCCACGACGACACCGGGGTCGCGGCGCACGTCGTCGACGGTGCGATCGGCGCGGCCGAGCGCCTGGACGTCTATCGCAACACCTTTGCGGGCGTCCTGACGACGGCGCTCCGCCTGTCGTATCCCGCCGTGCATCGGCTGGTGGGCGCCAAGTTCTTCGAAGGCGCCGCGCGCATTTTCATCGAAACTTCGCCGCCTGAGAGCGCCTGCCTGGACGATTACGGAGAGACGTTCGCCGATTTCCTGTCCGGCTTCGAGCCCGCGGCCTCGCTCGCCTATCTTCCCGACGTCGCCCGGCTCGAATGGGCGGTCAACCACGCCCTGCACGCACTCGACGCCGAGCCTCTCGACGTGCGCCGGCTCGCGGCGCTCGCCGACGCCGACCGTGCCAGTGTGCGCTTCACCCCTCACCCTTCGGTGGGCCTCGTCCGCGCGCGTCATCCCGCCGATCTCATCTGGCGCGCCGTCCTCGACGAAGACGACTCGGCGCTCTCCGCCATCGATCCGAACGTGGGGCCGGCATGGCTGCTGGTGCGACGTCTCCCGACCGGCGTCGAGGTCCGCCGCATAAATGAGCGCGCGTGGCTATTCACCTCGGCGCTCTGCGCCGGGATGCCGCTCGCCGCGGCCTTCGACGTGGCCCGGGATTTCGAAACCTCGGCGCTGCTCGCAGACCATCTCGCGGCCGGTCTGTTCGTCGATTTCAGACTAAAAGAAGCATCCACCTGACCACGGAATCCCTCATGACGACTCTCACCTCCTCCACGAACGGTCGATCCGTAGCGGCACTGATCGAAAGCACCATCCGCCGGCTCGAGTCCATTCCCTACTGGCTCCTCGCGCTGCCGCTGCGCTTCGCCGTCGCAACGGTGTTCTGGAACTCGGGAACGAGCAAGCTGGCGAACTGGAATACGACGATCGAGCTGTTTACGGAAGAGTACAAGGTTCCGGTGCTGCCGCCGGAATTCGCCGCCTATATGGCAGCGTCGATCGAGCTCACCGCGCCGGTGCTCCTCGTGCTGGGTCTGCTCACCCGCCCGGCAGCGCTGGTTCTCCTAGGCATGACGACGGTCATCGAGATCTTCGTCTACCCTCAGGCCTGGCCGACGCACATTCAGTGGGCGGCGATGCTCTTCGTCCTGCTTTGCCGCGGGCCGGGAAAGTTGTCGCTCGACCACCTGGTACGGATGCGGTCTGGCGCCGCCTGAGCGTTGGGGCGCAGGGCGGCCGCCCCGGGGGATGGCCGTGATACAGTACGGCCCTCCGCAATTCCTGCCGGCTCATGGGCCACCGCCTCTCCAAGATCACCACGCGCACCGGCGACGGCGGCGAAACCGGTCTGGGCGACGGCTCGCGCGCACGCAAGGACAGTCCGAGAGTCGCCGTTCTCGGCGAAGTCGACGAGCTCAATTCCGCGATCGGGGTGCTGCTCGCCGAGTTATTGTCCGACAAGATCCGCGAGGCGCTCGAGGGCATTCAGCACGATCTTTTCGACCTCGGCGGCGACCTCTCCATCCCGGGCCGCACGAGCATGTCCGATCCGCAGGTCAAGCGGCTCGAGGCGCTGCTCGACGAGTTGAACTCGGCGCTGCCCCCGCTCAAGGAATTCATCCTGCCGGGCGGGACGCGCGCAGCGGGTCTCGCGCATCTTGCGCGCACCGTGTGCCGGCGCGCCGAACGCTCGCTGGTGGCACTGGCGCGCTCCGAGAAAATCGGCGACGTCTCGTGTATTTACCTCAACCGCTTGTCGGACCTGCTGTTCGTTCTCGGCCGCGTTCTCAACCGCGAGGGCGGGCGCGGCGACGTTCTGTGGCAGCAAGGCAAGAACCGCTAGCGATGGCCGACCCGGCCGTTCAGAACGAGGCCCTGAAGCAGCTCCTCGCCGCCTGCGCCCGGCGCGATTCGGCCGCGTTCGGCAGGCTCTATGAAGCCACCTCCGCGAAACTGTTTGGGGTGGCGATCCGTATATTGAGGCGGGAAGACTGGGCCGAGGAAGTGCTGCAGGACTGCTACGTGAACATCTGGAACCACGCCTCGAAATACTCCGCCGCGTTGTCGGCGCCGATGACCTGGATGACGAGCATCGTGCGCAACCGCTGCCTCGACTGGCTGCGCCGGCCGAACCTGGAGGTCGTCCTCGGGGACGAAGAAGACGGCGGCAATCCGATCGACGCCCAAGCAAGCGAAGCCCCGGGTCCGCTCGATGAGCTTTCTCGCGCGAGCGAAGCGCGGGCCCTTGCGAACTGCCTTGCGCGGCTCGAGGCCAAGCAGCGCCAGGCCGTGATGCTCGCGTTCTTCGACGGCCTGTCGCACTCGGAACTCGCGGCGCATTTGAGGGAGCCCCTGGGCACCGTCAAGACCTGGGTACGCCGTGGCCTGATTCAATTGAAGGGCTGTCTCGGGACGTCTGCATGAATTACGGCCGCAATCCGGAGCTGCTCGAACGCCTCGCCGCGGAATACGCCCTGGGCACGCTGCGCGGACCGGCGCGGCTGCGCTTCGCGCGTCTGGCGCGCGAGAACGCTGCCGCCGCTCGCGCAGTGCGGGAGTGGGAGAATCGGCTAGGACCGATGTCTCTCGCGGTGCGCGGGGTCCGGCCGCACCGGCGTGTCTGGATCGCGATCCAGGCGCGGCTTCCGGACGCAGGCGGCGCCTGGGACAGTCTTGCGTTCTGGCGCAATCTCGGGCTGGTGGCTTCGGGCTGCGCCGCCGCGCTTCTGGTGGCCTTCGTGGTACGCGACCCGCGATTCGCGCCGGTTCCGGTCGAGAAAATCGCCGCGCCGAAGGGGCAGATGCAGCCGGCCTATGTCGCGGTGCTCTCGGACAAGGCCGGAAAGGTCGTGCTGCTTGCCTATGCCGACCGGCATTCGGATGAACTGTGGCTGAAGCCGAGCGAAATGCAGAGCATCGACTCTGCGAAACAGGTTTTCGAACTCTGGGGTTTGCCGAAGGAGCCGGGCGGCGCGCCGAGATCTCTCGGGTTGATTCCGCCGCGCGAAAAAGCCACGATCAAGCTGGCTGCTGCAGCCGACCAAACGCTGTCGGATTTCCCGGCGCTCGCCGTCAGCCTCGAGCCGGCGGGCGGCTCAAAGACCGGGCTCCCGACGGGTCCGGTGCTCTACAGCGGGCCCTGCCTCAAGTTCTGGTAGAAGTCCGCACGAAGGGGGAGTTCTCCCCTCGTTTCGTTACCGCTCTCAGGCCTCGACGAAAGCTTCGGCGCGCTTCTTGCGCACCGTAGGCGCCACGACGATCACGAGCAGGAAGGCCGCGATGAGAAGCATGGTGAGGCTGATCGGGCGCTGGAAGAACACCAAAGGATCGCCGCGCGAGAGCAGCATCGCTCGGCGCAGGTTCTCCTCCATCAGCGGCCCGAGGATGAAGCCGAGGATCAGCGGCGCCGGCTCGCACTCGAGCTTCACCCAGATGTAGCCGACGACGCCGAACACCGCGGTCTGCATCACGTCGAACGGGCTGTTCGAGAGGCTGTACACGCCGACGCAGCAGAACAGCAGGATCGCCGGATACAGCATCCGGTAGGGAATGGTGAGCAGCTTGATCCACATGCCGATGAGGGGAAGGTTCAGCACGACCAGCATCAGGTTCCCGATCCACATCGAGGCGATCATTCCCCAGAAAAGCTGCGGCCTTTCCGTCATCACCTGCGGTCCCGGCGCGATGCCCTGGATCATCATCGCGCCAATCATCAGCGCCATGACGGGGTTCGACGGAATTCCGAGCGTGAGCAGCGGGATGAAGGACGTCTGCGCGCCGGCGTTGTTGGCGGATTCCGGCGCCGCCACGCCCTGGATCGCGCCCTTGCCGAAGTTGGCGGAGTTCTTCGAGACCTTCTTCTCCAGCGTGTAGGCGGCAAACGAGGCGAGCAGCGCCCCGCCCCCGGGAAGGATGCCGAGGAAGGAGCCGAGCGCCGTGCCGCGCAGCACCGAAGGCGTGCAATCCTTGATGTCCTGCCAGGTCGGAAGCAGGCCCGTGACTTTCTTGGTAAAGACCTCGCGCGATCCCTTCTGCTCGAGATTGTTGATGATCTCGGCAAAGCCGAACACCCCCATCGCCACCGAAACGAAGCCGATGCCGTCGGAGAGCTCGGAGACGCCGAAAGCGAAGCGCGCCACGCCCGAGTTGACGTCGGTGCCGACGAGGCCGAGCAGCAATCCCAGGATCACCATGGCGATCGCCTTGACGAGCGAGCCGCTCGCGAGCACGGTTGCGGCGATCAATCCCAGCACCATCAGCGAGAAGTATTCCGCGGGACCGAATTTCAGCGCGACTTCGGCGAGCGGCGGGGCGAACAGCGCGATGACGATGGTGGCGACACAACCGGCGAAAAACGAGCCGAGCGCGGAAACGCCGAGCGCCGCTCCCG